>Ga0265316_10005246_pt1 | contig 12658 bp, 7 predicted proteins | sample 4522metaG_FD_202092 | JGI IMG/M metagenome (GOLD analysis project Ga0265316, IMG submission 202092) | Rhizosphere microbial communities from Carex aquatilis grown in University of Washington, Seatle, WA, United States - 4-5-22 metaG | ecosystem: Host-associated > Plants > Roots > Rhizosphere >... | reverse complement strand
ACCGTCAGCCAGGGGAACAGCGCGAAACTCTGAAAAACGATAGAGACGTTCGGCGCGCAGGCGCTAGCCGGCTGACCGTGCCAGAAGACCTCGCCGCGCGAGGGCGCGCTGAGGCCAGAGAGCATCCGCAGCAGGGTGGACTTGCCCGAGCCCGATGGCCCCAGCAGCGCGACGATCACGCCGGGCTCGATCGCCAGGTCGGTGGGTGCGATCACCTGCACGTCGACGCCGTCAGCGCTCCGGAAGCTCTTCTCGATTCCGCGCGCCACGATGATCGGTTCCACGCCGGCCGCCGCGACTGCGGGCGCCGCTTCGAAAACGGCGACCGGCGCCTTTCCCGAGAGTTCGTCCATCAGCCGCTGCCAGGCCTCTTCCGGCAGCTCCTCGAAGAACTGCATACGGACGCCGGGGTCCATGGCATCGACGATGGCGTTCATCTCGCCGACCGGCCGTGCGTGCAGCAGGACATAGATCTGGTAGTACGGAAGGCCCTCTGAAAGCCGCGCGGCCGCCGCGACCGGCAAGTGGCGGAACAGCGTCTGCTGCTGCTCGAACGGTGCGCTTAGGAAGAGTTCGGCGGCCGGGGCGGCGTCGAGGCGGTCAAAGAGCGCGCCGGCCTGGTCCCACCGGCCGAGGGCGAGGGTCTCGCGGAGTTTTTGTGCGGTGGCGGGGTTCACCAAGAGACTACTGTAGCGCCCAAGCGTCGCCAGGAGTGGCGACGCGGCACGCTCAAGCGTGCACCACGGGGGCTCTAGAAGACTTCGGAATTGGCCTTCAGGTACTCGAGCACTTCATCCACCTGGCAAAACGCCAGCGCGGTGTATGTATCCGCGGCGCCGTAATAAAGGACGATGCGGCCGGTGGGCGCATCCGCTATGGCCGCGCACGGAAACGCGACGTTGGGCACGAAGCCCACGGTCTCATAGTCCTTCTCCGGAGTCATCAGATAGTCGCGGGTGCGGTACAGCACCTTGCTGGGGTCCTCGAGGTCGAGCAGTACCGCGCCCGTGCTGTAGACATAGCCGTTACAGGTCGTGGTGACACCGTGGTAGAAGAGCAGCCAGCCTTCGGTGGTCTCGATGGGCACCGGACCGGCGCCGATCTTGGTGCTCTGCCACCAGCCCTTGCCGCCGCGGCTCATCACCAGGCGGTGTCGTCCCCAATACGTCAGGTCCGGGCTCCAGGAGAGAATGATGTCGCCGAAGGGAGTGTGCCCACTATCGCTGGGGCGGCTCAGCATCGCGTACTGGCCGTTGATCCGGCGCGGGAACAAGACGCCGTTGCGGTTGAACGGCATCAGCGGGTTCTCCATCTTGGTGAACGTGCGGAAGTCCTGGGTGCGGCCTATGCCGATCGAGGCGCCGGGGAAATCGTCGCACCAGGTGATGTAGTAAGTGTCCTCGATCTTCACCAGCCGAGGATCGTAGCCGTAGCTGTTGGGTTTCGGCCGGCCGCTCTCGTCCTGCCAGGGAATCAGATCGGCGTCGATGTCCCAATGAATTCCGTCGGCGCTGCGGCCGAAGTGCAGGTCCGCGCGGCCATTGCGGTGGTCCGCCCGGAACACGCCCACGAAAGCGCCCTCATAAGGGATCGCGGCGCTATTGAAGATACGCGCGACTCGCCCCACAGGGTTCCAGCCGATGATCGGGTTGGCGCTGTAGCGCCATACCGCGTCGCTGCAGCCTGCCGGGCGGTCCTCCCAGGGAAGATTCGGGACAGCGATACCGATGATGGTTCGTGAGGATGACATATGGTTCTCAGTTCGTAGCGGGGGCAGCGGCCGCGGCTTCCGCGCGCCGTTCTTTCAGTTCGACTGCGATCGTCTTTTCCATCTTGGCGTTCAGGCCATAGAGCAAAGCGACGGCCGCGGTGAGCACGCTGGCGGCGGCGGGCAGCAGGCTCACCATCATGCGGATTCCAAACACGACGGAGGGCGTCTGCGCAATGTTCGGCTTGAAGCCGTAGAACGCCAGCAGCCACGCCGCTACCGCCCCGCCCAGCACCCCACCTTGCTTGGAGGCAAAACTACCGGCGGAGAACACCAGGCCCGTCGAGCGGCGGCCGAACCGCCACTCGCCGTAATCCGCCGTGTCCGCGAACATGGCCCATGTAATGGGGTTCAACGGCCCGGCCACGAGAGAGCCGAGGATCTGCGAGCCGTAGATGAGTACGTAGTCGCGCGGCCCAGCGAAGAACAGTACGGCGCAACACGCCGCGTTCGCGAGCGACAGCCAGACGTAGGTTGTTCTCTTGCCGCCCAGCAGCCTCAGCGCCCAGGGCGCCGACAACACGCCCAGCAGGCTGAACAGCGTGCCGACAAACATCCAGGAGGATGCCATGTCTTCGTTGCCCACCACATACTTGAAGTAATAGACCTGGCCCGCCAGCTTGATGCCGACCCAGACCTGGAACATGATGTTGATCGCCGCCAGAATGACCCAGGGCTTATTACGGGTGAGGTCGGTGAGGTCTTCGCGGACGCTGGATTTCTCCCGCTTGATGTTCTGTACGCGCTCGCGCGTCGAGCCGAACGTGAACAGGAAGAGTCCCATGGCCGCAAAGCCGTAAACGGCCAGCGCGAGCGGGTAGCCTACGCTCTTATTGCCGTGCCCCAGATGCTTCACCAGGTAGAGCAGCGTGCCCTGTACCACCAGGTTGCCTGAGAACGCTCCGATGAAGCGGAACGAGGACAGGCGCGTGCGCTCCTCGCCCTGGTTGGTGATGACTCCCAGCAGCGCCGCGTAAGGGACGTTGAGCATGGTGTAGAAGAGCATCAACAGCGACACCGTGACGTAGGCATAGACCAGTTTGCCGTTCGGCGACAGGTTTGGGGCCGAAAACGCCAGAACGCCGGAGACCGCAAAGGGGAGGCACATCCACAGCAGCCAGGGCCGGAACCTGCCGAAGCGCGAGCGGGTCCGGTCGGACACCATCCCCATGATCGGATCGACGAAATTGTCCCAGGTGCGCGTCACCAGCAGCATCGTGCCCGCGGCGGCCGCAGTGATGCCGAAAGTGTCGGTGTAGAAGATCAGAAGGAAGATGCTAAAGGTGTTCCAGTACAGGCAAAAGCCCAGGTCGCCGCCGGCGTAGCCGATACGTTCGATCCAGCCGACGTTCTCCTGATCGGATTGGAGTGGCATTCAAGATACCTCGGTATAAAAAGGGACTGCGCCAAGCGCGCCCCCCAATATACTACAGTTGCTGACATGCGCGGGCACCTGGTGCAAGCGATCCAGAAGTGGCCTGGCAATCCCGAATCGGATCTCGCAGTCTGCGCCCAACCTCGGACAGGCGGCTCCGTCTGCCGCATCCGTCGTCGGTCGCGATGGCGGCTGCCAGACGGCCTGCACGCGCACACGGAGCTTCGCGGCGATCGCCACCGCAGGTGGCGTACAGCGCCAGGGGCGCCGCCTGCTGGCCCGACCCCCTCGCCCGCACCCGCGCCCGCACGCACGCGGCAGCGTCCTCACCCTCCTTTGCGGACCGCAGACCCAGCCGTCACTCCCCCTATATAGCTTGAGTTTCTCGTGGATTACCTAGAAATACGGAGAAATTCAATCGCAAAAGTGTTCAGAATATTCAACTCGGTGTATACTGGCCTTGAACCGGGAGTCTGAGTATGAGGTCCCGGCTCAGGCACTCGGCCGCCTTTCCGGGTTCGAGTTCAACAAACCATTTTGGAGATGACCAAACAGCGTGGCTTGGTGTCTCCATTCGTACCGCCGCCGCGAGCTAGCGCGGTGGCAAGGAGCTCTCGGTTATGCCACTAATCGAATCGCCGGCTGACGCCGGTTCAAGCCCGGCCGCGGCGGCACCCTCAGTGCCCGCCAGCCTCCCGGAACTAGCCGCCCCGCCACGCCGCAGGCGCTATCTGTGGCTTTGGCTCACATGTTCGGTGTGCGGACTGGCAGCGGCATCCTATTCCCTGTACCCTCCGGGCCATTCGCTGCTTCGGAGCACGGCTGCGGCATCCGACGAATTCCGGCCGCTCGGTCTGTCGGCCCGGGCCGAGACAGGCAAGCTGCTGCTCACCTGGAACGCCCGTCCGGAATCCGTCAAGAGCGCCAGGCGCGCAGTTCTCTCCATCACGGACGGCGACCGCAAGGAAGACGTCGACCTGACTCTGCCCGTATTCCGCGGCGGCGCCCTGGTCTACCGGCCCGTGACCGAAGATGTGACACTCGAGCTCACGGTCAGTTGGGATGGCGCCGCCGATTCGGTCGAATCGGTCCGGGCGGCCGTCTCGGAGGGAAGGGCAGTCCCACCTGTGCAGGGGGAAGTTGGCGGGCAGCAGCCCATCACAGTGGACGAGGCGGCAGCGGCTCCGGCTGCGACGGGGAATCCGCGCCTGTTCGCGCCGCCCACCTCGACTCCTCATTCCGCCAGCTTTATCGAGGTCTCCCAACCACCGGCGATTGAAGTGGAAGTGAGACCTGCGCTCTACACAATCGAGCTGGCGCCAGTACGCCCGACGGCGCCCGCGCCCGCGCCTGCCGTGCCCGCACCTCCGGTGAGGCGCGATCCGCTTCCGGCCGCCCCAAATCCTGCCCGGGCTATAGGCCATGCGCCCATCGGCCCGCTCAGAGTCGCGTCGCTGACAGTGCTGCGCCGGACGGTCATCCCCTACCCGGCGCACGCGAGGAAAGCTCACTTGGGCGGAACCGTTGCGGTGGAAGTCGTAGTTGGTGCAGATGGCCGTGTCCGTCAGGCTACTGCGATCAGCGGCCCGGAGGAACTGCGGCTCGCGGCTCAAGGCGTGAAGGACTGGCTCTTCGAGCCGCCGGCAGTGGATGGTAAACGTGTGGAGGCCATCACCCGTGTGAACCTCACATTCAATCCCTTCAAGCTGTAAGATGCGGGCTCGGTTTCCAACGGTCGCAGTTGGCTGGCAGAGGCACGAAAGCGCGCCCAGTAACCGGATGGCGGGTTGCCCCCGCTAAAGCCCTCCCCACGGAAGTCCTATAATGGACATCCGGGGAGTGCGAATGGGCGCAATCGCAGTTGACACCTCGCCACGCAAGCATCTGGCGTTCTTCGAAGCCTACATCGGGAAGAAAGTCGTGATGGCCGTGACCGGGGCGATGCTGGTCGGGTTCATCATCGGCCACCTGATCGGCAACCTCTTGATCTACCTGCCGGCGACCAGCGACGGCTATCAGACGGTCTATCCCGTCAACCACTACACGCGGATCCTCCATTCGCACCCTAACGTGCTCTCGGTGGTGGAAGTTTCTCTCATCGCGGTAGCGGTGCTGCACATCTGGTCTTCGTTCCTGCTGTGGCTCCAGAAGCGGCGCGCGCGGCCCGTCGGCTACGTGAAGAAAGACAACCTGCCGGCCAGCTACGCCTCGCGCACCATGATGTGGAGCGGCCCCATCCTCGCTGCGTTCGTGGTCTTCCATCTCCTGCATCTCACCATGGGAAGCGTGGGGCTGCAGTATCAGGGGCCGATGATCGCGGGCGGGGAGGAGCGGTACTTCACGTACCAGAACATCATCCACGGCTTCCGGTATCTTCCCGTCTCGATCGCCTACACCGTCGGCATGATTCTGCTCTCGATGCACCTCTATCACGGCGCGTGGAGCATGTTCCAGTCGGTGGGCGTCAGCCATCCGCGGTACACGCCGATGCTGAAATGGGCGGCGCACATCTTCGCGTGGATCGTCGCCATCGGGTTCATTTCCATTCCTATTGCCGTCCTGACCGGCCTGGTCGGAAGCGAGGTGCTCTAAATGGCACTGGATTCCAAGGTTCCCTCCGGTCCCATTGAACAGGCCTGGCAGAAGCGCAAGTTCGAGATGAAGCTGGTGAACCCGGCCAACAAGCGGAAGTACCAAGTGATCGTGGTCGGCTCCGGTCTGGCGGGCGCTGCGGCCGCGGCCACATTGGGCGAGCTCGGTTACAACGTTCTGTGTTTCTGCTTCCAGGATTCGCCGCGCCGCGCCCACTCGATTGCCGCGCAGGGCGGGATCAACGCAGCGAAGAACTACCAGAACGACGGTGACAGCATCTTCCGCCTGTTTTACGACACCGTGAAGGGCGGCGATTTCCGTTCCCGCGAGCCGAACGTCTACCGGCTGGCCGAGCTGAGCGTGAACATTATCGACCAGTGCGCCGCCCAGGGCGTGCCCTTCGCGCGCGAGTACGGCGGGCTGCTCGAGAACCGCTCCTTCGGCGGCGCGCAGGTTTCGCGTACCTTCTACGCGCGGGGCCAGACCGGCCAGCAACTCCTGCTGGGCGCCTATCAGGCCCTCGAGCGCCAGATCGCCGCCGGGCAGGTGCGCATGTTCTCGCGCCACGAGATGCTCGACGTGGTGGTGGCGGACGGTAAGGCCCGCGGCATCGTCACGCGCGATCTGATCACCGGTGCCATCGAATCGTGGGCCGCGCACGCGGTCGTGCTCGCGACCGGCGGCTACGGCAACGTCTTTTATCTTTCCACCAATGCCAAGGGGTGCAACGCTACGGCCATCTGGCGCGCGCACAAGCGAGGCGCGCTGTTCGCGAACCCCTGCTTCACGCAGATCCACCCGACCTGCATCCCGGTGACCGGCGAATACCAGTCGAAGCTCACGCTGATGAGCGAGTCCCTGCGTAACGACGGGCGCATCTGGGTGCCCAAGAAGAAGGGTGACACGCGCAAGGCGAACGAGGTCCCGGAGGACGAGCGCGACTACTTCCTCGAGCGCAAATACCCGGCGTTCGGCAACCTGGTGCCGCGCGACGTGGCCTCGCGCAACGCGAAAGCGGTCTGCGACGACGGGCGCGGCGTCGGGCCCGGCGGCTACGGAGTGTATCTGGATTTCAGCGAGGCCATCGACCGCCTGGGCCGCTCCGTGATCGACGAGCGCTACGGCAACCTGATCGAGATGTACCAGCGCATCACGGGCGAGGACCCTTACAAAGTGCCCATGCGCATCTACCCCGCCAGCCACTACACCATGGGCGGCCTGTGGGTGGATTACAACCTCATGAGCACGATCCCGGGCCTGTTTGTCGCCGGCGAGGCGAACTTTTCCGACCACGGCGCCAACCGCCTCGGCGCCAGTGCGCTCATGCAGGGACTGGCCGACGGCTACTTCATCCTCCCCTACACGCTCGGAGACTACCTGGCTGGCGAGAAGCCCGGCAAGCTGGAAGCCAGCCATCCGGCGTTCAGCGAAGTCGAGAACGATGTCCGCTCGAACGTCGCGCGCCTGCTCGGCATCAAGGGCACGCGCACGGTGGACTCTTACCACCGCGAGCTCGGCAAGCTGGTGTGGGAATACTGCGGCATGTCGCGGACTGCGGAGGGACTGCGTTTGGCGCTGGGCAAGATCCCCGAGCTGCGCGAGCAGTTCTGGCAGGACGTGCGAGTGCTGGGAAGCGGGGAGGAGCTGAACCAGTCGCTCGAGAAAGCCGGCCGGGTCGGCGACTTTTTCGAGCTGGCCGAGCTGATGTGCCTGGATGCCCTGGAGCGCAACGAATCCTGTGGCGGTCATTTCCGGGAGGAGTACCAGACCCCGGACGGCGAGGCGCTGCGCGATGACGACCGCTATTCCTACGTCGCCGCCTGGGAATTCCGCGGCGTGGGCAACGCGCCCGGGCTCAACAAGGAGCCGCTGTCGTTCGAATACGTACACCCCGCGCGACGGAGCTACAAATGAACCTCACTCTCCACGTATGGCGGCAGAAGGGTCCGGGCGAGCGGGGCCGGATGGAGCGCTACGAGGCCCGCGATATCAGCGAGCACATGTCGTTTCTGGAGATGCTGGACGTGGTGAACGAGGGCCTGATCGGCGAGGGCAAGGAGCCCATCGCTTTCGACCACGATTGCCGCGAAGGCATCTGCGGCATGTGCGGGTTCATGATCAACGGCATGGCTCACGGTCCGCAGCGCGGCACTACCGTCTGCCAGCTCCACATGCGCCAGTTCCAGGATGGCGACACCCTGTACCTGGAGCCCTGGCGCGCGCGGGCGTTCCCGGTGGTCAAGGACCTGATCGTGGACCGCAGCGCTTTCGACCGGATCATAGCGGCGGGCGGCTACATCTCCGTCTCGACGGGCAGCGCGGTCGAGGCCAACGCCATTCCGATCGCGAAGGAGAAGGCCGACCTGGCAATGGACGCCGCCGCCTGCATCGGGTGTGGCGCCTGCGTGGCGATGTGCCCCAACGCTTCGGCGGCGCTGTTCACGGCCGCCAAGATCTCGCACCTGGGGCTGCTGCCGCAGGGGCAAGCCGAGCGCGACCGCCGCGCCATCGGCATGGTCCTCCGTATGACGCGAGAGGACTTTGGCCAGTGCACCAACATGGGCCAGTGCGAAGCGGTCTGCCCGAAGAGCATCAGCATCGAGACCATCGCGCGGATGCACCGCGACTACATCTCGGCGTCGGTGTCGAGCCGTCGTGGGAAGCCGCTGCGGGTGGAGACGGCCGAGGAGCGAGCCTAGGCAGGATTGGACGGGAACCGCTGAAGGAAGGGCGGGGCAGGGCTCGCGGGAGCCCTGCCCCAAGCGTTTAGAAGTACAACTTCATCGCCATCTGGATGATTCTTGGAGCAGTGAAGGTGGTGATTTGGCCGAGCGTCCCGCTGCTGCTGAGAGTGGTGCCGAGAGCGCTGCCATTGCCGTGGTTCATGATGTTGAAGAAGTCGGAGCGGAATTCGAGCTTCCACCGCTCGCGTAACTGGAAGGGCCGGCTCACGGCCATGTCCCAATTGATCCGGCCGGGGCCATAGACGGAGTTGCGCCCGAGATTGCCGAAGGTGCCGGTCGCGGCGTATGCAAAAGCGGCCGGGTTGAACCATTCCTGAGCGGTTTGTTGCGAGGGATAGACCTGGCTCGGCAGGACCACCGTGGGACGGTCCAGGCTCTGTCCGCTCAGGGAAACATCCTTGCCGTCGGTGATCTGTATCGGGTTGCCGGTGAACAGGCCCACGATGGGCGAGATCTGCCAGTCCTTGGTGATGAAGCGGGCAGCGCCGGGGCCGATTCCGGGGCTGGTGGCCACGAGTGAACCATTGAAAACCTGGCGGTGGTCATAGCCGCAATTGCCGCGCTCGCCATTGGCGCGGTCGAGAGGATTCTGGTAGATCGGGCCCGCCAGTTCTCCCGCGAAATCCCAAGTACTGGTGCAGTGGCTCCAGGTGTAGTTGGTCAGGACCTGGAAGTGGTGGCCCATGCGGTGCTCCGCCCTCAATGCGAGGGCGTTATAAGCCGCGTTGGCGCCGTCGTCGGTCTGCTGGATGTCGGCGTAGGCCTTGCCGGTTGTGGAGTTAACCAGATAGGTCAGACGCCGGGTATTGGTGTTCCCCGAGGTAGCGCCGGCGATGGGGATCGAATAGTTGACGTCCGTAGAGCCCCAGATGTGCCTGGTGACATTACCCAGGTAATTCGCCGTCAGAAGCCAGTCTCGCACCTGGCGCTGATAACTGACGTTCCACTGCATCATGTAGGTGACCTTCATGTTGGGCGGGACGCTGACGTAGGCGCCTGCATTGGGGAAGACCGCGGCGCCCGGGAACGGATCGCCGGTCACCCCGGTGGGGGACGTGTAGTTCGCGAATGGATTGGAGAACTGGGCGCTGGTGATGGTGAGCGAAGAGACATACGGAGCATTGGTGGTCCAACGCTCGGGATAGAACAACTCGGTGGTATCGTGCAGGAGGGCGAACGACATGCGGAGAGTCTGCTTGCCGTCCCCTTTGGGATCCCAAACCATCCCGAGCCTGGGGGAGAACACGTTCCAATGCGACGCGGTGAACGCCTTGCCGTACGGGTCCTGCGCGGTATCGGTGGAGAAGATCAGGCCCGCCGGAGCGCCGGGGTACCGAGGATCGGCGGTGTGCCAGTTCTGGAGGAAGAGAGGCCAACTGAACTGGTTGCCTCGCCCGTACTTGTCATAGGATGGCACCGAGGGTTCCCAACGGACGCCGAGGTTGACGCTGAAGTGGGACGTGACGCGGAAAGCGTCCTGGACGTAAGCGGCCATCACCGTCTGGCGCAGGTAATCGGAGATCACGTTGCCGTCCGTGAGGGCGGCCGAACCGACAAGGCGGCCGGTGAGAAGGTCCGCCAAGCCGTCGCCGCTGGAGCTGCCGTTGAAAGTGAACTGACCGTTGGACTGCTGGTTGTTATACGAGTTGAACTGATCTTTTCGGCCATCGAAGCCGAAAGCGATTTCGTGCTTCCCGCGGACGAGAAGGAAATCGTCCGCCACCTGGTAGGTGTTGATGTCGAAATTCGCCAGGGCGCAAGTGCCGCAGCCGACGTTGAATCCGCCGCCCGAGTAACTGCTGACGGTGAGCTGCGTATAGTTCGGCTGGTTTATGAACATCTTCACGCCAAGGTCCGCCGGGCTAAACAGGTTGGGGGCGGCCGACCGGTTGTCGCGGCGGCGGTCGAAGGTGGCGTGGAACGAGTTGAGGGCCGTCGCGCTGATGGTGTACGTGTCGCCCAGCGTAGCGGTTTGGGAACGGTCCAGGTTGCCGGGTGTTCCGGTGGTCAGGGCATTGTGGCCATCGAATAGCGTCTGGGCCGTGAAATCGTAGATGAAGTAACGGAAGTAGGCGGCCTGCTTGCTACTCATGTTGTAGTCGACGCGGCCGATGATCTGGTCGTCGGGGTTGTTGGACGGATAGCCGAAGAGGACCTTCCCGCACTGGTCGGGGGAAACCGGGATGTACGTGGAGGCCAGCTTGAAACCGGCGGCATCGAACGTGGAAGCGGGAATCTGGTTCCCGGGATACACCTTGCCGCTGGGGTCCTTCAGCTGCCTCCCCTTATTTTTGCCGAGGCAAGTGTCGGAATCCACCACGCTGAAGTCGCCCAGCAACGTGGCCGCGGTGGGGACCCATGCGTTGTTGTTCGCCGGATCGCTGCGTTGACGGGTTCCCTGATAGCCGCCGAAGAAGAACAGCTTGTCCTTGATGAGCCGGCCACCGGCGGTGCCGCCGAACTGGTTGCGCTTCAAGGTATCGCGTTTCACGGTCGCTTCCTGGCGGGCGTTGAGATCGCCATTGCGCAGGAAGTAGAAGAAATCGCCATGCAGGGAATTCGTTCCCGACTTGGTCACGATGTTGACCACGCCGCCGGGGTGCAACCCGTATTGGGCGGGCAGGCCTTCGGTCTGGACGCTGAATTCCTGGAGGGCATCCGGGAAAGGAATGGGCAGGTTGACGTTGCTGAACGCGTCGTTATTGTCGCCGCCATCCAGGAGGAAGTTCACTCCGTTGGCGGCCCCGCCGGCAATCGAATACTGGCCGGAACCGCTCGAGCCCTGGATGTTCTTGCTGCCCGTCAGATCGCCCCCATTGAGCGTCATGCCGGTCACGTTGTTGGAGATGGCCAGTCCCGAGATGGTGAGCAAGTCGGCGGGATTGCGGCCGTTGAGCGGCAGATCCACGATTGGTTGCTGAGAGATGACCTGGGATATCGAGGTATCCTTAGTCTCCACCATGCTGGCGGCAGCTTGTACCTGGACCGTCTCGGTCAGCAAGCCCACCTGCAAACCGACGTTCTGGGTGATGTTCTGGGCCACCTGCAGCACGATGCCGGTCTGCACATAGTCCTTGAATCCTTTCGCCCTCACCTCCAGGCGATAAGGTCCGACCGGAAGGTCGAAGAACGCGTAGTGGCCATCGGCGTTCGAGGTCGCCGCGTGGTCGGTCCCCTTCTCGGTCTCCGTAATCCGCACGGAGGCGCCAGGAACGGAACTGCCACTTTGATCCATGATCGTACCGCTGACGCTGCCGATGGCGACGGCCTGCCCAAACACGGCAGCGGCCGCCAAAAGGACCAGCGCAAGAATTGTTACAAAGCGAGACATATCTAATCCTCCTCCCACAGAGCTACTCTAAAAATCCCACCGACAATTTAGTTCTGCCACCTCGGCGTCTCAATCTATACAGTCGCCTGCGCGGAAGCCCTTTTCTTCCGTTTTCCAACCACGGCGGCCGAGGAAGGGGTTGGCCTTCCGTTTCTCCGCGATCGTCACAACGCAGTCAGACGCCCCGTCTCGCACCAGTCGGCACGTGTGCGGGCCCGTTGAGGCGAGAACCGGACCAGGAGGTAGCGTAGAGAATGGCGAGAGCGGTGTCAAACCGAGTTCTCTGAACGGACCATTTAGGGAAACTAAACGATACCCCGCACACGGCCGGCCGCCAAAGAGGGCTCCCTGCCCAGGCTCGGGCGACAAAACAACCACTCCCACGTGGTGCTCAGGCCCTACACTGTCCCAAGGGCGGATTCGCGATAATTGAATCGTAACCACCCGCATACCCCTCTACGTCATAGAAGGGACCGGGGAGGAGAGCTGACATGAACAAGGGGATTCGATCTGGGTGTGCCTTGCTGTTCGCCACTGGGGCCGTGTGGGCGCAGCAGTACCTGATCTCGACCGTTGCGGGAGGGGGCGGGTTGCCGATCACGCCCTCTTTGGCGGTCAGTCTGAGGTTTCCGCCGCCGACGGGGGTCGCGGTGGATGCCGTCGGCAATGTGTATTTCAGCTCGGCCAACTTCGTGTTCAAGCTCGACGGGTCGGGGATACTGACAAAGGTGGCGGGCACTGGGAAAGCGGGCTTTTCGGGCGACGGAGGGCCGGCCACCAGCGCCAGGCTCAACTTTCCGCAAGGGGTGGCGGTGGACTCGGGCGGCAATCTCTATATCGCCGACACG
>Ga0265316_10005241_pt1 | contig 12667 bp, 8 predicted proteins | sample 4522metaG_FD_202092 | JGI IMG/M metagenome (GOLD analysis project Ga0265316, IMG submission 202092) | Rhizosphere microbial communities from Carex aquatilis grown in University of Washington, Seatle, WA, United States - 4-5-22 metaG | ecosystem: Host-associated > Plants > Roots > Rhizosphere >... | reverse complement strand
GCGAGCCCGGCTTGGGCGTCGCCACGCGACTCCAGCGCAAGTCGAAACCTCGGGCCGCCGCCTGCGACGACGCCGAGGCATCAGGCGCGGTCGGGGCCGCTGATACGAACAGGAGAGGGAAAAGCCAGAGTGCCAACCATCACAATCTGCACCCTTCCCGCTCGGTTCGCCAGATTGGCTAGTTCTTCCCTCCGGCCTAGAAGCGCGCCTGCAACTGCGCGGTGAGGATGTCGTTGCCCACCGCCGGGGTTTCCCAGAGGTGCTCGTACGACAGGGTGAACTTGATGTTGGCCGAGCCGTAGGCAAGCAGGGCCACACCTAGCCGGGTCAGGCGATCCGTATCGCGGGCCGCGATGGCTGCAGTCGGTTTTGGCGTCACGGTCGTGTCGTAGCACTTTGGATCCACGGTGCTGGAGAGAAGCGGATCGAACTGGTCCAGACGAAGTGCGACGCCCAGGTAGGGGCCGATGTTTTGCACGACGGTGATCATCCATCCCAGGCTCTGGCTGTTGAGGCAGCTGTTGGCCTTGGCGAGGTCGTAGGCACGGTTGGTCTTGTGCGCCCAGATCATCTCGCCCTTGATCGCCAGCCCGCCCAGCTCGGGCACGTCGACATAGCCCTGTACGTCCCCTGCCAGACGCGTCTGGGAAAAGGACGTGTACGTATCGGGCAAGAGCTTGCCCGCCGTGCTGCTGGTGTCGATTACGTCGAGCGCGCCGAACTTGGTATCCAGGGTCCGTCCCCACATCCAGGAAAAGCCACCCACCAAGAAACCCAGGTCCGCGCCCAGGCGGCCCACGATGGTCTTGAAGCCGTTGGGATCGTAGCCGTTCTGGGTCACGCCGAAGTAGTTCGAGGGATCCTTTTGGCCGAAGCTGGCGCCGTTCACCAGGGCGACATTCAGACGAAGCATCTCGTAGGCGCCTTGCAACCGCAGACCACGATCACGATCGCCCGGGAAGAGTGTGGTTATGACCGTCGCACGCTCGGGCATCTCGCGATCCGCATCGGACTGCAGGATTTCGTATCCGAAGGGAATCTTGAACTGACCGAGGGTCACGCGCAGATGAAAGGGCGTCCAGGTGTCGACGAAAGTGGCCTCGGCGTCCTTGAGCACCACGCCGTCGTTGTTGTTGGCGTCGATCTGCAGGAAATACTCGGCATTCTTGCCCTCGTACCTCGCCCCGAGGTAGCCGTGGCGGACGTAGAAGCGGTTCTCGCTCTTGTACTTGGACGTGCCGTCCAGTGCGTCCTGGTGGTATTCATAGCGACCCTGGACAAAGCCGCCGACCTTGATCTTCTTCAGGCCATCCACGGTCGATTGCAAGGCTCCTACCGTCTCTTCGGTTCCCGCCGCCTTGGTCTCGACCGCGCTCAAGCGCGCATCGAGTGCGGGGGGGACTGGCGCGACGACCGCGGGCGGGGCCGGCGGAACGGCCTCCACCGATGGAGCCATCAACGGAGGCGCCTCGCTGGCCGCGGGGGCCGGGCTGCCCGCGGGAGCCATCTCTTGCGCAAGGACCGCCGGCGCAATCGACAGTGAAATTGCCAAAAGGGTGCCTTGGACTTGCCTGCTCTTCATGGTTTTCAATCTCCTTGCGCGCAGGCTAGAGGCCGTGTGTGACGACCTTGTGACAGCCTAGAAACTTCTGCGCAAACGCGGCAGCCTTCTGATCCCCCAGGAACGTGGTAGCCTTGGCGTCTAGCCTGAGGTCAGCGAAATCCGCCGGCAAAGGCAATGCCCCCCATGAAGCGCAGCGGAAGTGCAAGCGACCCGCTCTGGTACAAGGACGCCATCATCTATGAGCTGCCGGTCAAGGCGTTCTTTGACAGCAACCAGGACGGAATAGGCGACTTCGGCGGGCTTCTGCAGAAGCTCGATTACCTGCAGGACCTGGGCGTCACCTGCCTGTGGCTGCTGCCTTTCTTCCCTTCGCCCCTGCGCGACGACGGCTACGACATCTCGGATTATTGCGGCGTGCATCCCGCCTACGGGACGCTGGAGGATTTTCGCGCCTTTCTCGATGCCGCCCACAGCCGCGACATGCAAGTGATGATCGAGCTGGTGGTCAACCACACCTCGGACCAGCATCCCTGGTTCCAGGCGGCGCGCCACGCCCCGCCAGATTCGCCCGAGCGCAACCGCTATGTGTGGAGCGATGACGACCACAAGCTCGCCGGGGCGCGCATCATCTTCACCGACACCGAGAAATCCAACTGGACCTGGGATCCGGTGGCCAAGGCCTATTTCTGGCACCGCTTCTTCTCGCACCAGCCCGACCTCAACTTCGACAACCCCGATGTCTTGCGCGAGGTCCTGGATGCCATGCGCTTCTGGCTGGACCAGGGCGTGGACGGGCTGCGCCTGGATGCCATTCCCTATCTGGTCGAGCGCGACGGCACCAACTGCGAGAACTTGCCCGAGACCCACGCCATCATTCGTCAGATTCGCGCGGCGCTCGACGAGCGCTATTCCAACCGCATGATCCTGGCCGAGGCCAACCAGTTGCCCGTGGACGTGCGCCCCTACTTCGGCGAGGGCAACGAGTGCCACATGGCCTTCCACTTTCCCCTCATGCCCCGGCTGTTCATGGCTCTGCGTCTGGAAGATCGCCAGCCCATCCTCGACATCATGGCCGACACGCCGGAAATTCCGCCCAGTTGCCAGTGGGGCCTGTTTCTGCGCAACCACGACGAGCTGACCCTGGAGATGGTCAGCGACCGCGAGCGCGACTACATGTACCTGGCCTACAGCGCCGATCCGCGCATGCGCGTGAACGTGGGCATTCGCCGCCGCCTGGCCCCGCTACTCGACAACAACCGCCGGCGCATCGAGCTGCTCAAGAGCATCCTGTTTTCGTTCCCGGGCACGCCCATCATGTACTACGGCGACGAGATCGGCATGGGCGACAACATCTATCTCGGCGACCGCAACGGCGTGCGCACCCCCATGCAGTGGAGCGGCGATCGCAATGCCGGCTTCTCGCGCGCCCTGCCCGCGCGGCTGTACAGCCCGGTGCTACTCGACCCGGTGTACGGCTACCAATCCGTCAACGTGGAGGCGCAGCTTTCCGATTCGTCGTCGCTGCTGCACTGGACGCGCAACATGATCGGGCTGCGCAAGCTGTTCAAGGTGTTCGGCCGCGGCCGCATCGAATTCTTGCGGCCGTCCAATCGCAAGATCCTGGCCTACCTGCGCACCTCCGACAAAGAGCAGATCCTGTGCGTGGCCAACCTGTCGCGTTTTGCCCAACCGGTGGAACTGGATCTGGCGCGCTTCGCAGGCGTGATTCCGGTCGAGATGCTGGGCTATGTCGAGTTCCCGCCCATCGGCAACGAGCCCTATCGTCTGACTCTGGGTCCCTACGGGTACTTGTGGTTCGAATTGCAATCGCCGGCCGCGCCGCTGCGCGATGGTGACGGCGAGGGCAGCGAGCCGGTGCTGGCGGCGAGCAGCCTGCGCGAAGCCCTGGCGGCGTCGGCGCGCGCCGCTTTCGAGCGCCTGCTCGCTCCCTTCCTGCGGCGCCAGCGCTGGTTCGGCCGCAAGTCGCGCGTGGTCGCTTCGGTGTCGGTGAGCGACTTCGCCGATCTGTTCGATGTGGGCGCAGCGCTGCTGTTGCTCGACGTGCGCTACGCCGAAGGTGACCGCGAGTCGTATTTCGTTCCCCTGGTCCACGTGCCCACGGATCGCATGCTGGGCATGCGCGACAAGTACCGCGATTCTTTGCTGGCCACCTGCGAGGGCGGCCAGGGCGCCTTTTTCGACGCCACGGTGGACGACGGTTTCTGCCAATGGTTGCTCGGCGTGATCGAACGCGGTGAGAGCGTGCGCTTCGAGAGCGGCACTCTCATGGGAATGCCTGGCCGTCTGGTGGCCACTTTGCACGGCGAGGCCGGCACGCCCCTGCCTGCCAGCCGCGGCACCGCAGAGCAGAGCAACACCTCGATTCGCTATGGCGAGAAACTGATTCTCAAGCTCTTCCGTCGGCCCAGCCCCGGGCCCAATCCCGACTGCGAGATGGTGCACCACCTGTCCGAGACCTGTGCCTTCGCCCATATTCCGCGCTTTGGCGGGGCCTTGGAATTCGTCGACCGCGAGGGCGCGCGCTTCACCCTGGGCATGTTGCAGGAATTGGTCGCCAATCAAGGCGACGGCTGGACCTGGTCGCTGGAAGAGTTGCGCCTCTTCTACGAAGCCCACGCCGTGGAGCCGGCACCGGCCGCCCTCGTGGAGGCGAGCAAGCGCCCGCTGCTGCTGCTTTCCGACGGGCCGCTGCCCGAAGCGGCCACGGCCAGCATGGGTCTGTACCTCGAAGCTGTGGCCACGCTGGGGCAACGCACGGCCGAGATGCACCTGGCCCTGGCGGCCCAGAGCGAGAATCTTGCTTTCCAGCCCCAGCCCCTCGACAAGGGCGACCTGAGCTTGTTGGCCCATCAGTTCCGCGAGCGGGCGAGCGACGCGCTCGACGGTTTGAAGTCGCGGCTGGCCACGCTTCCCGACGATCTGGTCGAGCTGGTGGGACTGCTGCTGGCGCGGCGTCGCCAGGTGCTGGACGCTTTTCGCCGTCTGGAAGAAACCGAAGTGGTTTTGCAAAAGACGCGCATTCACGGCGACTTCCATCTGGGCCAGGTGCTGCGGGCGCGCGGCGATTTCGTGGTGCTGGACTTCGAGGGCGAGCCGGCGCGCTCACTTGAAGAGCGCCGCGCGATGCAGTCGCCGCTCAAGGATGTGGCCGGCATGGTGCGCTCCTTCAGCTACGCGGCCCACGCCGCACTGGCCAGCTATCTGGCGCGACGGCCACAGGACGCCGACACGCTGGAGCCCTGGGCGCGGCTGTGGTCGAAGTTCGCCTCGGCCGCGTTTCTGGCCAGCTACCGCACGGTTGCGGGGGGCGCGGCCTTTCTTCCCGCGGACAGCAACATCTTCGCGCGGCTGCTGGACGCCTTCCTGGTGGACAAGGCCTTCTACGAGCTGGCCTACGAGCTGAACAACCGGCCGACCTGGGCACGCATTCCGCTGCAGGGTCTGCTGGCGCTGGTACGTGAGCCTGTGGGTGAAAGGTAGCCGTGCACGAGCCCAGCGCGAACCAGCGGATTTCCGCGACGGCGCCCACCACGCCTGCCACGGCCGAGATCGTGGTCGGCGTGCCCAGCTGCAACCACGCGGCCACAGTGGCCCAGGTTCTGCGCGCGGCCCAGGCCGGGCTGGGCGAGTTCTTGAGCGGACACAGCGGCCTGCTGGTCAGTGCCGATGTCCGTTCCAGCGACGCCACGCGCGCGCAGGTGCGCGAGCTGCGCGCCGAGATCCCCCTGCTGCACGCGCTGGGGCCGGCTGACAGCGGCGGCGATACAACCAGCCCCGGCGTCGAGATCCGCGAGTTGCGCATGATCCTGGAGCTGGCACACCAGGTGCGGGCCCGCGCCTGCCTGGTGCTTGACGCCAGCTTGACCAGCATGGGCGCCGATTGGGTCGCGCGACTCGTGCGCCCGATCCTCAACGACCAGTTCGACCTGGTGGCCCCTTGTTTCGCTCGCCACAAACTCGACGGCGCCATCAGCAACGGGATCGTGTATCCGCTCACCCGTGCGCTGTATGGCAAGCGTGTGCGCCAGCCTCTGGGCAGCGTGTTTGCGCTGTCAGGCCGTTTGGTGGAACGGTTCCTTGCAAGAAGGGTCTGGGACATCGAGGTCTCTGCTTTGTCCACCGACGCGCGCACGGTGAGTGAAACCATCTGCGCCGAGTTTGCCGTTTGCCAGGCTCTGCTTGGCCCGGCCGAACACGCGGGCAGCGCATCGTCGCAGGACTTGAGTTCCGTGCTGGCGGCGGTGTTGGGCTCCGTGTTCGACGAGATGAACCACAACGTCTCCTTCTGGCAGAAGGTGCGTGGGTCCGAGCCGGTTCGCTGGTTCGGCACGCCGGTGGAGATCGCTGACAACCCGCCGCCGGTGGATGCGCACAAAATGTGGGAGTCGTTCAGCCTCGGCTGCCGAACCTTGCAGGATGTCTGGTCCGCAGTCTTGCCACCTGCCACGCTGCTCGCGCTCAAGTATCTGGCTCAAGACGAGGCGGCCGCAATGCCGGACGACCTGTGGGCGCGCATCGTGTACGACTTCGCGCTCGGCTACCGCCTGCACGTGATGAACCGCGGCCACCTCTTGCGCGCGCTGACCCCGCTTTACCTGGGCTGGCTGGCGTGCTTCGTGCGCGAGATGGGCACAGCGCACGCCCACGACGTGGAACGGCGGGTGCACCAGCTTTGCATGGTCTATGAAGCCCAGAAGCCATATTTGATCTCCCGTTGGCGCTGGCCCGATCGCTTTAACCCCTAGTCGCAGAGGCGGAGAAAGGAGCGTTTCTCATGTGGGACCAAATCAAGGACGCACTTTACGGGGCCACCCACCGCGTCTTGGTGGGCGTGGCCAATTTCCTGCCCGCGCTGCTGGCCCTGGTGCTGGCGGTCTTGCTGGCGTCGCTTGTGGGCTGGCTGCTGGGCGCTTTGGTGGGCGTTATCCTGCGCGCGCTCGACTGCGACAAGCGCTTGCAGAAGTGGGGCTTCGTGGTTTTGGCCGAATGGTCGCCCAAGAACAGCCCGACGCTGCTCCTGCGCAAGACTGTCACCTGGACCGTGGTGGTGTTGGGCTGGCTGGTCGGTCTGACGGCCTTCGGCGCTGGGGTCACGCCTCAGCTGATCGTCAATGTAGTGGAGTCTCTGCCCAACTTGGGCACGGCCATCGTGCTGGTCTTGCTGGGCGTGTTGCTGGCGCGCTTTCTTTCCCGCGCGGTGCTCATCAGCGCGGTCAACATGCAGATTCAGTCGGCACGCCTGCTCAGCCTGGCCGTCAAATGGCTGGTGCTGGTCTTTGCCGCGGCCATGGCGCTCGACCATCTGCACGTGGGCGGCGAAATCGTGCGTCTGGGCTTTGCCATTCTCTTCGGCGGAATCGTGCTAGCGGTGGCGCTGGCCATCGGGCTGGGCTCCAAGGAAATCGTCAGTCGATCCTGGGAACGGCAGACCCACAGCAAAGACGAGCCGCCGGAAGATGCGCTCAAACATCTGTGATGTGGAATGCAGTGACGGTGGCAGTGATAGCGACAGCAATGGTAGGCGGGATCTTCTGACCTCAGCCGGCCAGAACCAGCCTGCCCATCGTCTCGTGCAATTCGAGGCGTGCGAGGCCGTGGCAGCGCGCAGACCGGCCAGCGTGGGCGGTAGCGGTAGCGTGAGCGACCAGCAGAGCGCGGCTTGCGTGGGCGGCTCGCGTGAGCGTGCGCGGCCCGCGACACCCGGAGCGCTCACGCCCTCGCCCCACGCTTTCCGGCTCCCGCGCACCCCACACGAACACGCTCACGCCCTCGCCCACGCGACCCGCGATGCGCGGGACGGCCTGCCCGGATGTCCCACAATTCCCCTACGGGCCCGGGCGCTCACACCGACGCGTACAGCCGCGTCCACGCCGCCTGCAACTCAGGCGCCACGGCGAACAGGCGGGCCTCGATCCGGTTGGCATCGCCTTCGGGCTCGCAGCACGCAACCACGGCCCACACGTCGAGGGTTTGTTTGGCAGTCTCCACCGCGAGCCGGATCATGCTGTTCTCGCGAATCTTGATCTTGCCGACAAAAGCAATTCCGTCGCGCGACAGGTAGGTGCCCTGGCAGGCGACGTTGCCACTCGAACGCAGCAGTCCGACTTTCAATTCCACGGCCTTGTGGGGCGGCGCCAGCGCGCTGGGCGGCCGCGCCACTTGGCTGGGGGATTCCTCCACGGCTTCGACTTCGGGAATGGCGGTCGTCTCGTCGATAGCGCTGACCGATGCAGCGACGGTGGACATGATGGTCACCATGTACTCCGCCTCGTCGATGCGCAGAGGCGCCGCCTTCATCAAATCGCTGGTGTTGGGATGGGGCTCCTTCTCCAGGGCTTCCACCAGCTTGTCGGAGGCTGCGACGATGTCCACCATCGCCCGATACGTGCCCGCTCGCTCCGGTGTGTGATGGTTGGCGATCACCGACGAGAGCAAGGGCGAAAGGTTCCAGCGCTGGGCGGTCAGGATGCCTATCTTGAGGTGCACCTGCTCTGCGGCATCGGCCCAGGCTGCCTCGGTCAAGACGCGCTTGTCGTGCGTGCGCGCGAGGATGTCTTCGAATCCGCACACGGCCACCACGCGTCCAAAGTCGTGCAGCAGCCCGCACACATAGGCCTCTTCGGCATCGGTCTGGCGCCAGTAGGCCAAGGCCCGACAGCACAGCGCCGACACCAGGGACTGGCGCCACACCCGGAAGCGAACCGCGGCCAGCGAACCATGCTCGACGGCAAAACCGCCCACGCTCAGGGCCAGGGCGATGCGCGCCACCTCGGTGGCGCCGATGCGCATGATGGCGGCCCCCAAGGTGGTAGTGGGCGTGACCCGGCGGTAGACCGCGGAATTGGCGTAGCGGAGCAGAGTGGCGGCCAAACTTTGATCCTCGCCGGCAATCCGCTCCAGCTCACCAATTCCGTAGTCGCCGCGGGCAATCACCCGGCGCAAGCGTACAGCAACCGCCGGATAGGGCGGAATGCGCAAGGCGTTCCGATTCATCAAATCGATGACGCGTGGAATCAGATCGAGCGCGTCGGCCACGGGACGAGAGTTTACCTGCGCCGCGGCCGGTCTCAAAGCGACCTGTGGGGAGAAAATGCCGGGCTGCTCGCGAGCGGTCACCGTCTGGACCTCTGGGCTTTGGGCCGACTTTCCAGGGCCGCCGCGGCCATGACGGCGCCGCGCTCGAGGGTGGAAATCAACTTCTTGGCTTCCTGCTTGAGTCGTTCGACCCGCGCACTGTCGAAGCCCAAGGCGCTGCGGGCCTGGGCCAGGGCGCTGTCACTGGTGACATCGCAGTCGTGGCCGTCCAGCACGATGCCCAAACCCACATCGCGGGTCAGGTCTTCGGCCACGGCCACCACCGCGGCCAGCGGGTGCACGAACCCATCGATCATCACATCGTGGTGGTGGCCCAGCACCAGCGTCACGTCGGCAGGCAGCTTCCACAGCCCAGCCACCACGGCCGAGGCCTCCTGGTGGCACTGCTGCAGAGCCGTCGACAGCATGGCGGGATCGAACCCCGTTTCCTTGTGCTTATCCTCGCCCAGCAGGATGAGCGCCGCGGCTATCCCGACGTCGTGAAGCAGCCCGCACAGGAAGGCATACTCCGAGGCGAGGGGGGTGAAGCTGGACACCATGCGGGCCAGATACGCGCAGGCCGTGCTGTGGCGGCGCACCATCTCCATCGCATTGGCGTAGGTTTGCGAGCGGAAAACCCGCGTGCCTAGGGAGACCTCCCACGCGATCTCGGACAGGTTGCGCAAGCCCAGGCGCACGACCGCGTCCTGCAGCGAGGTGATGGTCCCCACGGGCGCGAAGGCCGCTGACTGAGCGATCTTGAGCACGCGACCGGCCAGCATGGGGTCTTTGCGCATCACCTCGACCACCTTGGCCGCATCCACGTCCGACTGCTGGGTGAGCGCATGGACTTCGAGGGCCACCTTGGGCAAGAGCGGCGGCGTGTAGCCGGGCGAGCTGAAATGCGCGCGCAAGCGCCCCGCAAACTGGCCAGCCGTCTCGCCCACGACCCCATCATCGGCTATGACATGCTGGCCTTGGCCGTAGGTGGCAGTGTTGGTGTGGCGCATGGTCCGTATCCTTGGTCGCTAGCGAAAGAGCATGAGCGCCTCACCGCGAAGGGTAGACGCCTCGGAAAGGGTGGCCACGATGTCCTGTTCGCGAATGCCGCTGTGAACCGCATCCGAACTGGTGACCAGTCGCTTGAGAGCAGGGCCGTCGGTCAGCTTGTCACCGGAGACCAGCGTGTCGATGACGTCCGCGATACGCACGACAGCCACCAGGGCCGCCACCGAGCTTCCTTCTTGATAGGCGCGCGCGGGTTGGTGGTGCCAGGCCACGATCTTGGGCACGGGGTTGGGCAAGCCCCACTTGGCCAGGACATGCCCGCCCAGCACCGCGTGGTCGTAGCCCAGAAACTCGCGTTCCTGTAGGTGGAGTTCGTCGGGCATGCCGGCTGCAGCGGCCACCATCTCCGCGTAGCTCTGGTGGCGAGTCTGCATGATGAGCAGCTTGCCAATGTCGTGCAGCAAGCCCGCCAAGAAAGCCACGGCGGGAGCAGCCGCGTCGCCCATGCGGTAGGCCAGCGCGCGCACGATGGCCGCGGTGCCCACACAGTGCTCACGCACGACCTTGCCCGAACCCTTGAGGTCAGCAAATGCCGTCATGGCCGCCATGCCACTGGCCAAGTCGGCCACCGTGCGCGCGCCCATCCTGACAATGGCATCCTGGATCGAAGCGCAGGGCACCCGTGCGTGAAACGCAGCCGAATTGGCCACGCGAAGGATGCGGGCAGCCAGGGCCGGATCTTCTTCAATGAGATCGCGCACCTGCTCCATTCTGAAGTCCGGGTGCGAAACGCAGGCGATCACCTTCTGCACCACCACAGGGAAAGGCCTCAATCCCTCCAGCTCGGCCAGATGAGCCGCCAGGCTTTGCGCCGCCTTGGCGTCCGCAACAGCCGGATCGTCCTCGCCAAACCACAGTTCCTCAAGCACCGATGTCGACAGCTTCACCATGTCAGCGATCTATCCTTAGTTGGCCGCCACCGAACGAACAGCGGCTTCCAGTTGTGCCAAGTCAAATGGCTTGTCCAGGTGACGGTTGGGTACGCTTTCGAGAAAGCTGCGGGCCCGTTCGGTAAAAGCTCCGCCAGTCATGAACAACATTTTCTTCGACAGATCCGGCTTGGACTGGACCAGCTCCTCGTAGATATCCATGCCTGTTACTTCAGGCATCATCAGATCACACACGATCACGTCGTAGCCGTCATCGTGACGCAGAAGCTCCAGGGCCTGGCGGCCGTCATTGACGAAGCTGGCATTCCAGTAGCGGCTGATGCAGCGACGCAACGACGTTCCCAGAGCGGTTTCGTCGTCAATCAGCAGCACGCGCAGGCGCCGTTCTTCCCGCACGCCCACGTCGTGCGGAGAAAGCGGCTTCGCCTCCGCGGCTTCGGGCGCACCCTGGGCTGCCGGCAGGATGAGGCGCACTGTGGTTCCCGAGCCCACCTGGCTTTCGATGTAGATTTCCCCTTTGAGCGCCGTGACGATGCGGTGGACGATGGCCAGGCCGAGACCGGTTCCTTTGCCCACCGCCTTGGTGGTGAAGAAGGGATCGAAGACCCGCGGCAGGACGTCGAGCGGGATGCCCACGCCGCTGTCCTGGATCTGAATCACGGCGCGACCCGCGCGATCCGTGGTGGTGGAAATGCGGATCTCGTTATTGGGAACGTTGCCTTCTGGGATGGCCTGCGCCGCATTGATGAGCAGGTTGAGGAACACCTGAGCCATGCGCGACTCGTTGGCGTCGACCATGGGCGTCTCGCCGTACTGGCGCACAACCTCGGCGCGATACTTGATCTCATTGCGCGCCATGCGCAGGGCCGATTCCATGATGGCGCAGATGTCGACCGGCCACACGCGCTCGCCCCCGCCGCCGGTGGAGAACGAGCGAAGGTCGCGCACAATGTCCTTCACGCGCTGGGCGCCGTCGCGTGCCTCGTGCAGCGGCCGGTCCAAGGCTTCCAGTTGCGGCACCAAATCGCCGGCCTTTTGCGCGCTCGAATTGGCAAGCTGGCCGGAGATTCGCTGCACTTCACTGGTCACGTACTCCAGGTTCATGCTCACGTAGAGCAACGGGTTGTTGATCTCGTGGGCCACACCGGCGGCCAGGGTGCCCAGCGAGGCCAGCCGATCGGCCAGCATGAGGTGGCCCTGCAGCTGCTTGCGCTCGGTCATGTCACGGCAGAGCAGCACAACCGCGCGTTCACTTTGAAAGTCGGTGATCAAGTAGGACACATCCAAGGTGGCGCGGCTTCCGTCGCGGCAGAGAAAGTCGACCTCGGCCGACGGCGCTGGCCGGCCCGTGGACAGCATCCCGCGCAAGTTTTCCGCCAGAGCCTCTCGATCCTTGCCTTCGACCAAATCGAGGAAACTGCGCGTGGTGAGTTCTTCGGCGCTTTCGCAATGAAGCGCGGTCACGGCTGCGCGGTTGGCGTACACGACCCGACTGCCTGCGCACACCAGGACCGGTTCGGGCGCGACTTCGACCAGATTGACCAGTCGTTCGTCGGACTTGGCCGTGACGGCCGCGAGCCGTTGCGTGGTAGACGCGGCCCTCCCTTCGCCCCGCCCCTTTGCGCGTCTGAGCGCATAGCCGCCCGCGAATCCCAGCGCCGAGAGCACCAAGACCCCCATGGCGGCGGCTGGCCCTCGCACCACACCCAGCAGAATGATTGTCGCCACAAAACCGCTGACTCCGATGAGCGGAGAGAGATAGCGCGGGTGGAGCATCTTCATGGCCTGCATATCCAATTGCCTGGGACCGCGGAACGGATCGGGCTTCAACCGAATTGTCGGCTCGCCGCCGTCAATTCCTAAGTGCAGGCGTCAAGATCCCGACGCCACGCAAGCTATTGGCGAAATGAGCCGATACGTCTAGCACTATGCCCAGCGCCCACCTGACCGTTGACATGTGCGACGGGACGGTCGTTCGTCCTGCAGCGGCGAGCGCTGCCCCCATGGTGGGCCAGACTCTGGGTTCCTTCCGCGTCACCGGGCTGCTGGG
>Ga0265316_10005240_pt1 | contig 12668 bp, 7 predicted proteins | sample 4522metaG_FD_202092 | JGI IMG/M metagenome (GOLD analysis project Ga0265316, IMG submission 202092) | Rhizosphere microbial communities from Carex aquatilis grown in University of Washington, Seatle, WA, United States - 4-5-22 metaG | ecosystem: Host-associated > Plants > Roots > Rhizosphere >... | reverse complement strand
TGGCGCTGCGACAGGGCGGAAGACGTCGATCGTGAGCTTGCCTGCGCCGTTCATGCCGCTGGCCACGATCTCCATTACGTGATCACCGACGAGATCCTTCACGGAGAGGGAGAAGACGCGGGTGTCCGTTGCGTTGGTCGGCGACTCCCAGCTCTGGTAATAGTATGTCCCGCGGGCAGGGTCGGCATCAGCAACGATGATCCGGATCGGGGAGTCGACCTCACCGGTGCGCTTGACGGCGATGACCTGCTTCCCGTAAGGAGTCTGATCGAGGTTCGCATTCACGACCTGCAGCACCGAGTCACCCGGGTCCACGACGATACGGGGACGCAGCACGTTCGCATCAAAGTGCGAGTCCGCTGCTGCGGTGGCCGGGGCCGCAGGCGCAGCGGCCCCGGGGGGCTGCGGGACGATGCGCACCCCTGCGGAAGGGACCTGACCGCGCTGGCAGGAACAGAGGAATACGACGGCCGCGGCCGCGAGCACGGCTGCGTGAATCGAGTGGGAGGGATGGATCATGGAAAAAGCTTCCTTAGTTTTTCGAGCACGATCTGCTTCGATTTCTCCAGGGTATCACGACACTTGAAGCCCGCTGCCGTCCGATGTCCGCCTCCACCGAAGGATTGGGCGATCTCCGCGACGTTGATGTTCGCCTTGGAACGCAGCGAGCAGCGAAGCAGTCCCGCCGGGTTCTGCTTGAAGAACACCGAGACCTTGATATCCTCGCTCCGCAGCGGAATGTTGATGAGCTGGTCCGCTTCTTCGTAGTTGGCCCCGGAATCTACGACCATCTCGCGTGTCATTGTCAAGAGAGAAACTTGATTTGCGAAGAACAACTCGAGCGTCGCCAGCACATGGGTCTGCAGAATGAGTGCCGAGATTGAGTTGCTCTCATACAGCTTCGAGTACACGATGTTCGGGCGGACACCCTTTGCCACCAGGTCCCGTGCAATCTCGAACGTGAGCGCGGTGGTCTTGGGATAGATGAACGAGCCGGTGTCATAGACGATGCCCGTGAAAAGCGCCTGCGCCATTTCCTTGTCAATGGTAATGTTCATCTCACGGAGGAGCTGATAGAGAATTTCGGCGGTGGACGAGGCGCTTTTCTGGATGAAGTTGCCTGCCAGCAGATCCTCTTCCTGCTCGTGGTGATCGATGATGAAGTACTCGCGCACGCGGGGAAGCACCAGCGTGGCAATCTGCCCGATATTCTGTATGTCATTCGTATCAAGCATGAGCAGGGAGTACTCTCCTATGTCCGCGGGGACCTGATCTCCGCGCTCCAGCACCTGGATGACCTCGTTCGGGTCCAGAAAGGAGAGCTTGCGCGGGATCGGATCTGCATTGAGGACGATCGTTTCCCTGCCCAGGCTCCGCAGGGCCTTCGCTATGGCGCACTCGCTGCCGATGGCATCCGCATCCGGCGTCTCATGGGAGGTAATGATGAAACGCTGCGTGCGGCTCAGAAAATCAATGGCACCCTGAAATGCATTCACCGTGCGTTCCCGGCCTCCACGACGTCCCCCGGGCCGGTGGCAGCCCTGTCTACGAGAGCGCTGCTGCCCCTGCGAAGGATCTTTGCCCTGCGGAGGGCCGACGCAGGGAGTCCGGGCGCCACGTAGGCCGCTGCTTCGACGCGGAAGCCGTTCGGCAGGTCGACGTTCGTGCCAATGACGCTGATGCCGTCCCTGATCTGCCCGGGGAAATCGCTGTTCTTCATTGACGAAGTCCTGGCGCCAATCGCGCAATTCTCGCCGATATTGGGGGCAGCCCGTGAAACCTCGGCCGTAAAAGGAAGAATCAAGGCGTTGTGAATTTCCGCGCCGGTTCCGATTCGGTTGCCGTTCAGGACCACGGAGCGGGAGATGAGGGCGTTTCTCCTGATGATCACGTTGGGAAAGATGATGGAATCTTCCACGGCGCCGTCGATCTCGACGCCCGAGGCGAGCCAGGAGTTTCTTATAGAGCCCTTCTCCGTGACATGAGACTCAGCCCCTTTGTCTGCAAGCGCCGGCAGCCGGGAGAGCACCCCCTGGATGCGCGCGTCTCCACAATGGGAAATCACCCAGAGATTGTTCGTGTAGTACTCCATCAGGTCGTTCTGGAACAGAAGCTCGCCGGGGAGATCTTCGATCAGGTCGATACCGTCGTGCAGGGCCTGCTCGAACAGGCACTCGCGCACCTTTCTCTTTCCCGGCGCCCGCGCCGCGGCTGCCCTCAGAAGAGCGCACAGATGCGCGCGTTCTGCGCAGTACATCTCTATTGGCGTGCGGCCGACCGAGATCTTGACCAGTTGAGAAGCGGCGCCTGCAACGGCGGCCAGAAGCGCTGCCGGCTCGATGATGCAGACTGACGAGAGCGAGGCAAGCACGATCTGGTCAGCCCCGCTTGCATCCACGAGACGGAGCAGCTCATCCAGCCCGCCTTCCAGCAGATGCACTCTTGCCATCTGCTTCTTCCACCGGTTGGAAAGCGCCAGAGAAACGGCGCGGGCAGACTCGTCCAGCACAATGGTCATATCGACGTCCGGAGAAGGACCGAAGTTGGCGAGCATGAAGTCCACGAGACAGTGGTCTCCCCAGAAGGGCAGGAGGGAGAAATGATAGTCGTCCGTGAAGCCCGGAAGTTTCTGCGCGGGCCCTATGTCGAAGAAAAAAGCCGCTGTCGTGCTCAGTCTACTTCGTCCTTTCCTTCGACTGGACCTTCAACGAAAGGCTCCTGCCGTTTTCGGAACGAAGGACGAAGGTGCGTCCTCGCGCGTCCGGCGGCACCTCTTTCAGCTTGGGGAATCGATCCTGCTTCAACACGCCCAGAAGGAGCTTGGCGCTTTTGACAGTGAACCGGGCCAGTGACTTCGCGTTCTTGTGGGGTACCAGGGAAAACACGCCCGTCGTTTCATTGAGGTACAGCTCATGACCAACGGACAAGGAGATGGGATCGTCACCCACGGGCTCTTCGTCGATCGTCAGCGAGAAGTGCAGAGGCTTTCCCCTGGTCATGCGCCATATCACTACCGCCAGGAGTACCAGGAGGACAAGGACGATGAGCGCAGCGCAGATCAGCAGTATGAGATTGTTCTGCAGCCAGCTGTTCACCACGAATGAAACATTCGCGTCAGAAGGGGCGAAGGCTGCCCCTGGGCCGAAAGAGAACGTAAGCGCGCCGGACGTCGGGCCTTGTGGCAGATCTGCCGGGAATTTCAGCGGCACGCTGACGTGCGTGGGACCGTCTTTTTTGACTCCGAATTTGAAGGGAGCAGCAAGGACATTAGGTATTTCACGCGTTCCAATGCGGGCGGTCACGCCGTTCAACGTGACGCTCGCGTCATTCTTCAGGTCGGAAGCTTTGAGGTCGAGCGAAAGCCTGCTCGACCCGTCGGCGGAAACACCTCCCACGCGTACGCTGCCTTCCGTGGTAATAGTGCCGAAAAAGGCTCCGGTTGTATCCGCCAGGGACCCCGCAGTCACTTTCTCGTTGACTTCGTTGTACGTCCCCTTCAACTCGTGCGCGAGATCCTTCGCCGCTGTGTCAGTGCCGATTCCCAGGATCATGATCTTCCAACCTTTCTCCTGAATCGTCTTGGTATTGGCGAGAAACTCGTGGTTGAACTTTCCGTCCTTGGAGAAGTATTTGCTTCCAGGCGGCGCTTCCTGTATCCCGTCTGTCAGAAGCAGAATGTACTTCTCCCTCCCGTCGCTTTGTCGAGCCGCTATCTGTGCTTTCACGACGTCAAGCGCATTTCCAATATCGGTAAAACGTCCATTACCTCTAATATTCGAGATGATGCCTTGGAGGGCCTTCTTGTCGGCATCATTTTTGACAGCCTGAGAAATGATGACATCGGCCTTCCCATAGAACGCCACCACGATGAGTGTGTCCCCGGGGATCAGGAGCTGATCGATGATGGAAGAGTTGACCCACTCGGTGACGCCGCCTACCTTGTTCTCCATGGAGAGGGACTTGTCCAGGGCGATGATCACGTCGATATTGTCCTTCCTGCTGTCCGCAAAAACCGGTGCCACAATGATGGCACACAAGGCAAAAGCGGATAGAAGGCGTTTCCAGGCTCCCATAAGGCCCCCCTTTTGGAATAAAGTGCTTGTAGGATGCACCAAATGTAGGTAAAATGGAAGAGAGAAAAAAAATGTGCTTTACAGAGATAGGCTTTTATGGTTTAGTTGATTTGAACAAACTGAGAAAAGGAGACTTCTATGGCTGCCATTGACCTTCCGAAAAGCCCGAATGTGTTCCACCCGGAAAAGCCGAGCGCGGTCGGATCGCGAAACTCGCTCGCTCAGGAGTTCCGTGATCAGCAGGCCGAGGTTGACCTCCTGATGAGCGAAGAAGTAGACAAAGTCATGAATCACATCACCTCCAAACTGCCCAAGGAGGTCGCTGAAAAGCTCGACATCATGGGCGGTATCAAGGAGAAGCTATACAACTACTTCAACCAGAACTACCAGAACATGATGAACCGCTTCATTGTCACGTCGGAAGACGAAATGGTGAAGAAGGTGAGGAACTTCATCGACAAGGAAGAGATGAAGTCCCTGGCGCGCTACACTCCCAAGGAGATCGCGGCGCTCCTGGACCAGGTCGGCGGCATAGATAAGTTCAATACGGGCGAAATCGAGAAATCCATCGTCAACATGTACGGCCATTTGCAGGGCCACATCCAGAGGGGCGTGAACGACCTCGAGAACGTCACCAACTCCCTGCTGCGGCAGAAGACGGACGTTGGCGCATTCATCCGTGGAGAAAACGCCTACTCCATCGTGAAGTGCTCTTTCAAGGACAACCCCAACAAGCCAAAGACGGTCACGGATGTGAAGCTCTCCGTCAACATCCTGGACTCGGAGCTCATCAGCCCCATCTTCCACTACCAGGTCACGGTCGAGTTCCTGATCAAGGACATGATCTCCAAGAACATCACGGACCTCATTGATAAGGAGATCGAGAGGCTGAAGGACCAGGTCATTGACGAGGGAAGGGAAGAGCTCAGTGACGGCGAAATCCTTTTCGAGAAAATGAAGAGAGTGGAGAAATTCACCTCGGATGAAAAGGATGACCCCAAGTCCAAGCGCTATTCCTACTTTGCCAAGAGTCTGATGGACAAGGTCGAAGGCCTCCGTGCGGAGATCGACCCTGAAGAATACGACCCCGTCAATATCAGGGAGAATCTGAAGAGAATCATTGACATAGAGAACATCAGAAACCGCGGTTTCAACACGGCAATCAACTCCATCACCTCCATTCTTGACACCTCCAAGATGGGCTACCAGCATGTGGAAAACCTCAAGAATGCCCGCGAGCTGGTGCTGCGTGAGTACGAGGACACGGACTTTGACCACCTGCCGGACGAGCGCTATGCAATCCGCCTGAAATACTATGATCAGGCGCAGCTCCTTGAAGAGCGCAAGTCCTACGATGTGCAGGCCAAGACCTTCGAGATCGAAATCCAGCACCTCTGGGACGTCCTGGAAATGGTGTATGAAGATTCGAAGTTCATGAAGGGCGTGGTGGATTTCAATGATCTTGCCAAGAGACTCAGGGGAAAGATCAAGCGGAGGATCAAGGCAAAGACCGGAGACCCGCTGTACGAGGACATCGAGAAGTCATGGAGCGAAGTGACGTTCGTCCGGTCAGGGGACACCGATGTGGAGCGCATGAACCGCACCTATATCGCAGAAAAGGACGAGATCAAGCGCCGGATCATCATGATGAGGGACAAGCTGCAGAAGCTCTACGGCTATCGCTATCCCATTCAGCGCCGCGTCATGGAGGATCGCCTGAACTTCCTTGAGAAGCAGTTCCTCGCCTTCGAGTACCTGATCAATCCGTACCACATCCAGCCTGGGCTCCTCCTGGACGTGAACATCACTTCCATCAAGAGGAAGAAAGCAACGTTGGACGGAATGGCGAATGTTCTCAACGAGTTCCTCTACGGCGTGTCCAAGGGGTTCCAGGACGCGGCATTCGCCTCGTTCTCACGCCGCCGCTCGACCGTCCGCGCTGACATCGCGCAGTCGTTCGCGGCAACCACGGACGATGCCTCAGCTCCTCAGAAGTCCGAGTACCTCGATATGCTCAACGTTCCCGCCGCGGACGCCAAGTCGTCCAAGGCCGCGGAGCAGGGAGTCGTAGACGTCGCGCCGCGCCGCCGCGGGCGGCCGGCCAAGGCCGCAAGGGGCAGGCCCCGCAAGGGCGGTGACGTCGGCCTGAGAGAGATCTGAGGAAATCGGGAAATCAAATGGTGACCCTCCCGGGGGTCACCATTTTCATTTACGGTCAAAGGGGAAAGACAGATGCCGGAACAACTCCATGCGTTTGAAGAGCTCAGCACGCGCGAAGGTTTCAACCGCTCGCTCAAGCACTTCAAGTTCATCACACAGGTCATCGGGGAGTTCGAGCACAGGCGCAACCTGGCGGACACGCTGAGCGAGTGCCTTGCGGACAAGACCATCGAACCAGGACAGGTACCCCCTACACTGAACGCACTGCTCGTCGACAAATATCATTACGCCTGCAGATCCCACAACCTTGCGGAAAACTTCGAGGACTTCGACTCGCTCACCGCGACTGTTGCCACGTGGCGCGCCATCGATATGGTGGTGGCCTATTCCCATCCCGAGCTCGGGATGGTGGTGGTCAACCCCAAGAACCGTTCACACTGGGACGGCGTGAGGATCCTGAAGAAAAACGAGCTGGTCACGGTGTTTGCCGGCGCCTTCGGCGAAACAGACGGCGACAAGAAGTACGAGGAAGGCATCTCTCTTTTCCTTGCACTCATTGAAGGAGCCAGGCTCAAAACGCCTGCTGCCCTGACAAAGGGCAAGTTCGTGCAAAAGAAACAGGCCCCCGCGCCTGCCCCGGCACCGGCGCCCGTCCGGGGGGCGCGCAAGTCAGCACGCGGACGTCCCTCCCGCGCGGCGGCAGCGGAAGCAGCGCTTGCTGCTTCCGCTGCTCCGGCTCCTGCCTTCGGCCAGGCCCCGGCCGCGCAGGCCCCTGCGGCGGCTCCGCCGGCCGCGGCGCCCTCCGGCGCCCCGAAGAAGATGACGCCCATGTATTCCATTCCCGTGACGAACGAGCTGTTCCACAACGGGAACGTGGAGGCGTGGAAGAAGATCATCCAGAGTTACACGACCAAATACCCGGGGCTCGATGTGTACGTGTTCTACGAGGGGGAGCGCATCCACGATATCAATACCCTCTTCAAATGGGGGAAGGTGAAGCACGGGAGCGCAATCATGATCGCTGTCGCCGGAGACGATATCCGGGACGTGGCCAAGCTTCAGCGCTACCTCCGGCAGGGCGCCAGCCACATGTTCGAGGCTTTCCTCAAGGCGCAAGTCGGCGCGATCCTGAACCTGTTCTGATATTTGAAAGGCAAGGACAAGAATGAAGAAGAATATCCACTTCTTTGACCAGGGCGAAGCCACCGTGAAACCGCCGATCCTGGAAAGGATCGGTATTCGAGGGCGTCTGGCAATGGAGCTTGCCGACCTCGACCTCCCCATACTTCCCGGATTCATCATCGACGCCGATGTTGCGGCGCATCTTGCCGATTTCGACATCTGGGGAGCGTTGCGCCCCTGGATGGATCGGCTGGCAAAGCTGACCGGCAAAGCCTTCGGCGACCAGGAAAACCCGATGCTCGTGAAGATCGTCGTCAGCCCCAATCTCGTGATCGCATCCTATCCCACGATGCACAATTTCGGCCTCACCGATAAGACGCTTCCCGGATTCAACCGGTTCGTCGGGGAGAACTTCGGCTGGCACGAGCTTCAATTCCTGACACGCGGCAGCCTGGAAATCGAGATGGCAATCGCGGAGCTGGAAAACAACGAGAAGGAGGCCAAGTCCCTGAAACAGGCCATCAAGGAGCTCGACACCGAGTTGAACTCGGAGATGGACGCAAAGAAGCGCAAGGCGAGCATCGAACGCTACAAGGCTATGCTTCCCAAGGGCTACTTCATGGATCCCTTCGATCAGCTCGAAATTGCCCTCAAGCGGATAAGCCATCTCCTGGCCATCACCGATCAGAACCAGGAGGACACGGCGCTGCTGATCCAGCCAATGGTCTATGGAAACTACGGAAAGGATTCATCCAACGGTCAATTCTACACCCGCAACATTGTGACGGGTGACAGGGAGATCCAGGGCGAGTATTTCCAGAACAAGTTCAACGCCATCGACGCGAGCGGATCCAACATCGCCAATTTCTCGAAGAATTACCACGCGGAGCTGGAGAAGATCGCGCACACGGTGGAAGATCACTTCAAGGAAATCCGCTCTATCCGATTCACCGTGGAGAACAAGCGCCTCTGGCTGATCGATCAGCGCTCCGTCATGACCAAGTCCACGCAGGCGGACATCCGGTTGCTGCTGGATCTGCACGCGCGCAAGGTTGTGGATGACCGCTACGTTGTGCAGCAGATCAAGCCCGGCCAGCTGAACGAAATTCTGCACCCCATTATCGACTTCGCCACGGTGAAGGGGCTGCCCATGCTCACGGGGGGCATCACGGGGGCGCCGGGCGCCGCCATCGGCAGGGTATACTTCAGCACGGACGGCCTCCTGGAGGCTCACAAGATCGCTCAGCAGAAGGGCCTGGACACGAAGCTGATCCTGTGCCTGGTCTCGTCGTTCGCCGAGGATGTGAAGGCAATCGAAGTCGCCACCGGCGTCCTCTCCACGGAGGGCGGCTATTCCGCCCATGCGTCGGTCGTGGCCCGACAGTACGGCAAGGTGTCCCTTGTGAAGCCCGATATGAAGATCAAGGGCAACCGCGCCACCGTGGGCAACCTGGTGATCAAGGAGGGGGACTACATCACCCTCAATGTCCCTTTCTACGGCGCACCTTCGATGTACCTCGGCAAGGCGGAGCTTATCGAGCCGGACCCCGAAGAGTCGGGCATGCTCGAGTTCCTCGCCCTGGTGGAAAAGTACGTGCCCGATTTCCACGTGCGCGCCAATGCCGACAAGCCGCGCGACGCGGCTCTTGCCCGCAAGTTCGGTGCAAAAGGGATCGGGCTCGTCCGCACGGAGCACATGTTTTTCGATGACAAGCGGATCAACGTGTTCCGCGAGATGGTCCTTTCCGATTCGTCGGAAGAGCGCAAGAGGGCGCTCGCAAAGCTCCTTCCCATGCAGAAAGCGGACTTCTACAAGCTGCTGAAGATCATGGAAGGCTACCCGGTGATCATCCGGCTGCTGGACGCACCTCTCCACGAGTTTCTCCCGCACAACGACCAGGAGCTGGAGCGCTTCATGCGCTATCTGAACGTGGGGAAAAAGGGCGCGAAGAGGCTGTCAGAAAAAGACGTGAGGGCGCGCAGCGAATCCATGCACGAGTTCAACCCGATGCTGGGACATCGCGGCTGCCGAATCGCCGTTTCCTATCCCGAGATCTACGAGATGCAGGTCCGCGCGATTTTCGAGGCTGTGTATACCCTGAAGAAGGAAGGGGTGCGCGTGCAGCCTGAGATCATGATCCCGATCATCATGAACGAGAACGAGCTGAAGCTCATCATCTACGGGAAGAAGATCGAGGGGAAACAGATCCGCGGACTTGCGGATGTCGAGCGTGAGGTGCGGACGCAGTTCAAGGCCAAGCCCGCTCCCTACAAGATCGGCACCATGGTGGAGCTTCCCGCTGCCGCACTCGGAGCGGACCAGCTTGCACACTATGCCCAGTTCTTCTCCTTCGGCACCAACGACCTTACCCAGACGACAATCGGCCTTTCGCGTGATGACTTCAACACCTTCATGCCGGACTATACCCAGTTCGACCTCCTGGAAGGCAATCCTTTCCAGTACCTGAATCCGCAGGTGAAGGAGCTGATAGCCATGGCCGTCAAGAGAGGCAAAATGACCCGCCCTGACCTGGAGGTGGGGCTCTGCGGGGAGCATGGGGCAATACCAGAAAACATCCGCTTCTGTATGGAGGCAGGACTGGACTACGTGTCCTGCTCACCCTACCAGGTGCCGCTCTCCAAGCTGGCAATCGCCCAGATCAACCTGGAGAAGGAGGGCGCGTAGCTTTTTTCTTTGGCTTCGTCAAAAAGGCCGGGGCTTGAGAGCCCGGCCGTTTTTTTGCTCGGGAGCTACTTCTTCCAGACCGTGAATCTTTCCAGGCAGGCAACGACGAGCTTGCTCGCCTTTTCCGCTTCGGACTTGGGCACCGCCGCTTCCTTGTTCAGGGTCGCCGCAAAGAACTTTGCAACCGTTGCGAATACTTCCGGAGTGTTGAAAAAGACAAATGAGAAATTGATGCCGCTGGGCTTCAGGATCGTGAAGGATCCGTAGGTCATCAAGGGGTTCTTGCTCACCATCACCTTGGTCTGGCTGCGCGTTGTAAGGATCTCAAGCTCTGAGAACCGGAGGGGTATCTGCTCTTTGAGCGCGCGGCGGAAGGGCTCTTCAGATTTATGAGCATATGAAGGGGGCTCGGAGAGAACGAAGATCTTGTTGCCATCGGCTTGAAACGTCAATCCTTCCTCGGTTACGTGTATCGTTTTCACGCCGCTGTACGCAACCACCTCGTAGCGCGCATAGGAGGAGTTTTCATCCAGGAATGAGGAAATAATGTATCCGCCGTCACTCGGCAGCATGCTGTCCGAGTATGCTTTGAAAAGCTCAAGGGCTTTTGCCTTCATCCTGATATCCTCCCTCTCATCTTGAGTATAGTCGTTTTTCAATGCCGCGCAACTGAATAGGTCGGCCCCTTCAGCCCTGGGGCGTTTCCGCGGCGGCTGTCTCCACGGCGGCGCGGTACTGCGCCGCCTTTGCAAGGAACTTTTCGGAAAATAATTCGTTGCCCATTTTTCTGTAGACCATGCCAAGGTTTCGATTTGCGCGCCAGTCCCGCGGCGACAGGGATATTGCTTTTCGAAAGGTTTCAGCGGCCTTTGGCAGGGAGCTTGCCTGATACTGAAGCACCCCAAGCATGAGCACCAGGGAAAGGCTCTCCCCGTGCTGCTTCATGAAGCTTTCCAGCGCGCGAACCCCCACGGCGCGGGCCCCCATCTTGTCCAGGCAGAAAACAGCCGCCTTGATGAGCTCCTGCGAGTCCGGAGACTGGCTCAGCAGGTCCTTGAGGAGCACGAGTGCTTCAGGATATCTGCCCGTGCGCCGGTAGCAGACGGCAAGGGTCGATTTGAGCTTGACATTGTTCGGTTCCAGGGGAAGCAGCATGGCGATCTGCTCGGCCGCGCCGGCAAACGAGTCCAGCTCCAGCAATATACGCACGAGCTGGCGGCGAGCCTTGCGGTCGTCCGGGTGCAGGTCGAGGTATGCGCGGAATGTCTCTCCCCGCCGATCCTGCCTGCCGAGGGATTCGTACACCCCCGCGAGCGCCAGGAGCACGTCCGCGTCCGACGGGGAGACCTTCAAAACCCTCACGAACCAGCCTTCCGCAAGTTCGGGCAGGCCGGCGCGCACGTATGCGGCGCCGAGCTCGGCCATGAGCGCCGGATCGGGGCCGCGCGCTTTTACCTGCTGCTGAAGCTCAGCGAGGACCTGCTCGATGGCCGCACCGGTGCGCGAAAGCGCCAGGCTGTGGAAATACCGCCCGGGGCCGTCACTACGGTCGGCCTGCAGAAGATGCGCCGCTTCAGCGAGGAGCGGCTCGAACTCCCGTCTTTCCCACAGGACGGCACACATGCCGTACCTGAGCTCTCGAGAGGCGCGATCCTTCTCGATTGCCCGCATGTAGTGATTCTTCGCTTTCAGGAGCTCGCCCAGATTGCGGTAGGCTTCCGCAACGATCGCGTGCAGCTGGGGATCGTCGTAGGCGCCCTTGAGAAGCTTTGTGCCATAGTAGACGGTTTCCCGGTAGCGCTTCTCCTTGAACAGGTTGATCGTGATGAACCTGAGGATATCTTCGGGCGAGCCGCCCGGACTGCCGGCGCTCTTGAGGAGCTGCGTCCCGATGCGGATCTCTTCGGTTGCTGACGCCTTCTCTCCCTGAGCGAGCAGGATCACCGCCTTTTGCAGATGCAGGAAGGGGTCCTGCGGCGAGATCCGCGAGGCGGCGTCCATATGATACAGGGCGAAATTGTCCTTGCCGAGCTCACGATAGATCGTTGCCAGGTACAGATGGGGGAGAATGCTTGCGCGCCTCTGCTCGAGCACTTCCGTGAAGAGCCGGGCGGCATCGACCAGCTCCCCGCGGTAGAAAAGCCGGATTGCCAGCACCAGGGCGGTGTTGAGATAGCCGACCTGCAGGCGCTTGTTCTGCGGATCGATCTCGAGGGACTTTGCGAACCACCAGATTGCCTTGTCAGGCCTCCGTGCTTTCAGGCACGCCAGCCCAAGGAGCCCGTAGGCGGGTGAAAAGCCGGGGTCTCCCTCCACGGCACGTTTCAGGTGCCGGATTGCGGAAGGATATGCCTCGAGGGCCAGATATACGCGTCCAAGGAAGAAATTGCCTGGAACGGATTCAGGTCTGCCGCGCAGATAGAAATTCAGCGCCTGTGCGGCGCGTGAGTATTCGCCAATGGCATGGTAGGCGCGGCCCAGGTACAGCAAGGCCTGTGGAAACCGGTCCGTGCTTCCCACGATGCGCGTCAACAGCTCGACGGACCTCGGATAGTCTCTCTTCCTGCCGGCTTCAAGCGCCTCTGCGAACAGGGCCGCATAGTCAGGGGTCCCCATCGATGCCAGTA
>Ga0265316_10005234_pt1 | contig 12678 bp, 12 predicted proteins | sample 4522metaG_FD_202092 | JGI IMG/M metagenome (GOLD analysis project Ga0265316, IMG submission 202092) | Rhizosphere microbial communities from Carex aquatilis grown in University of Washington, Seatle, WA, United States - 4-5-22 metaG | ecosystem: Host-associated > Plants > Roots > Rhizosphere >... | reverse complement strand
TGGCCTTGCCAATGAGGGCCAAGGCCTCGTCCCACTTTTCGGCCTGCGCGTCCTTCTTGGCCTCGGCGAGCAACTCCGCGACGGGCACCTGAGGCTCCCCTGGCTTTGGCTCTTCCGCGGAGGCCGGCGGCGTGGGCGCTGTCGGCTGCACCACCGGAGCCACGGCCGGCTTGTTCTCCACGGGGGGTGGCGCGACCTTGCCCGGGGCGCCGGAGAAAGCATAGAACAGCAGCACGCCTACACCAGCAATTCCCCCGCCGACGACCAGCCCGAGAAGGCCCTTGTTCCGATACCAAGCCCGCGGCTCGTCGTAGAGCGCACCATCGCCGGACAGAAAACGCAAGCGAACCTCGCCGAGTTCGATGACGTCCCCGGATTGCAGTTCGATCCGATCGCTCTCGACGTCGCCCACACGCACACCGTTCGCGCTTTCCAGGTCCAGGATGACGTAGCGATTTCCCTCGCGCACGATCTTGGCGTGGTGTCGCGAGATCGACTTGTGGTTGATGATGATGTCGTTCTCGCCGGTGCGGCCGACAACGTGCGAGGGCCGGTCGAGAAGGAACTCGGTCCCGGACATGAAACGGCTCGTGACCACGAGACGGGCTGGGGGCTCCGAGAAGGCAGTTGCGGCCATCCCGGCCTGGGCCACCAAGGTACTGATGGGGATGGTTGGCTGACCATCAATGACTTGCTCGACGGCGGGAACCACGGGCGCAGGCGCGGGCGCTGGCGGCGAGGCCGGAACCGCCTGGCTCGTCCGATCCTCTTGTATGCCGAGGCGGTAGTCACCGATCAGGATGACATCGCCATCCTTGAGATTGGCCACGCCGGACAGCGCGCTACCGTTCAGGCTGGTGCCGTTGTAGCTGCCCAGATCCTCGATTCTGAGCACGCCATTGCGCAAGGTCAGGCGCGCGTGCTTGCGTGAGACGTTTTGTTCGGTCAAGCGGATGGTGTTGCCATCCGTGCGCCCGATGGTGATTTCCTCGCGGATAAGGGGTACGGCGACCGTCTTCCCTTCATCGTCCTCGATGAGCAGCTTATGCATCGTGCTCGGCACCCTCGCTCCTTAGCAATCTATCCGCACCCCTCGCGCGGATCAAGACAAGGGCGCTCTCGCTGCAATTCTCTTGCATGGCTACCCTATGTGGACGAGAGCGGCGGCAACCACGATGGCCATGCCGACAATGAAAGAAGCCGCGACCACCGCCACGGCCAGGTTCTTGTTTTCCTGCAACTCGCGCCGCAGGTTGTACGGGGTCACGAGTTCCCAGATGTAGTAACCGACAATCAGCAGCGCGATGCCGGTGACGCCGAATATGGTGGCGTCGAGAATCATGCGCCACAGCGGTGCGTGGGCGAGCGGCGGCATGCTACAGGCTCCGCAGCTCGGGATAGGTGGTCATGAGGTCGGTTTCGGTCAGCGAGTCCTCGGGATCGGCAGGCGTCCAAATGACTTCAAGACCGAGCAGAGCGCTCGCCGGAACGCCGCCGAGTTCGGACAGCGCGCCTTCCAGAGCGGACCGATCTTCAACCTTCTTCATTCGATCGAGCGGAGCTCGCGTGGCGACAAGCAGGGTGATGACGAGAAACTCGAGCGCCTCCTTGCCCACCGTGGCGGCCGCCTCCGAGCGACGCACCTGGCCCTCGGCACCACGCACCCGTTCGAGCTGGAAATGCGAACGCTCGGCCATGGCAGAACCGTTCATCTTGGCCTCGCCATTGGTCAGACTGAAGGGGCCGCTCGGTTCGACCAGGCCGTACCGAATGGAATCCTTCTCGCGCATGAGTTCCAGGGCGGTCTGACGTAGGAGTTCAGCCAGACCGGTTTCCGAGGAGGTATCGCCCGTACTAGCGAATTCCTCTAGCCGCTTCTGTATGCCGCGGCCCGAGCGCCCGAGACCGAGCTGAATCTTGTAGATGTACGATCGATCCATGGATGCGGCCACGTCGTCGTATTCGTCGTTGTCGGTTCCATAGCCAAGGTTTCCTCGATTGGCCGCGCGCCTTATCGAGCGAACCACCATGAAGGCGCCTAGGCAGACAATGCCCACCAGCATGAGACTGCCCACCATACCCATGCCGCCGCCGAAACCCCAACCGCCGTAGCCCCAGCCGAAGCTGGGTAGAAAGACGAAACTGGAACCGCCCCCGTAGTTGCTCCGGCCGCTGGAAAGGCCGCGCGAAACGCTGCCAGAACCCGAGCGAAAACCGCTGAGCCCACCGAAGCTGCTGCCGGATTTAGGCCCAGCGTAGGCCAAGCCGGAGGCCACGAGCAGGAACACGAGGCACAGCGCGCGAGCTCCGGCGAGCTTCGCTCGACGAAACTCACCGCAGGAGTTCGAAAGAAACCTCCCAGGATTCTTTCTTTGGAGGCAACGAAGCAAACGCATCATGTGGTCCTCACGCGGCCGAGAGCTTAGCGGTCAAGTCAGGTAAAGGCAAAGGCTCGTGAGCGCGGTGTGTGGGACCAGCGCGCCGTGATGGTTCGCACGCCCACGGTCAAACATGCCTGGATGGTCGGCGGGTTTGGTGCGAAAGATCATGAGTAGCGAAGACATCTTGACGATTCCCATCTCCCCCACCTCAAAGCAGGTTTGCCGGCGCCGAGCGGGCGCGAGAAGACCGGCGTTTCCATGCCCAGGTCTGTACTTCCTCGCCCTGGCCTCGCTATCCGTGCTCGCATGTTCCTCGGCAAAGACCGACAAAGCGGCCATCGGCAGCGGTGGCGGGACGACGGCGTCGGGAATGGGTGGCTCCGCGAGCGGATTCGGCGGCAGCATCGTTATCGCGACAACAAGTGCTGGCCAGTGCACGGGTTCGGGTTACTCATGTCTCGTCCCGAAGTGTGACAGCACGAATACCGGAACCACGGTCAGCGGCACTGTCGTTGACCCGTCCGGGAAGAACCCCGTCTACGGCGCGTTTGTGTATATCCCCGACCAACCCGACATGATCGACGACATCACCCAGGGTCCAGGAAACTTGTGCGGACGTTGCGTGCAGCCCTCTGGCAGTCCGATCGCCGGCGCTGTCACCGGGCCCGACGGTTCCTTCAGCATCACACAGACGCCGGTGGGCCGGCAGATCCCCCTCGTGGTTCAACTCGGCAAATGGCGTCGCATGAGTTTCATCGATATCAACAACGCCTGCACCGACAATCCCATCGACGATCCCGACTCGACCCGCTTGCCGCGCAGCCGCAGCGACGGCGCCAAGGCCTCGTTGCCCAGAATCGCCATTGCGACCGGCGCCGCGGATAGGCTGCAATGCCTGCTCCTGCGCATGGGCGTGGACGCCAGCGAATTCACCAATCCCGACGGGCCAGGGTCCATCAATCTTTTCAACCAGCCACCCGCGCTCGGGGCCGATCCCAGCGGTCGCTACGACTCTGGGGTGGGCAGCGGGGCCACTTTCCCCGACGCGGCCGCGTTCTGGTCGGACATCAATCAGCTCGCCAACTACGACGTGGTTCTTCTTGCCTGCGGGGGTAACCAGGCCGCCACCGATCCGACCCGGACCGTCCCCAACCCCATCACCGACGCCGCCAAGGCCAGCTTGGTCAAGTACCTATCAAGCGGCGGCCGCGTTCTCGGAGAACACTACAATTGGGCCTGGATCCGTTCCTATCCAGCGAAGATCAACAGTCAGCAGGGTTCCCCGGTGCCGTCGCCGGTCGGGGCCGATGTGGCCAGTTGGTTTCCCTATGTCGACGCCACGGATCCTGCCAGCTCGGCGGTGTCCGCCGGAACCACGGCACAGGCGCTGGTGGACTTGTCCTTCGCGAAAGGCAAGGACTTCGCACAGTGGCTGGTGGCGGCCAAGGCAGCGCAGGATCCGGGCACACTCGCTCTCGTGGGCGACCTCAAGCGGTCGGCCATCGACGAATTGGCAGGAACACCGTCCGCACAGCGCTGGCTGTATCAGCCAGCGTCCGCAGACGATCCCACGGGCGCTGCTGCCTACACCCACTACCTCACCTTCAACCTCACCAGCAGCGGCCAGGTCGTGGACCACCGCTCCACCGACTCGACCAACCTGTGCGGTCGCTTTGCGTACACCGGCTTGCACGTAGACTCGGGCGATACCAGCACGCACCCGAGCGACCTGGCCGACGACACAGCGAAGACCACCCCCTTTCCTAGCTGTTGCGCCGCTGGCGACCTGAATCCATCCGAGAAGGCCATGGAGTTCATGGTGCTCGACTTGTCGACATGCCTCTCGCTGGACGCGGACACGACCGCCAGCCACCCCATCTTCTAACCGTGGAGATGGTCTACCTCCGATACTAGCCCGCTCGATGTCCGATGGGCTTGCGATGAAAGGCCGATGGATCTCCGCTTTGCCCCAATGCAACCGCCACGCGGACACCGGTGCAAACCCTGATGGATCCCGGCGCAAATGCGATGGATATCCGATATCCGGGCATCACGGAACCCCGATGAAATCGCGATGAAAGGCCGCGGAAATTTGGCGGCGCCGCGATCAGGGCGTAAGGTTTGCGCGGATGGCCTTCGGACACAAATGCGTGCAATCCCCTGCCGGCTGTGAAGGGTATCTGACCCGCCAACAAGCCGCCCAAGCCCTGGGCTTCGCGAGCGAATTCAAGATTCGTGAGTTCGAACGCAGAGGAATCCTGCGTTCGGTGCGCGGCCCCATGCGCGCCGCATTCTATCCCAGGGCGGAGGTCCTGGCCCTCAAGGCGCAGCTGGCATTGAGCGAGCCCGGTCACGTCCCGCCCGACGCTTGGACCGACGCCGAATTGCTGGCTCTGCTAGGCCACCCGAAACGAAGTGGCGGTACGCGCACGGTGCTCGACTTGGTCCTGGAGACCCAGATCAGCATCGAGCGCGCCGAGCGCGTGCACGATTTCTGGAAGCGCTGTGAACCCGCCTCGCGAGCCATTGGCGCAACCTCCGCGGAGACGACTGCGTCGATCTCCGACCTACGTGCCCACCCAGAGTCGCTCGCCGCGCACGAACGCAGGGGCGAGCGAAGGCTGTCGCGCGACCATCTGATCCGCAATCTGCGCGATCCCGATCCCCGCGTGCGCGCGCAAGCCTTCTCCCAGCTCAAGGAGAGCGGACGAACGTAACGACAATTTCGGCTTTCGTGCCCTCCCTACTGACTTCGGATCAAATAGGAACGACGTCGCTGAGATCGACCTCGAATTCCTCGCTGGGCACGACGCCCCGGTCCGTGCGCAGGGTGTTGTCGCGTGCGCGGTTGAGGGCGAGCTGCTCGAAGTAGGCCTGAACCTCCGGTACGGCTTCGGCCAGGCGCTCGACGTATTCGCGGGCGAGAAAGAGCACGGTGGCGGGCGTCGCCGCGCGCACCGTGGCCGAGGTCGGCTGATCCGTGACCAGCGACATCTCGCCAAACATGTCGCCGGCGCGTAGGCGCGCAAGCTTGACCGGATCTGCGCTGGCGGCGTGGGAAATCACCTCCACCTCGCCCGACAGGATGAGGAAGAGGCCTTGGCCCCGCTCGCCCTCGACGATGATGTCCACCCCGGCCTCCATCTCGTGACCCTCGAAGCGCCGCAAGAGCTCGCCCTGTTGCGACTTGGTGAAGGGCACGAAGAGCGGCGATGTCTTCAGAAGATTCTTGATCAATCGCTCGCGCGAGAAGCGGTCGAGCGCATCGCGAACCGACGGCACACCGGCGATCACGTGCAAGAGGGCCGTCTTGCTAACCTCGATGACGTCGGCCTCGCCCACCACGGCCACCGAGGCCGTGCGCGGCTGCCCGGTGATGAGGGCCATCTCCCCGAACAAGGTGTTCTCGAACAGACGGGCGATATCCTTGGGGCCAGCGGGCGTGTTCACGAAGACACGCAGCTCGCCGCTGGCCACGAGAAACAGCGAGTCTCCCGCGTCCCCTTGGCGCATGACCAGGTCGCCGTCCTTGAGGCGCAGGATGGAGAGAGAGCGAGCGACCGCGATGAACGATTCCTGGGTCAGCTCGGAAAGAAATGGCAGCGGGTGATACTGCTCTTGATAGCCCACGAAGACCGAGAGATCGAGAGCCGCGCGCAGGGCTTGCTCGGCCGCGTGCCGCAGCGACTTGGCGTGGCTGGCGTCGCCCACCTCGAACTTGGTGTCCGGATCGACCGGCGCCGGGCGAATCGCGAAACGCGCCAACTGCGGCGATCCCGAAGCATAGATTCTGACCAAGAGGGCTTCAATGTCGTCGATGGGTTGTCCCAGCTTGGTCAAGGCCTGGCAGGCCACCAACGCCGGAAGCGGGTGGCCAGCGCGAATATCGTGAATGGCGACCGTGCGATAGACTTGGGCGGCGACGTCCACGGCTCCCGCTTCGACAAGAATGTCCGCAATGAGCGTGCGCACTTCGTAGTCGAGAGGAACCGAAGCCAGGATCCGTTCGTAGACGGAGAGGGCGCCGGCGAAGTCGCCTTGTTGGCGCAGAACTCGTGCTTCGGCTCGGGCCTCACGCAAAGTGGTGATCATGGCTCCTAGAGTCGGTCAAGGTATGGGAGGTGGCAAGATCAGAAAAGATGCCCCTAGTCTACTCGGAACACCGCGCACAGCATTTCGCCGGCGAAGTAGGTCGTGTCCGCCGGATCTTCCATGCGCTTTGGCCGCAGGAAGGTGTTCATGATTCGTCCCCTGTTGTCGCGCCGAAGAAACGGATCGCTCGGCGTCGCGTAGCTGTGGCGAGAGCCGCCGTCGCGCCACTCACGGAAACCGATGCGAACGCCTGATTCGGCGGTCTCCACAAGGCCAACGTGCATCCCGCAACCGGTCCCCAAGTCGAAGAAGAGGACGTCGCCGCTGCGGACTTGATCAGCATGAACCTGGGGGAATTGCTCGCGCATGAAAGCGAAGAGCGCCGGCACGCTGCCGTCGGTTCCAAAGCGAACACCGCGCGCGTGCAGCGATTCCTCCACGATACTCGCCGCGCTCCGCTTGTGCGGCTGCTGGGGTTTGCGTGCGGCAGGCGTGGCGACCGATGAACGTATCTGCGCCGACGGAACGTAGATGCTGTGAGAAGAAGCCGTCGAGCAACCGGCCGCGAGAGTGAGCCCAGTCAGAGCTGCAAGGGTGCAACGTGATGTCGTCATGAACTACATTGTATAACGATGTGCTACCTGGGCCTACATTTTGCTGTTTGGCTACTTCTGGGCGCCCGCTCGCCTCCGGAATCACAAGGCGGCCAGGATCTGCTGCTTTGCGTCCGTGAGCGGGATGTCGACCAGAACGGCATCACCCGGCCGCGTGACGAACACGAAGCGCACGGCATCGGATCTCCGCTTTTTGTCGACCTCGATGCGGTCGAGCACTTCGGCGGTGAGACGAGAGCGAACATCGATCGGAAGTGAGAGCTGGGCGAGCAGGGTTTGCATGCGCACGCGCAGGCCCGGCCGGGTCACGCCGCGCGCTTCGCCGAGGGCCAGGGCCGCCACCATGCCCAAGGAAACTGCTTCACCGTGCAGAAGTTGGTATCCCGACGCGGCCTCGATGGCGTGTCCCACCGTGTGGCCGAAGTTCAAGATGGCGCGGCGACCGCTCTCGCGCTCGTCTTCGCTGACCACGCCGATCTTCACTTGTACCGCCGACGCAATGGCCGCGGAAAGGGAAGCAGGCGAGAGTTCCTTGTCCGCCTCCGATTCAAGCCTGGCGAAGAGCTCGGCATCCGCGATCAGCCCTGCTTTGACCACTTCGGCCATGCCTGCCGCGATCTCGCGCGCGGGCAAGGTGTCGAGGAAGCCCAAATCCGCCACGACCACGCGCGGTTGGTGAAAGGCGCCCACCAGGTTTTTTCCAGCTGGGATGTCCACGCCCGTCTTTCCGCCGACCGAGGCGTCCACACCGGCGAGCAAGGTGGTTGGACAAAGCGCGAAAGCCACGCCACGCAGATAGATTGCGGCCACGAAGCCCGCGTGGTCGGTGGTTGCACCGCCGCCGATGCCGACCACGACGCTGCCGCGATCATAACCGTGACCGGCCAACCACTCGCACGTGCGCTCGACGGCAACCAGGTTCTTGGCCGATTCTCCCCTGGGCAGAAGCAGGCACTGCACGCGGGGCAAGCGTGCAACAAGGGCGGCAAGCAGTGGCGCCACGCGGGGAGAAATCTTTGCCACATGTTCGTCGACGAGCACGGCCACTCCGCTCGGCTTGCCGAGCGCGGCGGCGATTCTCTCTGCCACTTCCTCGGGGCCAAGGGGAGCGATGTGAACGTCGTAGCTGCGTTCGGCCAAGGGTACGCGTAGAGTGGTCACGTTCCTCGGACTACAACGGCAGCCTGCGATCGGCAAGTCCTTGCGACGGTCGTCGCGTCCGAGCTTGGTTCCGCCTGACCGGGGATTCTGGTTGCCCGCAAGGCGGCTATGGCGGTGGCAGACAGCCCTTGCCCGGGGCGTGAACAAAGAGCCCGTGCGAGGGTTCTCCACGGCGTGGCTGTGGGCGGAGAGGGCGCGGAGGTATCGCTGGCCGCAAAGGCACGCTCGGAGCCTTGGGCGCGGAAGCGACGGCTGCGGGGAGTTGCGGCGGCCCCACCTCGGGCAAATCGGGACGCAAGACCCTCTGTGCGGTCGACGGACCGCTGACTGCCAGATGTACGCGCCAGTGCCGAATGGTCTTGCGCCCAATCCCTTTGATGCGCGCCAGTTCGTCGACCGTGCGAAAGGGATGGGCGCGGCGGTAGGCCAGGATATTGCGTACGCGCGCCGGCCCGACGCCAGGAATCAGGCGCAATTCGTCGGGCGTTGCGGTGTTCAGGTTCACCACGCCTTCAAGCTTGATCTTCTCCGCCCGCGCCAGCGCAACGAAAGACGCGAGCATCCATACGGCAACAAGAAGCGATCGCACCATGCTTTCTTCTCGGCAATGGGCCGGAAGAAGTTGCGTGCCTCTGTGCCTCCGAATTCTCGGTGCTCTCTCTGGTTCAACTAGAAGAAAGCTTCGTGCAGGACTTCGGACAACAGGTTGCAGAGGGCGTGGAAAAGCGCTCCTGGCGCGACGGAGCCGGATCGGCTACGCATCCACCCGAAAGCCAAGGCCGGAAAGAACACGGCAAGACGGGCGGGCTGGAAATCGACCAGAAAGTGGCCGATGGCAAAGAGCAAACTGGTGAGGAGCAGCGGCCATCCCACCGCCGCGCCCCACAGTCGTCGTTGCGATGGAAAACGCGCCTCGAATCGCGACAGCAAATACCCACGAAAGAAGACCTCTTCGGGAACCGCAACGATGAGAATCTGCGAAAGTGCCAAGAGCCAGAATCCCTCGGGCAGGACCAGGTGCATTCCGGCGATCCCTGGCCAGCGCGAACAGATGGGCGCGATAGCGCTCAGAATCCGAAGGCGCGGGCAAAGCGAACCGTAGAAGACGAAGAAGCCCAGGATGAAGGCCGGCCAAGTCACGAGCAGGGCGAGGCCGAGGACGCGCAAACCCGGGAGGATTGGGTGCAGCGCAATCCCCGCCGCTCGATCGTCAAAGGCCTGGCCCGAAAGCCGAGCGGCCACCTGTGGTCCGACCAGAAAAATGCATGCGATCATACCGTGCATGATCTGCCGCACGAACCCGACCAAACCCCCAACCCAATAGAGAGCAGCGGCGACGGAGATAGCGACCGCAAACGCTAGCAGGGGTTCTGTCAGGCTAGCGCGCGCTTGCTCTTGACGATCCGGCACGAGGGCCTTTTTCCGCAACCGGCGGCTTCGCTAGCAGAAGAGCCCGTCGTCCAGACTGGCCATCGCGACCGAGGCTTTGGCCTTGGCGCTGGCCAGACGATCGGGTGCCGCGCGATCAATGGGCGCGCCAGGCGCCCGTAGACGGGTCAAAAGATCGCCAAGCTCGGTGTCGAGCTCGACGAGCGCCTCGCGGCTCCGCCGGAGCGCGGCGACGGTCCGCCCCAGGGTGAGCCGCGAGCGCTCGGGGAGCACTTGTCTCCGCTTCACCTTGATTGCTCGGCGTGAAGGTCTCATGGATCGAGTCTCAACAGCGCCGCGATTCTGTCAACTTTCTCGCCCAAGTTTTCGAGAAAGAATCCTCTTCTTAGATCATGAATTGCCGCGAATCTTTTCTTCGTCGTCGCTGAGATAGGCGAAGGTGCGAACCAGACCGAGAATCCGGTCGCGCTGGGCTGGCGTCAGATCCACGAACTGCACGCCCATGCCAGGGTTGATGCTGTCGGCGCCGTGCGGCTGATTGACCCAGATGACCCGGCCGTCTACGTCCAGCCGCGCGCCGTCCTGGGTGCGAAAACGCAGGTTCAGCAAGGTTCCGGCCGGCCTCGGGCTGGTGGTCTGAATAAAGATCCCCATGGCCGACATATCGGTGATGTAGGCGAACAGAAAGGTGTCGTCGCAACGGTAGTCGACTTCCAGGCACACCGCCACGCGCTCGTGCACGCGCCGCTCGCGCCCAGCCCGCCGGTCCTGGGCGACGACGGTCTTGCGCTTGCGGCGTTCCTTGGCCTGCATGGCTACTTGATCTCGATGAAGCCAACCTGGGTGCGATCGCTGCCGTCGTTCTGGCCAGCCGTGATCTTCAGCCGCTTGCCCTCGCCGCCGGGCCAGAAGCCCATGAGAACGGTGTATTTACCCGCGGGTGTGGTCATGAGGGGAACTTCCACATCGTACGTATCGCGAATGTATTCGCCCGGCAACCAATAGTCTGTAGGGAAAGTGCCATTGAGCAAGGCGTGATCGCCCAGAAGGCGCGGCTCGCCCGGTGCATCGAAGTGGACGAACACGCGGAAGCCCGGCTTGGGTTTCTTGTGCACGCGGAAATAGAGCGTGAGCGGAATGGATCCTGGCCGACGCATGGAGGTTGGAAAATCGGCGCCGACCAACTCGATGGCATCCTCGAACATGGTCTTGGTGGAAACACGCCATTTCCACGGCGCCGGCTGATCCGGCCAGTCGGTTTTCGCTGTGCCTTCGGGCTTCGCTGTGCCCTCGGGCTGGTTGGGATCGCTCTGCACCGTCTTGGGCAGCACGGGGGCCATCCACACGTCCTTCTTGAGCGGATTCTCGTCCGTCTCGCTGCCCTCCAGACGGTTGGAAACCAGCAGGAAGCGCGACGACGATCCATCGACGACGAAGTAGCCGACGTGGGCAGTCTTGAGCGCGACATCGAGCACGGCCAGCTCGGTAGCCGACACCAACGCGAACACCCGGTCGCCACTGCGCAGGAAATCGGCGACGCGCTCCGTAGTGGGCAGGTCGACCATCTCTTTGCGGCTGTAGAAACCCGCGCCTTGGGCCTCGACCTTGTAGCGGCCGATCCGTTCGCCGTGCGTAGCGAAGCGCGAATAGGACTCAAGCAGCGGCTTGAAGGAAAGGTGCTTGGACAGCGTGGGAACGAGGTATTGCCCGAGCACGAGGGCGAAAAGCACCGCCGCTGCTACCGCCACCTGGATACCGTAGCGGCCGGCCTCGACCACGGCTTTTTCGATGCGCCGCCGCCACACGCCCGCGGCGCCCAGCTCGCGCAGGGCCACGCGGCCGAGAGCCCGTCCACGCGTGGCCAGGCCGGTGTAAACGCCGCCAGCGAAAAGCGCCCCGATGGCGATAAAAACCGGGCCCATTTTCAAGCCCAGCGGCCATTTGACCTTGCTCAGCGTGTGCACGGAAACCAATTCTTCAGGCGTCAGCACGAAGTCGCGCGCGACCACCATGGTTCCCGTGGCCACCAGCAGGCCGAGCACCGGCTCGGCGCGCTCGCCTTCCAGCGCTTCATCGAGGAGCGCGCCGATGGCGAGAGCGATGGGCGCCAGGGCAACGAAACGCGCCTCGCCGGTCATGAGCACGAAGAAGCTCGACAGCGCGAAGCCGAAGGCGGCGAAGACGAGCAGGTAGAGCTGCACGAAGGCGAGCCGATCGCCGTCGGGTTCGCTGCCGCCGCCCAGGCGGATGAGCGGCCGGCCCAGCGCAAACACAGCCAGCGCGCTCCAGGGGAACAGGCCGAACCCGAGCTGCCGGACGAAGAACTCAAAGGTCGTCGAGGGCGTGCCGGCGCGGGGCACGCCGCCCAGGAGCAGCGAGAACTTGCCAGCCACGTTGGCCGTGGCGAGCGTGACAATGAAAAGAACGATGCCCAGGGCAGCCACTAGGGCGAGAGCCGCGCGACCACGCGCGCCTTTCAAGAACAGGCCGCGGCCAATACCGACGTCGGCAGGAACATCCTGTCCCACCCCGGGCGCGCACAGCGCTGTCCCGTCAGAGCCGCCGTCCTGCCGGGGCCGTAGCCCGAATCCCACCAGCAAGCTGCCGGTCAGGGCGAGGCAAGGCAGTACGATGCCCAGCAAGGCCCCGCCCGAAAGCAGTCCCATGACAAGACCGGCGCACGCGACGATGAGATCGCGCATGCGGCGGACGCCATCGGCGGGCCAAGCGTAACGGCCGAATCCGCCCAGGGCCAAGGCCAGGCCCGCGATCAACGGCATATCGGATACGATTTGCCTCGACTCCAGCACGAACAGGGGCAACGAGCCCAGCGCCAGAGCCGAGAGAACTGCCGCCCGCCGTCGCAAGAGGCCGAGTCCCGCCCAGAACACGGCGAGGATCCCAAGGATCGCGCACAGGCCATTGCCCAAGCGACCGCCAAACTCACCGACCGAGAAAATCCGCATGCCAACGGCGCTCAGAATGAGATCGAGCGGTGCCTCGGCGGTGAAGCGCTTGTCCACGGTGACGTCGAAGACCGA
>Ga0265316_10005233_pt1 | contig 12680 bp, 11 predicted proteins | sample 4522metaG_FD_202092 | JGI IMG/M metagenome (GOLD analysis project Ga0265316, IMG submission 202092) | Rhizosphere microbial communities from Carex aquatilis grown in University of Washington, Seatle, WA, United States - 4-5-22 metaG | ecosystem: Host-associated > Plants > Roots > Rhizosphere >... | reverse complement strand
ACCGCATCATCGCTGGCCGGGTGAGCGACTTTATCGTGTGGAAATACCACGGCCACGAATGGCCGGCTTTCAACGTGGCCGATGCAGCCCTGGTGGTGGGCGTGTGCCTCATGGCCCTCGACATGCTGTTCGAGCGGCGGCGCGCAGCCGCGTCCAACGAAGGTGCAGGGGGCGGCCGCTAGGCGCCCGGACAACCATGCGCCCGATCCTGATCGACTTCGGGATCGACATTCCCTGGCTGGGGCGGCTCGACGTGCCCGCCTACTTCACCGCGCTCGCGCTCAGCTTCCTGGTCGGGCTGTGGATGATGCGGCGGGAAGCGCCCAAGCTTGGGCTCGACCGCGGGCGCATCTTCGACCTTTGGATCGATCTCATTCTCTGGGCGGTGGTCGGCTCGCGCGTCCTGCACGTCATCGCCGACGGCCATTTCCACGACTACGTGAACTTGTGCGTCGACAACTTCAAGGTCGCCGCCACCGAAGCCAAGGTCGCCCACTGCAACTCCAGCTCCGAGTGCGGCTGGGACTACGTGTGCAATCTGGCTGCGCACACCTGCCATCCCCCGCGCGACTGTCTCGCGGTCTTCAAGGTGTGGCGTGGCGGTCTGGCCTACTACGGCGGCTTCATCTTCGCCGCGGTCTTCGGCATCACCTACGCGCGCAAACATCGCATGGGCCAGTGGGTGGTGGCTGACCTGGCCGCGCCCTGGATTGCCTTCGGCCTGGCGCTCACTCGCGTGGGCTGCTTCTTCAACGGCTGCTGCTACGGCAAGGTGTCGCACCTGCTCTGGGCCGTGCGTTTCCCCGTGGGCTCTAGCGCGTGGGCAGCGCAGCGCGCGGCCGGCCTCATTCCCGAGGGCAGCCCGGCCTTGCCGGTGCACCCGACGGAGATCTACCTCGCCTTGCTCGACTTCATAATGTTCCTGCTGCTGTATTTCGTCGTGCGACGGCGAAAACGCATCGATGGTCAGGTCTTCGCATGGCTGCTCATCATGAAGGGCATCTTGCGTTCCTTCGTCGAGATCTTCCGCGACGACGATCGCGGCGTGCTCTTCGGCTGGCTGTCCACATCGCAGATCCTGTCGGTTCCCCTGGTCGCGATTGGCATCTTCCTGCTGCTTGGTGGTCTGCGTTCGCGCTGGCTGGCTGACCCGCGCCCGGCGCAGGAGAGCGCGTGAGACCGAATCTTCTGACCCTGCATTTCGGGGCGCACGGACTGGACGTTCATGCCTACGGCTTTCTCATCGCCCTGGGCGCGATCGCGGGTGTGCTCTTGGCGCTTCGCCAAGGACGGCGCATGGGCTTCGACGCGGCGGACGTGCTCGACTTGGCCTTCTGGGCTCTGGTGGCCGGCATCGTCGGCTCGCGCATCCTCTATGTGCTCGTGCACGCCAGCGACTATTCGCGATTGTGCGTCGGAGTCGGCCTCCCCCGCCCTACCCTGCGCGTGTTGGGCGACTGCGCGGCCCCGCTTTATATCTGGCAAGGTGGCCTGGTCTTCTACGGGGGCGCTCTCGCCGCAGCCACCGTGGTCTTGCTCTTCGCGCGTCGACGGTCCTGGTCCTTGGGCGGCGTGGCTGACCTGCTCGCGCCTTCCCTGGCACTTGGCCATGCCTTGGGACGCGTGGGGTGTTTTCTGGCCGGGTGCTGCTACGGCAAGGTTTCTTCACTGGGCGTGCGTTTTCCCCCGGCCAGCGTCGCGTATCATGAATTGGCCCATGCCGGTCTGGTCGCGCCCGGCGCTGCCTCGACCCCAGCCCTCGCTCCCACCCAGCTCTACGAAGCTTTGGGCGAAGCCTTCCTTTTTGCGTTGCTCTTGTTCCTGCGCCGACGCCAGCGCTTCCCCGGCTCGCTGGCCCTGATCTACGCCATGGGATACGCACTCCTGCGCGCAACCGTCGAGGTTCTGCGCGGAGATACCAGCCGAGGATTTCTCTTCGAACTCTCCCTGCCTCGCCTGGCGGCCTGGCTCGACCTGCCCGCCAACCAGCCTCTCGCCCTCTCCACCGCGCAAGCCCTCAGCCTCGCACTCGGCACGGCCGCGGCCGTCACATTCAGCATTCTGCGTCGGCAAAGTGGCCAGCGCGCGAGCGGCACCGGGCCGATCACACCCGGCTCCGCGTCCGCGCTATAGTGACATCGATGGTCGACGAAGACGACGCGCAGGGATCCCGCGCGGGCGTCTGCGCAAGGCTCCTCGACCGGCGTGGCGGCTCGCTCGTGGCGTTTCTCATCGTGGCGGCCGTCCTTCTCGGGGCGTCGTTTGGCCCGTACCTAGGCGGCGAGTTCGTGTGGGACGACGTGTACCTGGTGCAGGGGAACCAGGCTCTCTTTCGGCCCGACGGCTGGCGCGTGCTTCTGCTCCACGACCTGTGGGGGCCGGTGACTGGCAAGCCTTCGCAACTCTATCATCCCATCCCGATGCTCACGCTCTGGTTGCAAGCGATGGCGCACACCGGGTCTTTGGTGGGTTTTCGTCTGGTGAATTTGGCCCTGCACGGGCTGTGCGCGGGGCTGCTCTGCCTCTTTCTTGGCAAGCGCGGAATCGGCCCAAGGGCGGCGCTGGCTGCCGCGGCCGTGTTTCTCGTACACCCCAGTGTCACCGAGCCGGTCATGTGGATCACCGGCCGACACGACACCCTGGGCATGGCCTTCACCCTGGCGGCCCTGCTGCTTTGGCCGGTGGCAGGGCGCAAGATCTGGTTGAGATCAAGCCTGGCCGGCTTGGCCGCGACCATGGCCTTTCTGTGCAAGGAACAGTTCTTGGTGGTTCCGGTCTTGTTGCTCATCCACACCGTGGTGGGCATGCGGGGCCGAAGCGACCGCCCTTCGCGACTGCGCAGTTGGCTCATCCTGCTGCTGCCGTCCGCTGGCCTTGCGGCGGCTCTACTTTGGCGCGCCCACCTCGGTATTCGCCTGGGCAGTGATGAATTTGCGCGCGGTCTCGCACGACAATTCGTCTGCTACGCCACCGTCATCTGGCACTATGTGTTCCAGCTGGTGTCATTGGGGAATTCCGCCACGCTGGACCGATTTGTCCTGCTTGGCTCGTGGGCGGCCGTGGGCGTCCTGCTGGTTCTGCTCGCCGCGGGGACCGTTCTGGCGCGTGCGTGGTGGCGAGACCCCGCACGCTTTGCGCTGCCCTTTTTTGGCGTGTCGTGGTTCTGCCTTTCGCTGATCCCCTTTGTGGTGGCGATTCCCAGGATCGGCTTCTACGGCAACCGCTACGCCTATTCTCCCTTTGGAGCACTGACCGTTGCGGCCGTGGGACTGCTCGCACCCCTGGCGCGGCACGCCCGCGGCCGCTTGTCGCGACTGTCGCTGGCGGCTGGGGTACTGCTGCCCGCATTCCTGGTTGTGTCGACGTCGTCTGCTGCGGCCGACTGGCGCTCGGATTTGTCTCTTTACCGAGCTGATCTCTTGCGCGACCCCGGCAACGGCATCGCCTGCTACCACTACGGCTACGCAGTCCTGCGACGGCGCGGATGCGGCGAGGCCCTGCCCTTCTTTCTTGCCGCCACACGCTTGGCCCCCGAATACGCACGCGGTTGGCACAACGTGGCCGGCTGTCTGGAAGACTTGGGACGAGCCGCCGAGGCGGAAGAGCCAGCGAGGCGGGCGGTGGAGTTGGAACCCGACAATGCCCGCCACCACTACAACCTGGCGGTGGCGCTTGCGGCCCGGGGCGACCCCACCGGCGCGACCCGCGCGCTGCAAGAGTGCCTGGTGCGTGAACCGTCGTTCAAACCGGCACGCGAGCTGCTGGTCACGCTCCGTCGCGCACAGGCCCAGCCCTGACGACGTGCGAGGGTCTAGGCCGATTCCCGTCTAGCCGCGCCCATCGCGTTGGCGAAGGCCCACACGTACTCGACCGCCGACGCCAAAGAAACCACCAACGAAACATAGAGCAGCACGGTTCCCACGACCTGATAGTCGACCGAAACACCAAGCCCCAGCATTGGGTAGCTGAAGTGGATAAGCAGCATGCTGATGGCCACCAATTGCAGCGCGGTCTTGATCTTTCCGCCCGGGCTGGCGGCGATCACCATTCCCTCGCTGGACGCAATACTACGCAGACCGGTGATGCACAGGTCGCGCGCAATCAGAACCACGACCACCCAGGCCGTCGCGCGACCCATGGCCACCAGAAAGACCAGCACCGCCGTGACCATCAGCTTGTCAGCCAGGGGATCGAGAAACTTGCCCAAGACACTGACCTGCCCCCGGCTGCGCGCCAGGTAGCCATCCAGGCCATCGCCCACCGAGGCGACCAAGTAGAGACACGCGGCGATGAAGCTGCGAACCGGACTGAAGTTATCGATGAAGTACAGGGCCGCCGGGACGATCAGCACTCTCGCCATCGTCACGACGTTGGGCAGGTCCGTCATCTGGCCACGTAGATTCGCCATGTTTGGAAAGCAATACTACCCCGACACCGGTGCAGGTGACATAGGCGTCGCAGGGCTCGCCTTCCCGTCCTGCCATGCTCTGCGCGACCACGCGTCCCACCCAGCCGACAAGCCGCAAACCCAACACGGCCAACGAATCGCCCTCATTCAGGCGCACCGCCACCAGATCGTTTGGATCCGCCGTCACAACCACTCGACCCGTGCCGCGAAATTGCAGCAAGGTTGGCCCTCCGCCCGGAACGCGTCCCCACTCCCACACCATTTCATCGCCCCACGCCACCACGTGGTCGTCACGCAGGTAGAGCACATCGCGATCCAGAGTCAGTGCGAAAAGCGCGCGCCCCGGACGCCAGGGAGACAGCCACACATCGCCGGCGCCAGCCAGGCGAAGGAAGCGCGCACCCTGTGAGGTCAAGGTTTCGCCGAAGAAGTGTCCGCGCATGCGTCGTCGGGCGGGAAGCAGCTCGACCCCACCCTGCGCCGCGAGCAGGGCCGACTCACGCACGTAGGTCTCGCTGGTAGCGGCAAAACGCAGAACACCCTGCCCCAGCCAGGCCAGGGGCGCCATATCGGCCGCTGGGGCCAACATGCGGGCCATGGCAAAGGCGGAGAGCGACACGATCTCGCCCGATCCGGACGCCGAACTTGGCTGCGCGGGCATAATCTCATCGAGAGCTGGCGCGCGCGGCTCTGGTCTGGGCGTGGCCGGGCCCATGTCGGCGGCCCGTTCACGGTCGGGCTCAACCGCGGGCATGCCTTCCACCTCTGGCGCTGACGAAGAGGCGGTCGCAACTCGCTCCATCTCGGCGGCCAGCTCGTGCTGGCCCGCGCGCCGAAAGGCAGCCGCCGCTTGTCCCCGCGCACCCGTGCGCGCGCACGCGTACCCCAGATAGCTCCAAGCGCGCCGATCATCGGGATGCAGACGCACGGTGGTCTCCAGCTCGGTCACGGCTTCGTCGAACCAGTCCAGCTTGAGTGCGATAAGGCCCAGGTTGAGGCGAATGGCCGCGTCATCGGGAGCGATCTGTGCGGCTTCGCGGTAGATCTGGCGAGCCTCGGCCAGACGGCCCAGCTTGAAGCGCACCAGCGCCAGCAGCTTGAGCACGCGCAAGTCATGAGGCGCATCGGCCTGTGCGCGCAGCAACTGCAATTCCGCCTCGGGCAGACGCTGCGCCATGACCAGCTCGCTGGTGCGATGAAGCTGCTCGCGCAGGGCTTCGTCCTCACGCGCGGCGGCCGATCCGGAAAGGATCGGTGCCGGGGACTCGTCGGGAATATCGATGTTAGCGGGCACAGCTCATCGCAGCGCCACGGGCGCGGCTCCCACCCACGTCGACAGCGCGGCCTCGCGGCGGCGATACTCCTCGTATCGCTGCAGCACGGCGGTCACATAGGTCCGCGTGGTTTCATAGGGGGGCATTCCCCCGTATTTCTCGACGGCGCCAGGCCCAGCATGGTACCCGGCGAGCACTTTGATCTTTTCGTCCCACGAGCAGGTGAAAGCGCCGCCCGCCCCGTCGCCACGTTCCGCCGCGGGCGTCCTGCAGAAGCGTTTGGCCAACGTCTGCAAGTAGCGCGCGCCGCCCATGATGTTCTGGCGCGGATCCCACACGTTGGTCACGCCCATAGCCCGCGCCGTGCCCGGCATCAGCTGCATCAGCCCGAGCGCGCCCGCGCTCGACACCACCAGCGGGTCGTAGTCCGATTCGGTCTTGATGACTGCACGGATGAGGGCCTGGGGAATGGCAAAGTAGGCCTGCTGATCGCGGATGTGGTCGTCAAAGCGCTGGTAGCGAGCCAGGGAACTGTCACGCGGCGGGATCAGGTCAGAATCGCCGCGCAAGGCCGCAGCCTTGCCCGGCCCGAAACGGAACAGAACCTTCCAACGCGCGCCCACCGGAGGCAAGTTGGTGAACTCGACCACCCCATCGTTGCGCTCGCGGGTCCACACCACGCTGTCGGTTCTTGAAGTCGCGTGCTCGTGCGCCTTGGCGGCGTGCCGGGACTCAGACTCGGGCACCGCCCGCCAGTTCGACGTCGCGCCGGGAGCGTTGGTGAACTCCAGCGTGCCGTCTCCCCGCTGCCGCTGCCACACCGTGGCCTGCCCAGGCGCCGACAGCGCGGGCAAGAGAAGCAAGGCAAGGGCGAGACGGCCAGACACAGTGCCATGATCGTAACACAGGCCGAATATCCTCGCTGCTTCTAAGCGACGTCTGTCCGTCGGACGTCTGTCGCACATGTCGCGACCTCACTGGTCTGCTAGATTGCACCCTCGTGGAAGCAGACTACCTGGTCCTTGGTTCTGGTTTGGCTGGCCTCTATTTCGCCTTGCGTGCCTCGGAGCATGGGCGTGTGGTGGTGGTGTCCAAGCGCGGTCTCACCGACGCGAACACCCACCAGGCTCAAGGCGGCGTGGCCGCTGTGCTGGGTGCGGGCGACACACCGGAAAAACACATCGGGGACACGCTGCGTGTGGGCGACGGCCTGTGCAACTCCGACGTGGTGGATATGTGCGTGCGTCAGGGACCCCAACACATTCTTCACCTGGCCAACGAACTGGGGGTGAACTTCGACCGCGAGCCCGACGGCCAGTTCCAGCTTGCCCGCGAAGGCGGTCACAGCGCCCGCCGCGTAGTACACGCGCGCGACATGACCGGCGCCGCCATCCACGACACCCTGCTTGAACGCGTGAAAGAGCGTGGCGACCGCATCACGCTTCTGCCCGATACCATGGCGGTGGATCTGCTCACCACCGCCAAGTACGGCGGACCCAACGCCGTGTTCGGCGCCTACGTCTACGATCAGAACACGGGCGAGATACGAACCGTGGTCTCGCGCGCCGTGATCGTGGCCACCGGAGGGGCCGGCAAGGTGTACCTGTACACCTCCAATCCCGATGTGGCCACCGGCGATGGCGTGGCCATGGCGTACCGGGTGGGCGCGCGGGTGGCCAATATGGAATTCTTCCAATTCCACCCCACATGCCTGTTCCACCCGGCGGCCAAGTCTTTCCTCATCAGCGAAGCCCTGCGCGGCGAGGGCGGCATCCTGCGCCTGCTCGACGGCACGGCCTTCATGCCGCGCTACCATGAAATGAAGGATCTCGCCCCACGCGACGTGGTGTCGCGCGCCATCGACGCCGAGATGAAGCGAACCGGCGATGATTGTGTCGTTCTCGACATGACCCATCTGCCGGCGCAGTTCTTGGAAGAGCGTTTCCCCAACATTCACCGGCGCTGCTTGGAGCTGGGCATCGACATCCGCACCATGCCCATCCCCGTGGTGCCCGCCGCGCACTACAGTTGCGGGGGCATTCTGGTGGATGCCAACGGACGCAGCAGCGTGCGCAACCTCTACGCCATCGGCGAGGCATCGATGACCGGTCTGCATGGTGCCTGCCGCCTGGCTTCCAACTCGCTACTAGAAGCGTTGGTTTACGCCGCCCGCGCCGCGGATGACGTGCGCGATGCCAAGGTGGACCATCCACACCAGGTGGCGACCTGGTATTCGGGCGATGCCACGGCGGCGGACGAGGCCGTTGTGGTCAGTCACACCTGGGATGAAATTCGCCGCCTGATGTGGAACTACGTGGGCATCGTCCGCTCGGAAAAGCGGCTCGAACGTGCGGCGCGGCGGATGCAGCTCATCCGCGAGGAGATCCGCGAGTACTACTGGAACTTCCTGGTGAATCGCGACCTGCTCGAGCTACGCAATATTGCCCTGCTGGCCGAGCTCATCATCCAGAGTGCGCGGCGGCGGCCCGAAAGCCGCGGCCTGCATTTCAATCTGGACCATCCCGACCACGACCCTCGCCTGGCCAGGGACACCATCCTCGCGCGAGGCGACGGCCCGGCTGTGTAGGAGATAGCAAAAAGCCCCGGTGGGGTATCCCATCCGGGGCTTGCTCGACCTTCTCGGCCGTTTGACGATTTCTACTCTAGCTCGTTGATGATGGTGGGCTGGTAGCTGCCGGTCACGTCACCGTTCCCGTTGATGCCGCCGCTGCGAATGAACTGCGACAAGGTGGAGTCGCAGTCCAGATCGCCCTTGGCAAAGGCCGTGAACTGGGCGGCAGTGCCAGTGCCAGTGCCGCTGTACCCGGGCATGTAGTTGTGCGCATCAGGCAGGGAGAAGTTGAGGGCCAACCACACTGCATCACTGCCCCAAGCCCCTGCATTGCCCGGGCAGCGCTGACCGGTCTGACAGCCACACTCTGTAGCGTAGGCCCAGGCAGCCGATGGGCCGGGGAACTGCTTAGCCAGCGCCGACTGGCCCGACATGTGGTCCGTCTCATAGTAGGTCAGCGATCCTGCCCATTCCTTGTTGAGGTGACCCACAGCCTCAGCCGTACGTGACTTCTTCACGTAACGAGTGAAGGCGGGAATTGCCACTGCGGCCAGAATTCCGATGATCGCCACGACGATCATGAGCTCCACCAGGGTGAAGCCTCCGCTGCGCTTTCGAGCTTTGATGTTCATTGTGCTGCCTCCTGGTTGCTTCGACTGTGCAGCCAATGTGCCACGACAGAACAATCTGCGTCATGCCACCCAACAAACCGTGATCACTATGGAAAATGGAAGCCGTCGGAGTCAGCCATCATTGTTCCAGGGTGACAAAGATCGGGTTTGGGCAGCTTCGACTGACAAAAAGAGTCATTTTACGCATCTGTACACAAAGTCGCGACTTACAACCAACCACATCCCATTCCCGGCGGCTGCTAATGGCCGTCGTTGATGGTGCGCACCCCGGGTGAGTCGTGGGTGAGCACCAGCAGGGTCACGTTGTTCGGGAATGAGCCGCCATCCGCAGTGTTGAGGTTGCACGCCGCCATGGCATAAAACCAAGGAGCGAGCGGTGTGGTTGCCCATAAGGTCGACCCGATGCCGGAAGGTGGCGCCTGGTTGGCTCCCCCGGCGTTGACCAGATAGGTGCAGTAGAGCTGCTTCCAGCGGGGCCGCAGACCGATCCGGCTCCACCCGTTTGGCATGGGAATGGGGATGGTTTGTGCCGTGCGCGCCGATTCGAAGGTCGGGTCGGTGGGATTGGCGGGGATGAACGCCGATGCGCTTTCGTCGGGGCTGGGCTGGGTCACATTGTCGTCTGCTCGCGCTGGCAGGTACTGGCCCCCATCCATGAAGTAAAGCTGCTCCTTGGCCGACAGCTCAGCCAGCATGGCGTGCGCCTCCGAGAGCCGCGCCCGCGCCACGTAGCGCTTGTATCCGACTGTGGAGATGGCGGCCAGGATGCCGAGGATGACAACCACGATCATCAATTCGACCAATGTCGTCCCCCGGACACGGCTGCGTCGCTTCGTCACACCACCCATTGTAGGGCCGAGGTGCCAGCCGCTTCAACTCGAATAGATGACGGAGTCCACGCCCTTTCCGAATTCGTGCCGGGCGCGCAGTGAACTCGCATTGTACGCTTGCTTGAGACCTCCTATACTCAGCTCGCAGCATCGCATTGCATTAATACTACGCGTCGGCTGTCGACTCGCCCACCCGGCTTTTTCCAAGGAGGGTTCCCGTGGCACTCACGCTTAGAATCGGCCAACAAGCCATATATCCTTCGCGCGGCATTGCCCAAGTCGTGAGCGTGGAGAAGCGAGAGATCGGTGGCAAGGTTCAAAACTTCTACGTCCTGCGCTTGGCCAGTTCCGATCTCAGAATCCTGGTTCACGTCGACAAAGCCGAGCAGGTTGGCATCCGGCCAGTCGCTGGCGCCCAGGAAGTGAGCGAGGTCCTGCAGATCCTGCGCGAAAAAGCCGTCAGCTTCGAACGCCACCCTTGGAATCGGCGCTATCGCGCCTACATGGACAAGATCAAGTCGGGCTCGCTCTTCGAAGTGGCCGAGGTCTTCCGCGATCTGCACCGCCTGAAGAGAACCAAGGCTCTATCCTTTGGCGAGCGCCGCATGCTCGACACCGCGCGCGGCCTCGTATCGCAGGAGTTGTCGGCAGCCCGTTCCGTCGATCGCGCCACGGTCGAGAAGGAACTGGAGTCGGTGCTCAACGAGGGCCAAGCCTAGCTGCGCCAGCCTGAGATGATGCCCGAACCGGGAAAGCCGGAAGCCTTCGACGAGAAAGAGCGAGTGTCGGCGCAAGCGCGGATCCATGATCTGCGCAGCCAGATCGCGGATCACGACAACCGCTACTACGTGCTTGATCGTCCGACCATCTCGGACGCCGAGTACGACGGCCTGATGCTCGAGTTGCGCGCACTCGAGCAACGATTCCCGGATCTGGTCACGCCTGCCAGCCCAACCCAACGCGTGGGCGGCAAGAGTTCCGAGCTGTTTGCGCCCGTCGAGCACCCTTCGCCCATGCTGTCGCTCGACAACGTTTTTTCCACCGACGAGCTGCGAGCGTGGCTGGGCCGTTTGCAACGCGCCGGCAGCAACCACCTCGACTTCGTGTGCGAGCTCAAGATCGACGGACTGGCGGTGTCGCTTCTCTATCGGGACGGCGTCTTCGTGCGCGGTGCCACCCGCGGCGACGGACGCGTGGGCGAGGACATCACCGCCAACCTGCGCACAGTTCGCGCGATCCCGGCGCGCCTGTCGGGCAGCCAGCACCCGAGTATGCTGGAGGTGCGTGGTGAGGTCTACCTGCCGGTGTCGGTCTTCCTTCGCCTGAATCAAGAACTGGCAGAGAGAAACGAACGACCCTTTGCCAATCCTCGCAACGCCGCCGCCGGGAGCCTGCGCCAGAAGGATCCCGCCGTGACCGCAGCCCGGGGTCTGAGCTTCTGGTGCTACGGCGCGGAGACCAATGCCGGCCGACCCGGTCCGGCGCGCGCTGAACGCCATTCTGAGGACCTGGAGTACCTCCGCTCGGTGGGCCTGCCGGTCAACCCCAATATCGAACGCGCGACCACCTTGGAGCAAGTGGCCGGCTACTGCGCCAAGTGGCAAGAGCACCGCCACGACGTCGACTACCAGATTGACGGCGTGGTCATCAAGGTCGACCGCTATCGACAGCGCGACGACCTGGGCGCCACCAGCCGAGCCCCTCGCTGGGCCGTGGCCTACAAATTTCCGCCCGAGGAGCGCACCGCCCTGGTGAAACGCATCGCCGTGCACACCGGCCGCACGGGTCGGGTCACGCCCTACGTGGAACTGGAGCCTGTGCATGTGGGTGGCGTGATGGTGACCTCGGCGACTTTGCACAACGAGGACGATCTGCGGCGCAAGGACATACGCGAGGGAGACACGGTCATCGTCCACCGAGCCGGTGACGTCATCCCCGAAGTGGTCGGCCCGGTGTTGGAGAAGCGGCCGCCCGGAACCCCGGTCTGGACCTTCCCCAAGCAATGCCCGGCGTGCGCCACGACGCTGGTGCGCAAACCGGGCGAGGCCGACTGGCGTTGCCCCAACCGCAAGGCGTGTCCGTCGCAGACCGTTGAGTGGCTATGCCATTTCGGTTCTCCGGACGCTCTGGACATCGAGCACCTCGGTTATCAGACCGTGACCGCACTGGTGGAACGCGGCTGGATCGCCGATCCCGCGGACCTGTACAACCTGAACGCGACGCAACTGCTTCAGCTCCCCGGTTTCGCCGAGAAGTCAGCCCAGAACCTGCTCGATGCCATCGCGGCTTCAAAACAGCGCCCCCTGTGGCGCCTGCTGGTGGGGCTCAACATCCGGCGGGTGGGCGCGCATGTGGCGCAACTTCTGGCCCAGCGATTCCTGTCGCTCGACGCCGTAGCAGCCGCCAATCTCGAGGATCTGCAGGCCATCGAGGGCGTGGGCCCAGAAATCGCCAGCGCGGTCCACGAGTGGTTCTACGACCCGGAAAATGGCGCCCTCATCAAGAACCTGAGCCAAGCCGGCTTGCGTGTCAAAGACCAGGTCGTCGGATCTCCCATGGCTCCCCGTCCGCTGGACGGGCAGATCGTGGTCATCACTGGAACCTTGCCCACCCTTTCGCGCGAGGAGGCGACAACCCTGGCCCGGAACGGGGGCGCGCGCGTGACGTCAAGCGTGTCCAAGAAGACCAGCTTCGTGGTGGTGGGGCAGGAGGCCGGATCGAAACTCATCAAGGCGGAGGAACTCGACATCGAGACCATCGACGAGGGCGAATTTCTGCGGCGGCTGGGGCAAGGCGCGCCCCAAAAGAAATGAAATGAATATCAGAGCACCAGTTGCCGAGACCCTCGTGACGTGCCATTCTGGTGCCGTGGCTCGCGCCCTGAGTTCTTCTCACCGTGGCTGCGCAGGCTTTCCCGTGAGTTGCCCGAAGATGATTCTGGCTGGTCGGCAGATGGAGAGGCCC
>Ga0265316_10005232_pt1 | contig 12681 bp, 7 predicted proteins | sample 4522metaG_FD_202092 | JGI IMG/M metagenome (GOLD analysis project Ga0265316, IMG submission 202092) | Rhizosphere microbial communities from Carex aquatilis grown in University of Washington, Seatle, WA, United States - 4-5-22 metaG | ecosystem: Host-associated > Plants > Roots > Rhizosphere >... | reverse complement strand
CTTACGTGCCAGACTCTACCTCGGTTCCAACGGCTGTCCATTCATCCGTCAGGTCCCCAGCCAACGTACGGTGAATTTGCACGCAGACACCCAGCTGGGAAGGGTTCTAGCCCTGATTTCTCTAAGGGTTACCCGCAGAAGAAGCGGGCTGCGCTCAGCCGTTCGTGGGGTCTATCGGCGGAATACACCGGAAGGTGAGCGGAAGCGAATTTGAAAGATCGCTCCTGTGGGCGATCAGCCCTCCGTTGCCGCCCTACTCCCCTTCGCGCTTGAGAGCCGACTCGATCTGCTGCCAGACCTCATCCGGGGGTTCGACGCTGGGAAATAATTGGCGGGCGGCTTCGGCAATCGTCTCCAGCTCGGCCAGCAAGGCGCGGCAGCGGTCGCAACTCGCCAAATGGGGATGGGCAGTCACGTCCTCCCCAGAGCCAATCAGCTCGGGCAGTTGCGCCTGAAACTCCGCGCAGCTCATTTTGCCGGGATCGCCCGTCATGGCCGCTCCTCTGGGTGTTTTTGGCTGCGGAGCGCATCGCGCAGCTTCAAACGTGCCTTGTGCAATTGCGACTTGCTGTTGCCTATTGAGCAGTCCAGCATCGAAGCAATCTCATTATGCTCAAAACCCTCCACATCGTGAAGGATAAAGATCAGTCGATAGCCTGTCGGCAGATCGGCCACGGCCCGCTCCAGCGCCAGCCGGTCGATGGCTCCGCTCAACGTCAAATCCGGCGCGCCGAAGCTCCGGCTTGGACCCTCTTCTGGCGTCGGCTCCATGGCTTCGTCCAGCGAAATTAGAGACAGCCCCTTCTTGCGCAACTGCATCAGTACGACATTGATGGCCAACCGGTGCAGCCACGTGGAAAAAGCTGAATCTCCCCGGAACGTTGCGATCTTGCGATGCAACTGCAAAAACGCTTCCTGGGTCAGGTCCTCGGCTTCCGCCACATTGCCCACCATGCGCAGGCAAAGTGAGTAGATGCGGCGCTTGTGCAGGGAATACAGTTGCGCAAAGGCTTCGTGATCGCCTGCCTGAGCGCGTGTTAAGACTTCGGCATCCGCCGGATTCGCCGGTTTCGGAGCCGTGCGTCCTGGCTCCGGGCCTCCATTGGCCCGGGGGGCGTTGCGTGCCTGCGTGGGGGAAGATGAATTGGGCATGCACTTCCTTGACGATCGTTCTTGAATCGAATTGCTGCGCGAGACAGCAAAAGCTCGCATTGGCCAATCCCTGGTGTTCAGATTCTCGTTCCGGCTTCCCATCTTCTGTGGAAATTCCGTGCCCACTGCGCACTCTCCCATCGCAACCGTAATCACGAACCAGGGTTCCTACTGCTTGGCACTTTACTTTGGCGCTAAGACCCCAGGCCTGCCCGGTTAGGAGAGAGATACGGAGCAGACGTACTCTGGTTATGATGCAGCTTCCTTTCTCGTTAGTATAAGGTTAGGCACTTAAGGTTGGCTGAATTCGCATAAAAACGCCCGAGCCGACGCCCTTCGAGAGCGCGTGTTGAACCGCTCCCGCTTTGCGCTGGGATGCTGAGGTTCCACGGCACGTCTTAAAATATGGTCTTCAAAGCAAAGCCGGTAATGAGATGCGGCGTTTCATCTGGCCCCAGGCAGCGGGCGGTGAGCTGCGCCCGCGTCGATGCCGTCAAGCACCCAGCGGACCCGCAACAGCGTTCCGCTCGCCGGCTTCTTTGCATTCGGCGCGCGTTGCACCCCCTCCTCTGGACGCGCCGTCGCAATATCTCTGCATCGATCTTTTTTTGCCTTGCGGGCGCGGCAATCTTCGCGCGGTGCCAGGCGCCGGCCGGAGTTCCTGAAACGGCTCGGACCGCATCCGCTCCAGACAATTCGCCGGCTTCCCTGAGTCCGGGCTCCGAAAGCGATTCCCCCCTCTCCTTTGAAGGTCAACCCGTCGTGAGCATCACTTTTGAAGGCGTCTCCGCGGAGCGACTCACCCCGCTCACCGACCACCTCGCCCAAACGGAAGGAGCCCCGCTGACTGCCGAGAACATCAAGAGGAGCCTCCGGCAGCTGTATGCAAGCGGCCTCTTTGACACCATCCGAGTTGAGGGTTCGCGCCAGGCCGCCGGTGTGGCGTTGGTCTTCGTCGGCACCCCGCGCACCTTCATCGGCATAGTAAGCGTCGATGGTGCCGTCGGGGCGACCATGAACACGCAGCTTCAGCGCGCTTCGCAGCTCGAAGCCGGAACCCGCCTGACGCAGGCTAAAATGCTTCGCGCCGTGGATCAAATGAGCACCGCTCTCCAGGAAAACGGCTATTTCGGAGCATCGATCACGCAGGCCATAACGCCCCACCCCGATCAGCAGCTCGCCGACGTCGCGTTTCGCGTGGTTTCGGGAATAAGGGCGCGCGTGGGCAAGGTTACGGTCACGGGCGACTCCGGCATGAGCCTCGAGACATTTCGCCATCACGCAGGGCTGCGCATTGGCGCTCATGTCGACCACGATACCGTCAATCACGCCCTCGATGGCGTGCTCCGCGAGTTCCAGAAGCAGGGCCGGCTTGAGGCCGACGTCAAGCTCGAGTCCGCGCAATACAACGCCGCCACCAAATCCGTCGACTATCACTTCACCGCAAACCGCGGCCCCGTCGTCAAGGTCGAAGTCCAGGGCGCTTCCATTCAAGCGGATCGCGTCAAGCATCTCGTCCCCATCTTTGAAGAAGGCAGCGTTGACGAGGACCTGCTCAACGAAGGCAACCGTCACCTGCGCGATTACTTTCAGAGCCTGGGCTATTTTGACGCCAAGGTCGATCACCAATCCAAATCGCCAAACAGCAATCTCGTCGACATTCTCTTCAATGTTCAGCTTGGCCCACGCCGTCGTGTAGAGAAAGTCTCCATCGACGGCAATCATTACTTCGATGCGGTCACGCTGATGGACTTGATCAGCGTTCACGCCGCCGGTATTCTCGACCGCCATGGAATCTACAGTCAGGCGCTGGTCCTGGCTGATGTCAACGCGCTCCAGGGCGTCTATCAAAGCAACGGCTTTTCTCATGTGAAAGTGACGCCTGAAACCAGCACACCGCAGACAGTTGTGGCCGATAACCCGCCGCCCGCAGGTACGCAGGCCGGCATTGCGCAAACCGCCCCGCTCCAGGTGACCTACCACATCGCTGAAGGTCCGCAATTGCACGTTGGCACGCTGGCCATTGAGGGTAACGGCCACATCGCCACGGCCAAGCTCACCGCGCTCATGAACACCACGCCCGGCCAGATGCTTTCACCGCGCAGCCTGACCGGAGACCACGACGCCATCGTCACTGCCTACTACAGCCGCGGCTTCGATCAGGCGACAGTGACCATCAACCAGCAGCCCGACTCGTCCGATTCTACGAAAGTCGACATCGTCTTCCATGTCGAAGAGGGCGAGCAGATCTTTGTCCGCGACGTCTTGTTGACCGGCCTCCAATTCACGCGTCCGCAAACAGTAGCCCGCGCCATCACTCTTCACGCCGGCGATCCACTCAATCAAACGGCGCTCTCCGATACGCAGCGCAATCTCTACAACTTCGCTCTCTTTAATGAGGTGAATGCAGCCATCGAAAACCCTGACGGGGGCTCGACGCGCAAGACGATTCTGCTGCAGGCCGTCGAGGCGCGGCGCTGGACGCTTACCTACGGCTTCGGATTCGAAGCCCAAACCGGGCAACCGCAGAACAACTGCGCCGGCGCCGCGGCCGGAGGCGTCGCGTGCAATCCCAACGGTAAAACCGGCGTCAGCCCCCGCGTCCTCATCGACATTACCCGCAATGATCTTTTTGGTCGTGAGCAATCCATCTCGCTGCGCGGCACCTACGGCTTGCTTGAGCAAAGCCTCGGCCTGCTCTACCAGGTCCCGCACCTCGAAGGCAATCCCAACTTCGCCTTCACCTTTTCCGGCGGCTACGCTAACAGCCTGGATGTCTCAACCTACGTCGCCTCCCGCCTCGAAGGAGCTTTCCGCTTCACGCAAAACTTCAACCGCCCCGGCTCGTGGCTTTCTCGCGCCAACACTTTCATCTACGAGGTTGATTTCCGCCGCGTGAAAGTGTCGGCCGGCAGCCTGCAGGTTTATCCCGGAGAAATTTCCGAGCTCTCGACCGCAACGCGCGTCGGAGGGCCGGCATTCACATGGATTCGCGACACGCGCGATGTTTCCATGGATGCCCGCCGCGGAACCTATACCAGCTTTCAGGAATTCCTCTCCGACCGATTCTTTGGCGCGGAGGCCGAGTTCAACCGCATCGACACATCGAACTCCAGCTATTACAGCTTTGACAAGGGCCGCATCGTGCTGGCCCGCAACACGCGCTATGGCCAGATTCGCACATTCGGCAGCGGCGTCAACGGGATCATTCCACTTCCCGAGCGCCTCTATGCCGGGGGCCCTGTTTCCCTGCGCGGGTTCTCGCAGAATGCCGCCGGACCGCGCGATCCCGAGACCGGATTCCAGATCGGCGGAGCAGGCACGCTGACCAACAGCACCGAACTGCGCCTGCCTCCACCCACGCTTCCCCTGCTCGGCAACACGGTGAGCTTTGTTGTCTTCCATGACATGGGCAACGTCTTCACCAACGCCGGCGATGCCTGGGCCAGCTTTCTGCGTGTGCGGCAGCCCGACAGCGATGCATGCCGTCAACTGGCCACTCCCGGCCAGGCTTCCACCTATCTGCCCAATGGGCCCTATACCTCAACCGGCCAGCAGGGAAAGTGCAGCTTCAACGACTTCTCGCACTCCCTCGGTCTGGGCCTGCGCTACCACACGCCGGTTGGGCCCATCCGCTTCGACGTAAGCTATAACCTGAATCCGCCCATCTACCCGGTGAATATCGACTACTCCATTCCGACCGCTCCAGGAAGTCTCATCCCGGGTTACGAGTCGGACCCGTACATTGGCCAGGCTCCGCATATCAACTTCTTCTTCTCGCTTGGGCAGGCTTTCTAATGCGTATGTGCGCCCCAATCCGCTTTCGAAGGCTCCTCACTTTTGCTGTCATCCTGGGAGATGCGCGGCACGTCCAGGCGGCGCGCGCAGTCGGAGGACCTGCACTTGCTTTTCCGAGGGTTGGAACCGGGAAACCGCTCGCTCTTGCATTGTTCTTTCTTGCTCTGGCGCCGGCCTCGGCCCAACAGCCAAACCCGCCTGCTGCTCCCATCGTCCTCGACCGCGTGGTCGCCGTCGTCAACAAGCACGCCATCCTGGCCAGCGACATCGACGACGAAATTCGCCTCTCCGTCCTCGATCCCAATCTCGTCGGCCAGGGCACGCTCACCCGGCAGGGGGCGATCGATCAGCTCATCAGCCGCGCTCTTATCGAGCAGCAGATTCGCGAACAGGACATGCAGGCCATCGCGCCGTCGCAGGATGAAGTCGACGCTCGTTTGAAACAGATTCGCGTGCAGCTACCCGCCTGCGTCCGTGAAAACTGCGCCACTGACGCAGGGTGGAAGGCATTTCTAGCCGCTCACTCGCTCACGCCAGAGCGCGTCGAATCCTATTTACGCTATCGGCTTGAGATCTTGGGCTTCATCGAGCAGCGTTTTCGCCAGGGTATCCAGATCTCGCCGCAGCAGGTTGAAAGTTACTACCGCGACATCCTGCTTCCGCAGTACGCTCCCGGCGAAACCGTTCCACCGCTGGATCAGGTGGCCCCGCGCATACAGGAGATCCTGCTCGAGAAGCAAGTGAATGTCCTCTTCGACGCATGGCTCAAAAACCTGCGCGAACAGGGAGACGTTGAAGTCCTCGATCCATCGCTCGAATCCGCTGCGACCCAAAACCCCAATCCCGTTGCGAACCCGGTTGCCGGCTCAGGTGCTGCCCCCGCCACGAATACAAGTGCGAGCCCAGGTGAGCGAGAATGACCGATCGCCCCCTTACTTCAATCTCCCCGGATCAACCGCTTCCGCAGGAGCCTTCTCCGCGCGGCAAGCGCACGCGTCTGCGCCGATTCTTCCTTCGCCACCTGCCCCTCTCGCTGGCAGCGGCCGCCGTTTTGCTCGTCCTCACGGCAGTCGCTGCTTATTTCATTGCCAGCTCCGCCGCATTCGAGAATCTTGTTCGCAAGCGTCTTATCGCTCAAATCGAGTCCGTCACCGGCGGCCGCACTCAGATTGCTTCCTTTCACTGGCGTCTTCTTTATCTCGAAGCAGAAGCCGGCGGAGTAGTCATTCATGGCACCGAGGATCCTGGCGAAGCGCCCTACGCCCAAATCGACCGCCTGCGCGTCCGGGTCAGCATCTTCGGCTTGTTTACTCCGCATATCTCCCTCCGCGACCTTGAGATTGACCGGCCCCGGCTGCATTTCATCGTGTACCGCGATGGCTCGACCAATCAGCCGCGACCGCTCAAACCCCAAAAGCAAGGCAACTCCAGCCTGCAAACGCTCTTCGATTTGCGTGCAAACCAGATCGTGGTCGAATATGGAGCGCTCGATTTCGACGATCGCGCCGCCTCCTTCGACGCGCAGAATCGCTATCTTCCCCTCGATTTCCAAGCCCGCGACGTATCGCTGCAAATGGTCTACGTGCCCTGGTCATTCGGCTCACCCGAAATCTATCGCATCAATGCCGCAGCCCAGGATCTCGTTCTCGCTCGCCAGTTGCCGCGAAAGCCAAGTCCGCCAGTGCACGGAAAGTTTCAACTCGCCCTCGACCTTCAGCGCAATCGCGCCTCGTTGCGCAGTTTTCAACTAACGGCGCACAGCGGTGGAGACCAGGACCGCGTGGTTCAAGTCACCGGAACACTGGATGATTTCACTCATCCTCGCTGGCAGGCCAAAATCGATGGCGATCTCGATATGCGGCTCCTCGACCCCGTTACCGGCTACGCCGATTCGCCCGACGGCATCGCGCATCTCCATCTCACCGCCGGCGGCGTCGCGCCCGCTTTTCAAATCACGGGCAACGTCCATGTGGACGGTGGTTCATACCTTGGCGCGGGCCTCAACGCCACGGGCGTCAACCTCGATGCGCGCATCGATGCCGATCGCGGAAAGTTGCTGATCACCCAGATCGTCGCCCGCCTGCGGCAGGGAGGACAAATCGAAGGTTCCCTTGCGCTCCAGCCATGGCTACCCGGAGCAGAATTCGTCCCTGCGCAAATTACGGCACCCATCACCACTTCTGATTCCGAGGAATCGCGGCGCGCCCGCAACGTGCTCGTCCGGCCCGCGGCCACTTCTATCCCCATGAACGGCAAGGTCACGGCCAACTTCAAGAGCGTTTCCCTCGACACGATTCTCAATATCGTCTGCCCGCCGCAATATCGTCGGCTGGGTTTTTCTGCCGGCGTCAATGGCTCGGCAAATGCCAACTGGTCGAACGGCGATGTGCGCACGATCGCCGTCTCCTCGACTCTTGCTCTGAGTCCTTTACAACAAACGCCTGCGGGCGAGTCGCCGGCAACTGGCGCTCTGGATGCCACCTATTCGCAGCGCAACGGCGGGGTGGACTTGCGCAATCTTGAGCTGCATCTGCCCGCGAGCGATTTCAGTGCCAGAGGCTCTCTCGGCGCTTACCCCCTCACGAGCGCGTCGGCCCTAACCGTCCATCTCCAATCCCGCGATTTGTCGGAGTTCGACGCCGTCCTCCGCAGCCTTGGATTGGAGCGCAATGGCAAGAGAGGAACGGCGGCTCTGCCTGTCTCCCTTATGGGACAAGCCGATTTTCACGGCTCATGGACGAGCTCCTTGATGAAGCCGCACATCGCGGGCACGCTCAAGGCTACGCAACTGGCGATCGAAATGCCTCCCGCTGCCGGCGATTCCGCCCATCCCCGCTCGCTGCACCTGGATTCAGTTGACGCTGAAGGCAGCTACTCACCATCCCAGATCTCCATTCAGCACGCTCAGCTACTTCACGGGAATTCCCGGATTGCTTTGAGTGGAACGCTCGACGCGTCTCTTGGGGCAGGTTCGCCATCGGGGCCCCATCGTCACTCCGCAGGCAGCCCGCAACCAACCTACGATGGCGATTCCGTCCTCAATGCGCGCGTTGATGCCGCAAACATCGACGTCGCGGATCTTCAGCCGTTCCTTTCCCAGACCCTTCCGGTCACCGGCGTATTCGATGCGCAATTCTCGGCCAACGGGACACTCCGCAAGCCCGGAGCTTCAGGCTCGTTGCAGATGGATAGCGGGGTCATCTACGGAGAGCCGGTTACGCAACTTCGCGTCCAGGCCGCAGTCGCCGATCATCTGCTCAAAATCGTCTCAGTCCGCGCTACGGATGCCGGCGGACTTATCTCGGGCTCAGGAAACTACGACTTCGACGCCAAAACATTCAATGTCGATGCCCACGGCTCAGCAATCGACATTGCTCGCATTGCGTGGGTGGGTCGGAACAATTATGAAGCGGCGGGCAAGTTATCGATCGACGTCACCGGCTCCGGCTCGCTCGACGATCCACGGCTGAATGCCCGCGCCACCGTCGACAGCCTCGCATTGGGCGGGCAGCGTTTTGGCGCCTTCGTGGTTTCGGCGCACACCGCCGGCCACAACCTTGCGTATGATGCGACCACGCAATTGCAGGGGGCCGACCTGCGCCTCAAGGGCCAGACGGAATTGCGAGGCGGCTACGCAACCCAGGCTCGCGTCGAGTTTTCTCAATTCAACGTCGGCGCTCTCCTTCGCATGGCGCACGTTCAGGCCTTCAGTGCCGACTCCTCGCTCGCCGGAATGGTCACAATCGACGGACCGCTCGCCGATATCAAGCAACTGCGCGGAGATGCCCAGCTTCGCCAATTGGTGGTGACCGTCGCCGGCGTCCACCTGCAAAGCGATGGCAGCGTTCATGCCACGCTGGCCAGCGGCCGTGTCCACCTCGATCCCCTGCACGTGACCGGCGACAATACCGACCTTCGTGTCGACGGAAGCCTCTCGCTCGAAGGCTCGCAGCAGCTCGATCTTGCCGCCAGCGGCTCCATTAATCTCAAGCTCGCTGAAACGCTCGATCCTGATCTCACCGCCAGCGGCGTCACCACTTTCCAGTTGGAAGCCCATGGCCCTATGCGGAATCCCGGGCTTCAAGGCAGCGTCGAATTCCAGGACGGTTCGCTCTCGCTTGAGGATCTGCCCAACGGCTTGAGCCAGCTGCGCGGCACGCTGGAGTTCAATCAGAACCGGCTTGAAGTCAAGTCCCTCACCGCTATGACCGGCGGCGGCCAACTCAATGTGGAAGGCTATCTCGCCTATCAGCACGGGATCTTCGCCGACCTGACCGTCACAGGAAAAAGCGTTCACATCCGCTACCCAGACGGCGTCAGTTCGCTGGCCGACCTCAGGCTGCAGCTCCAGGGCCCGCAATCGAATCTCCTCCTCAGCGGCGATGTGCTCATTACGCGTTTTGCCGTCAGCCCCGATCTGGACCTTGCTGCACTCGCGGTCCAGGCCAACTCATCGGTCCAATCCATTGCGCCACCCGATGCTCCGTCGAACCACGTGCGGCTCGACGTGCACATCTCCTCTTCGCCGCAGTTGAACTTTCAGAACGCGTTTGCCAAGCTGGCTGGCAATGTGAATCTACGCCTGCGCGGAACCATGGCATCGCCGTCCCTCCTCGGCGCGGTCTCCATCACGGAGGGCAGTGCCCTCATCGCCGGAACCCGCTACGAACTTGAGCGCGGCGACATCACGTTCACGAATCCGGTTCGCATCGAACCCGTCATTGATTTAAGCGCCACCGCGCACGTTGAGGACTACGACATCTCTCTGGGCCTTCACGGTTCGCCGCAAAAGCTCAGCGTCTCTTATCGCAGCGACCCTCCGATGCCTGAAGCGGACGTGGTCGCGCTTCTCGCACTCGGCCACACTGCCAATCAGCAGCGCCTCTACACGCAACAGCAGGAGCAGGCCATCAGCAATCCCACCACCGATGCGCTTCTCGGCGGCGCACTCAACGCTACGGTCTCAAGCCGCATCCAGAAGCTCTTCGGCGCCGGCTCCGTAAAAATCGACCCCAATTACCTCGGCGCATTCGGGAACTCCACCTCCCGCATCACAGTCGAGGAACAGTTGGGCCGCAACGTCACCCTCACCTACGCAACCGACGTCAACACCACCAGCCAGCAGTTGCTCCAGGCTGAAGTCGCCATCAATCACCACGTTTCCCTCGTCGTGGCCCGCGATGAATCGGGCGTCTTCTCCATGGTCATCAAAGCCACTCGCCGCTACCGGTAACCCCCCCGGCCGTCAATCCAGCACTTATTCCGCGCAACCAAACGCACCCCACCTGTGTCTAAACAGACCGGCAGACTCGCCAAACGCCGGCACATCGTCAGGGGAGCCGGCGCCGGGACACGCAAATCCTGACGATGGAGGACTTTGCAATGAAACAAAGCATCGATCGTCGCAATTCGCTTCTCTTTGCTGCGGCCCTTTTCGCCGTGGCTTTGGTTGTTCCCCAGTTCTCGCACGCGGCCGCGGATCAGGATATTGCCAGCACGGTGCGCGCCAAGCTCAACAAATCGCAATTCAAGGATGTTCAGGTCAATGTCGACGCCAACGGCGTCGCAACCCTATCCGGTACGGTCAGCGATTTTGAGAACAAGGCCGATGCCGACAAGGTCGTTCACAAAGTGAAGGGCGTCACCGCAGTCCGGAACGACATTCAAGTGTCTGGACCTGATGTTTCCGATGCCCAGCTGCAAAAAACTCTGGTCGATAAGATTTCCAGCGTCAGCATCGGCTACGGCAATGTGTTCGACGCTATTTCCATCAGCGTTCAGAACGGCGTGGTTACGTTGAGCGGTCATGCCCACGACTATCCCAACCGTGACTCCGCCCTGGCCGTCGCCTCTACAACGCCCGGTGTCAAGGACGTGATTGACGAAATCGCCGTCGATCCCGTTTCGCCGATGGATTGGCAAATCCGGCTCGCGGTAGCGCGTGCCGTGTATGGCTACGCGTCGCTGAACAGGTACGCCATGGATCCTGAAAAGCCGATTCGCATCTCGGTGCAGAATGGCCATGTCGAACTGTACGGCGTGGTTGACTCGCAAGGAGACAAAAACGCTGCTGGCATCCAAGCCAACACGGTTCCCGGAGTCTTCAGCGTAGAAAACCACCTCGAGGTTGCCGGCCAGCCCGCGGAAAAACAACGCTAAGAGCCTTGTCCCCAAAACACGCTTCCCGGCCCCGGCCAGGCGATTCGCCGGCGGGGCCGGTGCGTTTTCCTGACTCGCGTTGCAGGCGAAGTGCGCGTCGCAGGCGAAATGTAGGTAGCCTCCGCGCTTCGGCGTGGGGAAGTAGATGCTCCATCAGTAGCGGAGTGCCCCGTACGGACGGCGCCGCTGCCTCACCTCCTACCCCCAAAATGTTTATGCTGTAGAGTACCTTCTTGACTGCGCAATCGCGCGTGGCGATCTCCGCGCCCTCAAAGGAGTTTGGATGGAGCCGCAGTTGCAGCCCGCAGTGAACGAACAGCGGCCGGCCTCCGCCGAAGTCGCAGCGCGCTCGCCGCAACTCCCACCGCAAGATGGGCGAGATTTTGACTGGATCTTTATCGGACCCCATGGTTTGCGCGTTGGCTGGTCCCTCCTTCTCTTCGCTGGGCTGTACTACCTTTTCCGCGAAGTCGTCGGAACGCTCTTCTTCGCGGCTGGCCTTATTCACGACTCGCCGGCCGATTCCGCGGGCGCTGTCCTGCTTTCGGAACTAGTTCCCTTTCTCTCGCTTATCGCCGCCGCCCTCGTCATGATCCTCATTGAGGATCGAAGCATCCTCAGCTACAACTTGGCCGGCACGCGCCGCGCAGGTCATTTTCTCTTCGGACTGGCCGCCGGCTTCGCTGCGCTCTCGTTGCTCGTTGCGGGCATGGCCTGGGGTGGCTGGTTGCGCCTTGCGCCATCAGCACTCCCTGCCACGGCGGCAATTCGACTCGGCGCACTGTGGATCGCCGCTTTTCTCATCGTCGCCTCGGTGGAAGAAGGCCTGTTTCGCTGCTACGCGCTTTCCACGCTCGCCCGCGGCATCAATTTCTGGTGGGCTCTCGCCGCCGAAATAGGCCTCTGTTGTTACGTGGCCCTCGATCCCGGTCGCAATGGCGCATATGGCGTCTACCTGTCAGCCGCGCTTGGCCTGTTCCCTTGCCTCATACTCCACCGAAAGTCTGCCCCACGCAGTGGTGCATTCTGGCAGGCTGCTTGGGTGACTTCCACCTTCTTCGGCTTCTATCACACAGGCAACGGCGGCGAGACTTGGATCGGCGTCTTCGCCGCCGCCGCCATCGGCTTCATCTTTTGCGTCAGCGTTTTCGTCACCGGCTCTGCCTGGTGGGCCATCGGCTGCCACGCGGCATGGGACTGGGCTGAGACCTTCTTCTACGGCACCGCCGACAGTGGACAGCAAGGTCAGGGCCACCTTTTCTCCGCCACTCCCGCGGGCAATCCTATTTGGAACGGCGGCGCCGATGGTCCCGAAGGCAGCTTGCTCGTCGTCGCGGCGATTCTGCTCTTACTCCTCGTCCTGCTGGGCCTCTACAAGCACAACAAATCCGCGTCATTCGCAGACCCATCGCAGCCGGCAGTTTGAACCTCGCAGCCGCAGCGCTCTGGAACTCTTTACACCGGGCGATTCAGCAGCTCTTGACTCGTCGTATCCTGAAGCTGGGCTGTGCTCGAATCAATGTCCGACTCACTTCCAACAAGTTCTTCTCCGACGCCAACCGCACAGGTCGA
>Ga0265316_10005231_pt1 | contig 12681 bp, 11 predicted proteins | sample 4522metaG_FD_202092 | JGI IMG/M metagenome (GOLD analysis project Ga0265316, IMG submission 202092) | Rhizosphere microbial communities from Carex aquatilis grown in University of Washington, Seatle, WA, United States - 4-5-22 metaG | ecosystem: Host-associated > Plants > Roots > Rhizosphere >... | reverse complement strand
GCCTGGAAAAGCGCATCGAAGGGATGACCACCATCGACGCGTTCCATGTCGCCGAGCGCATGTGCGGGGTATGCTCGGTCGCGCATGGGCTCGGGTTCTGCGAGGCGGCCGAACAGATCGCCGGGGTAGAGGTGCCGGGCCGGGCGCGCGTATTGCGTACCCTCGCGCTTGAACTTGAGCGTTTGTACAATCACGTGGGCGACATCGGTAACATCGCCGCAGGGGCGAGCTACCACTATGGCACCTCGGCCGGATTGCGCATGAAGGAGGCATTGCAACAGGTGGGCGAGCGCTTGACCGGTAGCCGATTCTTGCGCGGGCTGCTTGTGCCGGGGGGAGTTCGCTTCGATCTCTCGGCCGAGTTGGCGCGCTCGATCGAGGCGGCGATGGACGCCACTACCGAGGCGCTGGCCAACCTGATAGAGCGGATTGAGAACAACCCAACCGTGATCGACCGGCTGGACACGACCGGGTTGCTGGCCTTGCCCGACGCTGTTGCGTTGGGAGTGACCGGGGTGGGCGCGCGGGCCAGCGGGGTCGACCGGGATGCCAGGCGCGATCACCCGCATGCCGCATATGGGAGCACAAGCGATCTGCAGGTGACGGTTGTCACCGAGTCCGACGGCGATGTGCACGCCCGCCTGAATCTGCGCGCCGGCGAGGCCCGCGAATCGATGCGGCTGATTCGCGCTTTGTTGGCGAGCCTGCCGTCGGGGACGTTGCGTGTGCCGATGCCCGAGGCCTTGCCCGCGTGGAGAATTGGACTGGCAGCCATCGAGTCGCCCCGCGGGGCTGCCATCCATTGGTTGCGTTCCGATGCCGCGGGACGAGTCGATCGCTACCACCTGCGCTCGGCCAGTTACGCCAACTGGCCCGCGGTTCCGCTTGCTGCGCTAACCTCAATCATTCCCGATTTTCCCCTGGTCAACAAGAGCTTCGAGCTTTGCTACTCATGCACCGACCGATAAAGGAACCCGTGAAAGCCGTGCCATGCTGACCGCTCTCTTGCGAAGCCTGCGCACCGGAGTGGTGACGATTCGCTACCCCGATGAGCCAGCGCAGCCGACTGAGAGATTTCGGGGTGCGCCGCGAGTCAGGCCCGGGGCTGCGATGGCCACGCTCCCGCCGTCGTCAGTGTGCCCGTCGGGCGCCATTGCCGGCGGGCCGGCGCAGTCGCGTTACGCAATTGATCGGGCGCGTTGTCTGTACTGTGGCCGTTGCGCTGAAGCCTCGCTTGATGGCGCTATTGAGCTGGGACGCCAGATCGAACTCAGCGCACGCAAACGCGAAAGCCTGGTGGTGGAGGTCGAGTCAGATGCCGTCGGCCGGGCCGTGGCGTTGCCGGGACCGCCGCGCGGGGAAGACGTTGCCGAGCAGATCAGGCGCACCCTGGGGCGCTCGTTGCAACTGCGCCACCTTGACTCGGGATCGTGCAATGCCTGTGACTGGGAGCTGACCGCGTTGCTCAATCCGGTGTACGACGTCCGGCGGCTAGGCATCGACTTTGTGGCCTCACCTCGTCACGCAGACGGGGTGATTGTGACCGGACCCGTGACCCGCAACCTGGAACTGGCGGTGCGCCGGACCTACCAAGCGGTTCCCGAGCCCCGGGTGGTGATCGCGGTCGGTGCCTGCGCTAGCTCTGGCGGCATCGCCGGGCGCAGCTACGCCAGCGCCGGCGGCGTGGCCGAGGTCCTGCCGGTCGACGTCTTCATTCCCGGCTGCCCGCCGCGTCCCGAGGCGATCATGTTCGGCATCCTGCTGGCGGTCGGACGCGTGACCGAGCGGCAGCCCTGATCTGGACACCGCAGGTTGACGTGGTTGCGCTCGCAGGACAATACTTCGCCCGGACCAAGCACAATTCACACGCGGCAGGCTGACCATTCACATTCCCTTTTATCAGAAAGTGTTGAGCTACTTTCAACCCGTATCGTTGCGGCGGTCGCTCAGCGATGTCAGTGGTTCGCTTGAGTTGCTCCTGTATCGCAATCAGTTCCAGCTCCTCACCGCGGGTGCCTTCTACTCTGATGGCGACCGCTATTTCCCGGCGCTTGCCGTGGTCAGACACTTGAGAGAGTTCTTGCCCGCAACGAAGAGCGTTCTCGTGCTGGGAGCTGGTCTGGGCAGCATCGTGCACGTGATGCGGGCACGAGGATACCATCCGCACTACACGCTGGTGGAAAAGGATAAGACGGTGCTCGGGTGGGCGTTGGAAACCCTGCGCGAAGAAGACTCACTGAAGCTAGAGCCTGTGTGTGGCGACGCCGAGTTCTTCATGGGGCAGAATGAACGGAAGTACGACCTGGTGTTTGTTGACGTATTCGAGGGCAGAGCAGTGCCTGACTTCGTAACCACGCCGCTGTTCCTGCGGCAGTGCCGGGAAAGCCTTTCACCTGGCGGCAGGCTGGCGCTCAACTACATCGAAGTCGACAAGCACAAATGGCAGGAAGTCCGGACGGTCATTGCCGATGTCTTCCCCGGGTGCGAAGTAGTCAGCAGAGACGACAACCGCATACTGATCGGCGCACCGTCCCGTTCTGGTCGATAACTCATCTCCACCGCTGGTTCCCGCTGAGCCGCTAGCGACCCATCAGGCGGGTGGCGTGGTTGACATTCACATGGCAAATATCGCACCGATGGAGGCGAGATCCGCGGCATACAGGGGCATGGTTCCCTGGGAGAGGACGTCCATGGCGATCACGTTGGCCCAGGCAATTCGCAACGCCATAGCCGCCGAGCAAGCGGCTGAGAAGTTCTACCTGAGCATGGCGGGGTCCGCTGGAGACGAGGACGTTCGGCGTGTTCTGGTCGGCATCGCGGCGCAGGAACGAGAGCACGCCACGCGCCTGGAGGTCATGGGCACAGCGCTCGTTCAAGGAGATTTGCCCGAGCGGGCGGATGCGCTGGTGAATGTCATCGAGATCTCGCCCGCGGGGGCCAAGGCCGTTAGGGTGGACATGCAGCAGGCGCTCGAATTTGCCCTCGAGGCCGAGAACAGCGCCGTCCTCTACTACGACGCCTTGGCGAGCTCCTGCACGGGTGAGGCGTCCTCGTTCTTTGAGATGGTGGGCAAGCAGGAAGAGGCACACGCTACGGCCATCCGCGAGATCCTGCGGCAAGGGGGAATGGACTAGTCATCGAGTTCGTGGTTTCCGCGGGCAGGACCTGGCACACTGACCCCCGATGACAGACCGTATTCTCGGCCCAGTGCTTTGGTTCACCGGACGCCCGGCTGCGGGCAAGAGCACCCTGGCGGTTGCGCTACGCCCGACCCTGGAAGCCCGTTGGCCTGTGGAAGTCCTCGATGGCGATGAGGTCCGCCTTTGGCTGTCCGACGAGTTGGGCTTTTCCCGAGCCGATCGCGACCGCAACATCGCGCGCATCTCCCGTCTTGCATGCCTGCTGGCCCGTAACGGGGTAGCGGTGGTGGTCGCGGTTGTCTCGCCCTACGCAGCGGCGCGGGCACAAGCCCGTGCGCTGGCCGCCAGCCAGGCCATTCCGTTCTTCGAGATCTTTGTCAGCGCGCCCCTGGCCGTGCTGACCCAGCGTGACCCCAAGGGGATGTACCGGCGAGCCCAGGCGGGTCAGCTTCCGAACTTCACCGGCGTCGCCGATCCCTATGAGGAGCCCGAATGCCCAGACCTGGTCATCCACACCGACGTCGAGCCGGTTGCGGCAAGCGCAGACCGTGTGGTGGCTGGCTTGCGCACCCGCGGATTGCTGTGAGTTACCTGTTTCACACAGAGAGCGCAGAGAAACACGGAGGTCGGACGAGAAGAAGGGGTTTGGACCGTGCAGAACCCAACCCTTCCCTTTCTCAGTCGCGATGGTGGTCATGGGGAACTCCTCGCGTTGGGCTCGCGTGCTGCGGTCACCTTTCCAAACACACGGCGAGCGGGGCGGCCCGGATGCCGGCCTTCGGGTGCCGGCGCTTGTGGCTTTCAACTCAACTGACAACCCAGCGGGGACTAGGTTTCAACGAAGTGGTGCTATCTCACCAAACACGCCGCCACTGTGTCGTTGCTGGTCTCGTCGACCAGCACGAAGCTGCCGGTGGCGCGGTTGTCCTGGTAGCGGTCCAGGCACAGGGGTTGGTCGGCGTGAAGCTGGATGCGGCCGATGTCGTTGGGGGAAAGTGCCGGTGGGTTGATCTCGCGGCTGAGTGTCTGCATGTCGAAGCGGTAGTCGAGCCTGCTGACTGTGGCGCGCGTCTGGCTTGTCCCGTGCAACAGCCGTAGGGCGCGGCCGGCAACCAGCGGCTCGCTGCCGAACCAGCAAACCATGGCGTCCACATCGTCGCGTAGGTCGGGACGGTTATGCACGCGCACCAGCATGTCCCCGCGCCGGAGGTTCCCATCGCGATCCAGCTCAACCGCCACTGACAAGGGCGCGCGCGCATCGGCCACTGCCCGGCCGGCCACGGTCAGGCCCGCCACCGCCGCGCAAACGCCCCCGGGCAGAAGCATCACCTGGTCGCCCACGCGCAGATGTCCACTCGCCAGGCGCCCCGCCCAGGTGCGCGGGCCCAGCGAGATCTGCACGGGCAAACGGCAGTCCACCTGGTTGATGTCACTGGCGATATGGACCTCTTCCAGGTGGTGCAGCAGCGGCGGTCCCTGATACCAGGGCATGGCGACCGACCGCTTCACCACATTGTCGCCCCGCTTGGCACTCATGGGAATGATGGCCACGTCGTGGATCGCGACCTTGTCAGAGAACGACTCAAACTGCCCGAGCACGTCTGAGAATGCGCCTTGCGAGAATTCCATCAAGTCCATCTTGTTCACGCACAGAACCAGGTGCGGGATGCGGAAGAGCGAGGCGAGAAAGCAGTGCCGCCGCGTCTGTTCCACCAGCCCGTGGCGCACGTCGAGCAGAACCACCGCGAGATTCGCGGTGGAAAGGCCGGTCACCAGTTTGGGCAGATAGCCGAGATGCCCCGGGCAGTCGGCCAGAATGAAACGCCGCCGTCCCGTCGAAAGATAGCGATAGGCCACGTCGATGGTGATGTTCTGCGCACGCTCAGCGCGCAGCCCATCGGTGGCAAAAGCAAGGTTGATGCCCTCCTCGCCCCGCTCGCGCGACTCGCGTCGCAGCGAATCCAGTTGGTCGTCGAGCAGCGCCCGGCAATCGTGCAAGAGCCGGCCGATGAGCGTGCTTTTGCCATCGTCCACATTGCCCGCGGTCGCAAAACGCAAGAGGTCCATCTCAAAAATACCCCTCGGTCTTGCGCTCCTCCATCGCCGCCTCGGAACGCCGATCGTCCATGCGCAATCCGCGCTCGCTGGTGCGTGCCGCCGCAATCTCGCGGATGATCTCCTCGACGGAAACCGCGCGCGATTCCATGGCCGCGCTGCAGGTCATGTCGCCCACGGTGCGAAAACGCACGCTCAGCTCCTCGATGCGCTCGCCCTCCTCCAGCGCCAGAAAGGGCGACTCGGCCAGCAAGACGCCCGCGCGCGTGCGCAGACAGCGGCGCCGGTGCGCACAATAGAGCGCGGGAATCTCCAGCCGCTCGCGGGCAATGTATTGCCAGACATCCAGTTCAGTCCAGTTGGACAGGGGAAACACCCGCATATGCTCTCCCGGGCGCAGGGCGCCGTTGAGCTGCAGCCAGAACTCGGGCCGTTGCTTGTGTGGATCCCAGCCACCCGCATCGTTGCGCAGGGAAAAGATCCTTTCTTTGGCCCGCGCCTTCTCCTCGTCGCGGCGGCCGCCACCAATGAGCGCGTCCAGCCCCAGCTCGCGCACGCTGTCCAGCAAGGTTACCGTCTGCTGCAGGTTGCGGCTGGGCTTGGGACCCACCTCGTCGCGGGCACGGCCGGCGTCGATGGTGTCCTGCACGCGCCGGACCAACAGCTCTTCGCCGATCTGTGCCAGCAGGCGGTCGCGAAACTCCAGCGTCTCGGGGAAGTTGTGCCCGGTATCGATGTGCAGGAGGGGGAAGGGCAGGCTGCTCGGCCTGAACGCGCGCAGGGCCAGCGCGACCATGCACAGGGAATCCTTGCCGCCGGAAAACAGGAGCGCCGGACGCCTGAACCAGGCGGCCGTCTCGCGCAGGATGTAGATCGCCTCTGCCTCCAGGGCATCGAGGTGGGTGGGTGCGGTCCTCGTCATGCCCCTACATTGTCAGCACGAATTGCGTGTGCGCCGCCATTGAAAAATTTTCCGGCGTGTATACCCTGTGCCGGTGCGAAATTTGCCGCGCTCGTGGATCAACCCCGCCTACCTCGGGGCGGTGCTGCTCGGCTTTGCCCTGCTGGTGGCCGCGGGCGTGTACGTACCGCGCACCTCATTGCTTGCCATTACCCTGGCGGCTTTCGTGTGCGAGTTCGTGGACAGCGCGTTCGGCATGGGGTTCGGCACCATCCTGACGCCGCTTTTCCTGGTGATGGGCTTCTCCCCCACCGAGGCGGTGTCCGTGGTCCTGGTCTCCGAGCTGCTGACCGGCTTCGGCGCGGCCCTATTCCACGCGAAGGACGAGAACGTGTCATTTGCCCGCGGGTCCAAGCACCTGTCAGCCGGGATTTTGCTTTCCATCGGCAGCGTGCTCGGCGTGTTCATCGGCGCGCCGGTGTTTTTCAAAGCCTCGGCCCGACTTCTCACCCTCTTCATCGGCGTCATCATTACGCTCTCGGGCGTAGCCATCCTCTACTGCCTCGACCACCGGTTTCGCTATCGCAAGTCTGGGGTTTTCACTCTCGCTACCATCGCCGCCTTCAACAAGACCTTGAGCGGCGGAGGCTATGGGCCGCTCATGACCAGTGGCCAGCTTCTGGTGGGCGTGGAAGCCAAGGCCGCGGCCGCCATCACCTCTCTGTCCGAGGGTGTGACTTGTCTGACGGCCAGTGCCATCTTCGTGGCCAGCCGCGGGCACTACAACCTGGACCTGCTCATTGCCGTGCTCACCGGCTCGCTGCTGGCTGTGCCCTTTGCCACCAGTTCGGTGCGTCGGTTGAACGAGCGCACGGTGAGAAAAGCCATTGGCGTTACGACGATCCTTCTCGGGTGCTGGACGGTGGCAAAGACGCTGCGCTAGGCCCTAGCCTGGGATCTATGGCCGCGGACAGAAGCCGCGAGCATAGCCGTTCATCAGCGCAGCCTCCGCTGCGTTCAGGGCCCCGCTACCGCGGCTGGCCGCGTACCAAGTCTGGCGCGGATGAAACCACGCCAATTTCCAATAGGCGAGGCCGCTCGCCTGGAACAAAGCGTCCACCCGCGGTTCAGAAAAGCTCACGCAATCCGGATAGCACCAAGCCTCGCCTTCCGGATCTACCCGGCACGACTCTGCCCGGTTGGGCAAAAGGAAGGTCCCTAGGAACAACCCCTGGTCGGTCAGGGCGTCCCGCAACCCGGACAGGCACCGCCGGGCCAAGCCGGCCTCTGTGTGGGAAAGGATCGATTGGGCCACGATGAAGTCGAAGCGCCCGCCGAAACCGTCGTAGCGGAAATCGGCGCTGTGGCTGAAGCGGGGGCGTTTGCGCAGGTACATTTCGAAGCCCAGGTTATGTAGAATCCCCTTCTGGACCAGCCAGCGGTTGGGTTCGATAGCGCAATAGTGCCCGGCCTGCAGGAACGGAATCAGCAGGCGTCCGACCCTCAGCGAGCCGCAGCCGATGTCTAGGATACGGCTGGACTCACGGATTCCAAGCGCGAACAGAAGGCCCATCTGGCTCAGGCCCATCAGGTCGTACCGTTCGGGAGGACCGACATAGGCTCGGTAGTGCCGGTCCCCGGCCTGCAGTGGTGTGGTCATTTCGGGCTCCTCTTGCTGTGCGAAGGCTTGGCTCGGATCCAAGGTCGACACTTTGCGTTGGCGGAAGGGCGAATCGAGTCTAGCGTGACCAAGTTGCCCAATCACGGTTCTCGGTGGTGTATCCTGCGCTCGCGTCTCTGGCGCAACATCGCAAGAAGACGATACCTAAGGAGGAAGAACATGAAGCGCATACGGCTTGGCTCGAACTTCGTGGCAGCAGCGTTCGTGACTCTGGGGTTCAGTTCGCTGGCGAGCGCCCAGGCAACCCGGACATGGATTTCCGGGGTTGGCGACGACGCCAACCCATGCAGCCGGACAGCGCCCTGCAAGACCTTTGCCGGGGCCATTTCGAAAACGGCGACTAGTGGTGAGATCGATTGCCTCGATCCAGGCGGATTCGGGGCGGTTACCATCACGAAACCCATCACCCTCGACTGCGGAAGCGGAGTTGGTTCCATCCTGGTCAGCGGGACGAACGGCATCGCCATCATAGCCGGGACGGGCGACTCAATCACCATACGAAACCTGACCCTGGAGGGGCTGGGAACGGGGCTGAGCGGCATATCGATTCAGTCGGCGGGCCAGGTCCATCTGGAGCATGTCAAGATACATGATTTCACCACAGCCGGTGTGCAGGTGGCCGCGACGGCGGCGGTGAACTTGTCGATGAGCGATGTCACGATCGCAGCGGACAACGCCACCGGCATGGGTGTCAGCATGACCACCACTTCCGGCCTCGCGGCTGCCGAGTTCGACAACGTACATATTTGGAACACCCATCCTGGCTTGCAAGGAAAGGCGAACAGCACCTGGACGGTACGCAATTCGGACTTGTCCTTCAACGGAGTAGGCGCCAAGGCGCTCGAGGCCGGAGCCACTATCAATCTGATCAATTGCCAACTGGCCAACAACACAACGGCTGTCCAGTCCGCCGCCGGCTCCACCATCCGAGTAATGGGCAGCACGATTTCGCACAATGGCACGGCCTTCAACCCAAACAGTGGAACCATTCTCTCCGACGGCCTCAACAACGTGAATGGCAATAGCGCGTCTGGTTCTGTCACTGGCTCGACCACCCAGATGTGATGGCTGTCTGACACTCGATAGACTCCGCCGATCGCGGTCGGCGGAGTCTGCAGCAGCAATACCTGTTCTCAGGACCTTGCGGACAGCCAATGGACCACTCCCCGCCCAGCACTTCATCTGCGAATCTCACGGAATCCTGGGCGCCTCCTTTGATTATTGTCGGGACTGGCGGTTCCGGCACACGGGTATTCGCCCAGTGCGTTCAGGATCTGGGATATTTCATGGGCCTGAACCTCAACGTCTCCCACGACGCAATGGACCTGGCAGGCTTCAATGACCGCTGGCGCGTGCGCATGCTGCCCGGACAGCGCCTTCTGGACGACGACGAGCGCCGGTCCCGGCAGGCGGATTTTGACCAGACGCTGCTTCGTCACCGCTCCGGCATCCCTGATCCGACGGCGCCGTGGGGCTACAAGCACCCCCGCGACATCTTCATGCTGCCGTTCTTGCTTGAGCAATTCACCGGCATGCGATTGCTGCACGTGATCCGCGACGGGCTGGACATGGCGTTTTCGGACAACCAAAATCAGTTGCGGGACTATGGGCCAGCCTGGCTGGACCCCGCGGACCAGGCCCTGGAAGCCCCGGTGCGCTCGGCCCTGTTATGGGACAAGATCAATCAGCTAGCTGCGGACCGGGGCGAGGCCGCGTTGGGACCGCGCTATCAATGGATGCGTTTCGAGGACCTCTGCCACAAGCCCAAGGCAGGCCTGCGCCGGCTGGAGGAATTTTGCGGCCGAGCATTTGGCCAGGCCCTGCAAACCTCGCTGGCCCGGATCAGCCCGCCCGAAAGCCTGGGCCGCAGCCAGCGCCAGGATCCCGCCCTGCGCGAACGGGTTGCGGCGGCGTGCGCGTCGGGACGCAGACGCTTCGGCTATCAGACGCCGGCCCAGAACGGCGCAGAGCTTGTGGATCGCACGGTCAAGCCCGCCGGCAACCCGGACGCGCAGCCCGGCCCGGCCCGAAGCTGGATTGTGCTGGGCATGCACCGCAGTGGAACCTCCCTGCTGGCCTCATTGCTGAACCGGATGGGCGGCTACTCCGGCCCCGCAGAACGCCTGCTCTCTGGCGCGCCGGAGAATCCGCTGGGCTTCTACGAACACCAGGACATGTTGCGCATCAACAATGATCTGCTCAAGCGGCGGGATAGCGATTGGCCGGACCCTCCCCGCCTGCCGCAGGAATCTTGGGAAACACCTGACCTCGAGGACCTACGCAACCAGGCCCGGGAGTTCTTGGTGCGTGATTTTTGTGAAAAGGCCGTCTTGGTGGTCAAGGATCCGCGGCTTTGCCTGACCTTCGGGTTTTGGGCGGGCCTGTTGCCAGAGCCGCGTGTGCTTTTGTGCCTGCGACGCCCTTCCTCTGTGGTGATGTCGCTTCGGCAGCGCAATGGGCTGGATGAGAAATACAGCCGCTGGCTCTGGGCTCGCCATGTGCGGGGGGCCTTGGACGCGGCCGGTTCCTTGCTGGCCGGGGCGGTTTTCTACGAAGAGTTGCTCACCGACCCGGTGGGCGCGCTGGCCCCCTGGGCTCCTGCGCTGGGCTTTGAAGCGTTCCTGGCTTCGGCGGGGGCGCGACAGGCGCTCGCCGACGCGGTTCGGCCCGAGTTCAACCATGCCCCGGCCACTGGCGACGACGATCTGGACCGGAGCTATGAAAGCCTGCGCCTGGGTCCGCGCGACCTGGGGGGGCTGGCAGCGGCGTTGCGAAAGATGACGGATCCTATCCTGAACGGGATCCCGGAGCGGCCGAGCGCAACCGCCCCTGGCTTCAGTCAGCTCAGGCCCCAGACCGCCGCCTGGTGGCTCACCCAGGAATGCCTGCGCGCCCGGCTGGCCGACACAGTCGCGCGCGCGGAGACTGCGGAGCAGAAGCAACGGTCATTGGAAGAACGGCTTTCAGCCGCGCAACGCGAATTGGAACTGTGCCAGAGCGAGCGGCAGAGGGTGCTGGTCCGCATTGCGCTCAAGATCGAGAAGCTAAGGCGCGGAGAACTGTGAGCCGCCCTCGCGCCAACAGCGCGAGGCTATCGGGCGCTGCGCACGACGAGCCGCGCCAGGCGCTTTGCGAACGCGCCCTCTCTACGCTACTCTCGCGACGCTATCCGACGTTGCACAGAACCAAAGCGAACAAGGAGAGTCCCATGACAAAGCTCGTGTCTCTTTCGACCGTCGCCGCCGTAATGCTGGTTTCTGGCTCCGCCACCACTGTCACGCCGGGATTGACCCGCGTGTGGGTGTCCGGCCATGGAACAGACGTTGGCACTTGTGGCGCGCCCACGACGCCTTGCCGGACGCTTCAATACGCGCACGACAACATCGTGGTCGCCAGCGGCGAGATCGACATTCTCGATCCTGCCGGCTATGGCCCGGTGGTGATCAGCAAGGCGCTCAGCATTGTCAACGACGGGGTGGGCACCGCCGGGGTACAACAGGCCAACGCCAGCTTGGCTGCAATCACCATCAACGCCGGCGCGAGCGATGCAATCTATCTACGCGGGCTCAACATTGACGGCCTGGGAACCGGTGAATATGGCATTCTGTTTGTTTCGGGAGCTTCGCTTGCCGCCACAAACTGTGTCGTCCGGCATTTCGGCGGGCACGGCATCGTTGTTGGCCCGAGCAGTGGTGCGACACGCTTCTCAATTTCCAACACGACCGTCTCCGACAATGTTGGCGTGGGCATCCTAGTGGCCTCGGACAGTGGGACTTCGGTCATAGGAACGATCACGGCCGTCGAGGCAAGCCACAACGGCAATGGCATCGTCGAAGAGGTGTCTGCGGGGGCAGGTCAGGGGACCTCTTTCGTGTTGGTGGGTGATGCTAACGTGAGCAATAATTTCTATGGGATTACGGTTGCGGCGGGTGCAAACCTTGCGCTCACCCATTCCATAGTTGCGGGCAATTCGTATGGGGTCTATTTCTCCAGCGGCGGAATGGTGTCTTCCTATGGCGACAATCGCATCTTGGGTAACAATACTGAGGTCTATGGAGGAACCCTGACAACTGTCACCGGGAACTGAGACAAGCTGGCCGGAACTTCCGAGTGGCGCGCGTGATCGCGCCAATACGCTGAGCGTAGAGCGCGAGGTCAGTGGCCAGCGGGCCAGTGGTCCACTGCGATCAGAATGGCGGCCGGCCTGACCGGGCAAGAGAACCTGGCCACGGGCTGGCGCGATGGGGGCCTGCCCGTAACGACCTGCGCAATGCGCTTTGCAAATGTTTGCCCTCGACGCTACTCTGGCAACGCTATCCGACTTTGCAAGGAACCAAGTCGGCCACGACGTGCGGCCATGCCAGAACCACGCCAAACCCCAACCGGTATCCCCATGCGCTCCTTGGGACGGATGCGGAATTCCTTGGCTGGGATTCTTCGCGTGTCCCAGCTCGGGCTGACCGTTTCGCCCCAGCTCTTCTTTGCCGTGATTGCCTGGACGACGGGCGTGGTCCTCGTGTTCTTGACTCCGCCGCTGCAGGTCGCCGACGAACGATGCCACCTCATGCGCACGGCGTCCTTTCTCAATGGGCACCTCCTCCCGGTCCGTAGCCCTGCTGGGGAGTACGGCCTCAAGCTTCCCTCAGGTGTCCACGAAGACGGGATCCGCTTGTCGGGGCTGACGCCGTTCCATCCCGAGCTGCGCTATGACCGCTCCCTCATCGCAAGCATTCGCGCTCGTCCGGGGCAGGACGGCCCGGACATTTTCGCTCGCTCGTGCCCGAACACGTCGCTCTACAGCCCGGTTGCATATGCCCCTCAAATCGTCGGGGTTGGGGTCGCGCGACTGTGGCGCGCATCCACGCCGGTCATGATCTGGGCCGGTCGTTTGGCCAACCTCTGCT
>Ga0265316_10005228_pt1 | contig 12683 bp, 6 predicted proteins | sample 4522metaG_FD_202092 | JGI IMG/M metagenome (GOLD analysis project Ga0265316, IMG submission 202092) | Rhizosphere microbial communities from Carex aquatilis grown in University of Washington, Seatle, WA, United States - 4-5-22 metaG | ecosystem: Host-associated > Plants > Roots > Rhizosphere >... | reverse complement strand
CTTGATTTCGAGCATCGGATCTCGGTATCCAAAACAGGAAACGATATTCTGATCAGCCTGAGCCGATCGAACCGGACCGGCAGGGCCGTTGATGTTCAAGACATGGATTATTTTGTGTGCAGCGATGCGCGACTCGGGGGCACGACCGACCAATGGATCAGCATGGGTACTCCTTCACGAAACCGCGACTATTACGAACTGTTGCCGGTGCAGGAAATGGCCACGCCCAAAACGTACGCTGTCAATCAAGTTGTCCGAGACGCGGACACCGGCAATTCCCTGCTGATGGGACACGTGACTGCGTTGAAAGGCGCGTCGAGATTTGAGGTCGCGCAAGGCTGGCAAGGGAATGTCAACGACCGGATGAAGGTTCGTGGCTACTGCAGTTATAAAGTCACAATGCCGCCGGGCGCAAGTTTTGCCGGAGAGGAGCTGCTCATTCATTTCAGCGGTGATGCGCTGCGCGCCATGGAGCATCAGGCGGATTTGATCTCGATCGCGCACGATATTCGGCTGAAACAGCGTAGGCCGATCGATCTCGATGATCAAGACCTGGTCGCCAATACTTACAGCCGTTTTCATGGCTGGATGTCCGGCGGCACCAAGGACACAGCGAAAAGATTCTTCGGCGAGCATGGCCTCGGGGCTTTCTATCTGGGCGGCGTGTCGGACGGCGGCCCACGTCAGGCGAGTTTTGGATTGTATGGCGCAGGCGGCGGTGTGAGAGGACGGCCCAACCGCGTGGATTATCAGCCCGAATGCTATTTGCCTGTCCGTACACCGAAATATGACGGCGAAAGGGTTGTCGATTTTTCCAATCCTTTGACGATTCACTTGGAGCGCGAGCGGGCCGAGGCATGGGCGGCGCAGGATTCACAGCATACGGGCGCGGTCGAAATGGATTTCGCGGATTTTTGGGACAAGTGGCCGGGGCAGTTTGATCCATCCATGAGCGCGCTGGAAACTTATCGCGCTTGCGGGATGATCTGGCGCGACGTGATTGACCGGGTCGCGAAACGCAGAACCATCCGCTCCAACATGAATGTCGTCGATCATTCCTACGGCATTGTGGATATTTGTAGGATTTCGGCGGACGCGGATCGCGGCTATGAGAATTGCGTTTCAAAGCTACTGCCGCCGGAACAGCCGTTCCAGTTTCCAGAGACGGTGCTCGGCTCGGCCAACCGGTTTTTCTATAACGGCCGCGTCTTTTGGAACGATGGTGACGGATTCCATGTGTATAAATATGCCGAGTCGGATGGGAAACATTACGACTCGCGCCAGGCGAAAGTCGTCGCGAACTTCCGCGCCATCGCGGGCAACACGATTCTTATATCGGAAGCCTTCGATGTGCCCTATCCGGAAGACCGGATCGAGCTGTTGAAGCGCATCAGCCCCCCGACCATGGACGTTTCTTATCCGGTGGATCTGTTCGTTCGCCAGCCGGCACAGGTCTGGAATTTGCCTGTTCAACGTGCGTTTGGAAAGTGGAACATCGTAGCGGTTTTCAACTATACCCAGGCGCTGAAGACGGAACATATGGGCGGTTCGGTGATCCAGAGGCTGGACAGCATCGACGGCACGCCGTTTTCGGTATCGCTCGATGCGGCAAAAGATCTGCGGCTCGATCCGAACAAGGAATATCTTGTTTATGAATTCTGGTCACGAGCTTTTTTGGGGAGCTTTCGCGGGACATTCACCACGCGTGCGGTAAAGGCATACGATTGCGATGTCTATTCCATCGTCGAGAAACAGGATCGCCCTGTGCTGATTTCGACGAGCCGGCATGTCCGGCAAATGGCGTTCGACATTAAGAATCTTGGATACGATAGTTCAAATCGCGTGTTACTCGGTACGTCCCGCGCCGTTGCCGGCGATGCGTACGAGTTGCGCATCCATGTTCCGGAGGGATTCAGCGCAAGGCACGTGACGCTGACCGATGGACTCGTGGCGGAAATCAAGGCGGAAGGAAACCTGCTCACTGTGTCATTCAGATCCTCGACAGGAAACGATGTCGATTGGGCAGTGTTTTTTTGACCCAGTGCTTTTTTTTGCTGCCGAGCGGCGAATGCGCGCCGTTCACGTTTTTTTTGACGGGTAGAGGTTTTCTCCAAAGTTATGTTCCGTGGAAAATAAACTCTAAACCCGCACCCTGGTAAGACCGCCAAGGTGCGGCACCCGGCGCTACTGGTAAAGTCATTACGTGGTTTTGAGGTTTTGATTTCTTAATTCGCTTTGGTTCAGCGAACCAGGCCCACGCCGAACTGATCGACGGTGCGGACCGGCTTGCCATCGGCGAAGAGGATTTCGATAATTTTTTCGCTTTCCACCTGCCGGCCGAGTTCATCCCTGAGGCCTGTCACAACTTGCTTGGTCGAAGCGTCGATCACGTCGCCGGACGACGGATACACGTATTTGCCATCGAGGCCGAACGTGATCCACGAAGGATTGCTGCGGGTGCGTATGCTCTTCATCTGTTTCGGCGGCATCACGGTGTTGTCGAAGATGTGGATGTAGCCGTTCGCCAAGTCTCCGAGCCAGAGTTCCTTTTCATCGGGAGACAATGCGATCCCGTGACTCGGCGTGCTGTGTTCGATGACTCGTTCCTTGGACCACCCATAGCCGTTCACTTCCACGTGTTGGATCACTTCGCCGGTCTTCACATCAGCCATCTCGAAACCCAGCAGGCCGTTGACGTCGGCATAGATCGTCGTGGCCTTTCCATTGATCACGAACGGACGGACGTTGTTGCCAAATTTGATGGTCTGCACAATTTCATTCGTTTTCGTGTCGGCGACAACGAGGAGCGGGCCGGAGAGAAACACGCGCGAGCCGTCGAGGCTGAAGATCGTATTGTGAGGACTCGTCTGGGCCGGCGTTTCGATTCTCTTGATCATCCTTCCCGTCATGGCATCGGCGACGTAGTAGGCGTGAGCCACCAGCGCGGGGATGTAAAGAACTTTGCCATCCGGTGAAACGCCGGGCCGGTCGCAGCAATCGCCATCATAGGTTTGTTCCCAGACCATTTTTTCAGTCTTGAGATCCATGGCGGCCATTCGGTAATTGGTGCTGAGGTAGAGCATTCCAGTGATTGGGCTCGCGGCAATGCCCTTGATCATTTCGGGATCCTGGCTGGCGGGAAAATCCCAGGTCGGAATTCGCTTCACGAACTGAAAGTGTCTCCCGACATCGAATACGAGGACTCCTATGCCGCCGTACTGAAGATAATTGCGTCTGCCGGGAGTCGCCACGTACAGCAAGTCTCGCTTAACGTTGGTGGGGCGGCGCTGAAATGGCTCGACCTGCTCGGGGCGGTCCATCGTATTTTGCTGGGCGCCATTTGCGACGCGCTGGCCCTGCCACAAGATGCCTGTAAAAATCAGGAGGAAGAAAAATGCGGCACAGATAATCGATTTGATGCGGCTCATGAGTTTCCCTCGGTGCTTAAACTGCGCGATACGATTTCGACGGGCAAATTGGAAATTTGCCCTGTTTCATCCTGGATTCCGGATCGCTTCGTATTCGATTCGTGCGCCAGCATACAACTCGACGGTCCTGAATACAATCTGCGACGAGAGCTGTGACGAAAGCCGCAGCACAGGTGCCTTTCCTTTTGCGCTTTTCTTAATGGTTGACTGCGAGAAACCCACACAGGCAAGAGTGCCTGTGCCACTAAATCGTTGTGACAAAGCCAGTCTCGGCGTATGATGCCGAACCGAGAAATCAAGAACCGGAAATTGCACATTTTGAGAGTCTTATATCTTGGGAGGAAGATTCATGCGCAAATGGATAACCCTTGCACTGTTCGCGGCGCTGGCAACACCCCTGGCTGCGGCCGAAAACAAGCCGGGCACGCTGGAGGCGGCGACCGAAGCGCTCGGTGCCGATCGCATCCGCTCTGTTGAATTTTCAGGGACGGGATATTGGTATCAATTCGGCCAGGAGCCGGACCCGAATGCTCCGCCGCCGCAATTTGCGGTGACCAGTTACACAGCCTCGATGGACTACAACTCGGCGACTTCCCACATTCAGAGAGTCGCGCATCAATTGCTCGACCCGACGCGATGGCGTCCCGTGCCTCTTGTGGCGCCGGGAAATGGGGGAGGCGATGGGAATCAGGAGTTCGTTGCCGGAGGCATCGCGTGGATTCTAGGCGCGCCCGGGGGGCCGGCGACTGGATTGGCGGCAACCGCCATTACGGACGCGAAGAATGCCGAGGAACGCACGATGGAAATCTGGGCGACGCCGCAAGGATTCCTGCGAGCCGCCGCAGTGAATCATGCCACCACCAAACCCATTAATGGTGGCGGCACCGAAGTAACTTTCCTGATGGGCAAGCATAAAGTCATCGGGAAGATTAATGCGAGGAACGAAGTTTATCTGGTGTCCTACTGGATCGATAATCCCGTGCTGGGCGATATGTTGTGCCAGGCCGGGTTCACCGAATACCGCGACTTCGGCGGCATCGTATTCCCTGCCCACCTGGTCCGCGTGATGGGCAACAAAGTACGGCTCGACCTCAACATCTCGTCCGTGAAACCCAACGCGCCTGTCGTCATTCCTGTGCCCGAGGGAATGCGCGAAGCCCAGACCGCCCCTGTGAAGGTCACCACGGATAAACTCGCGGATGGGATTTACTGGCTCAAGGGATTTCAGTGGCACAGCGTCGCCGTGGAACAGGGCGATCACATCGTGATGATCGATGCCCCACTCGATGAAGATCGCTCGCTCGCCGTCATCGCAAAGACCAAGGAGTTGATCCCGAACAAGCCGATCACCTACCTGATCAACACTCACGCGCACTTCGATCACGCGGGCGGCGTGCGAACCTATGCCGCTCAAGGCGCGACCATTGTTGCCCATCCAATAGCGCAGGCGTTTTACGAGCGGGTGTGGCGCAATCCGCACACGCTGAACCCGGACCTGATGGAGACTTCGAAGAAGACCGCCAAATTTCTGACCGTCACCAACGGCAAGCTCGTGCTGAACGATCCCAAGCGCCCCGTGGAAATTTATGAACAATTGAATATGGGGCACAGCGATAGCATGGTCTTTGCGTATTTGCCGGTGGAAAAGTTCCTGGTTCAGGCGGATTCGTGGAACACGGAAGCCCTTAGCGCTCCAAGGTTGGACACCATCGGCGGAGAATACGTGAACCCGTACAACGTGAATCTGTACGACAACATCGTGCGTTTGGGTCTGGATATGCGCCTGATGATTCCATTGCACGGGCCTCGCACGACGACGATGCAGGAACTGAAGGACGTCATTCTGCTGCCGCAATGAACCCGCAACGACCGGCAATACATGATGGCGTCAAACATGGATTGGAGCGTTTCATGCGCACGTGGATAGCTCTTCTGATTTTGTCGGCCGCGGCCACGACACTCGCGGCGGCCGACAAGCAATCGGGAACCCTTGAGGCTGCCACCGAGGCGCTCGGCGCCGATCACATCCGCTCGATTGAATTTTCCGGCACCGGAAAGTGGTATCTTTTCGGCCAGGAACCAAATCCGTATGCCCCACCGCCGGAATATGAAGTGACCAGCTATACGGCCTCGATGGACTTCAACTCAGCCACTTCGCACGTCCAGCGTGCCGCGAGAGAGTTGACCGATCCCACGCGATGGCATCCTGTGCCCCAGGTGGCTCCGGGAAATCCGGGGGGTGCGGGGAGCCAGGAGTTCGTGGCGGGAGGAGTCGCGTGGACTCTCGGTTCGCCGGGAGGAAATGCAACCGGATTGCCTTCGACAGCCATCTCGGATGCAAAAAATGCCGAGGAACACACGATGGAAATTTGGGCGACCCCGCAAGGATTCCTGAGGGCTGCGGCGGCCAACCATGCCACCACTAAACCCATCAATGGTGGCGGCACCGAAGTAACTTTCCTGATGGGCAAGCATAAAGTCATCGGGAAAATTAATCCGAGGAACGAAGTTTATCTGGTGTCCTACTGGATCGATAATCCCGTACTGGGCGATATGTTGTGTCAAGCCGGGTTCACTGAATACCGGGACTTTGGCGGGATCGTGTTCCCGAGCCATATTGTCCGTGTGCAGGGCGGAAAAGTGCGCCTGGATCTAAACGTGTCATCGGCAAAAGCCAATCCGCCTGTGGTGATCACAGTGCCCGAAGGGATGCGTGAAGCCATGACCGCGCCTGTAAAGGTCACGGTGGACAAGCTGGCGGACGGCGTTTACTGGCTTCGCGGATTTCAATGGCACAGCGTTGCGGTCGAACAGGGCGATCACATTGTGATGATCGATGCTCCGCTGGATGAGGCGCGCTCGCTGGCCGTGATTGCCAAGACCAAAGAAACAATCCCGGGCAAGCCGATCACCTATCTGATCAACACACATGCGCACTTCGATCATGCCGGCGGCGTGCGAACCTATGCGGCGCAGGGAGCGACGATCGTTACTCTTCCGATGAACCAGGCGTTTTATGACCGCGTGTGGCGCAATCCGCATACACTGAATCCGGACCTGCTGGAGACATCGAAGAAGACCGCGAAATTTTTGCCCGTCACCAACAGCAAACTCGTACTGAGCGATAGCAAACGGCCCGTCGAGATTTATGAGCAGGTGGGTACCGCGCACACTGACGCCATGGCCTTTGCGTGGCTGCCGGTGGAGAAGATTTTGGTTCAGGCGGATGCGTGGAACACCGAAGCATTGACAGCGCCAAGGTTGGATACGATCGGCGGCGAATACGTGAACCCCTACAACGTGAATCTGTACGACAACATCGTGCGACTCGGCCTGGATATGCGCTTGATGGTTCCCCTGCACGGACCGCGCACCACAACGATGGATGAACTGAAAAACGTGATTCTGCTGCCGTAGTACAGTTGGTGCAAAAAAGAACTGCTCGGACCTCTTACACATGTTGGAGCGTTTCATGCGCATCTGGATAGCTTTTTTGTTGTTCGTGACTTCGGCCGCCGCGCTCGCCGCCGCCGATCCGCAAACGGGAACTCTGCAATCGGCAACCGCAGCTCTTGGCGCCGATCAAATCCGTTCCCTTGAATTTAAAGCAACTGGAAAGTGGTTTCGATTCGGCCAGGAACCGAATCCAAATGTTCTCGCGCCGGAGTACGAAGTCACCGACTACGCGGCAACGATTGACTACGACAATGCCGCGATGCGCGTCCACCGGGTGAGCCAGCCGGTGATCGATCCCGCCCGCTGGCGCCGTGTCCCCGAATCCGTTGGAAATGTGGACTCCGAGGGAGAGGCCAACGAGTTTGTGGCTGATGGAGTCGGCTGGATTCTCGGTCGGCCCGGCGGACCGGGAACCGGCTTGCCTGTGGCGGCCATTCCGGACGCAGGAAACGCCGAAGAGCGCATGATGGAAATCTGGGCGACGCCGCAGGGATTTTTACGGGCGGCCGCGGCGAACCACGCGACTTCGAAACCCGTCCCCGGCGGCAGCGAAGTCAGCTTCCTGATGGGAAAACATAAATTGATCGGCAAGATCAACGCGCGGAATCAGGTTTACATGGTTGATTACTGGATCGATAACCCGGTGCTCGGGGACACGCTCTGCGAAGCCGGCTTCTACCAATATCGTGACTTCGGCGGCGTAATGTTTCCGGCGCACATTGTGCGTGTGGTGGCCGGGAAAATCCGGCTGGAGCTTAACGTTTCGGCAGTAACGGCCAATCCTCGCGTCGATATTCCGGTTCCGAATGGAATGCGCGAGGCGATGACGGCGCCCGTCACGGCGACGGCGGAAAAGTTAGCCGACGGGGTGTATTGGATTCGAGGCTGGCAGTACCACAGTGTCGCCGTCGATCAAGGCGACCACATCGTCGTCATCGACGCCCCGTTGAACGAAGCGCGTTCGCTGGCCGTAATTGCGAAGGTCAAGGAAACAATTCCGAACAAGCCGATTCGATTCCTGATCAACACGCATGCGCATTATGACCACTCAGGCGGCCTCCGCACTTACGTGGACGAAGGCGCGACGATCGTAACAATGCCCGTAAATCAGGAATTCTACGAGGATGTGTGGCGTACCCCGCACTCACTGAATCCGGACCGGCTGGAAATCTCCAGGAAGACTGCAAAGTTCCTCCCGGTGGTCGATGGCAAACTTGTGTTGAAGGATAGCAAGCGTCCCATTGAAATTTATCATCAGGTGGGCACCGCGCACTGCGACGCCATCGTCATGGTCTATCTACCGGCGGAGAAAATCCTTGTGGAAGTGGATGCGTTTAATACAGAGGCGTTGACCGCGCCGAGAATCGACAGCATTGCCGGCGATTTTGTCAGCCAGTACATCATGAATCTGAACCGGAACATCCTGCGCTATAAACTGGACGTCGCCCGGATCGTTCCCTTGCATGGCCCGCGCACGACGACAATGGCGGAACTACGCAAGGCGATCCTCTCGGAGTGAGCAATCTATTTTCGTTCCGACGTGTTGTTGCAGGGTCGCATCCGGTTTTCAGTAGCCCAGGCTTCAGCCTGTGGAGTTTCCTTGCCTCGAATCTGAACCCAACAGGCTGATGCCTGTGCTACCGAAAACGAACGGTGCATCGCTATCTGGGCACATCTTGGACGATTCTTATTTCCTGACGAAAATCACTGCTCCGCGACAAAAAGAATGCAACTCGGCTCCGGGACATCCGTGAGAATTTTCCCCGTCGATGTCAGCATCCCAGTTTTCGGATCAATCGAGAAGACGGCAATGTTCCCGCCATATTCATTCCCCACAAACATGTATCTATTGGAAGGATCGAGCGCGAAGTTGCGCGGCGTGTCTCCCAGCGACGAAACGTGCTGCACCGGAGTGAGCTTTCCCGTTGCGGCATCCACGGAAAATATATTAATGGTCCCCGCCGTGTGCGAAGCGCTCAACGTCGCGCCCACGCCGCGGCTCGACGTGTACACGAACCTGCCCGTCCGATCCACTTGAATCTCGGAACCCGCGCTCGGCCCGGATTCGCCTTCCGCAACCGGCGCCGTCTGGATTTCTTTGAGCGTGCCTTTTGCTGCATCATATGCAGCGGTCGTCACTTCCATCGAGCTACTGATCATCGAAACGTATTTCCCATTGGGGTGAAACACCAGGTGGCGCGGCCGCCATCCAATTTCGGGATGCGAAAATGGCTCGCCATTCTGTTCCAGTGTCCCGGTCGCGTGATTGATCCGATACACAAATATTTTCCCCAGGCCAATATTGCAGACCAGCAGAAAACGGCCGTCGGGCGAAAACATGACGCAGTGATTGTGCGGATCTGTCGGGCTTAGTCCATTTTCATCCGGAGCAATCTGGGGACCCGCCGCCGTCCCGTGATGTTCGACGAAGCCAGCCACTTCACCCAGCGACCCGTCCGGATGAATCGGAAATGTGGCCACGCTTCCACTGCCGAAATTTGCCGCCGCCAATATCTTCCCTTCTTTGTCGATCGAAAGATGAGCAGGCCCTTTTCCCTTGGTCGAAACTTTATTCAGAAAAGTGAGTTTGCCGGTCGTTCTATCCATCGCATACGCGGTGACGGTATTTCCCGGATCGGTTTTGCTTGCGTGCTCATTGGCGGCATACAGAAAGCGATGATTCGGGTGCTCGGCGAGCCACGAGGGATTGTTGGCCTCCTGAATCAGCCCAAGCGGAACCAGGTTTCCGGTTGACGGCGTGAAGCGATATCCATAAATGCCCTTGCTCGCGACGCGCGTGTAGGTTCCGAGATAAACGATGTAGCTCTTCGCGCCGGAGTCAGCCGCAATTCCAAGTAAGGGGAGAATCCCTGCGGCAGCCAGCACAACAATTGCAACACGTCGAGTTCGCTCGCTCCACATCATTCACCTCGCACGTTGTGGCCGGGCATTTCCGGCATTCTATCAGGCGCACCCGTCGGTTCATTCGCCACGGGCGCCACGGGCGCCGCAGGCCCCGATCCCCGCTCGACAACTGTAGGAGGCGCGGAGTCGATTCCCGCCCCCGTCACGACAATCTGACCGATCATGAAGGAGTGGGGCAGACACGCATAAGAATACGTTCCCGGCCGATTGAATGCGATCGAGGCCGACTGGCCGCCGCGGAGCATTCCGGTATCCCATCCGCCGCCATCGGCGGAAGACGCGTTGTGAATCTGCTTGCCGTCGTTTGTGAACGTCACTTTCGTTCCTGCGGGCACCGTGATGCGGCCTGGCGTGAAGGAATAATCGGCGAGTTTCACGGCGTTCGTCGGTACCAGCGGCCCCTCGACTTCAACAACCGTCGCCGGCGGTTTCGGCGCTTCAAATGGATGCAACCGGTTGCCGGGCGATCCCCTCAGCGAAAAAACCCACACCATGTCGCCTTTGGCTGAGTTCGTCTGGATGGAGACGCCGCCGGCGGCGATGGCTACGTATTGAGTGCCATCGATTTCATAGGCGATCGCGGGAGCGTCCGCGCCCGCGCCGGTTTGCCATTGCCACAGCAGTTCTCCGGTCTTGCCGTCGTACGCCTGAAAATTTCCATCCGGCTCGCCGTGGAAGACCAGGCCGCTGGCCGTTGCCAACGCTCCGCTGCCCTGCCCGACGGAGTAGGGCATTTTTTTCTGCCATACAATTTTGTTCGTGCGGGAATCGATCGCGGTAAATGTGCCTGAGTAGTGCGCGCCGATCGGCGGGCCCAGATTCAATCCGATTCCACGAGTGATTCGAGGTGACGGGCGAATCGCGGCGGTCGCATAAAAATAGCCGGTCTTGGGACTGTACGCCATCGGCGCCCAATTCGTTCCGCCGTTTCCGCCCGGCGCGATCAAAATCGGGTGATCGTAAAATGCGGCGAAGATGCATTTCGTCACCCATCCGGCCAGCGGATCGGGACACTGCGGCATGAGTGCGTCGCCGCGCGGAATGGGCTGTGTTGGAGAAAATGCAACATGCGGATCCTGCTCGACCGGCTTCTCGTCAATGCCGATCAGCGGCTTGCCGTTGGTCCGGTCGAGCATATAAATCCATCCCGTCTTGCACGCTTCGGCAATTCCCTTGCGCTTTACTCCGTCGTACGTCTGATCGAAAAGAACGACGGGGCTTGGGCAATCGAAGTCCCACATGTCGTGATGCACCACCTGGAAATGCCACGCGTAGGTGCCGTCCAGATGCAGCGCCATGATCGACGAGCTGAATAAATTATTTCCGGGGCGATTGTCGGTGGCCCCGCTGGGCAGAACGGGATTGCCTGTGCTGAAATAAATAAGTCCAAGGTCGGGATCGATCGCCGGAGTTTGCCAGACGCTCGCGCCGCCGTGCAGGTAGGCGCCAGCGCGATTCGGATCGGAGTCTGTCGGCGCGGGCCATGTATCGCCGCCAAGTTCTCCGGGGCCAGCCGCCGTCCAGAAATGCCACAGTTCTTTCCCGGATTTCCCATCGAGCGCCGTGACCTTGCCGCGCGCGCCCATGTCGCCGCCGGAGACGCCGGTGTACACGACGCCGTTGTAGTAGAGCGGCGCGGAAGTGATCGTGTAGCCGTCTTGCCAATTGCCGATGCGCGTTTGCCAGATCAGTTTCCCGGTCTCCGCATCCAGCGCGACGAATGTGCCGTCGAGATAACCAAGAAAAACTTTTCCTTCGCCGAGCGCGACACCGCGATTGTCCCACCCGCAGCAGACCGTGTTGATCCCCTGATCGATGTTGGACCGATGCTCCCAGATAATCGCTCCGGTTTTTGCATCGAGCGCGTAAACGTCGTCGTTCCCGCTGGCCAGATACATTACGCCGTCTTTCACCAGGGGCGTTGCTTCGAGCGAATATTTGCTGCCCAGGCCGGAGCCCAGATGCGTCACCCAAACGCCCTTGAGGTCTTTCACATTGGCGGGAGTGATCTGCTCCAGCGCAGAATAGCGTGAATTATTCCAGTCGCCGCCGATGGTCGTCCATTCCTTCCCCGCGTCCGGGCGTGAATTCGATTGAGACTGCGCATTCACTCCGGGGATCAGACCTAAAAAACCAAACGCAACGACAGCTGCCACGTTTCGTGAACGCATGTTCTTCCCTCTCGCGCCATTCTAATTTGGTTGCGCCTCCGAACAGATCCGGTGAGTCAAGAGTTTACTAAATCTGAAGGAAGCATTCATAATTTCCATTCTATTCATCGAACCATGGTCCGTAATGGCCTCAGATTCCGTCCCACTCGGACAAAACCGGAAAATGACCTCCAGTGGCACAGGCCTCAGCCTGTCGATTTTGATTTCTCCAAATACATATTAAATTCAACCCCCATAGGCTGAAGCCTGTGCCACATAAACCACGCAGGGATACCGGGAGTACGCTCATTTTGCGTTTCGCTAAACTGAGTCGGTGTCCATGCTCCCGAGATGTTCCCGAAATGTTGAAAACGGCGGCCGCCGCGTATAAGGTAGCAATCCTAATGGAATGCCGTTAAAAGGATAAAAAGATACTGGCCACGCGGAGCCGCGCAAAATGGCAAGCGACACCCACCCGAACCCGCTCTTCCTTTTCGCGAAGATGGTGCTCGCCCCGGCGCTATTTTTTCTGGCGTTCTTTTTTATTCTAACTTATCCCGTGTTGTTGAAATTCAAGACGCATTTTTACGCGGACCAGGGCGATGGCTTGCAGAACGTCTGGAATCTGTGGTGGGTTGAAAAAGCGGTTACCCAATTCCATCAATCGCCGTGGCACACCACGTACCTGCACTTCCCCTACGGAACGACGCTGATCGGGCACACG
>Ga0265316_10005223_pt1 | contig 12692 bp, 10 predicted proteins | sample 4522metaG_FD_202092 | JGI IMG/M metagenome (GOLD analysis project Ga0265316, IMG submission 202092) | Rhizosphere microbial communities from Carex aquatilis grown in University of Washington, Seatle, WA, United States - 4-5-22 metaG | ecosystem: Host-associated > Plants > Roots > Rhizosphere >... | reverse complement strand
CTTGGTCCGCACCGAACCGGATGTATCCACCAAATCTCAATGTCTCCACGCCCGCTCTTCTCCGGGAAATGTTGTTCTCTGCCGCTTGCTCTACACTCGAGGGGAAGGCGTATTCGCCCCTTAACTTCACTCCAAGGACCCGTTCCGTTGAGAAAAGCCTGGCTCCCTGCACTTGCCTCCGCCTTCCTGCTGCTGGCCTTCGCGCCCATCGTCCGCGCACAGGCTCTGCCTCTCACCTCGGCCCCTGCTTCCCTCGACGATCGCCACAAAGCCCTCGCTGACATCTTCCACGAGTATTGGGAAGCCACCCTCCAACACTCTCCCGAGTTCGCCTCCGCCTTGGGCGACAAGCGCTATAACGACCAGATCTCCGACTACTCCGTGAAGGCTGAGAACGATTGGCTAGCCCGCGAACAGGGCTTTCTGATGCGCCTGGCTGCCATCGACACGGCGGGCCTGACGGACCAGGAGAAGACCAGCCGCGATCTGCTGATGCGTCAGTTTGCCGACGATGAAGAGGCCGCCGAGTTCAAAGAGTGGGAGATGCCCGTGAGTCAGCAGGGGGGCATCTACACCGAGTACCCGCGCCTGGTGGCCGAACTCAGCTTCACCACGGTCAAGGACTTCGACGATTGGATTGCCCGACTGCGCGCCATTCCCAAAGCCTTCGACCAGGTGACCACCAACATGACCATCGGCATCGACGATGGCCGCGTCCCGCCGAAGTTCCTGCTGGAGAAGGCGCTGGATCAGGTGAAGCAGTTGGCTGGCCAAAAGCCTGAGGACTCGCCGCTGGCCACGCCCCTGAAACAGCTTCCCGCCTCAATTCCCGCGCCGGAGCAAGAGCGCATCAAGTCCGAGATGCTGGACGCGATTGGGAAGCAGGTGCTGCCCGCCTACCAGCGCTTTGCGCGCTTTCTTCAGGTGACCTACGTTCCCGCCGGGCGCGAGCAGCCCGGCATCTCCGCCCTTCCCGACGGGGCGAAGTATTACCAATTCCTCATCCGCCGCACTACGACCACTAGCCTGACCGCGGAACAGATTCATCAGATCGGCCTCGACGAGGTGAAAAGGGATGAGGCGGAGATGCTGGCCATCGCGCAGCAGCTTGGCTTCAAGGATTTGAAGAGTTTTCAAGTCAGTCTCAAGACCAACCCTAAGCTGCATCCCGCCTCGGCCGAAGTTCTGCTCGACGCCTATCGCGGCTACCTGACGCCCATGCAGGCCAAGCTGCCGCAACTGTTTGGCCGCCTGCCCAGGGCACCCTTTGAGGTGGCGGCGGTTCCTGATTACTTGCAGAAGACCGCGGCGCCGGCTTACTACGAAGCGGGCGCACCCGACGGCAGCCGTCCCGGACGCCTGCGCATCAACACTTACAATGCCACCGAATTGAACCTCTATTCGGTCGAGGATATCGCCTACCACGAGGGCATTCCCGGCCACCATTTGCAGATCTCCATCGGCCAGGAACTAGAGAGCATCCCCGAGTTTCGCAAACACGAGCGCTTTACCGCCTTCACGGAGGGCTGGGGCTTGTATGCCTAGCGGCTGGGCAAGGATGTCGGATTCTACCAGGATCCGTACTCGGACTACGGCCGCCTGGAGGGCGACATCTGGCGCGCCATCCGCCTCGTCGTCGACACCGGCGTCCACACCCAGCACTGGACTCGCGACCAGATGGTCCAGTACTTTCACGACCACTCGGCCATCGACGAGACCAGCATTCAGTCCGAGGTGGATCGCTATATCGCATGGCCGAGCCAGGCGCTGGCTTATAAGATCGGCCAACTCAAAATTCTCGAGTTGCGGGACCGGGCAAAGAAGGAACTGGGCGACAAGTTCGATATCCGTGCTTTCCACGACCAGGTGCTGGACGCGGGCGCACTACCGCTGGACGTGCTCGGCGACCGCATCAATGCCTGGATCATGAACCAGAAAGCGGCTGGGACGAAATAGGCCACGATACGTGGCCGGGAACACTTCCCGAGCCGTCCCGGCGTGGTAGGCTGAAAAGTTCAAATCTGGAGCTAGTCCGCTCGTTGGCTGGGGTCGGCGGGTGAGACGAGCTTCCCAATTAATGGAGAGACAGTGGCATGAAGCGCCTTCTTGCAATTGCGTCAGTGTGCGCATTTTCCTGCTGCCTGCATGCGCAGGTGGTTGACACAACAGTTTGCGACATTCTCAAGAATCCGCAATCGTTCAACGGAAAGATCGTTCGCGTCAAGGGAACGGTGACGGCTGGTTTTGCCCAGTTTGTGGTGAAGGGGACCGGCTGTGGCCAGCACGTGAGCGATATCTGGCTTTCCTATCCTGAAGGAACAAAAGGCAAGGCAGGCCCCGCGGTAATGATCCAAATGCAACCCGCGCGCAACTTCGCCGGGACGGTTGGGGCGACCGAACGGACGCCGGTAACCCTGGAAAAGAGCAAGGACTTCAAGCAGTTCGATTCCGAGCTCGCCGCGCCCTACAAAGGCAGCGGCATGTGCATCGGATGCGCGCGCAACACCGTCAGCGCCACATTGGTAGGCCGTCTTGACGGAACGGAAGTGGTGCTCCATCACGACGCGGCAGGCAAGATCGCCATGATCAGCGGATTCGGGCATTTGAACGCCTACCCCGCGCGACTGGTGCTCCAATCGGTCTCAGACGTGGCTGCCCAGGAGGTCGACTACTCCAAGATCAACGCGATCACCAAGGGCGAAACGCCGCTGGAAAACGAAAGCAATGACTCGTTGGCGACCATTCACCAGACCGCGAAGGTCTTCGGCCCCAGCAACCCGGCAGGTGACGAGATTGAGCGGGCGGCCAACACCTTCGGCAAGCCCGGAGATGCCAATGGCGTGGTAATCGGATTTGGCGACGCAAACGAGGCCTCACCAAAATCCGACATCAAGGCCGAAGTGGACTCTCCGGATGGCGTGCTCTTCAATTGCACCTTCGACATGAAACGTCTGAAGGGCACAGCATTAGCCATCGCGATTGCGTATGCCGGAACCGAAATCGCCGATATTCGCGCTCCGAAGTCGGCCGCGAAATCGACCGACATCTACGATCTGGAAAGCCACGGCGGGCAGACTGCGATCCTGTGTGCGATCGCCAACCGCCTGAAGACCTTCACGCTTCCGGGCGGATACATGGTTTGGAACGCGGCCTGGGCGGCCGAGGACCGGACCAACATGGCTGACAAGGCATTCAGGGCATATCTTGCCGAACAAGAACTGCTGACTCCGTAAAAAGATGGCTGGATGAAATCGTTGTGCGGCCGGAAAAATCGCGTCCATGGGATGCGGCTCACCGGCCGGACTGCCACCGTTTGCGCTCAGCGCGTGGCACCGGGGCGGGGATGCGCGTATTCTTGAGATGCGCCATCACATTCGTTCAAAACAAGGAAAAATAATGGCAGAGATAGCCGTTGAGGCCACCGAAGTACCCGCGCAGTTGCCAAATGTCCGTGTGGCCGTTCTGGGCGCCGGCAAGATGGGCGGTATTCTGCTCCAGGCTTTTCTGAAGCAGAATCTTTTCGCGCCCGACCAGATTCATGCCACCGTGGGCCACGCCGAGCGGGCGCTGGCGCTCAGCACGCAATGGGGCGTGGATGTGAGTACTGACAACTTGGCCGCGGCCAGCCAGGCAGACCTGATTCTGCTGGGCGTAAAGCCCTTCCAGGTGCCGGGCCTGATCGCGGAAATCCGCCCCGCGCTCACCAAATCCAAGACCTTGGTTTCGTTTGCGGCGTCGGTCAAGACGAGTGCGATCGAGGAAGCGGCAGGGTTGGAAATCGGCGTAATTCGCGCCATGCCCAATACGCCGTCGGCCCTGGGCGCGGGCGCGGCGGGATTGTGCCGCGGGCGTTTCGTGAGCCCTGAGCAAATGGAACTGGCGCAGCGCATCTTTGAGACTGTAGGCCGCACCGTGGTAGTGGACGAGAAACACATGGATGCGGTGACCGGCCTATCGGCCTCGGGACCAGCCTACATCTACATCATTATTGAAGCGCTTGCCGAGGCGGGCGTGAAGGTGGGTTTGCCCCGCGACACGGCTACGCAGCTGGCCGCGCAAACCACCTATGGTGCCGCCAAGATGGTGCTCGACACCGGTTACCATCCGGCGCTGCTGAAGGACGCCGTGACCACTCCCGCCGGGTGTACGATCGACGGCATTCTGGAGCTTGAGGAAGGTGGCCTGCGCGTCACGCTCATCAAGGCCGTAATGCGCGCGACGCAGCGGGCGAAGGAGCTGGCTGCGGGATGATTTCAGCGTTTCAGTGCTGACTCGCTGACCTGCGCACACACACTCGCTTGCCCATTCAGCGCCCAACCTGGCTGCCCAACTACCTGCCGGAACTAGACGGCTTGCGCGGGCTTGCGATTCTGTGGGTCGTTCTCTACCACTGCCATCCGAGGCTCCAGGGAACGTGGCTTTTCTCCGCCAGCCTGTGGGGATGGTCGGGCGTGATCGTCTTCTTTGTCTTGAGCGGGTTTCTGATTACTTCTATTCTGCTGGGCACGCTGGACAAGCCGCACTACCTGCACAACTTCCATGCGCGCAGGGTGCTGCGCATCTGGCCCCTGTATGCGCTGCTGCTGGCGGTTGTCTACCTGAACGCCCCGTGGTTCATCGGCCCCACCGTGCTGGAAGCCATCAAGACCGCTCCATGGCTGGCGTACATTTTCTTCGTCCAGAACCTCTTTCACCTCACCCTCCCGCCGGCGATCGGACCCACCTGGGCGCTGGCCATCGAGGAGCAGTATTACTTCCTCTGGGCGCCTGCGGTGCGTTTCCTGCGCCGCCCCTGGCTCTTGGCCCTCCTACTGGCTCTGGCGCTGATCTGCTCTCCCCTCCTGCGCCACGGCCACCACGCCTGGATCACCCCCACCCACACGCTGATTCACCTGGACGGCCTTGCCCTGGGCAGCCTCATGGCACTGGGAATCTACACAATCCCACTGGCCCGGCGCATCTGGTTGTCGATTGGCCTGGGAAGCCTGGTACTGGGCATTGCTGCCGCGGCCACTGTGGCTGGGGGAACCGCATTTTTGGATTCCGCCCTGGCGCTCGGCTTTGCCGGCGCGGTGCTGGCGGCCCTTGCCTCCACGGGCGCGCGCAACCCGGTGAACGCCGTGCTGCGCAGCGGACCGCTGGCTTTCTATGGCCGCATCAGCTATGGCCTTTACATGATTCACATCACGGTCTTCATCTACTTTGGCTGGTTCGATCTGCGCATGGACCACTACGGCATGGCAGGCAATCTGGCGGTGGTGGCCTTCCGCCTGGCAGCCTCTACTGTACTGGCGACCGCACTCTGGTACGGCTTTGAGTCGCAAATCCTGAAACTCAAGCGCTACTTCTGAGCACTCTACGAATGTGGCTGTGCCACCACAAGGGGCTCGCGCAACGGCCGCTTGTGACTCCAATCACCCCTGGCTTTAACCTTTGGCTGCTAGCCTTGAGTGGCACGCAATTTCCCCCTTGCGAGGGGCAACATGAGCGAATCGACGAGTCACGGTTCTCTAAGCCCGGAATTATTGGCGAAGATGGACGCCTACTGGCGGGCCGCCAATTATCTCTCCGTCGGCCAGATTTACCTCAAAGACAACCCGTTGCTGGAACGTCCGCTTACGCTGGACGACGTGAAGCCGCGCTTGCTGGGCCACTGGGGTACCACGCCGGGACTCAACTTTCTTTATGTGCACTGGAACCGGCTGATTCGCGAGCGAGACCTGAACATGATCTATGTCATCGGCCCAGGGCATGGCGGGCCGGGGATTGTGGCAAACACATATCTCGAGGGATCGTACACCGAAATCTATCCCCACATCGAGCAGAACAGAGACGGGATCAAGCGCCTGTTCCGCCAGTTCAGCTGGCCCTATGGCATTCCCAGCCACGTAGCGCCAGAGACTCCGGGTTCCATCCACGAGGGCGGCGAACTGGGCTATTCGCTGGTCCATGCATACGGAGCGGCCTTCGACAATCCGGACCTGATTGTGGCTTGCGTGGTGGGCGATGGCGAGGCTGAAACAGGGCCTCTGGCCACGAGCTGGCATTCGAACAAGTTTCTCAACCCTGCCACCGATGGCGCGGTGTTGCCCATCCTGCACCTGAACGGCTACAAGATCGCCAATCCCACCATCTTGGCGCGAATACCTCATGCGGAACTTGAAGATCTGATGCGTGGCTACGGGTACGAACCGTTCACCCTGGAGGGCGATGATTCTACCGTATTGCACCAACAAGCCGCCGCAGTTTTCGAGACCATTCTCGACCGCATCGCCGCCATCCAGAAAGCTGCGCGCGAAGAAGGAGCGACGGAGCGGCCGGCGTGGCCCATGCTGATCATGCGCACGCCCAAGGGCTGGACCGGGCCGAAGTTTGTGGACGGCAAGCCGGTGGAAAACACATGGCGCGCCCACCAGGTGCCATTCTCCGAACTCCGGGAAAAGCCCGACCATTTGCGTCTGCTCGAAGACTGGATGCGCAGCTACAAGCCAGAGGAACTGTTCGACGAGAAGGGTGCATTCCGCACGGAACTGGCTGAGTTGGCGCCCAAGGGCCGGCGGCGCATGGGCATGAACGCCCACGCCAACGGTGGGCTGTTGCTGGAACCGCTTAGGGTGCCAAACTTCCGCGACTTCGCGGTGAAGATCGAAGGCCGCGGCCAGGCCGACGTCGAATCCACACGCATTCTTGGCCAATTGCTCCATGCGGTGATGGAGGCCAACAAGGAGCAGAAGAACTTTCGCGTCTTTGGGCCAGATGAGACGGCATCCAACCGCATCGGCGACGTGATCACCGGCACCGGCAAGGCCTGGATGGCCGCAACGTTGCCGGTGGATGAGAACCTCTCGCAAACCGGGCGGGTGATGGAGATTCTCAGCGAACACATGTGCCAGGGTTGGCTTGAGGGCTATCTGCTCACCGGACGCCATGGCTTCTTTTCCTGCTATGAGGCCTTCATCCATATCGTGGACTCGATGGTGAACCAGCACGCAAAGTGGCTCAAGGTGACCCGGCAGATTCCCTGGCGCAAGCCCATCGCCTCGCTCAATTACCTGCTCAGTTCGCTGGTGTGGCGCCAGGACCATAACGGCTTCAGCCACCAGGATCCCGGCTTCATCGATCACCTGGTGAACAAGAAGGCTGACGTGGTGCGCGTCTATCTTCCGCCCGACGCGAACACATTGCTCTCGGTGGCCGACCACTGCCTGCGCAGCAGGAACTATATCAATCTGATTGTGGCCGGCAAACAGCCGGCGCCGCAGTGGCTCACCATGGACGAGGCCATCGCTCACTGCACCACCGGGATTGGCGCATGGAATTGGGCCTCCAATGACGAGGGCTCGCCCGACGTGGTGCTGGCCTGCTCGGGCGACGTACCCACACTGGAGACGCTGGCCGCTGTGACCCTGCTGCGCGCCAGGGTTCCGGACCTGCGCATCCGCGTGGTGAATGTTGTCGACCTGATGGCACTCGAGCCTCAGTCCGAGCATCCGCATGGGCTACCCGACGAGGACTTCGACCGCCTCTTCCCTGTCGGCGTTCCGGTCGTCTTCGCTTTCCACGGCTATCCTTGGCTGATTCACCGGCTCACTTACCGGCGGCACAACCATGACAACATCCACGTGCGCGGCTACAAGGAAGAGGGCACCACAACTACGCCCTTCGACATGTGCGTGCTCAACAACATCGACCGTTTCCAGTTGGCACTCGACGCTATCAAACGGGTGCCGCGCCTGGCTGCGCAAGTGGACGCGGCCGAGCAGTGGTATTCCGAGGCCATACAACGCCACCGTTTGTATGTGGCGGAAAATGGAGACGACTTGCCCGAAGTAAAGGATTGGCGTTGGCCAAAAGACTAGGCTGCCGCAGTCTCGCCCTCTCCGCGGACACACCCGCAGAGTGCCTAACCCGCTGATTCATTCAGCCCCAACCTTTTGAGGTTTTCATTTCATGTCATCTTTGCCAGTCCTGGTTTTGAACAGCGGCTCTTCTTCCATCAAGTTTTCAATCTATGAAGCCGGTAACGGCGAGCGACGCAAACTCCACGAGGGAGCAGTCGACGGCATCGGCACCGATCTGGGCAAGTTCTGGATCAAGGATGCAGCGGGCAACAAACTCGTCGATGAGACGCCGGCCCTGCCTACGCGCGCAGTCGCCTTTGCGCTGGTGGCCGACGCGCTGCACTCGGCCGATTTCCCTGCCCCGGCGGCCATCGGCCATCGCATGGTCGCAGGGGGGCCAACGGTGCTCGAGAACCAGCGCATCACGCCCGCATTGATCGACGAGATGGAGAGCTATACGGCCTTTGCGCCACTGCACACGCCCATCGCTGTCTACATCATGCGCGAGGCGCTGCGGTTGTTTCCCGGCATTCCCAACTTTGTAATCCTTGATACCTATTTCCATCGCACCATGCCCGAAGTAGCAAAGCACATGCCTATTCCCGCGGAATATTCCGCGATGGGCGTGCGCCGCTATGGCGCCCACGGCATTTCCTACGAGTCCATCGTCTACCAGTTGCAGCCCGATGTGCCGCAGAAACTCATCGTGGCTCACCTCGGCAACGGTGCATCGATCTCCGCCATCAGGAACGGGCGGTGTCTCGATACGTCGATGGGCCTTACCCCCACCGGCGGCATCATCAGCGGCACACGTACCGGCGATATCGATCCCGGTGTGCTTTTGTTTATTCTGCGCAAGATCGCCGAGACGACAGAGAACGCCACTGCAGCGGCTGACCAGTTGGAAGTCGTGGCCAGCAAAAGGGCCGGTTTGCTGGGCGTGAGCGAACTCTCAAATGACATGCGCGATCTCCGCGACGCCATCAAGGAGGGCAACGCCAAAGCACGTCTGGCCGTGGATAAGTTCGTCTGGACGATTCAGAAATGGATTGGCAGCTTTGTGGCCGAGTTGAATGGGCTGGACATGCTGGTCTTCACCGGCGGCATAGGCGAGAATGATATTGCTTCGCGCGCTGAAATCTGCACTGGACTCGAAGCCCTGGGCATCGTGCTCGATGCGGAGCGCAACAATGTCCGCGGCGAAGCTGTGATCTCGGCTGAGAACTCGCCGGTGACGGTGCGCGTGATTCCGCCCGCCGAGGATCTGATGATCGTGAATCACGTGGTGCGGCTGCTGAAGGAGTAACGCGCTGCGCCACGGTAATCGTCTCTGTTCTACACTGAAAGGTTCGATACGGAGTCTTCATTCATGCCTGCTGCCGCTGCTTCAGTGCACTTGCAACGCCTGCCCTCGCCCGCACTACGCCGGTTTTCATGGGGGGTTTTGTTTTACTTTGTTGCCGTGATTCTTTGGGGCACACTGGTGCGCGCCACCGGGTCCGGCGCAGGGTGCGGCGACCATTGGCCGTTGTGCAACGGCACGGTGCTGCAGCACTCGGCGCGCATTGACACCTTCATCGAGTTCACTCACCGCATCACCAGCGCAATCTCGTTCTTCTCTGCCGTGGCCCTTTTGGTGTGGACCTTTGCGCGCACGGAGCGCGGCCATCTGGCGCGTGCGGCTGCCGTAGCTTCGGTCGCATTCACGCTGGTTGAGGCCATTCTCGGCGCGCTGCTGGTCAAGCTGGGGTTGACGGCCCAGAGCCAGTCGCCACTGCGTCCGGCCTACCTCGCGCTGCACCTCGCGAACACGCTGCTGCTGCTGTCCGCGCTCACACTGACTGCGCACCTGCTCAGCCGGCGTCAAGGGTACTTGCGCGGCAGCATCCGGCTGGTTGCGCCGATGGGCGCGGTGGCCGCCATTGTCGTGGTCATGGTTGTGGGCGTCACCGGCTCCCTGGCCGCGCTGGGCGACACACTTTTTCCTGCCACTTCACTGGCCTCGGCGCTGGCGCAGGATTTTTCATCCACCAGCGGCTGGCTGGTGCGATGGCGCTGGGCGCATCCCACCGTCGCGTTCGTGGCCAGTATCTTTCTGATCTGGCTGCTGGTGCGCGCAGCGCAGCGCACGGCACACTGGGACAATCGCGGGCTCTCTGCCCTGGTGCTGCTTCTGCTGGCCGCGCAATATGTCCTGGGCGTGCTCGACGTTTTTCTTCTGGCTCCAGTTTGGCTCCAGGTGGCACACCTGCTCGGTGCCGACGTTCTTTGGATCGCCCTGGTAGTGCTAACTGCGCGCCTGACGCTGGTACCGGTGGATGCAGCGGGTTAGAGCATTTTTCTGCCCAACTGTTCTAATCCAGAGACCACGCGCCAATTCCGAACCGCTCGCATTAATGCGTCGCCAACGAGGCAGCCGAGGCATTCTTGGGCTGATCGACGTGAATGAATAATGTGAGCACTGCGGCCAGGTAGTAGAGGACTCCGTAGACCACGACCACGCCGCCAATCCCCCAAATGGGAAGGATAATCGTGGCCAGGACCGGCCCGCCGAAGTTGGCCAGGCCACCACCCAGGTTTTGTACTGAGACCGCGGCGCCCTTATGCATTGGCTCCATGGTGGGAAAGATCGCTCCCATGGGCACGAATGAAGTAATCGTCAGGGCGAAGAACAAAGCAGCCACGGTGGCGGCCAGTGTGTTGTGCGGAAACCTGAGCGGTATCCAGTAGAAGAGCAATGTCGCGGTGCCGCAGCCGACAAACCCCACCCAGCGCATTTGGCGCATCCATCCGATCCGGTCGCCGATCAGCCCCCAACAGACATTGGTGATGGGCTGAACCAGGAAGAACGTTCCCCAGATGCGCAACCACTGCGGCACGCTGAAGCCGACACGCGACGAGGTATACAGCAACGGCATGACGACCGGGAAACCGAACAGCGACAGGTTGCAGATGATGCGCGTGATAAGCGCCAGGGCAATGTTGCGGTTGTGAAAGATCAGCGTGACACATTTCCCCATCTCAGCGAGTTTGCTGGATTCAGGTTCGCCCCGTAGAACATGGTCGCGCGGCACTTGCGGAACGCCGCGGGTGAAGAAGAAGATGAGCAACCCGCCGGCCAGCACCCAGGCCATCGACATCCACAGTGTGCCCATGTAGCCGATCCAGGGGATGGTAAAGCTGGGCAGGTAGGAACCGACAATGCCATAGCCGATGGTGAACATGCCCCACGTCCAGCCGATGGCCGAGGCAAGCTCATGCGGGCGGCTCTGTTGCACCACCCATACAAAGAAGCCGTAGAAAAATAGGGGATACGCAAAGCCACGGATGCCATAGAAGATCAGCGTCAGGGCCAGATTTGGGTGGGTCAGGCCAAAGCTAAGAAAGAGCGCGTGGAAGACAAGCCACCATGCGACCCCCAGCAGCATAATGCGGCGCGGCAGAAAGACCTCAGCCAGAACGCCGGAGAGCCAACTGGAGAGCGCGGCGCTGGCACCGTAGACGGTAAACACCAGCGCGGCGTCGCCGGCGGTGAAACCCAGGTTGACCAGGTACTTCGACAGGAACGCCTGCTCAATGCCATCGCCCGTCATGCAGAAGACGATGGCAATATAGCCGCCCAGAAGGGCCAGGGGCATTCCCAGGACGAAGCGGCCTTCCTGGCTAACCTCTCTCTCGGAAACTTCCCCGCCGGGAACGCTCACGCGGCGGATTCCTCAACAACGATTTGCAGTTTCACATCCGTGGGACGGCCTTCCGCAGCTCGTTCAAAGGCGGCGATGCTCTGTTCAAAAGGAAATGTAGCCGAGAGAAGTGGCTTCAAATCCACCTTCCCCGAAGCCAACAGCGCAACAGCCTTGGGGTAAACATTCGCATAGCGGAAGATGGTTTCGACGCGAGCCTCTTTTGCCTGCGCGGCAACCACATCGAAAGCCACCGGCTCCAGCGGCAGGCCCACCAGCACCAATGTGCCGGCCGGCGCCAGCAAGTCGAATATCTTCTCGTAGGCTCGCGTGCTGCCGCTGGCTTCGAATACCACGTCTGCGCCCCAGCCACCGGTGAGTTCAGCCACATAGTCCACCAACGAGCCATTGCGGATATTGAAGGGACGAATTCCCGCATACTGGCCGGCGATGGCCAGCTTCTCTGCGGCTAAGTCGGAGATGATCACCTGGCCTGCACCTGCGGCTAGCGCAGATAACGCAACCATGGTGCCGATGGGTCCGGCGCCTAGCACAACCGCCGTGGCTCCAGGCTTGATCCCGGCCTTGGTGGCCGCGTGCATCCCCACCGCAAACGGCTCTACCATTGCACCCTCGGCCAGCGAAACGTGGCTGGGCAACTTGAATGTGAAGGCCGCTGGATGCACGACTTCAGTACAGAGGCAGCCGTGGATGGGTGGTGTGGCCCAGAAGCGCACCGCAGGATCGAGGTTGTAGTGGCCTTCCCGGCTGGCCCGTGAAGAGAGGTCGGGTATCCCCGGCTCCATACACACGCGATCGCCGGGCGCGAACTCCCGCACCTCGCTCCCCACGGCAACCACAATGCCAGCAGATTCGTGGCCCAGCACCATCGGCTCTCTTACCACGTAAGGACCGATGCGGCCATGGGTGTAATAGTGCACATCACTGCCGCAGATGCCTACCCGGGCAATTCTCACCCGTACGTCGTGCGGTCCCATGTCCTGAGGAAGATCGATTTCGCGCAATGACAGTCGAAGCTTTTCTTCCAGCACCAGAGCTTTCATCATGCCTCTTCACAATGAATCGGTTTAATCCTTCGTTGGAAAAACGGAGACAAAGCGCCCCGCAGACCGCTTTCACTCAGCGCACCAGCACGCCTGCGGCAGGA
>Ga0265316_10005222_pt1 | contig 12695 bp, 7 predicted proteins | sample 4522metaG_FD_202092 | JGI IMG/M metagenome (GOLD analysis project Ga0265316, IMG submission 202092) | Rhizosphere microbial communities from Carex aquatilis grown in University of Washington, Seatle, WA, United States - 4-5-22 metaG | ecosystem: Host-associated > Plants > Roots > Rhizosphere >... | reverse complement strand
GGCGAACGAACATGACCCCGGCGCACGCTGCCCCGCCCACGAGGAGAATGAGCACGAGCGCCCCGGCGCCCCGATGCTGGCTGGTGTCGTATAACCAGTGATCCACGCGCACGCGAACGTAGGTGTCCTTGCCGTCGATGGCGAGGTGTGTATGCCGCGTCCAGGGCGCGTCCTGCGATGCTTGCTGCCAGGTATCCCCGAACGGCACGTGGCGCAGAAGCCAAAAGTGGCCAAGGATCGGCTGAAACGGCCCGAGCCAAACCATGGGATAGACGTCCTCGAAGCAGCCTTCACAGTAGCCGCCTTTGTCGGCGGTCAGGGAAGCGCTACGGTTCACCTGCCCAAGCCACTTCGTGCGCACGTCGAGGACGATGCGAAGCCAGTGATCCCAGTAGAAGGCGTTGCCGAGAATCTGCACGCAGAGCCCTGCAACCATGATTCCCGCTGCTAGCGACCGACCGGGCCAGCGCATGGTCGACAAGAACGCGATGCAGGGAAGAAGCAGAACCGGGATCGCGAAGACCGCATAGCGCGGTCCCCAAGCCCAATCGCCCGACCAAGACGGAAACCGTGCGTAGAACAGCATAACGGGCAGAATGGTCGCCAGCATCACCAGCACCGATGCACGGTGTGTGCGCCAAAAACGGGGCAGGCCAAGGACCGCCAGCACCAAGGGCGGCGTGTAGAGGAAGACGCTCTTGCCGGGCGAAAACAGAAAACCCCAGGTGCCGACAAGAACGTTCTCGACCATGACACCGGCGACCCCGTTGTACCCGGTCTTGGCGACGCTGCCAAAGCGGAGATAGTTGTAGAGCAGGAGCATGACCATTCCGGGCAAGAGCCCGACGCCGACGAGAGCGAGAGCGCGCACCAGGAGGCCGAGACTCTTGCGATGCTCGATGGCGATGATCAGCAGTGCGCCCGGCAAGCAAAGCGCATAGATGTACTTCGTGTTGAGCAACATGCCTGCCCACAGCCCCGTGGCCAAGGCGGTGCGACGATCCAGCCGCCTGGCAAGCTGCGAAAGTTCGAGAAAGAAGCCAGTGAAGCACGCGACCTGGACGATCTCGGTAAAAGGATAGCGCGCGTAGACCCAGACGATGCTGCCCGTCGCGAGCGCAATGGCCGACACGCGGGCGACCTTGGCTGAGGCACCGTGGCGAAGACAGAGCCGAAAAAACAGCCACACCACGAGCGCCCCAAGCAGCCCGCCCGAGAGATGGCATGCCAAAGAGTCGAAAATGCGAGTCACGTCGGGCCCGATTCTGAAAGCGAAGGCCGCGCGGCGCACGAGCGCACCCGGGATGTGCAGCAAGGACGGCAGCAGGGGTTGGGCCGCGTAGTACCTGCCGTCAGGTCCCGGTTTCGCGTCGGAGGGCCAGCGGGTCCGCACGGACAACCCCTGCCCACCAACCAGCGACTCGGCGACCTCGTAAACTGGCCGGGCATCTCCCCAAGATATTTCCCGGCTCATCCCCGCGAAGTTCAGGCAAGCCACAGCAACGAACAAATACGTTCCGGGACGGCCGCGAAGCGCGCCCTTCGCGATTCTGCGCCAGACGTCCGCGATTCGACTCATGTTCAATCGGTTTCTCGCATCGAAGACGCCTGCGACAAAGCCCAAAGTGCGCACGTTCGGGCCAGAAGCGTGGGTGGCAAAGTGACGGCTTCTGGCAAGGCTACGCCGCCTTTGCCGGCGCCGCCGCTGCCAGGGCCACGAGACCGCACAGCAAGGCCGGCTGATAGAAATAGGGCCAGTGCACGCTGTTGAAGACCATGAAGGCGATGAAGGCGCTGGCCACATGGGCTGGCAACATACGGCGCTCGCCACCGCGAAGCAGGTAGACCGTGGCGATGACAGCAACCAGCAACCATTGGATGACCACCAACCACTTTTGCAGCCCTGCCCTCCAGAACAAGCCGCCAAACCCGACGTAGCGCTGCCAGGTCTGATAGGCGTTCCACTTCGTGCCGGGAAAGCGGCCAAGGTCGTTGAACCACAAGACCGCGCCGTCGACAAATCCGCGCGGAGACCAAAGGTAGAATGGCACGATGAACATCAGGGCCACAGCCGCGGCCAAGAAGGCGCGCCCCAGGACCTGCCTCCGCGAAAGCCGGCGCCACCAGATGATCCCAAGAAATGGCGCCACCACGGCCGCCAGCGGTGTCGCGGCCGCCAGCAGACCGGCCAAGAGCCAGTCCCAACGCGCCCCGCGTGCGATAACCGCCATCGTCCAGGCGAGCACCGCCCAGGCCACCGGGGCAGTCGTAATGCGGTCGAAAAACACCGAGCTGGGCAGCAGAAACACAAAGGACCAGAGTAGCAGCGCGGTCCCTGAAGAGGCTTCGAATGCGTCCGTCTGCGAGTCTTCCGAGCGCCGCCCGGCATAGATCGCGGCAGCCGGAATCGCCAACTCGGCAACAACGTTTGTCCAGCGAAGATCGATGTGCACCAGATAGGCCGGCGAATAGGCCAGCCAGGTGAGCGGGTAGTAGGTCAAGGGCACAAGGTCGGGGAGTTTGTAGTACGCGTACGGGCTGCGACCGGCCAAGAAGCTATCCAGCGCGCTTCGCGTGAGCGGCAGCATGTCCCCACCCACGTCGATGGAGAACCGGGAAAAGTGGACCAAGCGCACCACGATCCCCGCCGACGCTGCCACCGCGGCGACGCAAACCGACGGCCAGCGCCGAGCGGCGCCGAACACGACAACCAGAGGGGCCGCGACCATGAGGACATTCCATGGAATAGCCAAGACCGGACGGACGTGGGGCCTCGACCACAAGAACGCGAACAACATGGCAGGCAACGGCAAAAATCGCAGCGCCACGCCGGCCCATCTGCCCGCGGTCGCTGCGCCCCGACGACGAACACTGAAGAGCGGCAAGAACGCGAGCAAGCAAAGGATCGCAGCACAAGCCGCCGAGGTGAACTGCGTGGCAGGGCCAAGGCGATAGAACGGTCCCAGCCACTTTCCAGGCAGGTATGGCGTGTCGGTGGAGAAATCGATGGTCAGCGAGACCAGCAGAACAAAGAACAGCAGTTTGAGGTCGAGGACCGTCCGACCTCCAAGATGCTCTGGTTCACGTGCTTGCATGGTCTGCCCCACGGGCACTCACACTACACCGTGATCGCGACCGACGTCAGGCGTCCACGACGGGCGAATTTACGGCCGACAGCACCGCCACGCGCGAAAACGATTCGGCGAGCGATCGGTTGTCCGCAGTTCCGAGCAAGGTCGGCAAGGCGTCGACCGGCGCCGGCAGCGGTGCACGCAGCTTGGCCTTGAAACGCCCAACCCGCGCCGCGCTCTCCTGGATACGTACACGAACGTCTTTGCGCACTTCGCCGGCCTTGACCAGCGCCTCGAAGGCGCGCACCTGGCGCTCGCGCGGCTCGCGCACCAGAAAATGGTCGACCCCGGCAAGAAGACTCTCGACCACCAGATCCTCGACGGAATAGTGGTCGGCCACCGCGCGCATGCCGAGGTCGTCGCTGACCAGCATGCCGGTGAAACCAAGTTCGCCGCGTAAAATATCTTGGGAGATCCGTCGCGAAAGCGTTGCCGGCCGTTTTTCGTCCCAGCTTGGATAGAGGACGTGCGCGGTCATCAAGGCCTCGATGCCGGCGCGGGCCGCGGCGGCAAAGGGCGCTAATTCGACCGCGCGCAGTCGCTCGTCGCCGTGGGCGACGCGGGGAAGTTCGAGGTGGGAATCGGTTTGCGTGTCGCCGTGACCCGGGAAGTGCTTGCCACAGCCGAGAAGACCAGCATCGCGCAGTCCGCGCCAGAAGGCCAGCGCATGATCGGTGACCGTCTCGACCGTGCTGCCGAACGCACGGCTGCCGATGACCGGGTTTTTCGGGTTGGTGTGGACGTCCAGCACGGGCGCGAAATTCCAGCCGATGCCGAGAGCGGCGAGTTCGCCGCCGAGGGCGTGGCCGACGGCACGCGTGCGCTGGACGTCCCCTGCCGCGGCCACCGAGCCCATGTCGGGCCACACCGTCAGGGGGCTGCGCAAGCGCTGAACCAGCCCACCCTCTTGGTCGACGGAAACGACCAGGGGCGCAGTCGGTGGACTGGCCTTTCGCAAGGCCAGCACCAGAGCGGCTACCTGCGGCGGGGACTCGATGTTCGGCCGGAACAGCATCACCCCGCCGACCTCGGAACGGGCGACGCGTTCAAGCAACTCGGTCGGCGCGGTCAGTCCATCGAAACCCACGGACAAGAGCTGGCCGCAGGCACATCGAAGCTGAGTTAGCGTCACTCCTCTAATTTACTCGATGGCGAGCCGACGAGAAGGGGCTTCGGTGAAAAATCTCGGTGACGGGCGAGGAAACCGCGCCTTTGGAGTCAGAACCGCCGCCGATCTTGGCCGCGGGTCGTAGGCGAGCCCTGGTGGCCAAAATGAAGGCGGAGCTGGTTGGGGTTTCCGCGGCGGCGGGCTCTTGCTATAAGGTGCTGCCTTGCGTACCCCACAAAAGATCGAGGTTCACCGAATGTCCCAAAAGGCAGGCAGATTGCGTTTTCGGCTGGCGATTGGCCTGCCTTGTACCCTTGCCCTGGCTGGCGCGGCGCCGGCCTGGGCCCAGATGGGTGGCATGAGTCCCGGCATGGGCCCAGGTATGGGCAAGCCCGGCGGCATGTCGCCACACGAAGAGAAGGACGAAGGACCGGCTGAAGCCGCCCCGGATGCGGAGGAGAAGGCACCGGCGAGCAAAGAAAGCGACGCCAGCTATCTCGAGCACGCCCGTCGCAAGACCAAAGTCGTCGAGTTCGACGGCTACTACCGAGTGCGCACGGACTACCTTTACAAAATGAACATGGGTCAGGGCTACAACACGGGTGGCGGTTCCGCTGGCGGCCCCCCGGCCCTGCCACCGTTTCCCGTACCGGCCGAGTGCCTGCCTACTACCCCGGGTGGGACATCGGCCATTGGCTGCGGCGACAACGGCCTCGGCGACGGCAACATGCGCCTTCGTATCGAGCCTACGATCAATATTTCCGATCAGGTGCGCGTGCGCAGTCAGTTTGACGTGTTCGACAACCTGATCCTAGGCTCGACTCCGGACTCGCTCGTGAATCCGTACGTGCCGAACCAGCATCAGACTATCCCCGTCGGGCAGACCACAGCCGCAGCACCCACCGACGTCCTGTCGAATACGCAGAATAGCTATGTCGGCAGCATTCTCGCCAAGCGCGCGTGGGGCGAGATCGACACCGAACTGGGCTCGCTGCGCTTTGGCCGCATGCCTTGGCACTTCGGCCGCGGCATGTACTTCAATCGTGGGGATTGCGCCGACTGTGAGGGCGGCACCACGGTGGATCGCATGATGGTGCTGACCACCGTCTATGGACACCAGCTTGCCCTGGCCTGGGACTTCGGCGCCCAGGGCTACCACATCGGATACACCGACCTTGGCCAGAACAACGCGGGTGGCTTTCCCTTGGATCTCACCCAGAAAGATGACGTCACCCAGTACATGGCCGCCATCACTAAGATCGACGACGACAAGACCTGGCGCGAGCGCATCGCGGCCGGCGACGTGGTGGTCAACTACGGCGCGCAGCTTGTCTATCGCAGCCAGGACTACGCGACCTTCGACATCAACCCGTACCCCACTTCAGCGTATGGAAGTACTCAGACTGCCGGCGTGCCGCTCTCGACCACGGACTTCGGAAACTCCATCACGACCAATGTCAACGCCCTCCTTTTTATCCCCAGCCTATGGTTCAAACTAGGGTGGAAGGCCCTTACCTTGGAATTCGAAGGCAACGTTCTTGCCGGCAAGATGGGTGATGCCGGCCCATTGCGCTACAATAATACCACCGGCGACAAAGGCCTCAGCATCCTGCAAGCCGGCTGGGTCCTGGCCAGCCAGCTCAAGCTCTACAACGACTCTCTTTTCATCGGTTTCGAGACTGGCGGGGCCACCGGCGACCAAGCAGAACTGGCCTACGGTTACAATCCGATGACCGGCAACAATGCCTTCTACTATCCCTACCTGAACTACCGCTGGAAATTCGTACCCCAGCCCAATGGAGACAAGAGCCTGAACGACTTCCACTTCTCGCCCGAGTACCACGTGGACGAGATCCTCTTCCGCCGCATTCTCGGTACAGTCACCAACGCCATCTACTTCAAGCCAAGCATCGCGTACTGGCTGGATCTGGATTCGCGGAAGGAGAACGACGTTGGCATTTCGGGCTCGATCATCTACAGCATCGCGCCGGTGCCCGTGTCCACGCCGGGCAACTCGATGAACTACGGCGTCGAGCTGGATCTCGGGCTCCACTACCGCAATCAGCGCGAGAACATTTTTGCGGGAGCCACCTGGGGCATCTTCTGGCCCATGGCGGCCCTCAGCCGCCCGGTGGGCAGCGACGCCAATAACCCCTTGTGGGCGCCCCCAGGCGAGGACACCAGCGCCGCGCAGGTCATCCGCACCTTCGTGGGAATCAAATTCTAGGCAGGTCGCTACTTCTTCTTCGGGACCGCGGACTCTAGCGACTTGATACGCTCCTGGGCGTCTTGCTCGGAAGCGGGGTCGTGCTTGTCGTTCGTGGCCAGGTACTTCTTGAACGCGGCCAGGGCCTCGTCGTAGCGACGATCCTGCGAGTAGAGCAGGCCAAGGTCGTAGTACGCGCCGGACAGCAGGGGATCGTACTTGACCGCCTCCTGGTACTCGGGAATCGCCTCGTCGGGGCGCTTCTGCTGCCGGTAGACCACCGCCAGGTTGAAGTGGGCCTGGCCATTCTTGGGATCGATGTCGATGGCCTTCTTGAACGCCTTGGCCGCGCCTTCGTTGTCCGAGGTTCTGGACAGCGCGACGCCGAGATTCGACCAGGCCAGGGCCGCGTCCGGCTTCAGCTCGGTGGCCTTGCGCAGGCTGGGAATGGCCTTGGGATAGTTGCCCTTCTGTCGGTAAGCCGTGCCCAGATTCACGCGGGACTCGTAGTCATCGCCTTGCAGCGACACCGCGGTTTCCAGCTCTTTGATGCTTTCGTCGATGCGCTTCATGCGAAGGTAGAGCGCGCCCAGACTGGCGTGTCCGGCGGCGTCCTTGGGCTGCAAAGCCGTGCACTTCTGGTAAGCCTGCGCGGCGTTGTCGTATTCGCCTTCGCTGCGATAGAGGTTGCCCAGGCTGAACCAAGCGGCGGCGTAGTCCTTGCGGGCGGCGATGGCCTTCTTCATCTCGGCGATGGCCTCTGCTGTTTTGTCCTGCCTTTTCAGCACCAGGCCTTGGTTGTAGAAAACCGCCGCATCGTCGGCCGCCGCGGAGCCGGCCACGGCCAGCGACAGAACGAACACCCCGGATTGCAACCATGCATGCTTCATGGCATGCAAGCTTCAACCCGGATCGGGTTTCAGTCAACCGGACCCCAATTTGCCGCCGGCCCGCGCTACCACTCGACGTGAACGCCTGCGGACGGCAGCACGAGGCGGTAGTAGTTCTCGTAGATGGCGCCGCTGGTCTCGCGCTTGACGTCGAACACCTCACGACTGAGCGTGGAGTTGACCAGTTCCAGGTATGCTTCCATCACGAACTTGTCGAAGATGAAGCGCTTGTCGCAACGAAGATCGAGCTGCGGGAAGCCCGGCAGGTTGATGTAGTTCTCGACCCTTGTGTAGTCGTACAAGGGATACGGCCTGCCGCTGTTGTAGTGGAAGCGCACCGAGGTCGAGTAGTTGCGCGGCCAGCGATAGCCGACCACGAGATTGAGGATGTGCCGCTGGTCCCAGTCCGACGGTACGATGATGCCATCCACCACGCGCAGCGAACGCGACAGGGTGTAGGCCAGCCAGCCGTAGAGCTTGTGCTTCATGGGCCGTCGGATCATGAGCTCCAGGCCATAGCTTTCGCCCTCGCGCGGTTCGAGCAGATCGCCGGCCTCGGGATCTGGAATGAGGCTGTTCTTCAGGTCGGTCAGGTGCAGGCGCTGGTAGAACAGCGACGTATCGAGGTTGACGTCCAGACCCAGGCGTTCTTCTAGCGCGGATTCGACCCCGACCGACACCTGCCGCGAGCGCTGCAAGCCATAGGTGGCAAGACCAAACGACTCGAAGCCAGGCACGCCCACGGGCAAGCTGGGCATTTGCGAGAACTCCCCGGCCGCGGCCTTGAGAAAGTCGTGCGCGCCCACGCGCAGGCGAACCGAAATGCGCGGGCTGGGCGCGAATTTCTCGGTCCCTTGTTCGAAGTATCCGTCGTAGCGCAGGCCCGGCGAAATGACCAACCGGTCGCCCGCGCGCAAAGTGAGCCCGGTGTACGCGCCGACGGAAAGGATGTCGCGATTGTGGAAAAGGTCGGTCTCGTAGTTGTCGGCCAGGAACCCGCCCGAGAGCTGCACCAGGGATGTGGGCCGCGCGCGCTGGATCTCCGCGTCTGCGCCCAGCTCGAATTCAAGCCAGCGCCAGGTCGACCAGCGCTCTGTGATCCGCGGTGCCAGCGTATACATGCGGCTGCCCACCGGCAGCGAAAACAACGAGGTCAGACTGACCGTAGAGTCGTCCACGCCCGCGACGGCGGCGACCGTCAGGCGTCCCCCCGCCATGGCGCCATCCCAACGCAGTTGCGCTCGGTGGAACATCAGCTTGGCGAGTCCCGGCGCGATGGACTGCGGCTCGTTCACGAAACCATAGTCGGTCTTGTCGGGATTCTTTTGGTCGAGATTGTCGCCCGAACCAAATGCGAACAGCGTCAGTTTGCCCGGCCCCAGGGTGTGCTGGATGCGAACCTGGTAGTCCCAGTAGTCGAGCGAATAGGCGCTGGAAAAAGCCGACAGAAGGAGCCCGGTGTAGGAATAGCGACCGGCCACCGCTACGGTGCCCTTGCCGTCGTCGAAGGGCGAGGCCGCGATGCCGCCCGCGTCGAACAGGCGCACGTCGGCAGATACATGCAGGCGATCCGTCGCTGGCGTGGCGGTGTTGGCCGCGACGACACCGGAAACGTAGCGACCATAGCTGACCGGGTAGCCGCCGGGAAAGAATTCCAGATCCTGGATGAAAAAGGGGTGAATGACCGACGGGCCAAGTGCGAAGTGGAAGAGCGCGGGCGCGCGCACGCCGTCGATGAAAAAGCCGGTGTTGCCGGGATTGGCGCCGCGGATGGCATAGAACGGCAGCGGCCACGTGGTCTGCGCCACGCCGGGCAGCGACTCGATCACGCGGAAGGGATCGCCGAGCGAACCGGCGGTATGCACTAGCTCTTCCCTTTTCAGAGGCACCGACTCCGCTTCCGGGGTCTCGGCGGTGACCACGGTTTCGTAGCGCTCGCCCTCGGTACGCGGCTCTAGCCGCACCACGAAGTCCTCGGCGTCGGCGGCCATCGTCACTGGGCGCGTGGTCGGAACGAAGCCAGGACACTGCACGCGCAGCTGGTGCTGACCAGGCAGAACTTCCAGCACGAAGCTGCCGTCGGAACCGGTTTCACTGCTGGCCCGCGTACCATCGCCCACCGCGATGCTGACCGACGCGCCGACCAGGGGCTGGCGGGTACCGCGCGCAAGCACCTTGCCGGAGAATTTGAGCAGTCGGGCGACCTGCCTGACTGGCAGAGCGTCCGCTGTGCCACCGTCTGCGCCTGCCGGAGCCGCATCGGCAAGCCCGAGGGATTCGACCGCACCAGCATCCACCGTGCGATCGCCAGACTCGTTTCCGCCATCGACGGAAAGAACCAGAAGTAGCGGAAGCAGAATGGCCGAGGCCACGCTAGTTGGTGCCCCCGTCCGGTAGCGCGGGTGAAACCAGCCAAAGCCCAGAGCGATCCGAGTCGGTTCGGCCCCGAACAACGTATGCGAACCAGTTGGCACAGGATGGCAGCTGGTCGGCAGGACACTGGTTCACCTCCGCCACCGCTTGCGCATAGCGGATGTCCGTGCCGTGGTCGATGTCGCGAAGGACAAGATCGCCGACGCCATCCTGTTGCGACATGTTCAGGATCCCGAACAAGATGTGCGCGGAGACCGAAACCGAGAAGATCGACTTCGCGATCTGGCGAAGCCCAGTCGGCAGTGCACCGCCTGGGTAGTCGGCAAAGAAGAGGTCAGAGCTGGCGCGCCCAAGGTGCGCCCAAAAAACCAAAAGATCCTTCGACTGGTCGCCGTCGGTGAAGAAGTAGCTTGGGCCGTCCTGCGCGTTCACCAGCAGTCCAGGCGGCGAAACCATGGTGGGAGGGTGCGTGGTGAGCTCCGCATCTTGGAACATGAGGGGGCCCTGGACGGTGGTGTCGTAGAGCGTGCCCGCCGCCGGAGAGATGTAGACGAGATATTTCCCGTCGAAGGTGAAGCTGGGCGTGAGCAAGGGTCCGGCGAGTGTCCGCCGCGCCACGAGGTCGTTCCTGCCCGTGAAGACCCCGTGCCCGGAGCTGTCGAGCAGAAGCCGCTCGTCGGTAGCCTGGCAACGCTCGTCGATGACATTGCCGTTGCCATCCCTGCTGCAACGGTCGGGAGCCTGCGCCAGGTTCACGAGCGGACTTGGCAGGGTTTGGAAGGTGTCCTGGCCCGTCACCAGATCGAGCGCGTGCAGCTCGGCTGGCGCCGACGACGTGGCATTCTGCGAGTAGTAGAAGGTGCTACCGCCGAAACCGCCCCATCCCGAGGGATTGGGACGAGCCAGGGGAATTTCTATCCCGGTCGTGAGGTCGCGCACCACGGTCTTCGACTTGTTGTCGTCGGTGACCGCGAGCGCGACATAGTGTTCGTCCCCGCTGACCGAAAAGTTGACCACGTTGCTGCGCAGGGATTCAAGGGCGTAGCCCGGCCTGCGGAAGCGAGTGAGCGTATGTTGGTCGTCGAGCAGAAAGTAGGCGTTGTTCCCCAGTGTCTGGATCTGGAAAGAGCCCGAGTCGGCACCGATAGGAAAGTAGTTCGCGCCGTCCCAGAGCATGAGGGTGGGATACGTCTGCCCTGTCTCTGTCGCACGCTCGTAGTAAAGCTGCGGACAGTCGTTTTGCAGCGTGGAAAATCCTGGGCACGTCTGTCCAGGCTGAGGGTTGTCGTAGACCGCGCCGATGGGCACGGTGATACGCATGTACCGAACGATGCCATCGAGACGAAATTCCTCGTCCAGCGTCGGTCCCAGCCGAACCAGCGAGGCCGCCCGCACATCGCCCGAAGGGCTGGCGACGAGATGCTCGTCGACCATTAAGTAGCGGTCGCCCGCATTATAGGGTCCTTGCTCGTTCCAGTAGTCGGATAGGTCGGTCAAGACTTTGCGCTGCGAAGTCCCATCGAACGACGTGACCCACAGGTCGGAAACCCCACCCTGGGTCGTGGTCGCAAAGGCCTTGCGGTCCTCGAAGCGCACCATGACCTTGTCGCCTACTTGGATGAATGCTGGCGACTCGACCTGCTGGCTGCGGAACAGATGGCGACCGGCAGGCGTCGGTCCCTCTTGCAAGCACCCAGCAATGGGGAGAACCCCTAGAAAGACGACTGGCCAGCGACGAGACATGAACGACACTTGGTGGTTACTTTAGCCCATGCCACACGAGCCAAGGCCACGAAATGATGACAAAGCAATCCGCCATTTCCAGCCGCACGTGCGAGCGGGCACGCCAGGCGATGATGTTGTATGAACAGGAGATCTCCATGCAAGCGATACGGCCTAGACAGACGGGCGGTCCCGAGGTCCTTCAACTGGAAGAGGTGGCTACGCCGCAGCCTGGACCTGGCGAAGCCTTGATACGCGTGAAGGCCGCGGGACTGAACTTCATCGACGTCTACCACCGCACGGGGCTCTATCCCCTGCCTCTGCCGCTGCCCATCGGCCTCGAGGGCGCCGGCACCATCGAACGCGTCGGCGACGCGGTGACGGCGAAGGATCTCCAGCCTGGGGCAAGGGTTGCCTGGGCCTCCGTACCAGGCTCCTACGCCACGTACGTGGTGGCGCCGGTCGATCGCCTAGTCCCGGTTCCGGACAACGTCACCACCGAGATTGCCGCGGCCCTGCTCCTCCAAGGCATGACCGCGCACTATCTGATGAAGACGATCTTTCCCCTACGCGCTGGACACACCGCCCTGGTGCACGCGGCGGCCGGCGGCGTCGGACTGCTCCTCACGCAAATGGCAAAGCGCGCCGGAGCGCAGGTCATCGGCACGGTTTCCACCGAAGCCAAGGCGGCCTTGGCCAGGGACGCGGGCGCCGACCACGTGATCAACTACCAAGCCATCGATTTCGCCGCGGAAACCAGGCGTCTGACGGGCGGGCGGGGCGTGAACGTGGCCTACGATTCAGTCGGCAAAGCGACCTTCGACGGAAGCCTGGATGCCCTCGCACCGCGCGGCTACCTCGTGCTCTACGGGCAATCGAGCGGGGTTGTGCCGCCGCTGGATCCGGCCCGGCTGTCCAAGGGTTCGTACTTTCTGACCCGACCGTCGCTCGCGCACTACACGGCCACGCGCGAGGAGCTACTGTCCCGTTCGCGCGACCTGTTCGACATGGTCGGCGCCGGCCAGCTGCGCGTGCGCATCGACCGCACTTTCCCGTTGGCGCAAGCCGCCGACGCCCACCGCGCGCTCACCAGCCGAGCGACGACGGGCAAGGTGCTGCTGATTCCGTAGCGACGAAAACAGCTAGGGCTTCTTCTTGCGGCCGCGCACGCGGTGCAGGTTGGCGTAGATCTTCGGCCCGAGGCTGGCCACCATCAGCCGCTCCACCTCGCGCTCGACTTCGGCGCGCTGGTTCTCGTCGTCGTA
>Ga0265316_10005221_pt1 | contig 12695 bp, 8 predicted proteins | sample 4522metaG_FD_202092 | JGI IMG/M metagenome (GOLD analysis project Ga0265316, IMG submission 202092) | Rhizosphere microbial communities from Carex aquatilis grown in University of Washington, Seatle, WA, United States - 4-5-22 metaG | ecosystem: Host-associated > Plants > Roots > Rhizosphere >... | reverse complement strand
CAGCCCAGTTGCTCAAAACGGGGCATCTGGACCTGACCTTCCTGTCTCTCTCGGCAGCGATCATCGTCGTTTGTGTGGTGGCGGCATATCGTGTCTATAGCAAGCGTGATCTGTACATATAGAGGCGTCAATTTCATCGCGGCGAGAAGTTCCGTACTGCGACGGCCGGTGGTGACACGCGCGCTCCGCCTGGAGATTCACTGCGTTGAAAGCGGAGCGACCGGAACAATGAGATAAGTCCGACCCGGCGACGTGTCAAAATGGAGAATGCCCGTCCGGTCCTTTTTTGCCTCGAGCATCGTGCCGCCCCGGGAGATGCGCCAATCCCCTTTGCCCCGTCCGAGCTTGAGATGGCAGGGCTTGCCGAGAGCGCTCTTGATGCGGACCAGCGTTGGACTGTTTTTATTCCATTCGATATCCACCTCAAAGCCGCCGCGAGCCTTCAAGCCCGTCACACGCCCGTTGTGCCATGTATCCGGCAATGCAGGAAGGATCCTGATGAGATCGCCATGGCTCTGCAGGAGCATCTCGGCAATCGCGGCCGTTGTCCCCAGAATTGCGTCGATCATGAACAGCCGCGGCATGTTCACGTTGTCCCAGAAAAGCGACAAGCCTTGGAATCTCCAATCATTGTGGGCCGTCAACAGATTGCTCATGAGACAGCTCTGCGCGAGATACTCCAACGCTTGCAGGGCTTCATTTCCCTGACCCAGTCGAGCATGGAGCGCCGCGAGGTTGGGATAGCTCCATCCGGCCATCTCCTCATAGCCGCGGGATTCGCGGGCCTCCAAGGCTTTCGAGGCTGCCGCAGCAAGATCCGGCGTATCCTCAGTGGTAAAGAGGTCGCCCGGGTAGAGAGGATACAGATGGGAAAAATGCCTGTGCTTCGGGTTCTCCTCTGCGCTGGGATCGGCCCATTCCTTCAGCGACCCTTCGCGATCCACTGGCCATGACGGCAGTCGGTCCCGCATTGCTTCCCAGCGGGGAATCATTTCGCTGTCCACGCCGAGTATGCGCGCTGCGGCGATGGCGTTGCGGATGAGCTCCGAAACGATCGCAATGTCGCATACGGCGTTTTTGCACACGTACGCCTTTCGATTTGCCGGGATGTTTTCAGGGGAAAGCGAGGGCACCATCATGAGCTTTCCGTCGTGATCAGGAATCAGGAAGTCCTCATAGAATTCGAGCACGGTTTTGAAGAACGGGTATGCACTTTCTTTCAAAAAGGCCGCATCGCCTGAATATTCGTAATGCTGCCAGAAATGCTGGGCAAGCCAGCCGGCCGCTCCTGTCCAGGCCACCCACCATCCGGGCAAAGCGACCGCATCGCGCGTGCACGCGATCGGGAAGAATACACCCCGACAACCGAAAAGGTCCGCGGCGTTGCGCCGAGCGGCAGGGAGCATACGCTCGATCAAGTCGAAAAGCGGGCCCGCGCATTCACTCAGGTTGCAGCTTTCCGAGAGCCAGTAGCACATCTCGATGTTGATATCGAAGTGCCAGTCGGATTGCCAGGCCGGGTGGAGGTCGTTGTTCCAGATCCCCTGCAGGTTGATCGGGTTTGTCCCCGGTCTGCTGGAGGCGATCGTCAAATACCTTCCGAGCTTGAACAGGGCTTCGAACAAGCCACGATCGGGCTTGCCGGCCAGCGCGGCGGCAAGCATCGCATCCGTCGAAGGACTGGTACGGCGGCCGCGGTCAAGGGTCAGATCGACCCGTCGATAGTAACGTTGATGATCGGCAACGCTCTCTTTGAAAACATGGTCGACTGATTTGTCGATGCCGACCCTCCGGGCGGCTTCCGCCCACGGCGAGGTGTTTTCATCGTAGGTAACCACGGAAAGCAGGATGGCAATACTGTCGGCTCCGACAATGGAAGCCTGCGATATGTCAAATCTGCAGTCTCCGCCGATCCGCGTCACGCGGCATGCCACCGAGAAGTGCGGCCCAGAAGTGCTCTGTACTGTGTAGCCGAAGATGCCATCCCCCCCGGTCTCGGGACGTACGATCCAGTCGTTCTGCGAACGGCATGACAGGACCACGTCGCAACGGAGGGATTTTCTCGCGAGGTTGCTGATTTCCATGGCGATCACCCGGTCCGGCGCCGATGCGCAGTATCGCCTGCGCTGACGGTTCGCTCCCATTGAGAAGCTCACTTCCGCAACGCCGGTTGCCAGGTCCAGGCCGCGGCGGTAGTCCTTCACGGGAACGGGCAGGTCGACCTTGACAACCACGTCTCCTGCAATCTGGTACTCTTCCACCGAAAGGTCCGGATGTGACGGGATGGGCTGGAGCTTTTCCATGGTCAGAGCTTGCGCCTCCTCCCATCGGCCTTCTGCGCATGCCTTTCTGATCCCGGCCAGATGCCCTGAGACCGGCACGGTCTTGCGATCCACGAGCCGCTGCCACAGGTCGTCGTGATTCAGCGTCAAACGTTCCCTGCCCGGACACCCGGTCACCATTGTCCCGATCCGCCCATTGCCAATGGGCAGTCCCTCGATCCACTCAGGACTTATTCGCTCAGACCAGAGTTGATCCCGTTTCATCGTGACCTTCCTTCAGGCGCTGACGGAGCGCCTTCCCCGACACGAGCTCGCCATTCCGACGGGCTCATGCCTGTCACTTTCTTGAATATGCGCGCGAAATAATGGGCGTCGCCGTAGCCCACCATGGCGCCCACCGTCCCCACGTCGATGTCCTCGGGCCCGGAGAGCAGCTGCATGGCCTTCTGGAGACGCACGCGTGTGAGGCGGTGCAGCGGGGTCTCACCCGTGATCTTCTTGAACACGCGGGTGACGTGGGAGAGATCGAAGCCAAGGGTGCGGCTCATCTCTTTCAGGTTCAGCGGCTGGATATAATCCCGCGTAATCTTCTCTTCGACGTGTTCCACGATTCCTCGCGCATCGAGACGCAGACCACCCCTGAGGATACCGGCATCGAACGCAGCGGCAAGCACGTGTGGAATAAGCGCCGGCTGGTCGGCGGCGAGAATTGCCTCACGAAGGCAGCGCCGCACATCCCGGGCATCTGCGTCGAGGAAGGTGTCGCATTCCAAGAGGGAAATTAGCTGATCGAATCCCTTCTCCATGATCTTCTGGGGATACACCTTGCGCACCCACTCCTGGAAGCATTCCGTCACGGCGGCGAGGAGCGGCGCGCGTTCCCCTTTGCGCTTCAAGGCGCGAAGACGGGCCTCCACCGAGGCTTCGATGAGATTCTGCGGCCCCAGCGGCATGGAAGCATCCGTCACGGTCATCATTCGCGATCTGCCGGGGACAAGCCTCGCGCACAGAGCCGCCCGCAGCTGTTGCGTCGCCTCGTACACCCCGCTGAGAGATTGCGGCGCGGGATGGAAAAGGATAGTGACAGCCCAGGGACTCACGACGGGGGCGGCCGCACGGAAGATCCTTTCCGTGCAGTCGAGGATCCATTCCCGCGAGGGGTTCCCGCACGAGATCACCAGAAGCCGCTGATTCGGCAGCCCGATCTCGACGAACCAGTGGCGCGTTATGCGCTCCCGATCCGTCAACGAAGGGTCGGCGTCAATTGCGCGCCAGCAAGATTCGTAGAGTCGGAGCCGCTCCTCGGACACGGTGTCCGTCGGTTCCAGGATGTTGCCCAGGCACAAGAGGACAAAGGCGCCTGACTGCGGAAAGGCGATCTCCGGGGAGAAGCCCGCGCCGCTTCCCACGGCGTCATGCAGCGCACGAATCTCCTCCTCGCGCCTCGAGCCCTCGAGGTGCGCCCTGACTTTCCGCAACATCTCGCGCAGGGCGTCCACTTTGACCGGCTTCAGCAGATAGTGCTCCACACCCAGGCTGATCGCCTGACGGGCGTATTCGAACTCCGCATAGCCACTGATGATCGCGATGGGGAGGGTAGGATTGTGCGCGCGTACCGCGCGGGCGAGCTCAAGGCCGTCCATCATCGGCATCACGATGTCCGTGAGAATCAGGTCCGGCGCTCGGGAGCGAGTGAGGCGCAACGCCTCCACGCCGTTCTCCGCCGTAGCGATCACCCTGAAACCGGGATCGGCCAGGGGGATCTTTTTCACGATGTTGAGAAGAATCCGCGGCTCGTCCTCCACGACGAGGACTCGAAACTCTGCCTTCCGTGATGATGGCGGTGCCACATCCTGGATCATAGCACGAGCCTCTCCCGTGTCGCCTACCCCTTTACCGCCCCGGCCGTCATGCCGGAGACGAGGTATTTCTGACCCACGATGTAGACGACGAGAACGGGGAAGATCGTGATCAGGATATCGGCGAACACGAGGTTCCAATCCGACACGCGGCGGCCATAAAAGTTGTATATGGCGAGCGTCATGGGCCAGCGCCCAGAATTGTTCAGCACATAGAGAGGGATCATGAACTCGTTCCAGGCGTTCATGAAGTTGATGACGCACACGGTGAAAGTCACGGGTTGCAGGAGGGGGAAGACAATGAGGAAGAAGCCGCTGAAGCCGCGGCAGCCGTCCATCATGGCGGATTCGTCCATCTCGCGCGGGACGGATGCGATGAAGCCGTAGTAGAGGAAGATGCTGAAGGGCATCAGAAGCGCGCCGTAGAGCAGGATGATCCCCAAGTAGCTATTCATGAGGTGGAAGATCTGGAGGGAGCGGATCACAGTGACCATATTCAGCGGTGCCGCAAGACCGAGAAGAAAGAAGTAATACAGGCCCTTGTTTGTGCGGGATCGACGACGCGACAGGACGAACGCCGCCATGGCGGAAAAGAACACGCTCACGAGGGTGCTCAGTGCCGCGATCAGGAGGCTGTTGCAGAAGGACTGCACGAGCTTCCCTTCCTTCACGACAATGGCGTAATTCTCCCAATGAAAAATGCTCGGCAGGGTAAGGCTCATTATATTGGCGCCCGCCCGATCCTTCAGCGAGTTCACGAGGACCAGGACGAAAGGGACGAGAACGACGAGGCTCAGGATCCACACGCACACCTCGAGAATGCTTCCACGAACGCGCGTGCTCTTCATGCCAGCTCCACCGTATTGCGATTGAGCACCCGCAGAACGAGCAGGGCGATGATCGAGGTTATCACGAAGATGACCACCCCCAGCGCGGTGGCCATGCCGTAGCGGCCGGAGGAGTATTCGAAGAAGACGGCCGTGTTGAGTACACCGGTTGCGTACCCCGGTCCCCCGCGCGTCAGCACGAAGATGAGGTCGAAAACCTTCAGGCCCCAGATGAGATTGAGAATGACGTTGATGGAAATGGAGGGCTGGAGGAATGGAAGGGTGATCTTGAAGAACTTCTGCACGGCGGAGGCGCCGTCGATATCGGCGGCCTCGAAGAGGTTTTGTGGTATCACCTTGAGCCCGGCCAGAAAGATCACCATGCAGTATCCCGACATTCTCCACACCTCCACGGCCATAACGGAAGGCATGGCAGTGGAAAGGTCGACGAGCCAGCTACGCGTGAGTCCGGAGAGGCCTATAGCCTTCAACCCCTGGGTGAGCAGGCCCCGTGTCGGATTGAAAATCGATGTGAAGATCAGGCCGATGACAAGCGGGGAGAGAACGGCCGGAAGATAGAACACCGTGCGCAGGGCATTGCTGCTTTTCAGGCCACCGGAGAGCAGAAGCGCCAAGGCCAGGCCGATGACCACCTTCAGCACGGTGGTTACAACGGCGAAAAGCAGAGTGTTCTGGATGTAGAGGAGATATCGGGGGTCGCCGGAGAAGATCTCAGCGATGTTGTCGAATCCGATCCAGCGCAGATTCTGGTTCCAGGCGTTCCAGTTCGTCAGGCCGTATCCGAAGCCGATGAGGCTCGGCAGGATGAACAGCCCCAGGTAGAGCAGGAGGGCAGGCACGATGAAGTATTGTGGATACAGGGCATGCGACCGCATTTGCGCTCCCGCGTCGGTGAAATTCACTCGGGGACCTTACGGTCCCCGAGCGTCGATATAGAGAAATGAGCTGACTAGAAACCGGGGGTTCCCGCCGCTTTGGCAACCTTTGCCCGGTTGGTATCAATGGCCTCGAGCACCTGCTTGGGCGTCATCTGCCCCGCGAGCATGCCCTGGATGAGCGATCCGAAGCCCATCTGATCCCAGAACAGTATGCCCGTGGCTCCGTCGGAAAGGAAATTCCCCTTCACGAAATCGGTCATGCTGGCCAGTCCAGCCGTGGGGGCCTTCGTAACCTCGGGGAACGAGGGATTTCCCAGATCTGCGCGTCCGGCATAGAACTTGTTGAGCACCGGCACCTGAGTCTTGTAGGCAAGCCATTTCTTGACGAGGTTGACGTTTTTGCTTCCCTTGTAGACCAGTTGCAACACTCCGCCCGCCGAAGTCCCGAATGACTTCACGTCACCGGTAGCGCCCAAGGGGGATGGGAACATCTTCCAGTTCTCCGCGCCGGACTGGGGATAGTCTTTGGCGCATTCCACCTGCCAGCTCGTGTACCCCAGGAACATGGCGTACTTGCCGGTTCCGAGGGCTTCCGTGGCGTTGGTCCATTTGTCCGACATGTAGGTGGGTCCGAAATAGCCCTTGTCGGCCATCTCCTTGATGGCGGTCAAGCTCTGTTCGAACTCCTTCACGTCGGCGAACTTGGCCTTGTTGCTGTTCAGCTTCTCGTAGAGTCCCGGTGAGTGGAGATTGGCGTCTGCGGCGATCTCGTCCATGAACAGCTCAGTGTGCCACAGGTCAATGGGTATCTCGTATACCGGAATGATCCCGTTCTTCAGCAGCGTATCGCAGACCTTGAGGAAGTCAGGATAGTTCTTGGGCGGAGTCAGGCTGTACTTGTCGAAGATGGCCGTGTTGTAGACCATGCCCCATCCGTCGATGGACCATGTGTTGAGGCCAAGGAGCTTCCCGTCCACCATGCCCGATTTCTTCGCCCAATCTTTCAGGCGGCCGACCCACGGCTCGCTGCTGAGATCGAGAACTTTATCCAGAGGAAGCTGGCGCAACTCGAGGCCGGCGGCCCACATGAAGATGTCGGGGGCTTCCCCCGTATTGAGCTTTGTTTTGATGATGTTCGTGTACTGGTCGTCGGGATTGACCTGGTAGTCGATCTTGATGCCAGTTTCCTTCTCGAAATCCGCGGCAATGTCCCTGTCGACGTCCTTGATCCAGTTCTGGGACGCGCCAAACGTGATGGTGCCCGTCTCCTTCGCCGACGTGCCTTCCGTCTTCCCACTGGCGTATGCAGTGGAGAATCCGGCGAGCAGGAGCAGCGAGAGCATGAGAATCATTGTCAGCTTCATCTTGCCCATGATTCGACCTCCTTCGGACAGTTGTATGTCAGTGAACACGTGAGCATACCTGATTGGCACGTGGTTGTCGGTGGACAAAAAGGGAAAGAAGCGTGGACTTTTTTGCATTCCGCGCGCTTCTCCGGGACAGATGCTGCTGGTATAGTATGCGAGGAGGTTTCCGCCTGTGGCCGGATTCTTGAAGTCGATCAGGGCGCAGCTCTTCCTTTTCTATACCGGATTCATTGTGGTCATCATCTGCGTCCTCGGGATTTCATTCTTCCTCTACACCTCAAACGTGCTGACCCAGAGGGCAACGGACACAATGGTCCAACTCTCGGGTGCGATTGCGCGGCAGATCGACGCGGCGGTCAAAGTGGTGGACGAGACGTCGATCCGGGTGGCCTATTCGAGCCTGGTCATGGACACCTTCCTCCGCTACCAGGGCTCGCCCGGCAGGGGCACCGTCAGCCAGCAGCGGGCCTTGCGTGACATCTTCATCGCCATCATGGGCCCCCTCCAGTCCGTTTATCAGATCAATCTCTATGACCTGCACGGCACCGTTGTCGGGGCAGGGGCGAGCAACACAGTCAGCACGGTCGACCTGGAGGCCCAGCAGTGGTACCGGCCCGCAATCGCGCGAAACGGCGCACGCTGGATCACGCCCCCCTATGAAACGGACACACGGCAACCCAAGCGCCGCTTCGTCTCCCTTGTCCGCCTCTACTACGACCGCACCAATGTGCCCATCGGTTTCATCGAGGTGGCGCAGGAGTACGGGCGCATCTTCGAGGGAGCGGAATCCACCGTACGGACCATTGCACCCTGGATCAACAGCAGTCGGCTCTTTGTCATTGACGGCGCGGGCAACGCGGTGTTCCCCTTCGAGGCGAGGTCTACGGGCGACCTTGACCATTACGTTGCGGCGATGCGAATGCCAGGCGCCGGCGCCACCGCCACGGTGGCCAGCGCTGACGAAGGACGGGAGATCATCGCGCACGCCGATTCCGAGTACACGGGATGGTCGGTGGTGCTTGCCGTCTCCGAGGCGAGTCTCCTGGGCCCCTTGTTCCGATTCTCGCGCATCATGCTGGCCGCGGGGATGGCCTTCCTGCTTCTCTCGATCTTCGTCTCGTTTCTCATGGCGGCACGGCTCACCCGTCCCATCGCGAGGATCCATGCCGAGGTGGCCGGCCTCACTCTGAGGGATTTCTCCGAGCCATCCGCCCCCTCGCTCGGGAGCGGCTTCAATGAGCTGGAATCACTCTATCTTTCCTTCCGCGACATGTGCACGCGTCTGGACCGGTCAGTCACGGAGCTTCTGGCGGCCAAGGAGCATGAGGCCAACGCGCGGATGCTCGCCCTCCAGTCGCAAATGAACCCCCATTTCCTCTCCAACACGGTGACGACCATCAGCATCATGGCTGAGGAGGGAAAAGCCGTCGAAGTGATGCGGGTCTGCGATGACCTGCTCTTCATGCTCCGCTATGTCTCCTCAGGCAGCCCATTGCGCGTGACGCTGTCCGAGGAGATGGGATATACGCGCAGCTACCTGAGCCTCATGAAAAACCGTTACGCTGACAAGGTGACGTGGGACATCGACATACCCGCCGACATGATGGGTATCACGGTCCCGAAGCTCATCGTGCAGCCGCTCGTGGAGAACTCTCTCAAGTATGGCATCCATGTCGAGCCGCCCTGGCGGATACGCATTGCCGGCGTACAGAGCGACGGGCGCTGGACCATCTCCGTCGCCGATAATGGGACTGGGTTCGCCGAACGGTCGCTGGATGAGATTTCGCGGGGAATGGAAGGCATCCTTCGCCATGAGCCGGTCCCCGAGACGCCCCTCGCTGGTATGGGCCTCCTGAATATCTTCGCACGCCTGCGGATCCTCTACGGTGAAGCTGCGGTGCTCCGCGCCCTCACGCTCCCGCACGGGGGAGCCATGGTGGAGATAGGCGGCCGCACATAGGACTCATGCGCGCCGCGCCTCGGTGCCGCAAATTCGCTTCTCCTTACCCTTCCAGAGCTACCACGCGCGCACTTTGCCCCGTCGCGACAGAGAGCTCGATTCCCTTTTCTTCGAGCTCGCGACCGGTCGCCGCGGGCGCCACGTCCTTTCCGTCCAGGGTTTTCACTGAATAGATCCTATCCGCGGCAAGGCCGCGCGGCCGGAGCGTCGTCATTCCACCAATGAGGTCGTGCCAATACAAGAAAAGAAGGGATCGGCGGGCTTCAGCGTCGATCAACTGGAGCGCCGAATGGCCTGTGCGCTCTGTTATGAGCCCCGGTTCCGTGAGGAGATGAGCCACCGAGCGGCGGATCATGCCTCGCCATGCCTTATAGTATCCGATCAAGCGGGCAAGCTCTGCCTGATGTCCATCTTCGAGCCCCGCGATGTCGCCGGAAAGACCGACCACGCCGGGGAATGCCATGGCGAAGGCCTGGTCGAGATCCGCGATCTCGGCCCTCTCCCATCCCCACGCACCGGCAACGATGACGCGCTTGCCGGCAGGAGCGAATGGCGCGCCGCATGCGTCGATGCTGTCCCCGGCGGGCCTCAGGCAAAGCCACCGTGAGATGTAGCCCGGCAGGTAGCGCAGGAGGCTCTGTTCGTAGATACGGGAGGACATGAAGGGGTTCTGGTTGTCGCTCAGGAAGTTGACGTCGCCGTGAAAAAGAGAATTGAGGTCCATTCGGAGCGCCCCGCTCTGGCATCCCTCGATGCGGAGCCGGGGAAATGCACGGGCCAGCTCGTCCACGATCCCGTACCAGGCGTCGGTATACGCGGCGAACTCGGCCCCCTCCGGGTCGTAGCCCAGCTCGTGGTTCATATCGATCTTGATCCAGGCCAGATCGTAGCGTTTGACAAGATCAGCGATCATCCGGTAGGTGTAGTCCCTCGCACCAGTGACAGTGAGCCGTGGATACAAGCACCCATCCGGGGACGGGGCAAACCATTCTGGGTGCTCGACGGTAACGGGGACGCCCGGCATCAACCTCTCCGGTTCCACCCAAAGGCCGAAGCCCATATCCGCGGCACGCACCTCGCGGGCAAACTCGCCCATCCGTCCGCGGAATGCCCCGTCGAGCTTTTCGCGAAAGTCCCCTACCTGTCTGTCCCAGGGGCCGTTCATCTGGCCGTACCATCCCGCGTCGATCACGAAGATCTCGCACCCGATTTTGCGGGCAACGGCCAGCTGCCCGCGGAGTCTCTCGACGTCTAGCTTGTCATAGACGTCATACCATGAATTGTAAAGAACGGGCGGAGCCTCCTTCGTGTCCGGCCGTCGAGAAAGAAGGTAGCGGTGAAGAGAGGATGTCACTTCATGGGGTTTTCCTTCGGGAAGAAACTGCAAAAGGATCTCGGGAAGCTCAAGGGATGCGACGTCATCGAGAGTCAGATCCAGAGTCTCGTCCGCCATACCCATCTCGAGCACCACGGCGCATGGCGAGAGGGGGTGTCCCGAGGCGACGTTCTGGAGGCCTATCTTCCAGTTTCCCCGGGGGATGAGCTGAAAGGCGATTCCCTTCCCCGTCGAAGTGTCGCGGATTGCGATGTAGGGGGTGCCGCTCATGCACGTTCGGGAGCCCTCGCTGGCGATATCCACGCCGCCGTGGGCGTCCCGCCACTCGCCCTGGCTCTCATGGCACCACCGACTTTCCTGCACAAATACCTGGTAGCCGCTCGGCGCAAAAACGAAGCGTGCCATGGCACGGCGTATACGCAGGGGCGCACCGAGGAGGCTCGTTATATGATCCTGGCGCGAGATGATGCCGTCAGGAGAGGAGAAGTCCCAGTCACTCTGGATCCGGACGCCCTCGCCTTCCCATGAAAGGGTCGCACGATCATTCAGTGATCCAGCCAGTGATCCACGCAGTGCATGGGTCTCCACTCTGCCGCGGTCCGTATCCAGCACAAAGAGCCCGCGCACGCGGTCCAGACCCGCGTCGTGGCCGTAATACCCGCAGGAGAAGCCCAGGAGCCGTTTCAGGAATACTGATGATTCCGATGTAGTGAAAACAGTCTCGGGTCCGTCGCCGCACACACGTTTGCTTTCCATTTCCCTCTCCCCGGCCGCGCAACTTGCACTTCCGTGCATTGCCAGGCGGCCCCCAGCCCAAGAGTAGATACCGATACCCGTCGCGCGTCCAGATAGCACGGCGACGTACAAATTGACACTCCCCCCTGTAATCGCGTACACCCAACTGAAAAGTGCCGCGGGCAGGCCCTCGGCACTGAAGATGGAGGGAAAGGAATGGAGCTCATTCATAAAGATTACGTGAACGTCAGGGGCTTCAATTACATGCCTTCATACTCATTTGTTCTCAACGACGTGATGGATTCCTTCAATGAACAGACATGGGACAGGGAATTTGGATATGCCTGTGAGCTCAACGCGAACAGCCTGAGAATATGGGTCAGCAGCGTAAGCTTCCACAGGAATCCAAAACGATTCATCAGCAGCTTTCAGACGGTCCTTGCTCTCGCCGAGAAACGCGGGCTCTCCATCCTGCCGACGCTGTACAACAGGTGGGTGGACACGCTCTATCCCTTTGGCCAACTGGACCTTGCCCATGTGATCGCTCCCCAACCACCCGGCAACGAGCATGTGAAGTACGTGACGCAGATGGTCTCCGCATTCAGGTCCGACAGGCGGATACTCATGTGGGACTTGTGCAATGAGCCGTACTGCTTCGACAACATCGAGGAGGGCAATTTCAAAGATGAGCTGAAATGCCGCGAAACCGTTTTCTGGAAGATGGTGATCTCGGCCGCTCGGGACGCCCAACCCAGCCAGCCGCTGACCATGGGAACGTGCGGGGCCGTCGATCACAATGCAATGGAGGTCTATGATCTCGAGGATGTGATCAGCATGCATCCTTATGCCGGCTGGTGGAACGACGATTATGAAAAAGAAGTAGACACGCACATCAAGTTCGCCAATGAAAAGGGCAAGCCGCTCATCTGCACCGAGACATGCCAGGGGAGCCTGGATGATGCCGTCCGACAGGAGTGTATCACCCGCAGCCTGGGCATTCTCAAGAGAAAAGGGATCGGCTGGTATGCATGGCAGCTGTGCGCTGGTGAAATGGTCTCGTCACGGAGGGATAGGACGGACGCCAATGCAAAACCGGGAGATCGTGGCTATATGTGCTTCGTCCTCGAGGATGGGACGGTGCGTCCGGGCCATTCCATTGTCAGGGAATTGAACAAACTGTAAACTGGGCAATGGCCCGCTCCTTGCGCTTGCGCGATGCCCATGGCCGGCGCTCCCGTGCCGTTCCCCGGCAGCGGCGCAATCGATGAAGCGACGTATAGACTCCTTCGCCGGACTCTGCCTCCTGCCCGCGGAGACGGATCGCCATCTTTGGTGCCGTCTTGCTCGACTCCCTGGCCCATGGAGTCCGTCCCTGATAGACTCCTCCCTCGTGGACATGCCGCTGGACATATTCGGGCTCAGCTCCAACG
>Ga0265316_10005217_pt1 | contig 12703 bp, 9 predicted proteins | sample 4522metaG_FD_202092 | JGI IMG/M metagenome (GOLD analysis project Ga0265316, IMG submission 202092) | Rhizosphere microbial communities from Carex aquatilis grown in University of Washington, Seatle, WA, United States - 4-5-22 metaG | ecosystem: Host-associated > Plants > Roots > Rhizosphere >... | reverse complement strand
TCCATGGGGAGGACTACGTCACGTTCGCGGAACACAAAGGGCTGAGCGCGGTGACCATTTTTCGGGACTACTACCTGCGCAATGCGCTGCTGCCCCAGGTCACCGGCCTTGCGCTGGCAGTGGGCACCATGGTGACCTCCGGCATTGTCATCGAGCAGTTCTACGCCCTGCCGGGGATCGGAACAATGCTGTATGACGCCATCAAGGTGAACGATTTCCTCGTTATCTATGGGGTGGTGCTCTTCATCACCATAGTCATTGCCACCCTCATGGTGGTGGTGGAGATGCTGTACCCCCTGCTGGATCCCCGCATCCGCCACGATAATTGAGGAGGCTGCATGGCGTCCGTTTCCCTCTCTGAGTCCCTGCAGCCCAGCCGCCTCACCTTGAGCCTGAATTACCTGCGCCGCAACAAGGCGCTCACCATTGGTCTTATCATGATATTCCTGCTCACAGCTTTTACGGTCATCGGCATGCTGACAATCGATACCAGGAATGCCTACCCGCTGTCCGTACAGCCCAAGCAGCCTCCCGGGGACAAGTACTTTCTGGGCACTGACTTTTTCGGCCGCGACCTTCTTTCCGAGATGGTTGTGGGCATGTGGCAGACTGCGTTGATCGGAGTCCTGGCAGGCGCGCTGGGGACTATCATCGGGATCGTGCTCGGTTTCATGTCCGCCTATTTCGGTGGAATAGTGGATGCGGCAATCAAGGGTCTCTGCCAGATCCTGACCCCCATACCGGTGTTCCTGATCCAGGTCGTGATCGCGGGGTCCCTCGACAAGCGGGACGTCACGATCTACACCATGGCATTCATCGTCCTGCTCCTGGCATGGATGTGGCCCACGCTGGTCATCCGCTCCCAGGTCCTCACGATGAAGGAGCGGCAGTTCGTCTCCGTTGCCAAGCTTTCCGGTGTCGGCTCCCTCGGCATCATCTTCGGAGAGATAATGCCCAACCTGCTTCCGTTCATTGCCGCCGCGTTCGTCGGCCAGGTCTTCTCCGCCGTATTCGCGTCTTTCTATCTTGCCGTGCTGGGCCTCGGCCCCCTGCGGGAGCCGCTGCTGGGGAACATCATCTGGGCCGCGCAGGGCCAGGGAGCGTTTTTCAACGGCTGGTGGTGGTGGCCCATCTGGCCCGCAACCGCCATGGTCCTCGTACTCGGCTCGCTGGCTCTCGTGAACATGGGGCTGGACGAGCTGTCCAATCCGCGCATACGCAGGACCGAGTGACCATGGCGGAACAGCCGGTTCTCGAAGTATCGGACCTCCGCGTCTCCTACTACACCGACGCCGGGCGCGCCACAGCCCTGGACGGCGTGCACCTGGTGCTGAACCAGGGAGAAAAGCTGGGACTGGTGGGAGAATCCGGCTCCGGCAAGAGCACCATGGCCCTGGCAATGATGCGGATGATCAAGCCGCCCGGCCGCATCGAAAGCGGGCGCGTCATCGTCCACGGCATCGATCTCACCGCTCTCTCGGACGAGGAGATGCGCAAGGCCCGGCTCAGCGTGATCGCCTATATCCCGCAGGGGGCAATGAACTCCCTGAACCCCGTGACCCGGGTCGGCGCGCAGCTCGTGGATGCCATCGTGGCGCACGAGCCGGCATCGAAGCGCGGGGAGATCGAAGAGCGCTGCCGCCGGGCGCTCGAATCCGTCGATCTCAAGCGCGGCGTGTTCGAGATGTACGCCCACGAGCTCAGCGGAGGGATGAAACAGCGCGTCTGCATTGCCATCGACATTCTCCTGAAGCCGCGCGTGATCATTGCGGATGAGCCGACAAGCGCGCTGGACGTGGTGACCCAGCGGCAGGTCATGGAGACGATCAACCGCGTGCAGAAGCAGATCGGCGCCGCGGTCATCCTGATCGGGCATGACATGGGACTGATGGCGCAGTTCGTGGACAAGGTGGCGGTGATGTACGCCGGCAGGCTGGTGGAGCTCTGCGCCGTGCGGGAGATGTTCACCCGGCCGCTGCACCCCTACGCCAGCGCGCTCATTCGCAGCCTGCCCAGCCTGTCGAACAAGGGCGTCTTTCAGGGGATCCCCGGCCTGGCGCCCTCCCTCCTCCGCCTGCCGGGCGGCTGCTCATTCCATCCCCGCTGCCCGCATGCAATGGATGTCTGCAGGACGTCTCAGCCCCCGCTGGAAACCCTTCCGGACGGGCGGCAGGTGGCATGCCACCTGTACCCGCACAAGGCATAGGCATGGCGGACCTGCTGAACCTGCGAAGCGTGACAAAGGTCTACTCCCGCGGACTCATCTCCCGGACGTCCACCGTGGCGCTGAACGACGTGTCTCTTACGCTCAAGGAGAACGAGCCGACCATCCTGACGGTTGCCGGGGAAAGCGGCAGCGGCAAGACGACGCTTGCCATGCTTCTGCTGGGCTTTCTCTCTCCGTCCTCGGGCCAGATACTCTACAAGGGGAAGGACATCAACCGCCTGAAAGGCGAGGAGCGGATGACTTTTCGGCGCGAAGTGCAGGCGGTGTTCCAGGATCCGTTTGCCGTGTTCAACCCGTTCTATACGGTGGATCACCTGCTGTCTGTTCCCATTCGCCGCTTTCACCTGGCCAGGTCACGCGCAGACGTACGGGACAGGATGGTCGAGGCTCTCACCGCGGTCGGCCTGCACCCGGACGACGTGCTGGGCAGGTTCCCGCACCAGCTCTCCGGCGGCCAGCGTCAGCGCATCAACGTGGCGCGCGCGCTGGTGCTCAAGCCGCGCCTCCTGGTGGCGGATGAGCCGGTCTCCATGGTGGACGCCTCCCTCCGCGCAAGCATCCTGGAGACGCTGCGCGCGCTGAAGCAGGACCACGGGGTTTCCATCCTGTACATCACGCACGACCTCACCACCGCCTATCACATTTCCCGGTCAATAATCGTTCTTTACCGCGGCTCGGTGATGGAGGCAGGGGATACGGACACGGTGATCACAAACCCGCAGCATCCCTACACGCGCCTGCTCATCGATTCGATTCCCTGGCCGGACGTCGATCGCCGCTGGGGCCAGACCGAAATCAAGGCCCAGGAGTCCGAGGCCGAAGGTGCAGGGCATGCGTCGGGATGCAAGTTCTACTCGCGCTGCCCCTTTGCAATGGAGAAGTGCCGCGTGACCCCGCCGCTCTTCCGCTTGAGCGAGCGCCAGGCCGCCTCCTGCTACCTGCATGACACGCATCCAGCGCTGCCGGCTGAAAGGCTTTCCGAGCTGCTGCCTTGAGGCGGTGCCGGCGTGCGGCCACCGGCGTGCGGCCCGGCCCCCGGCGGCCCCTCAAATTTGCGGAGGGCGTGCCTGCATCCTTGCGAAATCTCGCCCATAGTAACGGTGAAGTGTTCCAACCATTAATAAGAATGGAGCAAACGCAAGGGTTGTGGTCGTGCGCCCGGGAATTACGCAGCGCGCCGGGATCTCATTCCGCTTGCTGTGAACTTTCCGCCCGCTCCACGCCCACCAGCGTGATGTCGTCGTCGTAGGAGTCGTTTCCCCGCCAGTTCCTTACCTCTGAGCGGATCCGCTCAACGGCGGCGGAAAGATTTTTTTTGCGCGTGTCCTGCACAAGGGACAGGAGCCTGTCACGGGAGAATGCCTCGGAATGGAGACTGCCGCAGTCCGTGAGGCCGTCGGAGTACAGGAACAGGCGGTCCCCGGGCGCGAAGGAGATCTCAGCCTCCGTGAGCGTCAGCCGGGGGGAAAGTCCCACTGCGTAACCGTCTACCCTGATCTCCTCGATGCGCCCATCTTTCCGGATGACCAGGGGAAAGGGATGGCCGGCCCGGACCAGCCGCATCTTTGCGCTCTTCAGGTCAATGACGCCGTAGCAGATGGAGAAGAAGGCTCCGTCGCCGAACCCCTGGAACAACTCATTCATGCCGATGACGACCTCACGCGGGAAGAGGGGGTCGGTGTTGAGAAACGGCAGCTTCCTCCCCCGCGCGGGGTTCGGCGCCATGAGCCTGCTCACCAGGTAGGCCATGGAGGCGGCCGCGATTCCGTGGCCCATCACGTCCACGATGAAAAGCCCCGCGTGCGTATCATCGATGGAGTAATAGTTGTAGACGTCACCCGCGCCGAATGCCGCGGGCAGGAGGAATCCGTGCATCAGGAAATCGTCAAAGACCGTTCCGCTCGCCGGGAGAAGGCTCTTGTGGACCTTTGCGGCTGAACGGAGCTCCTCTTCGACTATTCCTTCCACCCTTCGCGGCTCCGTGTTGTCGCGGAAAGAGAGGACAATGCCGCGGACCATGCCGCGCTCGTCGCGGTACGGTTCCAGGTTCAAGTCCACGGTGCGACGGACCCCGCCTTCGGTGAGGAGGGTGCAGTTGCGGTAGCCGGCACGGTTGCCGTCAAGAATCACCTCGTTCAGGGGTAGAAGGGTCTCCTGCTGGCCCCTGTGTTTGACGATCTTGACCAGGTTCGTCACGGATGTCGACAGGGGGAGGGGCAGGGTCAGGTTCAGGAGATTTGCCGCGGTGGCGTTGATGTACTCCACGCCGCCCTTGATGCCCGCTACGATGATCCCGTCCCCGAAGGACTGGAGCACGGTGGTGAGCCGGTCCTTGGCCCTGCGCAGCTCTTCATGCAGGGCGGACTTGTGCAGAGCCATCTCGATGGAGGCTTCCAGCGCCCGTTCATCGAATGGCTTCAGGACGTACCCGAACGGCTCGGTCAGCTTGGCCTTCTCCAGCGTGTCCGAGTCGGAATAAGAGGTCAGGTAGATAACCGGCACATGGTAGGAGTCCTTGATGATCCCGGCAGCCTGTATGCCGTCCATCTCGCCGGCCAGGTGGATGTCCATCAACACGAGATCGGGCTCCATTGCCCGGACCTCGCGCACCGCTTCCTCCCCGGATGACACGACCGCCGGCACTTCGTAGGAGACGCTTTCCAGGTAGGTGCGGATTGCGAGCCCGACGAGCTCTTCATCTTCCACGACAAGGATGCGCGCTTTTTTCATCTATACAACCTCATTTGAATCATCCTGATCGGAGGTTCCGCCGGGCCGAAGGGGGAACTCGATTTCGAGCCGCGCACCCGCAGGGCCCCTGATCACTCTCAGGCTTCCGTGGATCTGCCGTGCGAGCCGCGACACGATCTGCATGCCCAGCGTTCCCGCCGTCTCCGGATCTACCTCGGCAGGGATTCCCACCCCGGTATCCGACACGGAGAGCAAGACCCGGTCCTCGTCCTTTCTGGCCAGCTCCACGCGCAGTTCCCGCTTCTCGAAAACCATGCCGCGGGGGAAGGCATGCCGCAGGACGTTCGTGCACAGCTCGTTGACGATGAGCCCGCAGGGTATGGCCTGGTTCACCTCCAGGCTCAGGGGCTGGGTCACGGGAATGAAGGTGATTCCTCCCTCCGTGCGGTAGGCGGCAAGAAGCCGGCCGACCAGCCTTTGGAGGTAGCCGCCGAAATCGATGTGGCTGAAATCCTTGGATCTGTACAGGTCCTCGTGCACCAGGGCCATGGAGAGGACCTGGTTGCGCGAATCCTGGAGGGCGGCGCGGACGCTCTCACTGTCCATGCGGCTCTCCTGCAGGTAGAGCAGGCTGGAGATGATCTGCAGGTTGTTCTTCACCCGATGGTGGATCTCCTTGAGGAGCACCGTCTTCTCCTGGAGGGAGCTGAGGATCTGCTGCTCGGCGCGCATGACCTCGGTGACATCGTGGCTGATCGTGCCGATGCGGTAGCCCTGGTCGGTGCGGATGAGGAACTCGTTCTGTCGGAATGAGCGCAGTGTGCCGTCGGGCCGCTGTATGGCATCTTCGATCTGGCGTGAAAGAACGGTCGGCTCCCGGGAAGCGAGGGCTTCCCGATAGTGGCCTTCGACCCCTGAGAGGTAGTCATCGGTGAGGCGCGCGCGGGGCACCGCTTTCACAGCGAGGCTCCAGATCGGCTTGCCTATGACTTCCGCGGAAGGAATCCCGGTGAGCAGCTCGGCGGCCTTGTTGTAGACAATGATGATTCCCGCCTCGTCGGTCATCACGATCGATTCACTGGACTGCTCGATGAAGGTGCGGAACTTTTCTTCGCTGGCCACGAGGGCCTGCTTGACGATTCCCGCCTCCACCAGGTCCCGGGAGCGCTGGGCCGCGATGAAGACGACCGCGGCCAGCCATCCGTACTCGACCAGGTAGAGGAAGGAGTACAGCCCGAAGGAGACCGCGAAGTCGCTGAGATAGGCGGCGCCGACGACGCCGAGCAGCCAGAAGAGCCTGCGCGCGTCATGAGCGTGGCCGCTGCGGCCGTAGCGCCACGTGACCCACAGGAAGTAAACAAGGAAAACCACGCCGAAGAAATACTGAATCGAAGTCAGGATTCCCGGCTCCGCTTCGAAATAGACGACGGAGAGCCCGAATGGAAAGGGGACCCGTGTTATCAGTGAGCTGCCCGGCTCCCATGTCAGGCTCCCGAAGCCGATGACCTGGATGATCACGCTGAAGGCGCACCACGCGGCAAAGGCTGCGAAGTGGCCTTTCGGGACCTGGCGCGTGCGGTCGGAAAGATAGGCGAGGAAGGCGAGCGCCACGAGATTGAGAAGGATTGCCTGCGCCCTCAGCCATGGAATGCTCTGCAGGGCCGAGTCCACGTTGTATTCTCCCGCGCACGCGATATCATAGAGACCGGCCAGGAAGCAGGTGACCGCGAAAGAGAGATCATAGAGGTTGCCCCTGCGGCGCCACCAGATCATGAACTCGTACAAAACGACCGTCAGGCAGATGAACCCCATTCCGATGGGGAAAAATGGATAGAGTTTTACCGACATTTTGCTGCGTCCCCGGGCCCGGATCAGAATTTACCACGTTGGCCGCACTTATTCCTCGTTTCCCCTTACCCCTTTGCAAATCCCCGCAGAACCGTGGGCAGGATTCCTCCATTAAGGTAATACGAGAGCTCGGTCGGCGTGTCGATGCGCGCCCGCACGCTGAAACGTTTCTCCGCGCCCGAGGCATCGCGCGCGGTGACGACAAGGGTCTGTCCCGGCTTCTCGGCTGTCTCCATCTCGTAGGTCTCTTCGCCGGAGAGCCCCAGGCTGGCCGCGCTTTCTCCTGCCTGGAACTGCAGGGGAAGAACGCCCATGCCGACCAGGTTCGACCTGTGGATGCGCTCGTAGCTTTCCGCGATCACCGCGCGCACGCCCAGCAGCAGGGCGCCTTTTGCCGCCCAGTCACGCGAGCTCCCCGAGCCGTATTCCTTGCCGGCGATCACGAGGAGGGGCACACCTTCCGCCCTGTACTTTTCAGCCGCGTCGTAGATTGAGAAGGTTTCCGCCGAAGGGAGGTGCCGGGTGAATCCGCCTTCGACTCCGGGCACGAGCTTGTTGCGGATGCGGATGTTGGCAAAGGTGCCGCGCAGCATCACCTCGTGGTTTCCGCGGCGTGAGCCGTACGTGTTGAAATCCTGGACATTCACGCCGTGCTCCTTGAGCCATTTCCCGGCCGGACTCTTCTCCGGAATGTTGCCCGCGGGAGAGATGTGGTCCGTTGTCACCGAATCTCCGAGAACTGCCAGGACCCGCGCATTGCGTATCCGCGGAATCTCGGGCGGACGGTTTGTCAGGCCCTCGAAGAACGTGGGCTTGCGGATATAGGTCGAATCCGGTTCCCAGCGGTAGCGCTTCTCATCAGGTGTCTTCACGCCGTTCCATGTCTCGTCCCCGCTGAAGACGCTCGCATAGACGGAGCGGAACATCTCCGGCGTGAGACTCTCCCTGACCGACGCATCGATCTCCGCAAGTGTCGGCCAGATGTCCTTCAGGAACACCGCGCTGCCGTTGTGGTCCCTGCCCAGGGGCTCGCTCGCCAGGTCGATATCCATGGTCCCGGCGAGCGCGTATGCCACCACCAGGGGCGGGGAGGCCAGGTAGTTGGCCTTCACCTCGGGATGGATCCTGCCCTCGAAGTTGCGGTTTCCCGAGAGCACGGACACCACGGTGAGGTTGTTCTCCAGCACCGCGCTGCTGATGACCGGGTTCAACGGCCCGGAGTTCCCGATGCAAGTCGTGCACCCGTACCCCACAAGATGGAACCCGAGCGCTTCCAGGTAGGGGCTGAGCCCGGCCCGGTCCAGGTACTGCGTGACGACCTTGGAGCCGGGAGCGAAGCTCGTCTTGACGTAGGCGGGGACGCGAAGGCCGAGCTGCACTGCCTTGCGCGCCAGGAGACCGGCCCCGATCATCACGGACGGATTGGAGGTGTTCGTGCAGCTCGTGATGGCCGCAATCACCACCGCCCCCTGTGAGAGGGTCTCTCTGTCTCCCCCCAATTCCACTTCAACGCTCTTCTTTTCAGTCCCTGCGGCGACTGCTGCGTCCCGCCACGAGCTCTTGGCCCGTGAGAGCGGGATCCTGTCCTGCGGCCGCTTGGGACCTGCCATGGAGGTTTCCACGGTGGAAAGATCGAGCTCGAGAAGCGTGGAGTATTCGGGCTCCTCCGCGCCGCGACCCCGGAAGAGCCCCTGCTCCTTGCAGTATCGTTCCACCAGGTCCACAAGGTCGGGGCTGCGGCCGGTGAATTGCAGATACTCGATTGTCTTCTCATCCACGGGGAAGAAGCCGGCCGTGGCGCCGTACTCGGGGGACATGTTGCCGATTGTCGCCCGGTCCGCCACGCTCAGAGAGTCGAGCCCCGTCCCGAAGAACTCCACGATCTTGTCCACCACCCCGAACTTCCTCAGGGCCTGCGTTACGGTGAGCACCAGATCAGTGGCAGTCATTCCCTCCCGCAGCGCGCCGGTGAGCCGCATCCCAACCACCTCCGGGATCAGCATGTAGAGCGGCTGGCCCAGCAGCGCGGCCTCGGCCTCGATGCCGCCGACGCCCCACCCCAGGACCCCGATGCCGTTGATCATGGGCGTGTGGGAGTCCGTGCCCACCAGCGTGTCCGGGAAAGCGATTGCGCCCTTGCCGTTCGCGTCCGCGCGCGTCTGCACTACGCGGGCAAGGTACTCGAGGTTCACCTGGTGCACGATGCCCGTTGCCGGAGGCACGACCCGAAAGTCCGCAAAGGACTTTGCGCCCCAGCGGAGGAACTCGTAGCGTTCGCGGTTGCGCTGGAACTCGAGGGCCGCGTTGCCGGCAAGGGCGCGGGAGGAGGCGTAGAGATCCACCTGGACCGAATGGTCGATGACGAGGTCCACCGGGATCACGGGGTTGATCCGCTGCGGGTCACCGCCCATGTCTCCCATGGCATCACGCATGGCAGCAAGGTCCACAATGGCCGGCACACCGGTGAAATCCTGCATGATAACCCGGGCCGGCTTGAAGGGAAAGTCCCGGCTCTTCGCCTGCGGGCTGTTCCATGCGCACAGGGCGTGCACGTCTTCTTCCCGCACGTCGAAGCCGTTCACCTGGCGCAGGACCGACTCCAGGAGGATCTTTATTGAGAAGGGCATACGCGCAACTTTTCCGATTCCCTGTGACTCAAGCCGCGGGAGGCTGAAGAAATCGAAGCGGTCTTTCTCCGTTTTCAACGTGCTGCGTGTTCCGAAGGGGTTGGCTTTCATACATTGTCTCCAGCGCCTAATATACAGAGCGAGGGCTCACCTTGCCATCCGGGTGCAATTGCTCTATCATTGAGCGCAGAGAGACACTGAAGATGCTAGTTCCCGCGGAGGTCTGGACAGTGGCAAAGGCGGAGCAGGGCAATGCGGTGCTGGTCCGGCCGCTGGGGCTGGACGTGGCCGTGCCGATATTCATTGCGCCGCTCGAAGCGCAGTCCATTCTCATAGGGCTGGGCAGCGTCAAGATGCCGCGCCCCCTCACGCATGACCTCTTCATCACCGTCCTGGAAAGTCTCGAGTCATCAGTCAACAGGGTGGAGATCACCTCTCTGCGGGAAGGCACCTACTACGCCAAGCTCATCCTGGAGGCAGCCGGATCGGAGATCGCCGTTGATGCCCGCCCATCCGATTGCCTGGCCCTTGCCGTGCGGGTGAAGTGCCCCATCTATATCGACGAAGCGGTGGTAGATGAGGCCGGAATTTCGGTGAAGATGGTGGAAGAGAAGAACAAGGAGCTCAAGCCGGAGGACGTTGCGCAGCTTTCGGAAGAGACCGAATCCACGCCCCAGCTGCCGGAAGCCGCTCCCATGCCGCCGGAGTCGGAGATGGCACGCCTCCGCAAGCTCCTGGATGCTGCTATTGAAGAAGAGAATTACGAAGAAGCCGCCCGGATACGTGATAAGATTCGGGAGCTCGAAAGCTCCTAGGTGCTAATCTGGCCCGATTGTGGTGCCCGTGAACTCCCTGCCCTCCAGGATGCGTGAAAGGTTCGCAAGGTCCCGTCCTTCGGCAAATACCACTTTTATATGTGACTGCGCGGCTGCGCGCGCAGCGGTCGGATCAAAGGGTGTGTTCTTGCCCGGTGTCCACTCTCCCCCGACAATGCCGAGCATCTCCTTCCAGGAGAGCCTGTCCATGGGCTTTGCCGCGGGGTTCTTTTTCGGGTCATCCGAGTAGACTTTTGCCACGTTGGAGAGATTGACCAGGGTGTCCGCTGAAAACCGCTGCGCCAGGACCACTGCGTCATTGTCGGTGGAAAATCCCGGCTTCCAGCCCGCTGCCATCATGACCCGGCCGGCAAAAACAGCAACCGCGGTGGGGTCGGTCACAAGATCCTCCACGCACCAGCGGTGAAACACCCTGCGCAGGAGCTCCCCGTTCACCCGGGTGGCCGCCACTCCCACCCAGTCGAGGTCATCACTGCGGGGCTCGGCAACCACTTCTCTCAGGGCCGCCTGGTAGTCACGGGCAAGGCCCCCGCCCCCGCAGACGATGATGAGCTTGCGGCCCTCATCCGCCTCGAGGTAGCCCTCCACCAGGCGCGCGAACCCTTTCAGGAAACCGGTATCCACTCCCCGGGGCGCGATGATCGATCCTCCGAGGGAGATGACGATCACATGAGGGGACATGTGCCTACTATTGCATAATTATCCGCGTTTGTTTATACGTGGGTCATGGAAAAGATAAAGATTTTCGTCGCAGACAGCATTTCAAAAGAGGGTTTGGAAGAGTTCGCCCGGTTCTCCGAGCTGGAGCTCGTGATCAAGACGGGGCTCGCGCCGGAGATGCTCAAGTCGGAGCTGGGAGATTCGCAGGGTCTCGTCGTGCGCTCCGCGACCCAGGCCACCCGTGAAATAATCGGGGCAGGCAAGTCGTTGAAAGTAATCGGCCGGGCCGGCGCCGGGGTGGACAATATCGATGTGAAGGCAGCAACCGAGCGCGGCATTGTCGTGCTGAACACCCCCGGGGGAAACGCCGAGGCAGCGGGAGAGCTCGCGGTGACAATGATGTTCGCACTTTCCCGGGACCTCGTGCGCGCGGACACCTCCATGAAGGCGGGCAAATGGGACAAGAAGAGCTTCAATGGCGTCGAGCTTTTCGGCAAGACCCTGGGCCTCATCGGGTGCGGACACGTGGGAAGCATTGTCGCCAGGCGCGCACTTGCGCTGGGCATGAAGGTGATCATCACTGATCCCCTGGTGAAGGAATCCCAGGCCAAGGAGCTGGGCGTGCGTCTGGCCGGGCTGGATGACGTGCTCAAGGCGTCGGACTTCATTTCCCTTCATTCCCCTCGGACGGAGGAGACGAAGGGCCTTTTCAACGCGAAGACATTCGCAAAGGTGAAGAAAGGCGTCTTCCTGGTGAACTGCTCGCGGGGCGGCATTGTCGTGGAAAAGGATCTCATTGCGGCGCTGGATGAGGGCATTGTGCGCGGCGCAGCCGTGGACGTGTTCGACAAAGAGCCTCCCGAGGACTGGAGCCTGGCGAAGCATCCGAAGGTGATTGCCACGCCTCACATCGGGGCCTCCACGGGAGAGGCGCAGGTCAATGTGTCCATCATGATTGCGCGCCAGATTGGCGCGTACCTCACCCGGGGGGAGATCGTCAACGCGGTGAACACCATCGGCGCGAAATAGTCGGAGGGCCCGCGTTATTGCCGAACTCCCCGTCCGGGGGTACATTGCACAGGGGAGCGGGACAATGAGTTCAGATATCACGGACTTGCTGCGCGAATGGGAGTTCGACTCGGACAATCAGATACGGATCGTGCAGGCGGATGACGGCCGGCAGGTGCTGCAGGTCCGGCAGCCAATGGGAATAGAGCAGTACGAGCTGGACGGCCGGCCGGACGGCAAGAAGCCTTTTGGCCGGGACTCCGCCCTGGAGGAGTTCCAGGCTCGCCTGGAGAACTACCAGGCCTCCCACGGCAGTGATGACGGGTTTGCCCTTTCCCACGAAGACTTCGCCACCCTGCAGGGGGAAGGGGTCCTTTTCTACTTCCGTTACCTCGTCCTTTTCCAGATCGGGGACTTCGTGCGCACCAGCCGGGATACCGACCACAACCTGTCCCTTTTCTCTCTCGTGGAAAAGTACGGGGACAACGATGACGACCGCCGCGAGCTTCTGCAGTACAAGCCCTACGTGCTGCGGATGAACGCAATCGCGCGGGCCATGATCTCATTGCACAAGGAAATGAAAAGCGCGGCGGAGGACATCCTCAACAGCGCCATCACTGCCATCGAGGGAATGGGAGACATCGACACGCCTGCCTTCCAGTTCGAACGCGTGCGTTCTCTGAACTACCTGAAGGCAACCTTGAAGCAGATCCACGAAAAGAAGGACTCCCCCATCGAGGCGCTGAAGAGCGAGCTCCAGAACGCCATCGATGATGAGGACTATGAACGGGCAGCTTCCCTCCGGG
>Ga0265316_10005216_pt1 | contig 12705 bp, 15 predicted proteins | sample 4522metaG_FD_202092 | JGI IMG/M metagenome (GOLD analysis project Ga0265316, IMG submission 202092) | Rhizosphere microbial communities from Carex aquatilis grown in University of Washington, Seatle, WA, United States - 4-5-22 metaG | ecosystem: Host-associated > Plants > Roots > Rhizosphere >... | reverse complement strand
TGGACGGCTCGTCACACCGCGGTCGGGTGGACCTGGATGCACAACGCGATCAATTCCTGCTGGACCACGGCGAGCGCGTGCTGCGATTGGAAAACGAACAGGTCCTGCACGACATCGACAGCGCGCTGGCTCGCATTGCGGCGATGCTGCCGACCGGTTGACGTGATCGCGAGACCCGCAGACACCCCTCTCCGCTTGCGGAGAGGGGCCGGGGGTGAGGTCTTCCGCACGGGCCGCAAAGCGCAGAGCGCGAGCACGTCTTGGTACCGCGAGACCCGCAGACACCCCTCTCCGCTTGCGGAGAGGGGCCGGGGGTGAGGTCTTCCGCAGGCGCCGCAAAGCGCAGAGCGCGAGCACGTCTTGGTACCGCGAGACCCGCGGACACCCCTCTCCGCTTGCGGCCGCTTGCGGAGAGGGGCCGGGGGGGGTGGCGCGCGCGCGGAGCGTACTTCCTGTACGCGAGCACGTGCGCCGCCGGGATCGCGAAGGTATCGGCGAAAAGCGCGACCCTTTTAGGCGGCGGGGCAGGTGTCGCAGACCAGCTTCTTGCGCGAGCTCGTCCGCCCGAGCGGCTTGCGGCAGTCGGGGCAGAAGGTGATCGTCGGCGCGCACGCGTCGCAATAAAAAACGCCCCAGCGCTCGAACGACTCCGTGCGCGGCTCTTCCTCGCAGTGTCCCGGCGTGTGGCAGGGACGCGGCACCTTCACGCCGCAGCCCGCGCAGACGCAGAGCGGGTGCTGCTGGACCAGGCGGGTCAGCTCGTCGGTCACCCCGATGTACGGGGCGATACCCGTTCCCCGGCAAAGCGGGCACGCGGTCGAGAGCTGGCGCGCCACGGCGTTGCGAATGAATTCGCTCTTGTTGGGCATCGCGTCGAGCAAGGCGGCGAGCTCCGGCTCGACCTTGAAGGCGACGATCTGCTTATTGGGGCGAGGTTTGCGAGGCACGTTCACGCGGTGAGGCTCCCGTATGACGAATTAATAACGCATAAGTGGCCGAGGTCGAGCCCCGCCCGGTCGATGCGCTATATGTCGGTGCCGTGCTGGTCGACGAAATCAAAGCGCAGATGACCCGCGCGAGGCGGGAAAAAGACGACGTGGCCAGAAACGTCCTGGGCCTCGCGCTCGGCGAGATTCAGACGGCGGAGGCGCGCGCCAACCGCCCCCTCCGCGACGACGAGAGCGCGGCCGTCGTGCGCAAGCTCTTGAAGTCGAACGAAGAAACCCTGTCGCTCTCCGGCGCCGGTCCCGCGGCAGAGGCACTCCGCCGCGAAATCGAAGTTCTCTCCGGTCTCCTGCCCGCCGCGCCGCCCGCCGAGGCGATCGAGGCGGCCCTGGCATCGGTGGCAGACGCGGTGCGCGCGGCCAAGACCGAGGGTCAAGCCATGGGCGTCGCGATGAAACACCTCAAAGCGGCCCACGTCGCGGCGGACGCCCCGGCCGTGATGGAAGCCGTCCGCAAGCTGCGGTGAACGAGCCGGGGCCCGCCGGGGTCTCGAGCGGGTGGGCCGGCGGCTGCTTCGCTTTGCTTTAGTCTTCCGACTCGCCCGTCCCGATCCGTCCCTCGAGCCTCTCGCGCGCGTCCCTCGCGAGGTCGATCGGCCGTCCTTGAAGGAGGAAATCCCGGTCGCCTTCTCGCTTCGACGAGTGCACTTTCACCCGCAGGACGATCGGCTTGCCGTCCGTCTGCACCATGCCCTCGACGCGCGAACCCGGAGGCCACGGCACCGAAGACCGGAGCGCGATTGCGTCGGCGCCAATCGACACGACACGGGCTTCGCCCCCTTTGGTCCAGGTGACCCGCGCGCTCATCGGTTCTTGGCCCGGATGTCCACGCGCGCATCGCGCTCCGCGTCGCGTTTGGCGATGGCGGCGCGCTTGTCATAGGCCTTTTTTCCCTTGCCCACGCCGATCTCCACTTTCACCCGCCCTTCCTTGAAATACAGCCGCGTGGGCACCGCCGTGTAACCGCCGCGGGCGAGATACTCGTGGAGCTCGCCTATCTCGCGCGCGTGCAAGAGCAGCTTTCGCGAGCTCCTCGTTGCATGGGGGAACGCGACCGCCTGCTCGAACGGCGCGATGAACATCTGCTTCAGCCAGGCCTCGCCCCGGTCGACCGACACGTACGCGTCGCTCACGTCCACTTTGCCGGCTCGCATCGACTTGACCTCGCTGCCCGCGAGGACGATGCCGGCCTGGTAGCGGAGCTCGATGTCGTAGTCGAAAGTCGCACGCCGGTTCTTGACGATGAGCGGTTCTCGCTCCTCTTTTGCCATGCTCCGCGCCTTCTCTCAGCCTCCGTCGGCGCGCGGCAACTCGCCACTGTCGTCGGGCGCGTCGAACGGCGCGTCTTCCCCGCCGACCCCGAGTTGCCGCTCGAGGGCCGTCACGCGCTCGCGGAGCGTTTCGTTCTGGCGGGCCAGGGATCGGATCATCTCGGTCATCGGGTCCGGCAGGTTCGCGTGGTCGAGCGCCGACTCGAATCGATCGCGGCTGAGAATCATGACCCGCGCGGGTACGCCTACCACGGTCGTCGCCGGAGGCACATCCCGCACGACCACGCTGCCCGCGCCGACGCGCGCGTGGTCGCCGACGTGAATCGCGCCGAGGATGCACGCGTTCGAACCGATGACGACGCCGTTTCCCACTTGCGGGTGCCGCACGGTGTGCTCGAGCGACGTGCCGCCGAGCACGACCCCCTTGTAGAGAAGGCACTCGTCGCCGACCGTCGCCGTCTCGCCGACGACGATTCCCATGCCGTGATCGATGAAGACCCGCCGGCCAATCCGCGCGCCCGGGTGGATCTCGATGCCCGTGGCGAAACGGTTGCCGTAAGCCAGCAGCCGCGCGGCCAGCTTGTAGTCGCGCACCCAGAGAGCGTGGCTAGCCCGGTGGAGCCACAGGGCGTGCACGCCGGGGTACACGAGCACGACTTCGAGCGACGAGCGCGCTGCGGGGTCGTTGGCGCGTACGGCGCGCACGTCCTCGGCGACGAGCTCCGCCGCCCGAAGCAGCCACTTTGCCCAGCTCGACATGGGGAACGGCACAGAGCTTAGCACCGAGCGCGCCTGCGCTACGCTGGCGTCCTCCCCATGTTCCGGCTGCCCCCTCCTTCGCTCCGCCCTTGGCGCCGCGTGCGCTGCGAGTCTCTCGCCGCGTATCGGATCTTCGAAGTTTGCCGCATCGAACTCGAAGACGCCGCCGGCCTATCGCGCGGCGACGCGTTCACTCTGCGCGGCCCCGACTGGTGCAACGTCATCGCCGTCACTCCCGACAATCGGGTCGTCCTCGTGTGGCAGTACCGATTCGGCAGCGACGCCATGTCGCTCGAAATTCCCGGCGGAGTCATCGATCCCGGCGAGGCGCCCGAAGAGGCCGCGAGGCGCGAGCTCCGCGAGGAGACCGGTTATGAAGCGGAGCGGTTCGAGCTTCTGCTCGCGATCGAGCCGAACCCCGCCATCCAGAACAACCGATGCTTCACGTTCGTCGCACGCGGGGCGCGTTCGACGACCGCCACCGAGTTCGATGGGCAAGAGGAGATCGAGACCGCGCTCGTGCCCGAAGATCGCATCGCCGATTTGCTCGACGGCGGGCAGGTCACCCATTCGCTCGTGCAGAGCGCGCTCGAGGCGTACGTTCGCCGGCGAAGGGGCGACGAGATTGGCGAAATGGAACGGCTCGTCGTCGAGCTGGAAGATCTCCAGCGTCGCAAAGTCGTCGATCTTGCCCGCCGCCTCCTCCCTGGCGTGACGCCCGAAGACATCCGGAATCCTCACGACTTCCCCGAGCTCGGGGATCCCGACTGGCAGTACGAGGACGGGATTCTCGCGGGAATCCAGAGCGTACTGGCCGCGGTGCGGGCGGAGTCCTCGGCCGTGCGGTCGCGGGCCCGCGGAGATCGGCCGCGCCCGGAGGAAGGAGGCTGAGCGTGGGTGCCGGAAAGAAGCCCAAAGGGAGCGGGCCGTTCGAGGCGCTGCGCGCGCTCAAGGACAAACTCTCCGCCGAGGAGGAGAAGGCGCCGCCGAAGAAGAAGCCGGCGTACGTGCCGCCCAAGCCCGCGGCACCGCCGCAGCCGGACGACGAGGCGCTTCTCTTTCATCGCCTTCTGTCGGGTGTAAAGCCGCTCGACCGGTCGCATGGGCGCGTGCCCAAAGATCGCGGCGAGCGTTCGGATTCCGGTCCGAAAGGCGTGGCTCCGCTCGCGCGAGAGAGGACGCTGGCGGAGCGCGCCGCGGAGCGAGGGCCGGCGGCGGATCGCGCGGAAGCCGAGGCGGTCCAAGCGCGTCTGCGGGAGTTGGTCGAGGGCGGGGAGCGCTTCGAGATGGCCGACGACGGACGCCGTATCGAGGGGCGACGGTTGGACTTGCCGCTCGACGCGCTTCGCCGGCTGCGCCGGGGGCTGATGCCGATCGACGCGCGCCTGGACCTCCACGGGATGCGCGTCCAAGAGGCCCGGACCGAGCTCGATCACTTTCTTCGGACGATGCGCGCGCGCGGCGAGCGGTGTTTGCTGGTCGTTCACGGCAAGGGCGAACACTCGCCGCAGGGGATGGGAGTCTTGCGCGGGGAGATGGGCGCGTGGCTGTCGCAGGGTCCGTCGAGCCAGCACGTGGCGGCGTTCGTCACGGCGCGCGAAGTCGACGGTGGCGAGGGCGCCGTCTACGTCCTCTTGCGGAGGTAGGTCCCCCCCAGGGGGTCAGTCCGGAGCGGGCAGATGGTTCCTCTGGCCGCCCACGAGCAAGAACGCCACGCCCGCCACCACGAGGATGTCGGCCACGTTGAAGACCGGCCAGAAGTGCACGTGGATGAAGTCGACGACGTGCCCGTGGGCGAGCCGATCGAGGGCGTTGCCGAGGGCGCCCGCCACGATCAGTGTGAACCCCGCGTGCTCCCACCCGGACCGGTCCCGGCGGCGGGCCGAGACGGCAAGGACGGCGGCGGTCGTCGCGAGCGCGAACACGGCGAGAAGCAGCGACGGGACATGCAGCGAAAAACGCGATAGGGCGTCGAATGCGACGTCGCGGTTCTCGGCATACGAGAGGTCGACGACCCCGGGGATGACCGACACAGGTGGGCGATCGCGGAGCGTCCACTCGGCTGCGGCTTTCGTCGCGTGGTCGCAACCGACGAGCCCCGAGATGCAGGCAAGGAGGGCGATGGCCGTCGGCCGCGTTTCGCTCATGGATGAGCGAACTCGCGGAGCGCGGATCGTATTCCCGCCGGTGCTCGTCGGGTTGGTGAGGTATCGTTCCTCCCGCTGATCGTGAAGCGGAGGCAACGGATGTGTCATCGACGTCTGCTCGAGCGGGTCGCGACCCTCTGCGCGAGCGCTTTTCTCCTGGCCTGTGCTTCGGCGTCCACGCCCCCCGCTTCCCGCGCCCATGAGCCATCCACTGCTGCGGGTGTTCCTTCGAGTTCGGTCTCCGCGGCCGGATCGACTTCCGCGGCGGCGGTCGCGGCTCCGCCGCCCGTCGGCTCGGCTTCGCAAGCGCCGGAGCCCACGGCGGCCGAGTCCAACCCGCCATGCATCGACGGTGAGATCATGATGGGCGCCTGCATCTGCTCCAAAGGCAAGGGTGCCGACGCGACGGGTCACTGCGTTTACCCCCCGTGCCCGAAAAGCAAGACGGGCGGAACGTCGTTCCGCGACGAGTCGACCGGCCAGTGCAAAGAGTGCCGCGCCGGCCTGAGGCCGTCGAGCGACGGCACTTGTCAGCCCTGAGCGGCCCCTCGCTCGGCTTCGGCGGTGCGAACTGCTATTCCGCCGCGATCGGCAACGGCACGGCGGCGGGCGCTTGCGCGGGCGCCTTGTACCGAAGGACGGGGATCCATCGCCCCAGGAACGCTAAGACCCCGTGCTCGTTCATCCAGAGCGCGTACGCGACGTAATCCGCGTCGCGCGAGAGGTGCCGCTCTTCGGTCCGCGCGCGCAAGAAGTAGATCATGTTGATGCACCCGAGGGCGATGCAGTGTCGAATGGCCGTGGGGGGCGGCGAGTGCAGAAACGGAACCGAGATGAGCCACCACGACACGTTCTTCGTGAGGTAGGCGGGGTGCTTGCTGAACCGGTATGGGCCCCCCGTGAGAATCCCGCGATTCGTGAGATTCGAAAAGCGCACGCCGAACGCGACCGTCGCGAGCGAGTAGGTCGCAAGAAGCGCGATGATGACCGCGGCCCAGATTCCGCGCGTGATCGGCCAGCCCTCCAGCCACCCGCCGAACGAGACGTTTCCTCCGTAGGAAACGTATTGCCTCTCCATCAGGCTGAAGAATGGCTGGTAACAGAAGAGCGCGACCGTCCACCCGAACATCGTCGGTTCAGCCGTGCGGATCTGCGTATCGATGACCCGCAGCGAGAGCGCGTACCCGGCGGTCGTGAAGAGGAGATCGACCCCGAATACGAGCGTGTAGAGATAGTCGTACAGGCGAAGGTTCCCCCACGTGGCATTCGTGAGATCGAAGTAGATGAGTTCGTGCACGGAGTTGTGCAGCCACACGAACATCAGTGGAAAGAAGTACGCTTTGACGAGCCAACCGCGGAAGTGGTTGGCGATGTCGGATGCGCGCGCATCGGAGAAGCGTCCGAGCACCAGGCGCCCGAGCTGCCAATACGCGTCCCGCGGCTCGCGCATCAGTCCGTCGACCAACCACACGTAGGTGCAGGCGACGGCGACGAGCAGGATCCAGAACCGGCGGAGCGCGTTGTAAAGGGGGTCGTAGAACGAGCCCTGGTATTCGGGGAACGACCAATACGCGAGCGCGATGAGCCCCAGGGTCAGCGCCAGGCCGAGGAGCTTCGTCAAGACGCGTCCGAAGTCGGTCGGTCTCGCCCCGTCCCACTCGAGGCCGGTCGATTCGCGGCGATGGACCTTCAGGACGAAAAGGTCGATGACGACGATCGGGATCGAGAGCGACGTCATGAGCACGATCATCGGGTCGTAGTTCGTGACGTGACGGGTGCGCAAAAAGAAGAGCGTCCCCAAGAGGACCGCGAGCGCGATGAGGTTGAGGCCGAAGCTCGTGACGGACGGCGGCAAGCGCAGCTTCGTCCCGGAGGTGTCGCGGTCAGACAGGGATGAATCCATCGAGCGTGCTCTTATCGATACCACACGGGCCTTCCGATCGCGCCGAGAGCCGCGGGATCCAAGGGCGGCGCGCCCCGCGGCCGCGGCTGGAAAGAGGGGCAGGGGGCAGACCTCCGCCGTCACTCGATTGTTCGATTTCCGGTCGAACCCGGGTGGTCACGAGCCGCGGGACGGGAAAAGCGGAACGCTTTGCGCTAGGCTCGGCCGCCTCGCCGCCATGAGCAACCCGGAAATGCCTCCGCAAACCCCGACGACGCCCGTCGCTTCCAGCGCGGCTGCGGCTCCTCCCGAGCTTAGCGCACCCCCGGTGGATGCAGGGAGCAATGGCCGAGAGAACGAAGCCGCCGACGTAAACACCGACGCAATCGCGCCGAGCGACGAAGCGTCCGCCGTGTCGCCGGGCGACGGCACCGCGCCAGCGGACGCCTCCGGCGAAAAGAAGCGTCGTCGCCGGAGGCGCCGGCGCAAGCCGGGTGCCTCGGCCGGCGAAGGAGGCGCGGCAGAGCACTCCGAGCCGGGCGGCGAAGGCGCCGAGACTCCGGACGTTGCCGAGGCTGGAGCCGAAGCGCCACAGGCCGAGAAGGACGAGGCCCCTCGCGGTCCGAGCCACAAGGACCGCAAGGCCGAAAAAAAACACCGGCCGCAGCGCGAGCGGCCGCCCGTGAACGCGGGCGACATCGTCTTCGGCAAGATCCTCGAGATCACCGACGAGGCGATCATCGTCGACATTCCGGGCAAGGCGCACGCAATCTTCGACCGGCGCGAACTTCTGCTCTTGGCGGACGAGGACGAGACGAAGCCCGCCCGCGTCGCTCCAGCAGCGGAAGCCTCCGGCGAGCAAGCCGCCGGCGAGCCAACCGTCCCCGGCGACGCACCCGTCACCAACGGCGCCGGTGAACTACTGGCCGAAACCGCCGTCCCGGACGCGGCTGCGGCGAGCGCCGCACCGAGCGCCGAGGCCGCGGCCGTTCCGGTCGAGCCGAGTTCCGCCGAGGTGACGGCCGAGGCTACGCCTGCGCCCGAGCCCGAGGCGCCCGCCGCCGAGCCGTCCAAGGATCCAAAGGTCCCTCGCGTCATTCTCGAGACGGGCGCCGACTTCATCGCCGTCGTTCACAACGACGGCGCTCGCGGCGGCCTCGTGGTGCTGACGCATCACCCGAACCGAGGGGAGAAGGCCAAGCCGGTAGTCGAGAAGGCGTTCCAGGAAAAGGGGACGGTGCTGGGCCTCGTGACCGGGGTCATCAAGGGCGGGATCGAAGTCGACATCGACGGGCTCCGGGCGTTCGCTCCGGGGTCGCACGTCGACATGCGGATGGGAGCCGATCTGTCGCATCTGGTCGCCGAGCGCCTTCCGTTCTTCGTCACCCAGTACGCGAAGCGCGGCCGCGACGTCGTGCTGTCGCGGAAAACGATGATCGAAGAGGAGGCGAGGAAGGCTCGGACCGAGGCCCTCGCCAAGCTCAAGGTGGGCGACGAGATCGACGGGATCGTGCGAAGCGTGGTGCCGTTCGGCGCGTTCGTGGACATCGGCGGGATCGAAGGGCTCGTTCCTCTCCAAGAGATGAGCCACAACCGCGGCGACGGTCCGAGCGACGTCTTCAAGGCGGGCGAGCCGACGCGGGTGCAGGTCATCAAAGTCGACGATCGCGGCAAAGTTTGGTTGTCGCGCAAAGCGACCATCCCCGATCCGTGGCAGCAGGTCGCGCAGAAGTACGCGCAGGGAACTCGCCACACCGGTCAGGTCGTGCGCCTGCAGCCGTTCGGCGCGTTCATCGAGCTCGAGCCCGGTGTCGACGGGCTCGTTCACACGCAAGACCTTTCCATCAAGCGGATCGAGAGCCCCGGCGACGCGGTCAAGGTCGGCGACTCGATCGAGGTGGTCGTGGCGGGTGTCGACCCGTCGCAGCACAAGATTGCGCTCCACCCCGCGCCTCAAGGGGACATGGCCGGCGAGGCGCCCCAGCGCGTCGCGCCGCACAAGCCCGTGAAAGTCCGGGTGGTCGCGATCGAGAGCGGCGGGTTGGTGGTGCGAATTCTCGGTGTAACCGGGCGCAACGCGCGGGGCTACATCACGTCCGCGGGGACGGGGACGCCGCGCGGCACCGAGCTTCGCAAGGCGTTTCACGTCGGCCAAGACGTCGACGCGAAAGTGATCGAAATCGATCCGCGACGCGGGGAAGTGAAGCTCTCGATCAAAGCCCTCAGCGAAGAGCAAGAGCGAAGCGCGTACCAGCAGTACCGCCAGCAGCTCAAGGCAGAGGCCCGCTTCACGCTCGCGGACCTCATCAAAAAGGGGCGGTAGCGGCGCGGAGTTCAGGTCTCGCGGTGCGGGGGGAGTTCCACGACGGGGAACTTCGGAGTGTTGGCCGACGTCAGCCGCGGATCCAGTTTTCGAGGGTGACGCCGGGGATGCGGCTATAGTGGCGCTTGTTCCCGGTGACGACGGTCGCTCGCTTCGACGCTGCGATCTCATGGTTGCCTATCAAGCGCCCCCCGGAATCGACTTCAGTCCGCGGCGCGGCCGCGCCGTCGGGTCCCTGCTCGCGGGATTGCTGGGGTCCGCCCTTGCCCGGACGGCGTGCGGATGAGCGTATCGAGAGGCGCCGGGCATTCCGAGCGCATCCGACAAGTTCCGCACTCCGCGCCGCGCCAAATGGCGTCGAACCGCGCTTGGGCGACGTCGAGCATCCACTCGTCGTCGGTCAGGACCCCCATCTCGAAGTTGCGCCGCCCGTCTCCCTTTGCGCCGAGACCCGCTCCCGTGAAGTTCGCGCTGCCGAGATACAAGAGTGCGCCGTCGATGGCGATCATCTTCAGGTGGACGCGCATGCACGCGCGCATCTGGAAGTGCGGCGGCTGAAGGCGAAGCGAGCGCGCCGCGAGTTCTTCGCGGAACGGGCGCGACGGGATGGTGGCGTGAAGCAATCGCACGTGCACGCCTCGGTCGCAGAGCGACTGAATGGTATCGAGGATTGGCATGTAGCGGCCGCGGGCTCGCGCGCGCGTGCCGATGGGCGCTTCGATCAGCAGCTGCTTGACGTTCGCGGTGGCAATCCAAACGGAGGTGCGCGCCCTTCCGATGGCCAGCGTCACCTTTTCGTAGTGCGCGCGGTCGGCGATCACCGAAACGGACGCATGGCGCGTGTCCATGTCGACGACGCTAGTCCCTGGATGTTGTGCAAGCCACGTGCGCCTTCGCGTCGCGTGTATCCCTAATTCTCCCCCGTAAGCGTGCCCGTGCCCGTGCCCGTACACGAGTCCTTCAGCCCGCTCAGGCAGGGCCGGCCTGACTCCGTCGCGGAGCCACGAAAATAGAGCGTGAAGTCGTGGACATCGAGCCGCTCGTGATCGAGATCCATGCACCCCTATTATCGGCACCTCGTCGCACGAGGTTTCGTGTACGGGAACGGGCACGGGCACGCTTACGGGGAAGAATTCAGAACTGCTAGTGCTCGATGCGCGGCTGCAACACGTCGTCGAGCACGAGACCGCCGAGGATGCGCGCCCTGGCGAACGCCAGCCGCGAGGCGAGCACGGGCTCTTCGGCGGCACCGCGTACTTGCGTCGAGAATACGAACGCAAAGCATTTCCGCAGGAGGCCTCCGAACGCCATCACGTAACCGATTAGCGCGCCCTCCGGCCCGCCCCGGGCATCCACGGCAACCCAAACGCGCGTGTCGAACGCCTGCTGCGTGAACGCCGCCTGGTCTTCGAGCGTGCGCAAGTCGCCTGCAGGCACGAGGTTGCGGGCGCGCGACAGCGCCTCGCACTGGGTCCGGCCGACGATCTCGTCCGCGTGGAACACGGCGACGACGACGCTCGAGAGGGTCGGCGGGTGTGTCGCGACGAGCTCGGGCCGCGAGTGGTCGTCGATTCGCCACGCCTTCCCGTCCGGCAGCGCGAGGGTCATGGCCAGCCGCTTGGAGTAGTAGCGGGGCAGGGGAGCGAGGTCGTCGGGGAACGAGGCCGCCGAGGGGTTTTGCGGGTGCGGCCCTTCGGCGCCTCGGGTCGCGCGGGCCCCGCTGCATCCCGACGACGCTCCGCAGACGAGCGCGAGGATGGCGAAGGCCCGCGCCATTTCGGCCGTTCGACCGCTTCGGAAGAAACCGGTCAGACGCGCGTGAGCCACTCGGGGTGCGACGTGTCGTTGCCTCGCACGACGTCGAAGAACCGGGTCTGAATCTTCTTGGTGATCGGCCCGACGCTCCCCTCGCCGATCGAGCGATTGTCGATTTCTCGCACGGGTGTCACCTCGGCGGCGGTCCCCGTAAGAAACACTTCGTCCGCGATCCACAGCTGGTCTCGCGTGAGGCGGGTTTCGACGACCGGAACTCCGAGCTCTCGCGCGAGCGTCATCACCGTGTCGCGCGTGACCCCCTCGAGGATCGAGCAGGAGAGGTCGGGGGTATAGAGAACCCCCTTTCGCACGACGAAGATGTTCTCTCCCGACCCCTCGCTCACGTGGCCGTTCACGTCGAGCAGGATCGCCTCGTCGTACCCGCCGAGCTTTGCTTCTCGCTTGGCGATGACGCTATTCGTGTACTGCCCGGTCATTTTGGCTTTCGCCAGCCCCACGTTGATGTGGTGGCGCGCAAACGAGCTGATCTTGGCGCGAATGCCGCTCTTCAGCGCTTCTTCGCCGAGATACGCGCCCCACTTCCACGCGATGACCGCGGTGTGAATCGGGTTGCTCGGCGCGTAAATTCCCATCGCGCCCTCGCCGATGTAAACCATCGGCCGTAGGTACCCGTCAGGCATGTCGTTGATCCGCAGCGCTTCGACGCACGCGCTCATGACCTGCTCGCGCGTGTGCTCCGGCTTGAGGAAGCACATCTTGCAAGAGTCGAAGAGCCGATCGACGTGCTCGCGCAGGCGAAAGACGTACGTCCCCCCGTCGCCGCGCTTGTAGGCCCGCATTCCGTCGAATACGCCGAGGCCGTAGTGGAACGTGTGGGTCAGGATGGGAACCGTTGCGGCGTCCCAGTCGATGAACTGCCCGTCCAGCCAGATCTTCTTTACTTTATCGACCATCGGGGCGCCTCCTTCGGTGCCTAGGCGCGCCCGCTCAGTCTAGTCGGCTGCGCACGCAGGCGCCAGCTTCCCAACCGCCGGGAAGCCCTGCCGCAGCCTGAGTCTTGACGCCCGCCCCGGCACCCTCATCCTTCCTTGCCATGTGCCCCCATTGCGGTCGCGACGCGCCCATCGTGTTCCACGGTGCGCTCCCCTATTGCACCGCTTGCGGAGCGCTTCGAACGCCGCTCTCGGGGCCTTCGGTGAATCTCGCGGGGAAACCGGCGAGGTTCGGCGGCGCCGTGGCCAACGTCGTCGGGTGGCTCGTCGTGGTGGTCGGCCTTTCGACGGCTCTCGGGCTCGGTCTTCTTCTCTACGCGTTGTGGACCGTCGCGCTCGCGCTCGCGGTCGCGCTACCCATCGCGCTCGTCGTGCTCTTCGTGGGCGGGGGACTCGTCACCGCCGGTCGCTCGCTGCGCCGCTCCGGCGTCGACACCGAGCGGGCGGCTCGCGAGCAGGCGCTGCTTTCCCTCACGGCGCACCGAGGTGCGGTGACCGCCGGGGACGCCGCTCGGGCCCTGGGCGTAGGAGTCGCCGACGCCGATGCGATG
>Ga0265316_10005215_pt1 | contig 12707 bp, 7 predicted proteins | sample 4522metaG_FD_202092 | JGI IMG/M metagenome (GOLD analysis project Ga0265316, IMG submission 202092) | Rhizosphere microbial communities from Carex aquatilis grown in University of Washington, Seatle, WA, United States - 4-5-22 metaG | ecosystem: Host-associated > Plants > Roots > Rhizosphere >... | reverse complement strand
GTCATCCTGACCTGCTGGTCCTTTGGTTTCACCACCATGCAGGGCTCGGATCTGTGGTGGCACCTGGCCGGCGGCAACTGGATCGTGCAGACCCGCGCTCTTCACTTCACCGATCCATTTTCCTTCACCTGCCACGGCCATCCCTGGTTCCACCCCGAATGGCTGTCGGACATTGTCTTCTACACCTGGGCCAAGCTCTTCAGCCCGGCGGGCCTGGTGTGGTGGAAGTGGGGCATGCTGGTCGCCACTTTCGGCCTGCTTTTTCGTCTGCTGCGGCAGATCTGCGGCCGCTCGGGAAGCGCCTACTTGGCCGTCCTGGCTGCCATCGCCGTGGGAGCGCCCTTCTTCGACATCCGACCTCAGCTCTACACCTTCCTCGGTTTCGTCGTGATTCTGTGCTTCGCGCTGCCCTTGTCGCGCAGGCTGTGGATCCTTCCTCTGGTCTTCCTTCTGTGGGCAAACCTGCACAGCGGTTTCTTGCTCGGATTGGTTACGGTGGTTGGGGTTCTGGCTCTTTCGCATTTCTTTCGCGAGACTCCCCGCCGCGCGGTCGCCATCGCCGTGGCGTGCCTGCTCGCGTGTTTCGTCAACGGCAATGGCGGCGAGGCGCTGCTTTGGCCCATCCGATTTGCCCAGGACAGTCAGTCGCCGTTTCTTCGCGTCGCTGAATGGTTGCCTCCGTATGAGCCGGGAGGCATCCGCAGCAGCCTGTACTACCCCTCGATCGCTGCCTTCGTTGTGTCTGTGTCGATCGTGCTGGGCTCGGGCGCCTACCGACGGCAGCCACGCCTCACCCTGTCCAGCGTGGCCATCGGGCTGGTGACGTTCATTCTGTCTATCCGAAGCCGCCGCTTCATTCCCCTTTTCGGTATCGCGCAGAGCCTGCTGCTGGCTCCGGCACTGGCCGTGGTGTTTTCGTCGCTGCGCTCACGCCTCGTGCGCCATCTGCCCTGGCTTGACCGCCCCCGCGTCTGGGCCATCGCCCTGCCCGTCGCGGCCCTGCTCTGGGGCGGCTGGCAGCTGGCGCCCTATCCGCTTTCGCGCAACGCCTTCCTGTACCTGACCGCCGAGGACACCTTCCCCGTGGAGGCCATGAATCTGGTCGAGGCCAACCATATCGAGGGCAAGGTCTTCAACTTCTACAATTGGGGCGGCTACATAGACATGCGAACCCAGGGCCGCCTGCAGGTCTTCATCGACGGCCGCGCCGGCACAGCGTTCGACGAAAAGACCTACCGGCAGTACCTGGCGGTGCTGGGCATGCGCCCGGGCTGGGAAAACGTGGTGGACGCCTCGGGCGCTGAATACGTGCTGTGGCCGCAACACAGCCCAAAGCAGATCGAACAGCTACGCAAGTCCGGGCGCTGGCGCTTGCTCTATTCTGACCACGTGGCGACCCTGCTGACGCGCACGGAACGGACCCAGGAAACCGCGCTTCTGCCCACGCCTGACTCGCCCTGGCGGGATCTGGCGCTGGGCTGGTCGACCTTGCGCGCCCGTGACTACGCCACCGCCGAAGACCATTTCGAGCGGGCCCTGCAACGCAAGCCGAGCCTGCGCTCGGCCTGCGAGGGGTTGGCCGACACGCAGTCTCAGTCGGGCCAACTGGCCCGGGCCGAGGCCACGGTCGACCGCTGTCAGCGGATGTTCCCGGATCCGGGGCGCCGCGAGCAGCTCCGCGAGATCTTCGAAAAACGTGCCCGCACCTCCAGCCGCCCCACACCGTAGCCTGGGACGAAATCGCGCGAAAAGTGCGACCGTTTGCGATTGTGCGGTAGATTTTCCCGTGATGGACGACGTAATGGCAATCATCTTGGGAGGCGGACGCGGGACGCGCCTGTTTCCCCTCACGCTCAAGCGCTCGAAGCCCGCGGTTCCCATCGGCGGCAAGTATCGTCTCATCGACATCCCCATCAGCAACTGCCTGAACGCGGGACTGCGGCATATGTTCGTGCTCACCCAGTTCAACTCGGAAAGCCTCAACCGGCACCTCTCGCGGACCTACAAGTTCGACGTGTTCTCGTCGGGCTTCGTGACTGTGCTGGCCGCCGAGCAGACCGAGGAAGGCGGCGACTGGTTCCAGGGCACAGCCGATGCGGTCCGCCAGGGGCTGCGCCACATGCGGCGGCGAACCGCACGCGACCTCATGATCCTGTCGGGCGACCAGCTCTACAGCATGGATTTCCGCCAGATGCTGCGCACCCACCGCGACAGCAACGCCGACGCGACGGTGGCGGTGATCCCCGTGGCCGAGGACCAGGCCAGCGGGTTCGGCATCGTCAAGATGGACGCCAGCGGCCGCATCGTGCACTTCGAGGAGAAGCCAGCGCGCGAGCGACTGCCGGGCCTCGTCTCCGATATCCCCGGTCACGGGCCCGGGTACTTGGCCTCGATGGGTATCTATATCTTCCGGCGGGAGATTTTGGAAGAGGCGGTCGCCAATCCACAGCTGGTTGATTTCGGCCGCCACGTCATCCCCCACGCAGTCCCCCGCCAGCGCGTGCAGGCCCACGTCTATCGCGGCTACTGGGAAGATGTCGGGACCATCTCGTCCTACTTCCAGGCCAATCTGGCGCTGTGCCAGCCGATTCCGCCCTTCGATTTCTACGACGGCTCCCGCCCGGTCTACACCAACCCGCGCTTTCTGCCGGCCTCGAAGTTGGAGCATTGCACGGTCCACAACGCCCTCATTTCCGAGGGCTGCCTCCTGCAGGGCGCGGACATCGACCGCGCTGTCATCGGCATTCGCAGCCGCATCGGCAAGAACACCCGCATTCGCAACAGCCTGCTCATCGGCGCCGACAGCTACCAGACCTTGGACGAGATACACGCCAGCGAGACGCAGGGCATTCCACCGGTCGGAATCGGCTCGGATTCGATCATCGAGACCGCCATCATCGACAAGAATGCGCGCATCGGTCGTGGCGTGCGTATCGTCAACCAGGCACGGGTCAAAGAGTTGGATGGAGATGGCTACTTCATCCGCGACGGGATTGTGGTCGTTCCCAAGAACGGCGTCATCCCCGACGGCAGCGTCATCTAGGAGGCGCACACCATGTTTCGCTTCGGCATTCTCAGCACCGCCCACTTCGCGCTCACGCGCATGATCCCCTCAATGCAGGCCGGGCGCGACATCAGCGTGGTGGCCATCGCGTCTCGCGACGGCGAACGGGCTGCTCAGGCGGCGCGAGCACTGGGCGTGCCCAAGAGCTACGACTCCTACGAGGCTCTGCTGGCTGATCCGGATATCGACGCCGTGTACAACCCGCTGCCCAACCACTTGCACGTGCCATGGTCGGAACGCGCCGCTGCGGCCGGCAAGCACGTACTGTGCGAAAAGCCGATCGCGCTCGACGCCGCGCAAGCCCGCGCGCTGCTGGCTGCCCGCGATCGCTACCGCGTGCTCATCTGCGAGGCCGCCATGGTGCGCGTGCAACCGCGCTGGCTGGCGGTGCGCGATCTGCTTGGGCAAAAAGCCATCGGCGAGCTGCGCGCCTTTGTCGGGACCTTCGGGTACCGGCTGGGCTCGCGTGACAACGTCCGCTACGACCCTGCCATGGGCGGCGGTGTTTTGCTCGACACCGGGTTCTACCCGGTCACCATGAGCCGCTTCTGCTTCGATGCCGAGCCCACCACCGTCATGGCCCGGGCGCAGCGCGACCCGGATCGAGGCGTGGACCGTCTGACCAGCGCGATCCTAGAGTTTCCGCAGGGTCACGCCGTGCTCACCGTAGGCATGGAGACGTTCCCTGTGCAGCGGGCCCAGCTCATCGGCACGGGCGGCCACATAGAAATGATCAATCCCTGGAATCCGCCCGGCAATTCCCCCTCGGAGATCGTGGTCAACACCAGTTCCAGCCTGGAAGAGCCGACGCCCCGACGTGTCTCTTTCGATTCTGTGGACCAGTACACCCTGCTGGCCGAGCACTTTGCGCGCGCCGCGAAGACCGGTGGGTTCGGCCCGGTTCCACTGGAAGATTCGATCAAGAACATGGCGGTCTTGGATGCGCTGCTACGCTCAGCCGCCAGCGGGCGTGCTGAGTTGGTCGGCTAGTCGCCTCCAGGGCGGCGCCGGAGGCGTGCTACACTTTCGCCCCATGCACCTTAGAGCAACAGGAACTCCATTTCGTATGTCCTGCTCCACCCGGACGAAAGACGGATGGCTCGTTGCTGTGTTGGCTGTGCTGCTCTTGGGTTGCAGCGGTGGATCCACCGGGTCAGCGCAAGGGACAGGTGGTGTACCTGAGACCGGCGGGACCAGTGGCAGCGCTGGACACACGGGAAGCACCGGCGGCCAGCAAGCATCGGGGGCTCAATCCGGGACCACACCCGCCAGCGGCGGTCAGACCGGGACTACCGGCGGCCAGGCCGGGACCATACCTGCATCTGGCGGCCAGACCGAAACGACAACTTCCAGCGGCCAGGCTGGAACAACACAGCCTGCCTCCGGCGGTCGGGGCGGGACAACAACCCAGCCCGCCTCCGGCGGTCAAACCGCTGGCCAGCCTGGCACGGCCGGAACCGCTGATCTGGGGGGCTCTGTTGCTGCAAGCGGCGGCAGCACCACTGCAACCGGCGGTCGCATCAGCAGCGCTGGCACCACCGGCGCCAGCGGCGGAAGCACGACCGCGACCGGCGGTCGCGTCAGCAGCGCTGGCACCACCAGCGCTAGCGGCGGAAGCATGACCGCGACCGGTGGTCGCATCAGCAGCGGTGGCACCACCACCAGCTCCGGTGGCGTCAGCAGCGGTGGCGCAACCAGCGCCAGCGCTGGAAGCACTGGCGGCAAGCCCGATCAGGGTTCGCTGCCAGCCATCACCGTGCACTTGGCTGGCGATTCCACCATGGCCAACTATGCGGCGACCACCACGCAAGAAGGTTGGGGGCAGGAGTTTGGGCAATTCTTCATCAGCAAGGTCACGATTGACAATCAGGCCCAGGGCGGCGCCAACGTACAAAGCTTCTACTCGGGCAAATGGAAGACCCTCATCGCCAACGTCCAGGCCGGCGACTATGTGCTGGCGGCGTTCGGGATCAACGACAGCGGCACCACGCACGGGCCTGTCACTGTGCCGGATTTCACGGCGGAGTTCGACACGATGGCGGATGAGGTTGCGGCGAAGAAGGCCACCTTCATCCCCACGACATCGTCCCCGCTGCAGGTGTGGGTCGGCGGCAAGGAGACCAACGATCGGCTGCAGCCGTATTGTGACGCGACGATTGCGGTGGGAAAGACGAAAAACCTCTTGGTTGACGATCTCAATGCGCGCGGCATCGAATACTACAATTCCATCGGCCAGACAGCTGCCGCGGCCCTCACCTTCAACGGCGACAAGGCACACTTCGACAAAGCGGGCGCCACCGAGATGGCCCAGCTTGCCGCGCAAGAGCTGACCCGCATCGGCAGTCCTTTGGCAGCCTACTTGAAGTAACTACCGCTGCCGGCGACGGCGTTGACTGCGGCCGCGCGCGCCTTGTCCGGTTTTTTCCTGCCCGGCCGATTCCGCGTCGGGCCCGTCGGAGGCAAAGGCAATCGCGGGGACGCCGGAAGCGGACAGACGGCGCTGGGTGAAGAATTCCCAGGCGATGGCGATGAACACGATGAGCGTGGCCACTGACATCAGGGTGTACTTCTCATCAAGCCAGGTGGGCATGCCGGTGATGGGCGCCCAGGCCACGAATTGGGTAACCGCCGTGAGTAGCAGCAACCGCTGGGCCAGCCGTTCACTCTTCACGCACAACAAGGCCACGAGAATGATGAAGGAGTAGTAGTAGCAGGTCAGTTCGACCCCAAAAGGAATGAAGGTCGCCGACAATGCCAAAGCGGCCCACGGTTCGGCCTCGCGCACGGCCAATCCCAGCAGCACCAGAAAGGCGGCCACTGCGACGAAGTACACAGGCTTGGCCTGACGGAAGCTGTCCAGCCGCGCCTGTTTCCATGCCGCCCAGGGATCGGTCGCCCCGACACGCTCCATCTTGCGACCAACCTCCGAAGGACGATACGCCACCACCGTGCGCAGGCCCATGTTGTTGGTCAGCGCTGTCCCCGAGTGCTTCATCGTATTGCGTACGAACTCCTGATAGGTGTCGGCGCGGCCGACCACGGCCATGCCTGCCGGAATCAGCAGGGCCGCACCCAAGGCGGCGCCGACGAAGAAACGCAGATAGATCCGAGGAATCTTGCGGTGCCGGACAAGGTGATAGCCGGCCGCTAGCACGGGTGCGACGAACAGGAAAATGGGGAAGATGCGCAGCAGGGTCGAGTACGCCAGCGCCAGTCCCGCCGCCATGGGGTGCTGCTTCTTGAGCAGGCACACACTCGCGATCATCCAGAAGAGCCAATCCCAGCGCAAGAACGCGCCCCCGGTCCAATAGAATCGCGACGGGAAATTGGTGGCAAAGATGAGCAACGCTACCGCCAGCACCCGCCAGCCGAAGGCCCACGCAATCATCAGACACCCGGCGGTCAGGAAGACAGAATCCAGCGAATTCAGGATGTAGATCTGGGTCTTGCTGGCAGGGGCCAGGTTGGAAAGCAGCGAGCCCGCGATGTTCCACACCGGGCTGCCGTTGAAGCCGTGGTCGGTCTGGGCGTCGTCCCAGCGACGCGCGGTCTCCAGCGTGCGAAAGTAGGCCAGGTCGTGGTGAAACGACTGCCAGCGCTCGGGCGTGAAGTGCTGCTTGCAACGTTCGGGATGCGCCAGAATGTTGGCCGTGGTTTCGAGGATATTGGTGCGCAGGTTGGTGAGCTTGCGCAGCTCGACCCGACGGCGCAGCGCCGGCACCTCGGAATCAGCCACGGCCACGCACTCGTACAGTCGATCGTAGCTCAGTTCGCGCGAGTACTTGGACCCGATGTAGTAGTGAAACGTATCCCAGCCGTGAATGAAATTGGGGAAGTGGAAGGAACCGAAATTGAAGTAGGTCAGAAACGCGACCAGTCCCAGCACGGCCAGGATGGCCCGGCGTACTTTTCCCCGCACCCGACTCAGCCCAAACGCGGTGGCCACTCTCTGCACAAGGCGGACCGACGAATCCGCCATGCCGGTGGCCTTTTCCTTGGGCTCGATGGCCGCGCCTCGCGACACCCATTGGTCCCACCACAGAAAGAGCAGCCCCAACAGGGCCAACACCAGTTCCCAACGCGCACTGGAAATGTCGTCCCAATAGACCTTGGCCACCGTGGCGGGCGGCGCATCCACCACCTTCATCCGGGCCGGGAACGGCGTGGGTTTCTGGCAGTAGGCCGCGACCTCGGAAATCGAGTACGAGGCGTCGCCCACGCCCTCGCCCACGCGCAGGTAGCGCAGGGCCACGCCGCCGGTCTCGATGGTGCGCAGGCGCAGGCCGTGGTCGGTCACGGGATCGATATGTCCCAGCACGCGGTAGCTGTTTCCGTCGAGCGAGCCCCACGCCGTGTAGGTGTCGTTGGCGTCAGCCTGGATGGCGAGCGCATTGACCGTGGTGGCGGCGCCCAAATCCCAGGTCACCGTCGACGCGCCCGTGTCGAACAGCACCGCCGGCGGGGCGTCCCACGCGGCACCCTCGGGCGCCACGGTTTCGTCGGTCAGCAGGGCCAGATCGCGGCGTATGTCTTGCCAACTGACGGGGCGCTTTCCTGACAGCAAATTTCCCGCAGGACAGGCCGCCAGCGCCGAATAGTCTTCGGCGCGGGCCGCGGGCGCAACCAGAGCACTGGCAAGCAAGGGCAGCAGGGCGCAAAGAACGCGCGACATCGAGGTCTCAGTCTATCCTGTCCAGCGCCTGGGCATAGCCGGTCACGAACGCCCGCGTGTAGCCCCACGCGCTCACGTAGCTGGCCAGCAGACCCAGGCCGATGATGACGTAGGCGGAATAGGCCAGGTACGGTTCCAGGGCGGGCAGCAGATCCCCAACGGACAAGAAGGTGGGCAAGAAGCTCCACATGATCAAGTTGGACTTGGCCTTGCCCGCGAGGCTGCTGGGGATGTTCATGTGCGCCGCTGCCATGAACCGCCGCACCGAGGCCACCCAGAACTCGCGCAGAAGGTACGCGCAGATGATCACCGGCGGGAAGAAGTGCTGGACCGTGGCTATCACGATCAGGAATGACTCGAAACAAAGGTCGCAGAATTGATCGAGGATCTCGCCCAGACGCGTGACCTGTCCGGTGCGGCGGGCAATGTAGCCGTCGAGGTAGTCGGTCACGCCTGCCGCAATCGACAGCACGATTCCCCAGCCGTGGGAAACATTGAAGTACACGACAGCGCCAAGCAGGACGAGCAAGATGCGCGACAACGTGATGATGTTGGGCACAGTGCGGATGTCACGCCCGATGGTGGATCCCATGCCGTTTGCATAGCACAGATGACCGGCCACGGCGCAGCCCGCCGGCTGTTTGCCAACCACCAATCCCGCGCCCTTTCAAACCACGAGGAGGTGGGCGGGGTTCAGTTGCTGCATGCCGGATTGTGCTGCTGGACGCGAAAATCGAAATCCCACTGATGGGGGCTCCACGACGTCCACGATGTGAGGTCGCCCGATGTGACCTGACCGGCGTAGCCACTCCCACCCGCGTACCCGGCGGCCTGGTCGCCGCAAATCCCGGAGTTGACCTTCTGGGTAAAGGCGGTGGTCAGGAAGCACGTGAAGATATACAAAGTGCCGGCGCTCAGCGTGGTCGGCGAAGTGTTCCAGTAGACCCATCCTCCGCCGAAGTCTGCGGCAAGAGTCGTGGTGTAGCTCGCCTGGATGACCCCGCTGCTGTCGCGTCGGTCGAGCTCAACGGTGTTCGGTTGGCTGCCAGGCGTGCCTGCGGCGGCGTACCTGAAGGGGCCGCACAAATTGAAGCCAAATCGGTCCATGGTGATGGTGCCCGTCGGGGTGACGCCCTGTCCGCCGCCGACTGAGCGAGGGCCGATATCGCTGCGATCGTCCCCACCGAACCACATGTTCGCGGTATCGACCGTGAAGGCGATCTGGTCCAAATAGTTGGCGGCGCAGGCGGCGCCCGTGCTGCAGTAGTCTGTGTTGCAGGTCCACGGGCACAACTCTGGCGTCGACCACCCCCCGGCGGTTGTGTAGGTGGAGATGACGCTCGGTGTGCTGGCGGTGGTCGCGTTTGTGGGCGGTTGATCGGCGCACGGAACTTGCCGCTGATTGATGTATGTCGCCGTGATGGCGGCGCTGCCGGTAATGTCCGTAAGAGTCACCGTCGACGTCGCAGCGACGGCACCCCCACTCCATCCATCGAAGAACCAATCCGCCAAGGCGGGCGCGCTGGCCACCACCACGCCGCCACTCGGGACGCGGCAGCTTCCGGCGGCGCAAATCGCCCCTGGAGTCGAGGAGGTCGGCGTGATGCTCGTGCCTGCCGGGCCGCCGCTGAGCGCGATCGTAACCAGGTAGACGGCTTGGTAGTTCGCCACGCACGCAGCGTCGGCGGTCACGTTCGACAACGTCACAACCGGGCTCATCGATGCACAGCCCGCCGCACCTGTCCAGGAGGCGAAGCCGTGGTCTCCGACGGTGGCAGGGGCGGTGAGTGTTGCGGTTCCGCCCGACGGCACACGGCACGCGCTACCACCACAGGTCGCGCCCGTCGAAATAGAACTCGCGGTGATGACCACGTCCCCAGTCGCCCCTTGGGCTGTCCCCGAAACTGAATAGGACAATTTACCGCCATCGCCGCTTACCCCACCGGTGGCGCCAGCGCCAGAGCCGCCACCCCCGCCTGAACCGCCTGTGTCAGCTCCGCCAGCCGCGAGCCCGCCAGCGCCACCGACGCCGCCGCTGGCTCCTCCGCCTACGCCGCCTTCATTCGTGGTTCCGGCCGCTCCGCCACTCGTGCCAGCCATGGGCACATCCGACTGCGCAGCAGACGCGTCGAAAACTGAGGCACCAGCACGGCCGCCATTGCCGCCTTCATTCGTCGTTCCGACCACACCGCCACTCGTCGTGCCAGCCATGGGCACATCTGGCTGCGCAGCAGGCGCGTCGGAAACCGAGGCACCAGCACGGCCGCCGCTCGCGCCGCCGGCCGCGATGCCACCGGCAGCGTCGGTGGCGACGCCGCTCTTGAGTCCTGGATAGATGCAACTCGCCGCGGTCACGACGACGAGCGGTAGCCAGCTGAGTCTTGTTACTCTGTACATTGAGCTTGTCGAGAGACTATAGCGACCGCCCCGACCGGCAGCTACCCCGAGAGTGCCCGGCCCCTTTTCCGAATCCCAGCCTGGGAGACAGCCGATTGGCCTTTGCCGGCCAACTGCCTGTAAACTTGGTCCATGTTCAGTCCGAGCACAGCGCTAGCCCTGGCCGCCTTGATGGTTGCGGCGAATGCCTTCTTCGTCGCGTCCGAATTCGCGATCGTCAAGATCCGCCCGACCCTGGTCAAGGAACTGGTTAACCGCGGGGGCCGACGTGCCTGGCTCCTGTCGGGAATCACCGGCCATCTGGATTCGTTTCTGTCGGCCAATCAGCTCGGCATCACCCTGGCGTCTCTGGCTTTGGGCTGGCTGGGCGAGCCGGCTCTGGCCAGCCTCATCGAGCCCCATGTGGGCTCCCTGGGCCGCTGGACTGGAATTGCCGTCCAGTCTCTGGCGTTGGGCGTAGGCTTCGTCCTGATCAGTTTCGTGCACGCGGTACTGGGCGAGCTGGTGCCCAAGGCCCTGGCCTTGCAGAAGACGGAACCGGTTGCGCTGTGGGCGGCTGCACCTCTGCGCGCCTTCTACCTTTTGACCTTCCCGTTCATCTGGACGCTGACCACGGCGGCCAATCTCATTCTGCGCGTGATGCACTTGCGGCCGGCCTCGGGGGCCGAAATGTTGCACTCGCCCGACGAGCTGCGCCTGGTGCTGCAACACGTGGATCTCGACCCGGGGGCGCGGCGGCTCATCGACCGTGTGTTCGACTATACCCATCGCGTGGCCCGCCATGTGATGACCTTGCGCCGAGACGTCGTGGTGTTGGAGGAGGGCCGGCCCTTTGACGAGAACGTACAACTGGCCACCGCCAACCAGTACACGCGCTATCCCTTGGTCGAGCCAGGCTCGGACAAGGTCATCGGCTACGTGCACCTGAAGGACATCGTGGCGGCGCTGGCCGCGGGTCGCACGCCCAAGCGCATGCGCGAGATCGCGCGCGAGCCTATCTACTGCTCGGAGGAGACGCCCAGCGAATGGCTGCGGCGCGAGTTCCAGCGTCGTCGTGTCCACATGGCCGTGGTGCTGGGCGCAGGCAACGCCTTTCTGGGAGTCGTCACGCTGGAGGACCTCTTGGAGGAATTCGTGGGCGAGATCCAGGATGAGCAGGACGTGGGCGAGTTGCCGCCCATCATGCACGGAGCCGAGGGGCGCTTCGAAGCAGACGGCCGCCTGACGCTCGACGTGGCCGAAAGAGAACTGGGGGTGATTCTGCCGCCATTGCGTCCTGACCTCGAGACCCTCGGCGCCTACGTGCAATCCCACCTGGGCCACCCTCTGCGGCCAGGCGGCACTGTTGACCTGGGTGGATTTCGCTTTACCGCCCTGGAAATTCGCGACGGCAAGATTCGCCGACTACGCGGCGAGCCTCTGCCTCATGAAGACGAAGGCGAGGAGCGGAAAGAGTAGGCGGGCGCACAACGCGCCGGGACGTTCGACCACGACCATAGGCAGCCGCGAACGCCTTGGTTCTGTTGTGGAATTGCGCGATCCCGACGCGGCTTGCGAGAAGGCCGCCCCCATGTTAGACGACCGAACCGCGAACCCACGCCCAGGTAGCTCAACTGGTAGAGCAACGGACTGAAAATCCGTGTGTAGACAGTTCGACTCTGTCCCTGGGCACCACCGTGAGCACCTGGCTGTTCCCGGTGTTTAGCTGGCTCGCGTCGAAGGAGACATCATGGTACGCAAAATCGTAATCTTCGCTCTGGCCGCTGGCGTCGTTGTCGGCGGGTACTATCTCGGCAAAAGCAACTGGGGTGCGCGTGGGGCGGCGCCGAACAAGTACGTCTGCCAAAAGGTTGGGGCGAGCGCCAACGACGATATTGAGCGCAAGTGCGTGCCGTTCGAGGGCACGGCCAAAGGCGCAGCCAAGGCCCTGGTGACCATCGTCGAGTTTTCCGATTTCCAGTGCCCCTATTGCAGCCGTGTCGTTCCCACCATGGAGCGATTGGTCAAGGAATACCCGGACAAGGTGCGCATTTTCTTCAAGCAGAATCCGCTGCCCTTCCACGACAAGGCCCAGCTGGCAGCCGAGGCCGCGCTGGCTGCCGGGGCTCAAGGCAAGTTCTGGAAGATGCACGATGAACTCTTCGCCAACCAATCTGCCCTGGACCGGCCGGCCCTGGAGAAATACGCGGCGAAGATCGGCCTCAACATGTCCAAGTTCAAGGCCGCGCTGGACAAGCACACCTACAAGGCCGCGGTGGAGAAGGATCTGGCCGACGCACGCGAGCTGGGTGTGCAGGGAACCCCAAACTTCTTCATCAACGGCCGCCCGATGCGTGGGGCCGTGCCCTACGAGCAGTTCAAGACCGCGGTGGATGAAGAGATCGGCCGCGCCAAGAAGCTCATGGACAAGGGAACCTCGGTCACCCAGCTCTATGCCGCTTTCGTGACCGGCAAGGCCAAGGGGCTTGGCGTCGCGGCACCGCCGCCGCGGCCGCCGGTTTCCACCGAAGTCTACAAGGTCGAGGTCGACAAGGCTCCGCGCAAGGGCGGCCAGGCGCCCAAGATCACGCTTAT
>Ga0265316_10005214_pt1 | contig 12709 bp, 9 predicted proteins | sample 4522metaG_FD_202092 | JGI IMG/M metagenome (GOLD analysis project Ga0265316, IMG submission 202092) | Rhizosphere microbial communities from Carex aquatilis grown in University of Washington, Seatle, WA, United States - 4-5-22 metaG | ecosystem: Host-associated > Plants > Roots > Rhizosphere >... | reverse complement strand
CGCGTATCTGGGCACGCGTGCAAACGACGGGATCATTGCATACGGACTGGGGGACTGGTACGACATCGGCCCCGGCGAACCGGGCGTTTCGAAACTTACGACGTCTGGAGTGACGGCCACGGCCATCTACTACCAGGATCTGCGTGTACTGGAAAAGACGGCGGCGTTGCTGGGAAAGAACGACGACAGCCTTGCATTCGGGCAACAGGCGGAGCTGGAACGCAAGGAATTCAACGCGCGCTTCTTCGATCCCGCGCAACACCGTTATGACACAGGCAGCCAGACCGCACAGGCGATGCCGCTGGTGGTGGGCCTGGTGCCGGAAAACGAGCGCGGAGCTGTGCTCGACGCGCTGGTTAAGGACATTCGCGCGCATTCAAATCACGTCACGGCAGGCGATATCGGCTTCCATTACGTAGTGAGTGCTTTGCTCGATGGCGGGCGCTCTGACGTGTTGCTCGACATGCTTGAACGCACCGATTCACCGAGCTATGGCTACCAACTCACGACGGGCGCCACCGCACTGACCGAAGCATGGGATGCAAATCCCGACAGTTCACAGGACCATTTCATGCTGGGCCACGCGGAAGAGTGGTTCTATCGCGGGTTAGGTGGCATCAACATCGATTACTCCGCACAAGGCAACGCAATTCTGGCATTGCGCCCTGTGGTTGCCGGCAAGATTTCATGGGTACGCACGCGCTATCAGTCCGTATTGGGCCTTGTGGAGAGCGGCTGGCGCCGCGATTCCGCTGAAACCGCGTATGACTTCACCATCCCTGCGAATGCAAACGCCACCGTGGAGATCGGTACTGCATCGCCACACGCTGTGACGGTGAACGGGACACCGCTCGCGAAGGCAGCCGGCGTAATTTCATCGCACACGGATGGGAGCCAGTTACAGATTGTGCTCGGCTCGGGCCACTATCAAGTAAAGGCCGCGAACGTTGCCGGGGAACAAAAATGAGCCGTAGGGTGAGGATGCTGTCGCTGATCGCGGCGGCATTGTTGACGCTCTTTGCCATCGCAGGGTCCGCGCAGCAGATGCCGGATGGCCAGTTGCAGTCTGCCAATCTGGGACGCTGCACGCTGGATTCCGGCAAGTGGATCGACCCCTGCCTGGTGACCTATCGCACCTTTGGCCGGCTCAATGCGGACCGCACCAATGCGGTGCTGTTTCCCAGTTGGTACAACGGGCGCAGCGAGGATCTTGTCGAGTTTTTCGGAACCGAGAAGCTGGTGAATACTTCTCTGTTCTTCGGCATTGCAGTCGATGCGCTGGCAGACGGCATCTCATCTTCGCCCTCTAACAGCACCACACAGCGTGGTGCTCACTTCCCTGTGATCACCGTCCGCGACATGGTGCGCGCGGAGTATAGGCTGGCCACCGAGACCCTTCACCTGAAGCATCTCTATGCTGTCGTGGGCATCTCCATGGGCGGCATGCAGACGTTTGAATGGCTGGTGGACTATCCCGGCTTCCTCCAGAAAGCGGTGCCCATCGTTGGCACGCCTCAGCAAACCTCCTACGACCTGCTCAACTGGGACCTGTTACGCCGCCTGATTGAGTCCGATCCCGGCTTCGACGGTGGCAACTACACCGAAGAGCCGGATCTGGCGCTGGCCAATGAGTTCGACACACTCACCCTGCCCTCGCCGGCGTACATTGCACGCACGGTCTCGCGTGAATCCTTCCCTCCATTTCTTGAGAACTCGCTAAAGACCTGGGGAGGACGCGATGCGAATGACCGCCTGGTGCAGCTCAAGGCAATGATCGCGCACGACGTGACGCACGGCAGTGGATCGATTGCAGACGCAGCGCGCAAGACTCCCAGCCGGCAGCTCATTGTCGTGGCCGTGAATGACCACCTCGTCAACCCCACGCCAGCCCTCGCCTGGGCGCATGCGATTGGCGCGCAGACCTACGTTTCGCAGGGCGATTGCGGCCATCGCATCTTTGAATGCGATGGACCCGCCATTACCGCCGCAGTCCGTGCTTTCCTCAGCGCGCCTTAAGTCGAAGCCCAGGGCTTGCTGCGCGCCACAGAGATGCCTCTCACTTCGTGCGGCCACTTGCCGGAGACAGCGCAATAAAAGTGATAGAGCTGGCCGTCATGCCAGATGACAGACGGCTTGTGCGCGTAGGTCTCATCCACAGTTCCCGGCGCTCCCGTGTCGATGATGATTTCATTGACCTTGTTGAAGTGATAGGGATCGTCGCCCACGGCGAGTAACTCGCGCGCTTTCCCTTTAACGTCGAGGCCGTAGTAATACATGCCCCATCGGCCAGCGTGACGCACTACGAAAGGGTTGCTGGCAAAGCGCGCGTCCCATGCATCCGGGCCGCCGTTGCGGAGGACGGGGTTGCAGCTGTAACGAACCCAGTGCTTGAGGTCGCGCGACGTCGCAACGCCGGTCTGCTCATGCCATCCTCCTCCCTCCGCTTTCGGAAGCGGATCAGTCTTTGCGTTGTAGTAGAGATAGAAGACGCCATCTTCCTCGATCAGGTTAGGCCGGTACAACCCTCCATGCTCCCAGGGCGCGCCGTCCTCCGGAAAGAGAATCGGCTCGGTAGGCTCCCAGTGCAGCAGATCATCGCTCCACGCCAGACCGATGACCGCGGCGCCCTCTTCGTAACCGGGATTGGGATAGGCGTGCCACGCACCAAGATACCGTCCATGTACTTTCCTGGCTCTACCTTGCGAGGTGAGCCCGTGTTCGCGCAGGATCGAGCTCAGCGCCATGTTATAGCGCGTGTACTTCGAGTTTGGATCGCGTTTTGCTACGCAGCCGAGCCGCTTCCAATGCACCAGGTCTGTCGACGTCGCGAGACCTGTCTGGTAGCCTTCGCCATCAAATCCGATATAGAGCATGTAGAAGCTGTCGGAGTGACGAAACACAATGGGATCGTCGACGGACCGTCCGTCGAAGCTTTCCGATTCTCCGCTTGCCGCAAGCACCAGCTTGCCGTACCGATAGGGAGTTCGAAAAGGCTCGACCAAAGTATCGTAGAGGCCCTTTGCAAACATCGATTCGCCTTTGAGTATCAGCGCTCCGCCGACAGCAAGTCCAAACCACTTTGCAAACCGCCTGCGCGTTGTCAATTTCGCAGCTCCTCGTCTTTCCGGTTGTCGGGTTACTTTGCCTGCGCCTCAAGAACTGCGACGCCTTGAGCTTCGAGAATCACCTCTGTGACCTGTTGGCCCTCATGAAGAATATCCGCCATGCGCACGGACAGATGAATCGTTCTGACAGCGGGTCCGTGGTTGATAAGGATGTAGACCGAGTGGTCCCGGCCCACGCGGCGACACACTTCCACCTCTTCGGGCACGGGACTAAACTCCGCCTCCACCTGAGCCATCTGCGTCATCCACGCGATGGCAGAGCGCATCAGGTCTGCGTCGAGGACCGCACCCAGATAGGAGATGCGGCCCTTGCCCACCTGCCGCGTAATCATGGCCGGCTGGCCATCGAGCCATCCATTCGATTTGCCGTAACGCAGTAAAACAGATGTGTCTGCAGTGCGAGTCGAAAGCTGCTCTGCCCACACATCCGCCGTGCCTGCGCCCAGGTCTCCGCTCACAGGCACTGTGTCATCAAGTGCGTAATACTGCTCTACGCGGCCGCCCAGAGGTTCAACAAGTGGACCAGGCTGCCGCTCCACGTTCAGTGCGTTGTACTCGTCCTTCATCCCAGAGCGCGGCCCGAGTACCAAGGCGCCTCCCTGCTGAACATACGCAAGCAACCGCTCGGCCAGACTTGACGAGATCACGTTCAGGCTTGGCGCCACCACAAGTTTGTAGCCGGTGAGCGGTGCGTCTGCGCTGATTACGTCCACCGTGAGCCCCTGCGCACGAAGAGGGCGGTACCAATCGAGAAGCACTTCCAGCTGATCGTAGTTTCGATTGTGCGGTTGAAGATCGATGGCCCAGCGGCTGTCGTAGCTGTGCAACAGGGCCACCTGTGCCACGGACACAGTGTCTTTGAGCACGGGTCCGGTACGTTCAAACTCGCCGCCAATCTCGCTCACCTCACCGTAGAGAGGCAACGGATTGCCGTCCGGTCCAACAATGGCGCCGTGATACTGTTCCTGTCCGTTGAGAGCGTTGCGCCATTGCCAATAGAGCACAGCATCCGCTCCGTGACCGACTGCCTGCCAGGCCATGGCGCGAGTCTCACCGCGATCGAGCATCGTATTCACAGGCGCCCAGTTCACCGATCCAGGCTGCGCCTCCATCACCCAGAAGGGCGCGCGCTTCCAACCCCGCACCAGGTCATGCATCGCGCCATTTCGAGCGGCATTCAAATGACCTTGCCCCACATAATCGTCCCACGAGGCCATGGTGAGATCACGCGTGATCTGGTAGTGGTCGAAGTTGTCGGTCCACGCCAGCCCGCCCAAATTGGTTGTAATGAACTGACGCCTATCTGCCTGGCGGCGTATGGCCTCAAGCTGTACCCGTTGAAAGTCACGCCACGTTTCAGTCACAAAATGGCGATGCTCAAGCAACAATCCTGGATTGCCGCCGCTGGCGACAAGCGGAATCTCATCCCAGCGATCGTAGGTCTGGCTCCAGTATGCGGTGGCCCAGTGTTCATTAAGTGCATTGAGCGTGCCGAAACGCCGCCGCAACCATTGCTGGAATTGTGCGCGCGTCGCGGCATCGAAGGACTCGTCAGTGTACTCGTTGCCGATTTGCCATCCAATCACATTGCGATCGTGTCCGAAACGCTGCGCCATTCGTCCAGCGATCTGGGCACAGAAGATCCGGTAACGCGGGCTGGCATAGTTAAACTGGCGACGGCTACCGTGTTCTGCGCGCCGGCCATTCGCATCCACACGCAGAGTATCGGGGTACTTCGATGTGAGCCAGGCTGGGGGAGCATCGGTGGGCGTGCCTAGAACCACAGCGATGTGGTGCTTTTCCGCCAGCCGCACAGCGCGCTCCAGCCAGTCCAGATCGTAGCGCCCTTCTTGCGGTTCCATGCGGCTCCAGGCGAACTCGCCCACACGGACCACATGCAGGTGCGCCGCTTCCATCAGGCTTAGATCCTGGTCCCATCGGGATTCAGGCCATTGCTCGGGATACCATGCCGCGCCCAGCAGCAACGACGGTACGGGGCTCATGGCAGAACTATCGGCCGCTGGACTGCGGGTAACTCCAGCCACAAGCAAGATCGCCGTCAGCGCAAACCCGCATATGTCGCGTATCTTCCAATGAGGCCGCATCCTAACCCTCGTGAGATGCGTGTTCGTCATCCGGAGTCCTTGTATCATGCTGCCTCAGTTAGTGGATAGTCTGCCTCGTGCCGCAGCAAGGAATAGCCACTCAATCACGCCACTCTGCCCCCTGGCAATATCGCTAACTCTTTTGGAAGTATGTAGTGTAACTCTCTTCTCGCACAAAGTAGAGTGGGGCGAAGAACAGATTCTTGCCCTCATGCCGACTACCGAAGATGCCGGGCGACCCAGCCACGCGTTGCCAACCATCCAGTCGCGCCAGCCGCGTCGTGCCCGGAGGCGGATTCAAGGCGACGTACACTAGCGGCCCGCGCAACACGGCCACTGTCTCCGGATGCAAATCGTCGATAGCCTCGGTGCGGAGGCATTGTGGGAGGTCGAACAGCACAACGTCGCCGTTCTTCCAGGTACGCCGCAACAGGGCGAATCCTCGTCGCATCTCCGGACGCACGGGTTCACTATTCACGCGGATTGACGCGGGTCGCGCAAGCCAAATGGGTATCCTCAGCCCAATCGTGAAGGTTGACGGAGCCGCGAGACCTACGCGCAGTTCGACTCGCTCTTCCAGCGGAAATGCAGTCCGCTGTGTAAGCTGAACCATCGTGGAACCTTGCTGCCACCGGGCCTCGGAAGGAGCGTACAGGTTTACCAGCACACCGTCTGGCGCACGGAAGTAAAGGTTCTTTACATAGTCGGCCACACCCTGCACCAATGTGCCGGAGCAGCAAGGCCACTTCTTCGGGTAATACACCTTTCGCGCCCGGGAGCTGTAAGTCGAGTAATACGGATAGTCCCCATCACTGTCCGGCTCCCTGGCGGCCAATAGCGTGTTATAGATCAGACGCTCCAGCCCATCGCCATAACGCGCATCGCCCGTTGCGCACAGCAGATAGCGAGCCAGCTTGATTGCCGCGTAGCTGCCGCAGGGTGTCTCAAAATGATCGTCCGTATTCTGCAAGCTCGCGTATAACTGCCCCTTGTGTGGCTCGATGAAGGTCTCGTTCGGTCCCCATCCGCCGGTAGCATATTGCTGCGTCCCGGTGAGAAGATCCCACGCGTGGCGCATCGCGTACAAGTACTTCTCGTCGCCCAGAACCAGATGCGCCTTGCCCGCCGAGCTCAATGCAATGGCGTGGCTGTACGCATGGCGGCCCGGAAGCATGTCTTCACCACGAGCCAGCGGGTTGAAGAACTCGCGATCGAGAAGATAATCAACGGCTCGTTCGCGAAAGGCGCTCTCATTCGTCAGCGCATAGGCTCCGAAGAGAGTCTCGGGCAAGACATATGTCTCGTCATAGGGCGGATCCTTCTTCCCCACGCGATCATGGCCATGCTCAGGAATGTACGCCAAAGCGCCGTGAAAGACTCGAGGCAGAAGCTCCCGCGCCGACCCAACGCCGCTTAGCGTTGCGGCATCGATCAATCCCGCAAGATGTTTGTCCAGTATGTAGCACGGCCAAACTGATTCCGCATTCGGCCCGGCAAAGATCCGATTCCCGGCACCCAGCGTCGCGGCGAAACTCTCAACCAACTCGCCCACTTTGGCATGGCAGCGCTCGTCGCCCGTCGATTTGCCGATGCGCGCCAGACCGGAGATGTATTGCCCCAACGCATGGCCCGGCACAAAGCCATCGGCGTCGTACCAGCCGCCCATATCGGCTCCTGGCGCGGCCTGTCCCGCCCGCTGCCGGTAGACTTTCAGCAGCCGGTCATTGTCCAGGGCCAGGTAACTTGAATGAATGCGGTCGTAATGCTGCTTTAGTGGCCCATCGGTGAGCCGAACCTGGCTGTAGTCGAACTCAGCAAGGGCACCGGAACCTGCCGGTGCTATAGCGGGCCAGCCGCGCACACCCAGAGCCGCCGCAGAAGCACCCACCATAAACTCTCTGCGCGAGATCCCACTGAGGCTGTTCAAAGGTCCCACCGTCTGAGTTGCTCCGCACCTTAATAACATAACCGACCATGCCTTGAACTCGATTCGCGAGAGCTGCGGTAAACTGATGCGATAGGACAGTTTTTCGAATGCGGAGCTCGGGGTGAGCGGTTGACGCTAGCCGTCTCAAAAGCCATTGCGTCTGAAAGGGTATGGGGCGCTTGACTCCTTTTTTCGGCGAGCTGTAAACGCAAGAGTTCCTCAATCCCAAGGTGGCTTAATTTATGGATTTCGACTTAAAGATAACTAGACGAACACTCTTTCCATCACAAAAAGGTGGGCGGCCTGAGCATAGGGACGATGGCCTTCGTGGGTTTGTGGAGCCGGAGGGCTTAGTTGAAATGAGCAGGCTCAATGGCAAATCTCCGCGGATTTCCAGCGGCCTATATTCTGGGCTATTCGCGGGGAAGGCACTGACCGCTTGCATCGCGGTACTCACCGTTGCCTTACTGGCTAGCGCACGGCGTGCAGGCGCAACCGAGCCTGAAGAAATTACGGCCCAGTTAAAAGCGGCGTCCGCACTGCACCAGCGGGCCGATTATGCGCACTCGATTCCGATGCTGAAGCAGATTGTACGAGCATCTCCGCGGAACTATCTTGCCAACCTGTTGCTCGGTGAGGATCTGCTGAGCAGCGGGAGGCCGCAGGATGCACTGGTCCCGCTGCGGACTGCATCGCAGTCGCGGCCTGATGACCTTGTGGCCCTGGATTATACGGTAGTGGCAGCTCAGGCACTGGGCGATTCCGCTACCGAGTCAGAGAGTCTTGAGTCCGTGGTCGCGCGCTCAGGCGGAGACGAGCGACACCTTGTACTCTGGGCCACGTTTTGCCTTGATCGGTTCCGCACGCTGGAGACAGCTCTGCTGACCACCAGGCAGGGCGAAGGTGCAGAACTCCGCATTACAGCCTGGAGCAATCCTGAGGGGAGTGAGACTAGCGAGTCATTGCTGGAACAGTCCGCTGCCGCCGATCCGGATCAACACGGAATATGGGGAGAGCTTGGCATTGCGCAGTTTGAGTTGGGGAAACAAGTCGAGGCGCAAACCAGCCTGAAGGAAGCCGAGAGGCGTGAGCCGCAAGAAGCCGCGACATTGCGGCTAGAGGCTCTGCTTGCTGCCGCTGACCACAAGTGGCAGGCCGCTGAAGAGCGGTTGCTGACCCTGGGAGCACGATCACCTGCTGAGTTGGAGAAAGCCCTGAGACTGTGGCCTCCAGCCCTGGCTCCAGGACTATGGGTTGTGGGAGCGATATGGGACTGCATTCGTAATCGCGCGATTCCATGTCCGCTGGTTTCAGCGCCCCCCCGGGGCGGAGTAGGACTGAGCGCGAAGGATCTCTACGCGGAGGGACGATGGGAGCAGTTGAAGGCGCTTCCTGAAGTTGCATCGAATGATCGCTCTGGATGGCTTTGGCGAGGAGTGGCTCATGTTAAAACAGGCAATTGCCAGCAGGCCATTCCAGCACTCGAACGAGGGTTGAAAGCGGACGAACGCCAGGGCAGCTTCTACCTCCAGGTCTGTTATGCCAATGAAGAGGCGCGCGTAGAAGACCGGCTAAGCCAAGCGGGGAATCAGGGCGCTCTTCATGGGTTGAAGGGAGACAGGGCGCTCAGCCTGCGCAATGAACCTGCAACAGCCCAGAAGGAGTACGCAGAAGCCTTGCGGTCGCGGCCCCAAGACGCCCGCCTTCTCTCCAGATTGGCAGAGGCCTATCGGCTACTTGGCGATACGACGAACGCTCGATCCACTGCGCTGTCTTCGCTGGCAGTCGATCCCAGCCAGCCGTCGGCGCTGCAAACACTGGTACAGGCGGATATGAAAGAGCGGAACTATCCGGAGGCACTTATTCGGCTTAAGCAATTGGTTGTACTCCTACCCAACGATGCGTGGACCCAAGTTGAGTTGGGCATCGCCTATGGCCAACTAGGGCATCCCGACGAAGCCGTGCACTTTCTTGGACCGCGGTTGGCAGCCGGCTTTCCCGATCGCCAGGGCGTGCTCCATGCACAACTCGCTGCCGCCCTACGCAAGCTGGGCCGCGGAGACGAAGCAAAACAAGCCGCCGCAGAAGCATCCAGGCTGGCCAATGAATCGCTCGATGTCCACGCGCCGGAAGGCGTAAATGCACCTTGAGGCGCGCGGGCCAGTTTAGCGGGACGCATTGACGCCAGCAGCACAAAGGCACTGCCGGAATACTCGATTGTCCGCAAAACTTCCCTGATTGCGCCTGTTCGCAGGCACGAATGAACTAGCTCGGATTTTCGTGATAGAGCAAGGCCGCCCCAATCATCGGTGCATCCTCTCCCAACTGAGACTTGCACACACGCACCTTGTCGGCCACGGATTCATACACATGGCTGCGCACGAACGCAATCAACGGAGTGAGCAAGAGCTCTTCCGGCGCGTTGCAGATGCCACCGCTGATGCTGATGAACTCAACGCTGTTGAGGTTGATCAGATTGACGAGTCCCATCCCAAGATACTTCACTACAGACTCCGTCAACCTCCGCGCTTGTGCATTGCCCTTCTGCGCCAGGTTGAATACGTCTTGCACCGCAACCTCCGGCAAGGTCTTCTGCAGAAGTTCGCAAATCCCGTCGATATGTTCTCTCGCTTCTCGCACAATTGCCAATCCGCCGGCGTAAGCCTCTAAGCAGCCGTGGCGGCCACAATTGCACGGATTGCCATCGAGTTGAACGATCTGGTGACCAAACTCCCCGGCAGTATTCAGACCGCCGTGAAAGATTCTTCCGTCAAACACCATTCCGCATCCAATGCCCGTGCCGAGCGTCACGCTGGCCATACTCCGAAGCCCTTTGCCGGCACCAATCAGGTACTCGGCCCATGCGGCCGCCCTGGTGTCTTGCACGGCAAACACTGGAATGTCGAAGGCTCGCCGAACTGCTTTGACGATCTCGACGTTTCTCCAGAAGATGTTGGGCGCAAAGGCCACCACGCCGTTCCTGGAATCCGTTGTGCCCGGCACTCCGAGACCCATGCTTCTAATCTGTCCGGGGTCAATGCCTCCCCTCGCAAGCATTTCTTTGACACTCTGGATTATGGTGGCCACAATCGCGTCACTGCCGCGATCCGGATAGGTTCTCTTCTTATTCTGGAGGAGTATATTGCCGTTCTCGTCGGTTACCCCGAATTTCATATTCGTTCCACCAACGTCGACGCCCACGTTGAGGATTTGCGTACTCATGAATGATTGCTCCCAGATTAATGTTCTCAAACAAATGTTTCGAAGTCTGGCACACTGCACTCTTTGTTTCTATTTCGCATGCTGTTCTTCGTATTGCGCGATCTTCCCGATCCTGGTTGCGTGCCTGCCTCCCTCAAACTCGCTCTTAAGCCAAACATCGACAATCATTTTGGCCAACTCGATGCCAACAACCCTCGCGCCGAGAGCGAGGATGTTTGTGTTGTTGTGCTCCCGCGAAAGCTTGGCGGAATAAGGTTCGCTGCAGACTACAGCCCTGATGCCTTTCACTTTGTTTGCACTAATTGAAATTCCCACGCCGGTTCCGCAGAAGAGCAGACCCTTCTCGCACTCTCCGCTCGCCACAGCCTCGCCCACGCGGAATCCAAAGTCGCAATAGTCGACTCGCTCCGGCCCGCACGTGCCGTAGTCCCGAACTTCGTAGCCATTTGCGGTCAGATAGGCCTTGATCTCTTCCTTGAATGGATATGCCGCGTGATCCGAACCAATGGCAATCATGATCTCCTCCTGCGCTCGCTCTTGTGTTGAATGAACTACAACATCGCTGTGACAAGCAAGACCAAGCCGGTAACAAAGAGAACGAACATCGCGGCGATCATGGCGATGGTTCCCCTGGTGGCGCCTTTGAATTCCTTCCAAATGAAGACACCCCAGATGGCAGCGATCATTGTGCCGCCCTGCCCGAGACCGTACGCAATGGCAGGGCTTGCGGTTTTCGATGCGATGAAATTAGAGGTTGTGCCGGTGCAGTTGACCAATCCTCCGAAGATCCCAATCAGGTGATACTTGAGGGATCCCTTGCTGAAGTAGTCGGAGTACCTGACCGTAGCTCCTTTGAAAGGATGAGACATCAGATAGCTGTTGAAGACCAGATTGGAGAGGAAGGAACCCGTAGAAAACATTAGTACGGCGGCGTAAGGTCCGAACTTGCCCACATCGAGGCGGATGTAATCGACGGAGATCGACCTCTGCACCAGGTAATAAAACAAACCCATCAAAATGCCGCCGACCAAGGCCAGAGTCACTCCCTTTGTGAGCTCGCTTTGTTCACTTTGAACGCCCTGCTGGTTACGATAGGCCAACGCATCCAAAATGATCGCCAGCGTAATCAAAGTGACGCCAGTAAAGATCAGAATTGGATTGCCTTTGGGCTGGGCGATGTAATTAATGATGACGCCCTCGACGAGGGCGATTCCGATGCCGATGGGGAAGGCCACCGCCATCCCCGCGACGTCGATGGCAGAGACAAAGAGGATGTTGGCCAAGTTGAAGACAATCCCACCGAGAATAGCCCACGCAAAGCTGCTGAGGGTTCCCTGCGCGAGGTCGTTCAATAGCGATCTGCCCTCGGCACCGAACGATCCGAACGTGAGGCCCGCAAGCAGGGGCAAGAGCAGATAACCAATCGCCTGATCCCAGTAGTACAGGGAGAATCCGTAGGAACGCGGCTCCATTTTCAAGGTGTTCGCATGCGAACCCCAGCACATCATCGTCAGCACGCAAAGCGCGATGGCGATCCAGTAAGAATGCACCATTGTCATTGGGCGGCCTCTATCCCTTTCACGATCTCTCTCACGACGGCTATTGCTTCGCCAATGGAATAGTCCTTGTGGAAGACGCTGGATGTTCCCCCCACAAGCATGGTTGCTCCGGCGGCAACCATTGCCGGTATATGCTGAAAACTTACATTCCCGTCGACCTGAATTTCGACATTGTCATGCCCCGTAGCACTGAGCAATGTCCGGGTGTCCTCGATTTTGCGCAGCATGGCCGGAATGAGCTTCTGTCCTACAAAGCCCGGATTCACGGTCATGATGGTAATCATGTCGATATCGTCCATGATGTATTCCAGGTTTGTAAGCGGCGTAGCGGGATTGAGGACGATTCCGGCCTTTGCTCCGGCGTCGCGAATCTGTTGCAAAGCTTTTTGCACATGATTGGTCGCTTCGTAATGAATCCCGACGTACTCCGCACCGGATGCAACCGTCTTATCGATGTATCGCTCAGGCTCCGCCACCATCAGGTGACATTCCTGAGGGATGGCGCAAAGTTCCCTCACCGTCCGCATGATGTTGAAGTCCAACGCGAAGTTGGGGACGAACTTCCCGTCCATAATGTCGATATGCAGGAAATCGATCTTAGCGGCAGTTAGCTGCGCGATGTCAGCCTCAAGATTCCTGAAGTTAGCGCACGCTAACGACGCTTCGATTTTGACGGTTCTCTTCATCGTGGGAATTTCCTCTGCTTCACTTACTTGCCTTCTCCGGTGACGACTGCAATGGCGAACGGCGCCAAAGTGACACTGTTGCCAG
>Ga0265316_10005212_pt1 | contig 12709 bp, 9 predicted proteins | sample 4522metaG_FD_202092 | JGI IMG/M metagenome (GOLD analysis project Ga0265316, IMG submission 202092) | Rhizosphere microbial communities from Carex aquatilis grown in University of Washington, Seatle, WA, United States - 4-5-22 metaG | ecosystem: Host-associated > Plants > Roots > Rhizosphere >... | reverse complement strand
TCGGGACGAGGAGTATCTCAGGCTCAAGATACTGACCTCTATGCTACCAGACCCGTAATCCCTTGAAATCCACCCACTCGACTACGCGAAGAGCCTGAATTTATTCAGACGGGAACGGGACCGCCGGGCACGAATGCTCAACTCTCAGAAGAGCAGTCCGATCTCAAGGGCGGCTAGGCCGCCTTCGAGATCGGCCGCGAAGAAATCGGCCCCCTCGGCGCGGAGCTCGGCTTCGGAGAAGCTGCCGGCCAGGGCGAGGCAGACCATGCCCGCCGCCTTCGCCGCCCTGACGCCCGAGACCGCATCCTCGACGACGAGGCAACGCTCGGGGACTGCGCCCAGGCGCCGCGCCGCTTCGAGATAGATGTCGGGCTCGGGCTTCTTCCGATCCACCGAAAGGCCGTCGACGACAGCGTCGAAGTCCTCATCGGAGAGGCCGATCTCCCGCAGGTTCGCCTCGAGCTTGCGCCTGTCGGCGCTCGTCGCTATCGCGACCTTGAGGCCCCGCTCCCGACAGGCGCGGACGAAGGCGACGGCTCCCGGAATCTCCTCGAGCCTGCCTCGGATGACCTCGAAGTAGAGCTCATAAGTTCGGGCCTTGTCCGCCTCGACGTCGATCGCCACTCCGTGCTTCTCGGCCACTCCGCCGATAAAGCGATTCTCCCCCATGCCCACGAAGGGTAGGAAGTCCTCGCGCTTCGCGACGACTCCATAGCGCTCGGCGAACATCGCGATAGCCGCCTCGGCAATGAAGGCTTCCGAATCGACGAGAACCCCGTCCATATCGAAGAGAACCGCCTCGATCATGCCTATATCTCGGGAGCGTGAGCGAGGAGGTAGTCCTCGGCTTCCTTGCACCAGAGCATGTTGTTCTTCTTCACGATCCGCGCGAGCTCGGCGTAGAAGGGATCGGCGAGGCCCCTCTCCTCGAAGTCGACGAGGGCGACGAGGGGCAGCTTCTTGTGCGTGTAGATGAGCTTCTTCCCGCCGGGGATCTTGTCGAGGCCGATAGTCGTCGCGGGCACGGAATCGAGGCCGCCTACATGGGTGATCATGGCGACGGGATTGAGCCGCCCATCGGCCATCATCTCGAGGGACTCCTTGATGTCGTCGGTGTTGCCGCCCGAGGTCCCGACGAGGTGATGCGACTCGTAGTGCACGTCGTAGAAGTTGAAGCTCGCCGAGAAGGAAGTGTCCGTGGGGCCGGCGAAGAAGTTGAGGCAGCCGTCGCTCCCGAGGATCCGGTCGCCCATTTCCACCACCGGCTTGACCGGGGCGAAGACGAAGACGTCGTCGAAGAGCCTGCCGCCGTTCAGCGACTTGAGATGGGCTACGGGATCGACGATATCCTTCGTGTTGAAGTAATGAAGCTCGACGCCGTTGCGCCTAGCCTCCTCCACCGTGAAGATCGAGGCCGCCCGCTTGAGCCTGGCATCGTCGATATCGGTGACGACCACGCGGGAGGGCTTCCGAGGGGCGTGCATGGCATAGTCGATGGCGCCCATGCCCATGGGGCCGACGCTCGCGAGGAGGGCGAGGCTTCCGCCCTCCTTGATGCCCATCTCGTGGACGTAGGAGCCGCCCTTGGTGTGGTACTGGGCGTGATAGGCCCCTACGATGCAGGACATCGGTTCGGCGAGGCTGCCCATGAAGAAGGCCTCGGCCTTGTACTCGAGGAGGCAGCCGAGTTCCATGACCTCCCGCGGTATCACGATGTAGGTCGCGTCGCCGCCGATGTACTGGTAGGAGTAGCCGGGGGCCCAGAGCGTGCCGTTGTAGTTGAGGGCGGGCTGGATGGCGAAGCGCTGCCCGCTCTTGAACTGCCTCTTCCACTTCGCGCCGATCTCGACGAGCTCCCCGCAGAACTCGTGGCCGATGATGACGGGCGCGGACGCGAGGGGAGCGCGCACGCGCTTGTGCTTGTCGCCCTGCATGGCGAGCTTGTGGCTGGACATGCAGATCGAATCCGAGACGATCCTCGCGAGGATCTCGTCGTCCTTAATCTTCGGAAGCTCGAATTCCTCGAGCCGGAGGTCATCCACTCCGTGTATGCGTATTGCCTTGGTCTTCATGCCTTTCCTCCGTTGACGCCCATCGCCTCGAGCCAGGCCGAGCGATAGGCGTTCAAATCGCCCAAGCCTTCCATGGGGAGAACGCGCTTGTAGTCGATCTCGAAAAGCCCGCCGAGCGCGTCGGGCGTCGTACCGCCGAGGGCGGCGACCGCGGTCATCGCGGCGCCGAAGGCGGTGGCCTCGGCTATATCCGTGAGGTACGCCCCGCCCGATCGGCCCTCGCCCAAGGCTGCCGCGAGGATCGAGTTGTAGCCCGAGTTGCGGCGAAAGCCGCCCTCGGTGAAGACCGAAGTCGCAGGCCTCAGTCCCGCGCGCTCGAGGGCGACGAGGGTCTGCATCGCGAGCGAGAGGTTGAGCGCGGCGAGGGCGGCCTTTGGACTCTGAATCAAGGCGGGTGCGCAGACTCCCGACCGGATGTCGGCCAGGCTCCGGCTCGAACCGCCCTGGACCAGGCGCGCGATCTGGCCCGGGAATTGCCCCGAGCCAGGCACCACCTCGGGGAGGATGAAGGCCGTGCGCGCGTCGACGATGGCGCGGTAGTCGGCGGTCGAGGGCTCGGGAAGAGGGGCGCCGTCGGGAAAGCCCGAGGCGGAGCGTATGGCGCCGGTCCAAGCCTCGTATTCCATGCCGCCGAGGAAGATCGCGGTCTTCACCGGCTTGTTGTAGGCGGAGCGGTTGAAGAACACGACCTTGCCGAGCTCGCCAGGCTCGAAGGCGAAGCGCTCCTGCGGATGCATGAGGACGCACCAAGTGCCGGTCGAATTCAAAATAAAGTCCCCTCCCGAGCGCTTGGCGAGATGGGGGAGGAGGGATGCATTGGAGTCATGGATGCCCATGGTCACGATCGTGTCCGGCCCGAGCCCAGTACGGCCGGCTACCTCTACCGTGAGCGTGCCGAGTACGTCCCAGGAATCGCGCAGGGGGAAGGGAAGCTTCTTCGCGATCCCGAGCTTTTCGGCGACCGAGGAGTAGCGGCCTTCGCCCCAGTTCCAGAGGTAGCTGTGGCAGCCCGTGTAGGTGCCCTCTGCCCCGGTCTTCCCGGTAAGGCGATAGCCCCAGTATTGGGGATAGTTGAGCACGACATGCGACTTCGCGAAGGCCTCGGGAAAGCGTTCGCGCAGGAAGAAGAGCCCCTTCGAGGGGTTGATCATGGCCGAGAGCCTCGGCGTACCCGTGACCGCCTGGAGCTCACGAGCGTCGCCCATCGCGCCGTAGAAGCGCTCTTGGAACTCCGGCCCCGGCTCGCGCGTGTAATAGACGCAGGGCGCGCAAGCCTTGCCGTCCTCGCCGACGCAGACCATGGTCGCGCCATGGGTAGTCACCGCTATCCCGCCTATGGGGAAGCGCTTCCCGAATTCGGCCAGCCTGTCCAGGAACCAGCCTTCCATCCCTCGAAGGTCGTGGGTCTCGAGGCCCTCGACCATCACCGGATCGAAGCTGCGCGACACCGTATCGAGGACGCGGAGCGAGAGGTCGTAGACGGCGACCTTCTTGTTGGTCATCCCGATGTCTATGACGGCGATAGCCTTGTCCATGGGGGGCCCCTCAGCTCAACATAACTTGGCCGCCCGTGACGGGCAAGGCCTGGCCTGTCTCATACTCCTGCTCCACGACGTAGTACACGGCGCGCATCACGTCTGGGCCCTCGCAGCCGCGGCCCATGGGGACCTTGGCCTCGTAGGCCTTCCTCACGTCCTCCGCCGTCTTGGCGCCCTTCACCTTGCCCGACCGGAGGTACTGCACGAAGAGGCCCTTCGCCGGGTCGGACCAGAGTGGCCCGTCAAGGAAGTTGCCCGGGCAGATCGCGTTCACCTTGATCTTCCACTCGACGAGCTCGAGGGCGAAGCTCTGCACGAGCCCCAGGCCGCCGAACTTGGAGCCCGCGTAGGAGCCGTTCTTGTTCGAGCCCTCGAGGCCCGATTTGGAGTTGATCTGGATGACGTCGGTATGCCAGGAGGGCGCCGTGCGCGACTGCTTGCGCAGGACGAGGCCCGCGTGCTTGGTTACGAGCATGAAGCCCACATAGTTCACGTCGGTGACGAACCTGAAGGCCGAGAGCTCCTGGTCGAGGACCGAGGATGCCTTGAGCACGCCCGCGTTGCTCACCACGATGTCGAGGCCGCCCGTCTTCTCGGCTACGAGGGCGAGCATCGCGGCGACCGAGGCCTCGTCGGAAACATTGACCGAAACCGGGATGGCGACCGTAGACCCGGCCTCGGCGTTGAGGGTCGCGGCGAGCTTATCCGCGCCCGCGAGGTTGAGGTCGGCTACGTACACGAGGGCGCCCGAGGAGCAAAGGCCCCGGACGATCTCCTCGCCGAAGCCCTGGGCGCCGCCGGTCACGATCGCGACGCGTCCGGCGACGACTTCGCCGCGGCCGCGGGCCGAGGCTCCGTCGCCCGCACGAGGCGCGGAGGCGAAGGGCGAAGCGTCTCTTCTCTCGGCCCTGCCGCGCGCCGCGTCGTAGCTGGCGCCCGGCCAGTAGGCCGCGCTCCAGGCGCCGGCGCGGACGAAGACGCAGCCGGGCATAGCCTCGCCCTGCTTGGCCTTCCACGCGGCGAGAGCCTCGCGCAGGACCGCGGCTGCAGCGACCTCGTCGCCACCCCTGCCGATATCGACGTCCAGGGCGCCCTTGGGCGCGGATTCGGCGCCGGTCGAAGCCAAGACAACGGGACGCCCGAAGACCTCGAGATAGAGCCCGCGCGCGAGGGGCGCTGCGAAGGAGTGTCCGATGTCGCTCATCGTGAATACCTGCCTTTCTTGAGGTCGCTTAAAACCGCGCCGGCATCGTCCGGATGCGAGGGATCGAGGGCCCTGCCCGCCTCCGCGTAGGCCGAGAGCCTTCGCGCGAGATCGAGCGAGGCGAGGGGATTGCCTGGAGAGAAGAGGCCGGCCTCCGAATCGGCCGACGAGAGGCGCTCATGGGCCACGAGGGCCCAGGTCGCGTCGCCCAGGTTGGCGAATTCGGGCCTGCGCAGCTCCGGGCAATTGAAGGACTGGCGAGGGCTGTTGATGTCCACGCCCGAGATCTGCATGAGGCCGCGCTCGTCGCAGAGCCGCCTCGCGCGCTCGAGCTGCGCCCGGGTGTTGCGGGGCGGCATGTAGGCCACGCCGAGAAAGCCCGCCTGCTTCACCGCGTCGAAGAGCTCCTCGATGAAGTCGTCCTCGAATTTTTCGGCCTTCTTGTCCCCCGTGGGCGACTCGCCGACATCGCCCAAATAAGCGTAGGCCGGAATCGCGCCGATCGAGCGCGCGAAGGCGACGACCTCTCCGGCAGGCGGGCACTCATCGTCGCCCGGCTGTTCGAAGATCCTGTCGAGGAAGCCCGCCTTGAGGACGCCGAGGAGATCGTAGGCGAGCATCGGATTGTCCGCGTCGGCCAACAGCGCAGCGATCCTCGGGGGCGGCTTGATGCCGAAATCCTTCGCGAGGGCGTCACCGAGGCCCCGACCAAGGCCGTAGCGGCCTATCATCCGGTCGGCGACGGCCGCGAGGAGGTGGCGCTCGGTGACGCCGCCGCCCTCCTTAGCCTTCGAGCGGCCGAGGACGTCGACCTCCATGTCGAGGCCTTCGATCCCGGCGTCGGAGAGGATGACGGATGCCGCCGCTGCCATTCGGGCTGTACGCGCGATGCGCGCTGCGCGAATGGGCCCGAGGAAGGCCGATAGCTCGTCGACCTTGCCGGCGGGCAGGCCTTGGATAGTCATGTAGACGATGCCGGTCGAGTCGGGGTTGTTGATCTTGCGGTCGGCGAAGGAGAAGCGGCGGCCGTCGGGCCCCTTGGTGAAATTCACGCGGAGCTCGCAGCCGGTCACGCAGCCTATGCCGACCAAGGCGCAGGCGGCGACCATCTCGCGCGAGGCGGAGATGGAATCGTGATCGACGGAGCCCGCCACCTCGAGCCCCGCCTCCCGCGCCTTGAGCGCGGCCATGGCGGGCGCGTAGGGACTGAAGCTGTAGATCGTGTGGACGTGGTTGTTGGACTCGCCCGTCGGAGAGCCGCGCGCGGGAAGGCCCCGAGCCAGCTGGGCGAGAACGCGGAGACGTTCCCCGCCTTCGGCCGCGGGATCGTTCACCCTGGCGCGCAACGCCTCGACGCCGGATATGCCCTGAGCCATTACACTCCCTTCCGAGCGCGGCGCGCGAGGTCGAGCGTAGTCTGCACGGTCCTGGGCGAGTGCCCGGGGAGAGGCAGGATCCGCTCGTGGATGGCGTCAATGATCCACTCGTCCTGCGGGAAGTAGAGCTCTTCCTGCTCTGCAGCCGGCGTGACCCAGTTCCGGCTGCCCACGACGGCGACGGGCGCGTCGAGGTAGTCGAAGGCGAGGGTCTGCACGTTGGAGGCGACGGTGTGGAGGAAGGAGCCCCGCTCGGCCGCGTCGCTCGCGAGGAGGAGGCGGCCCGTCTTCTTCACCGATTCGACGATGAGGTCGTAGTTAAGGGGATTGATGAAGCGCAGGTCGATGACTTCGGCCTCGATGCCGTACTTCTCCTCGAGGGCCTTCGCGACGTCCATCGCCTTGTACAGCGTCGCGCCGAGGGTGGCTATCGTGAGGTCCTCGCCCTGGCGGCGGATAGCGGGCTCGCCTTCCGGCACTTCGTAATAGCCCGTCGGAACGCCTTCCTTCACGAACTCCTCGCCCTTGTCGTAGAGGAGCTGGCTCTCGAAGAAGATGACGGGATCGGTGCCGCGCAATGCGAGATTGAGCATGCCCTTCGCGTCGTAGGGAGTGGCGGGGAAATAGGCCTTGAGGCCCGGGATGTGGGCGGCGAAGGCCGACCAGTCCTGGCTGTGCTGGGCGCCGTATTTATTGCCTACCGAGACGCGCACGACTAGCGGCATCTTGAGGAGGCCCGCGGACATGGCTTGCCACTTGGAGGCCTGATTGAAGATCTCGTCGCCGGCGCGGCCCATGAAGTCGCAGTACATGAGCTCGACGACAGCGCGGCCGCCGGATAGCGCATAGCCTACGCCCGAGCCCACGATCGCGCCTTCGGAGATGGGGCTGTTGAAGAGCCTGTGGTAGGGCAAAGCCTCGGTGAGGCCGCGGTACACGGCGAAGGCTCCGCCCCAGTCGCGGTTCTCCTCGCCCCAGGCGGCCATAGTCGGGTCGATGGAGAAGCGGTGCAGCATTGCCTCGAAGAGGCCGTCGCGGTATTGGTAGAGCTTGTTCTTCGACACGGCCTTGCCCTCGGAGTCGAAGGCGTAGCGCGCCTTTCCGGCAATGGCCTTCACGCGGGGGTTCTCGGCGAGGTCGCCCGCGATCTCGGGCTTTCGCGAGCGCCCCTCGGGCGTCGCGTCGTCGAACCTCTCCACCTTGCCGTTAGAGAACATGACACCCTCGATGAACTGCCCGCCCACGCGCTCGCTCACCGCGTCGTCGGCCGCGAGCTTGAGCACGGCGGTGAGGCGTTCGGTCGTCTCGGCGCGGATAGCCTCGAGCTTGGCCTTGCCGACCGCCTTGTTCGCGAGGAGGTACTCGCCGTAGCTTTCGATGGCGTCGGCCTTCTGCCAGGCCTCGACCTCCTCCTTCGTGCGATAGCTCGAGGCGTCGGAAGGCGAGTGGCCCGAGAAGCGATAGGTGATCGTGTCCATGAGGACGGGGCCCTTGCCCTCGAGGAGGAGCTTCTTCTTACGCGCCACGGCGTCGGCCACGGCGAGGGGGTTGAAGCCGTCGACGCGCTCGGAATGCATGTTCTCGGGGTTCACGCCGGCGCCTACGCGGGCGAGGAGCTTGTAGCCCATCGTCTCGCCGTCGGTCTGGCCGCCCATGCCGTAGAAGTTGTTGAAGAAGTTGAAGAGGATGGGCGGGGCGCCGCCCGAGTCCTTGGGCCAGAGCGTTCGGTACTGGTCCATCGAGGCGAGGCACATGGCCTCCCATACGGGCCCGCAGCCCATCGAGGCGTCGCCGATGTTGGAGACGACGATGCCGGACTTGCGGTTGATGCGCTTGTAGAGGGCCGCTCCTGTCGCGATGTCGGCCGAGCCTCCGACGATCGCGTTGTTCGGCATCGAGCCGAAGGGAGTGAAGAAGGCGTGCATCGAGCCGCCGAGGCCCCGGGTAAAGCCCGATTTCCGCGCGAAGATCTCGGCGAGGGTGCCGTAGAGGATGAAGGAGGCGACGAGCTCGCCTGAGTCCTTGTGCGGGACTTTCTCGGCGATGCGGAGGGTCTCGCCGCCCCAGAAATCCTCCATGGTCTTCTGGATCGAATCGGCGGAGAGCTTGCGCGAGGCTGAGAAGCACTTCGCCAGGATCTCGCCGTGGCTGCGGTGCGAGCCGAAGACAAAGTCGTCGGGATCGAGGCTGGCGCACTGCCCTACCGAGGCGGACTCCTGGCCGGCGGAGAGATGGGCGGGGCCGCGGTGGTTGTATTCGATCCCGTTCCAGGCTCCCTTGGTCTTGATCTCGCTCAGCATCGTCTCGAACTCGCGGATGCGGACCATGTCGGTCCAGAGGGCGACGAGGCCGTCGGCGCCGAAGCGCGATGCTTCGGCCTTGTAGTCGCTCTTGTATTGGTTGACGGGAATGCTCGGTATATCGATCTTACCGGGTTTCCGGACATTGGCGGGATCAACGAACATGGTCTTAGGCATCTTCTCGCTCCATTGCTTCAAAGCTCTGATATAAGCGATTGCCGAAAGCAATCGCAAGACGAGCCGTCCAGGATATCCGGCTCGTCAAGGTTCGTTACAGTTCGAACAGTGCGTCTCGTATCGCTTCGCACACGGTCGGGTGCGGGAAAATCACCTGCTTCGCGTCCTCGACGCGGAGCTCCTGCTCGATCAGGGCGGCTCCGCCCCAGATCATCTCGGAGGCATAGGCGCCCACGATGTGGATGCCCAATATCCTGCGCGTCGCCGCATCGGCGATCGCTTTCACGGCGCCGGGGGCTGCGAAGCCGTTCTCGGCGCAGAAGCGGCCCGACACCTTCAGCGTCACGCTCGCCTTAAGGATCGCGATGCCCTTGGCCTGAGCCTCCTGCTCGGTCATGCCGACGCCCGCGGCCTCGGTGACGCCGTAGACCGCCCAGGGCACGGCCTCGTAGCGCATCCTGTCAGCGCCCCGTGCGGCGCCTCCGCCCGCGAGGATGTCGCATACCGCGACGTCCGCCATGCGGTAGGCCGAGTGAGCGAGGAGGCTCTTGCCCGTCGCGTCGCCGACCGCCCATACGCCGGGGAGGTTCGTACGCATGCGCTCGTCGACCGCGATGCCCTTGGGAGTTAAGTCGAGGCCTGCTTCCTTGGCCCCCCAGCCCTCGAGGGCGGGCTTCCGCCCGACAGCCATGAGGACGAGGTCTGCCTCGGCCTTGGCATCGGCGCCATCCTTCGTCTTGTAAAAAACGGTCGCGCCCTCGAGGCGTTCGACCTTGCAACCCAGTCGAAAGGAAACACCCTTCATCGCGCGGCGCAGGATGGGCGCCATCTCCTTGTCCATGAAGGGGACGATCTCGTCCATCATTTCAACGACTTCGACCTGCGAGCCCAGGGCCGCGAAAAGGCCGGCGAACTCGACGCCGATCACGCCGCCGCCGATCACGCAGAGGCGCTTGGGAACTTCCGCGAGGGAGAGGATGCCGGTCGAGTCGACGACCTTGGGGTTGTCCTTCGATCCGGGGATCGGCGGCATGGCGGGCAGGGAGCCCGTGGCGAGGATTATAGCCGGGGCCTCGTGCACCGTCGCGATGCCCGCGGCGTCTAGCGCCTCGACCCTGCCGAGCCCGGCGAGCTTCGCCTCGGCCTTTATCACCTCGACGCCGAGCTTCTTCTCGGTCATCGCGACGCCGCCGCGGAGCTTCTCGACCACCTCGGCCTTCCAGGCCTGCATGGCCTTCCAGTCGTAGGAGACGTCCTTGGCCACGACGCCGAATCTCGCGGCCTCTAGGGCGTGGACGTAGTGCTTGGCCGAGTTGAGCAGGGTCTTGGTCGGGATGCAGCCGACGTTGAGGCAGGTTCCGCCCAACGCGGCCTTCTCGACGAGAAGGACTTTCTTGCGCGCGGCGCCCAGGCGCTCGGCGGCCACGTAGCCTCCGGGTCCCCCGCCGATGATGATGACGTCGTATTGAGCCATGTCTCCCCCTATGCCATGAGCAAGAGGTCGATGTCGGCTATCGCGTCGGCAAAGGCCTTGAGCATGCGCGCCGCGGGGGCGCCGTCTATGATCGAATGGTCCACGGTCAGCGAGAGGCCGAGCCTCTGCTCGAGGACTACCGTCCCGTTCGGGCCCGCCGCAGCGCGCGGCATTATCGCGTTCACGCCGAGGATGGCGACCTGCGGCGCGTTGAGCACCGGCGTGAAGGACTCGACGCCGAAGGAGCCGAGGTTGGAGACCGTGAAAGTTCCGCCCGCGAGCTCGTCGGGGTTGATGTTGCCCGCCTGGCAAGCCGCCGCGACGCGCTTGGCTTCCGCCGAGATCTCGCGCAGGGAGAGGAGGTCGGCGTTGCGGATCACCGGCACCATGAGGCCGCGCGGCGTGTCGACCGCGAGGGCGAGGTGAACGCGCTCGTAGGCGCGGAGCACTCCGTTCTCCAGCGTGGCGTTGGCGTTGGGGAAGCGGGGCAGGATCCGCGAGACCGCGTAGAGCACGAGATCGCCGATCGTGACGTCGGCGAGGCCCAGGACCGGATCGCTCGCCTTGAAGCGGGCGCGCAGTGCCTGCAGCTGCTTCGCGTTAGCGGAGGCGTTGAAAGTGAGCTGGGCGCTGTTCTCGAGGGAACCGCGCATGCGCTCGGAGATGAGCTTGCGGACACCTTTGAGCGGGTTTTCGGTGTAACCGTCGGAGTAGGAGCGCGCTGGCGAAGCCGAGGTCTGTCCCCCGAGCGCCACCGCCGCTTCCGGCGAGGTCTGTCCCCCGAAGTCGGCGAGACCGGCTCGGCCCCCCAATGAACTTCCGCTCACCGGCACGGTGGCTCCCGCAGCCACGGCAGCCTTGGCCGCAGCGGTAAGGGGCGGCCTCCTCGCGAGGGCTGCGGCTACGTCGCGCTCGATCACGCGGCCGCCGGGCCCGGAACCCGTAAGCGCGCTCGCGTCCACAGCCTCGGCGGTTGCGAGCTTCCGCGCCCGCGGCGAAACGGCGGCGGATGGGGTCTGACCCCGGTCCTGTGCGCCTGGGGACAGACCCCGGACGGCTGACGGCTGGGCAAAGCTCGCGGAAGCTGCCGGAGCCGCCGCTACGGCTTCGGCCGGCGCCGGGGTCTGTCCCCCCACAGCGGAGGAGCTCTGTCCCCCGGCTACTCCGACTGCAGCCTTCCAGTCCTCGCCTTTCTGCCCGATTACGGCGATGGGCTCCAGCACGGGGACGTCGTCACCCTCGAGCCTGAGGATTTTTAGGATAAAGCCGGCCGCGCCGGCGGGTACGTCGAAGCTGGCCTTGTCGGTCTCGACCTCGCATACGCTTTGATCGGCCGCCACCTGGGCGCCCTCGGCCGCCTTCCACCTGGTGATAATGCAGGATTCGACCGTATTCCCCTGTCGGGGCATGATCAGCACATGAGCCACGTAGGTCCTCCGTTCAGTCTCGTATCGAGCGACTCAAACTATCGTGCATTTTATGGAAGCCTGTGCGAGCTCGCCGCGCGCGAGTTCGCATAGGCCGGAATCCGTGATGATGCCGTCCACCTCGGACATCGAGAGGACGTTGACGAAGCCGGTCTTCCCGTACTTCGAAGAATCGGCGAGGAGGAGCGTCTCCTCGGCGCAGGCGCTCATCGCCTTGACGATCTCGGCGCCCTCGACGAGCTGGGTAGTCATGCCCTTCGCGAGGGTGAAGCCGTCGGTGCCCACGAAGGCGAGGCGCACGTTGAGACCGGCTATAGTCCGGAGTGCCACGGGCCCGACCATGGATTCGGTCTCGCGGCGGAATTCGCCGCCGGTAAGGGTGATCTGGAGAGCCGTATTGAGCCTGGCATAGGAAAAGACGAGAGTGGAATTGGTTACGACCTGGACGTCGCGCTTGCCGATGAGGTGCCGCACGAGGAGGGCCGTCGTCGTGCCCGCCTCGATCATGATTCGGTCCCCGTCGCGGACGAGCTCGGCCGCGGCGCTGGCTATCCGATTCTTCTCATCGAGGCGGAACTGCTGACGCTCGACGATGCCCTGGTGCAGGGCGGGATAAGCCCCTCCCCTCGAGCGGCTCAGGTAGCCCTTTTCTTCGAGCTGCTTGAGATCCGAGCGGATTGTGACTTCGGAGACCCCGAGTTCTCGGCTAAGCGCAGCGACCGACTGGCCGCCGCGCTCGGATAGAAGCTTGAGGATACTGCGTTCTCGATCGATAAGCTCGTCGATCAATTCCGAAATCCTTTCGAATTGCTTGCGATTCACTTTAACTTTACCTGCAAATATTACATATTGCAAGCAATTTCGAAGGAAAGAAGCAAAGAAACGCAACAACTAAGTCCTGCCGTGATGGAAAACCGAAGCCCTGAACTGACGCGATGCTGATGACCGGTCTCCTTTTAGCAATCCTTCCAAGCTTCTGCGCAACTCTGTCTTCGCCCTTGACCTGCACTAGGAGGCATGTCACATTTACACTATAAGAAAAAAGTGTAACCCAAGCGCTGGGAGTGCCCCATGCCAGAAGAAAAACTCGATTCGTGGGAAGGCTGCAAGACTTTCTTCGTCGTTCCAGATCTATCACTGA
>Ga0265316_10005210_pt1 | contig 12711 bp, 17 predicted proteins | sample 4522metaG_FD_202092 | JGI IMG/M metagenome (GOLD analysis project Ga0265316, IMG submission 202092) | Rhizosphere microbial communities from Carex aquatilis grown in University of Washington, Seatle, WA, United States - 4-5-22 metaG | ecosystem: Host-associated > Plants > Roots > Rhizosphere >... | reverse complement strand
CCACGTTGCCGTCTTGGCCTGGTAGTGCGCTATCGGCGTAGTGCACCACGCCTCTTTCCAGGCCTAGCTGGATGTCGTCGTTGTTCACGGAATTTACGTCGTAGACCACCGGCACTTCGGAGTTAATCTTGGGAATAATAACTTCCGGCGCTTGGCTAACTGGCGCGCTGCTGATAATTGGGATATTGGTGGCGGTGCGGCTGGGTTGAATAAACGGCGCGATAATCCGGTCGTTAAAGAAGGTAAACATAAAAATCAGTATCACAATGCCGCCGGTGCCTAGACCGAACAGTAGCGAGCGCAGCGGGTTGGCGGACTTGCGTTTTGCCGGTTCTGTAGTGGTTTTGTGGTGAGCCGGCGCCAACTTGGCTTTGGTTTTGGCTTTGACCTTTTGGGCGGCGGTGCGACGGGCAGCCGGCTTGGGTGGCGCCGGTGCCGGTTCGGCATGGGTTAGCGCCGGGTGGTGAGCGGCTTGGGCGTGGGTGGCGTAAAATTCCTGCCAGACTTTATGCTTATCAGCATCTGTTAATCCGGCGTAATATTCATGCCAGACGGTCTGGATTTCGTGCAGCGGCCGGCCGGAACTGGTCAGATTATAGATAAAATCCTGGTGCTTGGAATGGTGATTAGCTTTACCCGCATCTTTAATGTCTTCGGACTCAACCTCGGCGTCCGGCTCGTGCTGGTAGGCGGCCTCGACTTTTTTGCGGATTAAGTCCGCCGCCGGGTTGGGATCGTCCTGGGTCTTGGGCTCGCTAGCCGGCACATCCTCGTCGGGCAATTTTAAAGAGGCGTCAAACTGGCCGGATTTATTGTTGTTGTCATGGTCCATAATTTTAAAATGCTATGCTTTATTGTACAATACATCTGTTATTTAAGCTTGAGGCGCCCTGGCGGAACTGGTAGACGCGCTGGACTCAAAATCCTGTGTCAGCAATGACGTGTCGGTTCGACTCCGACGGGCGCCACCACGCATCGGCAAACTACGAGCTCTGGCGAAATAAAACTAGCCAGAGCTCCTTTTATTTCGCAATAAGCTCTCCGTTGCCTCTGCTCCTCAGCTTTCCAGCTCTCTCCGCATAACGGCTCTTCTCTATCTAATAAGCTGTATAATCCAGGCATGGCTAGAAAAGTAGATATGCGCAACGCTGACTTCGTTAAATGCGCCGAAGTAGAAACCGAAATGTGGCGGGATTATTATAACCATCGTTTCTTAAAACTATTTTTCTACTTACTACTCTCCGTGAGGCTTGCCTTCAAAGCCAGCTGGCCCGTATCCATGCGGCTGGCTTGGTATAGTGGTCGGGCGGCGATGATTTATAGGCTTAGAAAGGGTCACGAAAATTATCCCAAAGTCCTTAAAAACCTAGAAAAATTTTATAAAATTGCCTCGGATCATGTTTTAGCTCCCTTTGACTACCATAGAGCGGCCCAGTTGGAGCTGGAGTGGTGGGATATCCACCGCTACCCGCAGAAATACCAAAAAACTCTGGAGTTGAGTATCGCTGAAGCCGCTGCTGTCGTGTATCATTGTCCGCCGGAGCGGCTAATGGAGTATGGGCATTACCGAGCAGAAGCCGCGAAAATGCTGACCCACGAGAGTGATAAACACCCCGAAAAGAACGATTGGCTCAAAATTGACAGCCTGATTTATAAAACTTGGGAAAGTTTTGCGAGAGCGGTTCGACCTTCTATTTGACGTACACCGTTACAAAAGTAACCCAGGTGCTAATTATGCTGAAGAAATGCGGGTTGTATTTGAACCAGTGAATTGTTTGGATAATGAGATGCCCGCACAAGAAGTAAAATGGAAAGTTCTGAAAAGCGGAAATATGCCACAACCCGCTCGGATAGTAGTAATAGATATAGTTACCGAGTAGCGGCCTAGAAATTAAGTCCGTAGCCGCTTCTAGAAAGAGCGCTTCAATCCCAAAAATGATAGACAGGTGGATAAGTTGTTTTGGCGTCCACCGTTCATAGCTATGATGCATTAGGTATAGATAGAGGCCGAAAGATCCCCAAAGCACAGGCGCAAAGCCCGATGTGTAGGCATGATGCACAGGAAGGAAATTATAACGCCATAATGGTGTGCCAAAAAAATGCCGATATGCGGCGTCTACGGATATTTCACCAAGCACACCAATCATCGCCACTGAGCTTATCCAGAGAAATGCTCTGCTAAAGTGAATTCTTTTGAACCCACGGTTCATTATTGCGCTCAGAAGATAGACAATGCTAATTAAGATTATGCCAAAAAGGGTTAGTCGGCTGTAGATAGACATACTGATTAAGCTTATGCTATATCAAATGACCAAAGTAACAAAGCCCATTTCTGTATGTATTAAGTGATAACTTCGAAGGGTGTATCCGGCTATCGGAGCCACTAGACGCTAGCGCACGCTTCACCTCTATTGACAAAAGCATAAGCATGATGTATAATATGTAACTAGCTCTTAAGTGAGCATTGATTTGCACATTCACATCGACCAAAGGAGTACCTTTTGCCCTTCACAGAGCAAAATACAGGCTTTACCGACCGTATGTTGGGGCTCAACGAGCGAAAGACCGTCGGGGACCGCGTAAAGGAAGTGTTCGCAGTAATCATTTTCTGCGGGCCGCCGCTTGTCGGTTTCTTCTTTCTTCTGCGGTTCATCATTGCGAACTCGTCTCCCAGCTCAGCCTTCCCGTTCCTCATCTCAATCCCCTTGCTCATCGCCTGCTTCCTCGTCTGGTGCGGCATACTCGAGATCAGTGGGCTAATGGGCCCGAGGCTGGAAGACGCGGAACGCGTCAGGCCATGGGAGTAATGCAGATCAACGGGAGGGTGAGCGCCGCAAGGCGTTCCCCCTCCCATTTTTTTTATTACCTAACCCTTAGATGGGTTTATAAAGCAATAAACGGCGGTCGTCAGGGCCTCGAAGGCTGATTCCGGCTGTTGGAGCCACCAGACGCTAGCGTAAGCCGCCAGTTCCGGTCCAACCTCGTTGTTTTGGCTGTGGGTGGTACTTATATCACCGCGGCTGGCGACAATTATCTGGCTGGCCGCGCTGGTTATTACTTTGGCGGACGATTCCACTGTCCAATTACTTAAAACCTCTAAAATCTGCACTAAATCGGCAGTTTGCTTAACTACTGCTTTAGGTTGGGCTAATTTTTGGATTTGCCCCAGATTGCCGACTAGCAGAGTGTTTTTCCGTTCGACAATTGAGGCCGGCTTTTGGGCTAAGTAGTCCAGGCTATCCCCCGTTAAAGTCAGCTGGCCGGTGTATTTTTCGATAAAGCTGTCTAGTAGAACAGCAGTTTCGGAATTCTTGCCGAAATCGCCAGCCAGTAAAACTCCGTCGGCCCAATCGGCTAAATCCAGGAATAAATCCAAAGCCTTGCGGCTAAAGCTGCCAATTGGCGTGCTAGCGGCAAATTCGGCCTCCGGAAAGCCTTTGCCCAAGGTCTTTTGCAGGGCATCCGGTAAAAGTATGCGCACGTGCCCGGCGCCGGCCTTGGCGGCCGCTGTGTAGGCCCTAGACGGCGCGCTGAAGCTCTGGCTGTGGCCGCCGATTATCAGTAGCTTGCCGGCGTAGCGTTTGTTCTCCGGCCGGTTCCATAGCGTATCCGGAAAGGCCGGTTTATCGCTAGCTTGTTTTTGCCAGTTGATACTTGCCGCCTTTCATCTCGAGCTCATAGACCATATTCTTACGTTCCAAAACTACTTTCCAGCCTTTTGACTTGGCGTGCTTGAACAGATTGGCTTCGGGGTTAAGGGCGATTGGTATCTCGACAATTTCTAGCATTGGTATGTCACTGCGGCTGTCGCCCACGCCAATGCTGTCTTTAAAGCCGGCGCCGTGCTTTTTGGCTAAATCTCTCAGGGTTTGGTCTTTGTCGTGGGAGCCAATGATTTTGGCGCCGCTGAAGCCCCCATTCGACTGCTCGTAAATCGTGCCGACATAATCATCAAAGCCATAATAGGCGGCGATTTTAGCGACAATTTCGGTCTGGGAGCCGGATATGGCGAACAACAGATAGCCATCTTTCTTCAATTTTGCGATTAAATCGCGAGTATAGGTGTAAACTTGGTCTTTATATTCATCAAATACGGCGTCTATGGCTGATTCGAATTGGTCAAAACTGAGAGTCGTTAAGATGGATTCGTATACATCAATCACCTGCTTCTCGTAGTCGCTGAACGATCCGCCGGAGCGGCGTTTCCAGGCCATCCGGGCATCTTTCATGCTCTGATAGACTGCCGGCTTGATATGTCCCTGCCGGGCCAGCGTATCGGCGATGGCGTGGTAGAGTTGCCAGCGTATCAGCGTGCCATCAATATCAAATACCGCGAATTTTTTCATACCTTTTGCCATATGGTCTCCCATTGTGCCCAACTGCCGTCGGCTTGTTCGTGCCGAGGTTCGATCCGGTCATACAAAGACTGCGTAATTTCAAAATTATGGCGAGCGGCTAAGTTGACTAATTCTTGCTCAGAATAAAAGTGAATATTCGTGCCGGCCTTGGGACCCTCTTGGTACAAAATACTAAACCCACCATCCTTATTGCGGTCTGTAACTTCATATCGGTGCTTGATGTCGGTTGAAGTCGAATTAACCCGAAGGAACAATTTGCCGCCCGGTTTAAGGATATCTTTCGCCAGCTTAAAATTATGATGGGCGGCGGTTTGGTCGCCGTGCTGAAAGACCTGTATGGCCACGACATAATCAAAAGCCCTAGCGGCTTTAACACCGTCGAAACTCTCAACTCGTACTAAATTCTCTGCCTCCGGATAACGCTCGATTAATTGGTCGATACCAACTTTCGATATATCTATACCTCTTAAGTTCAGCCCATTTTTTAAAAGCGGAATAAAGTTGCGCCCGTTGCCGCAACCGACGTACAGCCCAAACTGATGTGCTGCATCCTCGCCTAGGTCTTGAAGAATATCATCAACAAACTCTACCGGCGGGTCGTTGGCGTATCTGCCTAGCTCGTATTGGAGGTTCCAACCAGTCGCTTCTACGCTATTAGTCATGCTTCTAATTCAATGCTTATCGGGCAGTGGTCGGAGCCCATAACGTCGGCGTGGATGGCGACGGCTTTAATTTTAGGTTTTAGACTGGCCGAAATCAAGAAATAATCGATGCGCCAGCCAACATTGCGCTCGCGGGCATTGGCCCAGTGGGTCCACCAGGTATAAAAACCGTTACCTTGTTTAAATAATCTAAAACTGTCCAAAAAGCCGTGTTTTACTAGGTTTTCAAAACCGGCCCGCTCTTCGTTAGTAAATCCGCGTTTACCGACATTTTCTTTCGGCCGCGCCAGGTCGTCTTCGGTGTGAGCTACGTTAAGGTCACCGCAAAACACTACCGGCTTCTTTTTCTCTAGCTCTTGGCACCAGGCCAAAAAGGCTTTGTCCCAGGCTTGGCGGATGGGCAGCCGGCTCAAATCATCCTTGATGTTTATCGTATAAACGCCGACTACATAAAATTTGTCGAACTCGGCGGTTATCACCCGGCCCTCTTGGTTGGGGTCGCCGTAAACGTCGCCATGGACTTTGTATTTGGCGACGATATCGTCTGGCAGGCCGTTGATAACTTGTAACGGCTTAACTTTGGTGAAAATCGCCGTGCCGGAATAGCCCGGCTTGACCGCCGAATTCCAAAACTCTTCATAGCCCGCAAACTCTATTTCGGCCTGCCCCTGTTTGGCCTTGGTTTCTTGAAGACACAGAATGTCAGGCTGATGCTTGGCCATAAATTCCTGCAAGGCGCCTTTGCGGATTACGGCCCTGATGCCATTGACGTTCCAGGAGTAGATCTTCATCCCGTTAGACCTCACTTAACTTCCGTATTACGTTTAATGATTGAACGCGCATGCATGCTTCAACACTATTATAATCATTGTAAATATTTTGAGGTCTAACGGGATTCATCTGGCTATCCGGTTAACTTCCCTTTCCTGTTGGCGGCGTTTGATGGTCTCGCGCTTGTCATAGCGTTTCTTGCCGCGCCCCACAGCTATACGCAATTTAATATACCGGCCGCGGGTCAAAAGCTCCAGCGGCACAATGGTGTTGCCGGCTTGGCGTTCGGCCACCAACCTGTCGATTTCCTTGCGTTTGGCAAGTATTTTTCGGCTACGGACTTGCGTATCCTCATCAAGCGGCACTCCACTACTGCTGGATATCTGAGCGCCAACTAACCACAGTTCGTCATTGTGCACGTTAACGTAAGAACCCCGCAGCTGGCCGTGGCCTATGCGCAAGGCTTTGGTCTCGCCGCCGGACAGCTGCAGGCCCACCACTAAAGAATCACCCAGCTCGTAATCAAAACGGGCTCGGCGGTTAACTATATTTCCGGGGGTCTGAGACTTCTTTCTCATCCCCTTATTTTACCCTAGTTCTTGGCTAATTTTTGGTTGTTGGCATCAGCTTGGGTCACGGCCTGTTTAACTACGTTCCAGACGGCCGGGTCGCCCTGTTTAGTCTTCATCCAATACCACCACTCGGCGCCCCATAAATCGATGGTGCGCATGCCGGTGGCTTCGCCGTAGCTAATACGGTCTTTTAGGCGCTGGGGACTCATGGATTTGTACTGTTCGGCCACGGATATTTGAGGGATATCCAGCCCGTTGGGCGTCCAAGGTTCGGCCTGAAGCTCGTGGATAATCATATCCTTGCTGGACAGCAGCTCTTCGCTGCCGGCCAAGCTGGCGTAGAACCAGGCTGGCAGCGGATATTCAAAGTAACGGTGCGTGAAGGTCGCATCCCAGACGCGCTTGTAGACCGAAATGGCAAAGACGTCGGGTGTGGGTTGGCCGACCGGTATGCCAACCCAGTTGTCGCTACGGCTGACGATAACATCGTGTTTGGGGTCCAGGGATTTGACCTGCTTAAACTCCGAGACCAGGCGGCTGCGGTCAAAGTCGGTACACTTGCCGAAGGCTTTTAGGAAAAATTCGTTTTCCAGTTCGTAATCACTCAACGCCGGATTATTTTTGTAATGGTTTACGGTGGCCTGAATGAATTGATAGAGCTGGGGTTCCCACTGGCTTTTAGGTTCAGCCTTGGCCCAGTCCGGCTCGTGGCACTCCGGCCAGCGCGGCTGGCGCAAACCAATCGATAGCGATACCGTGGCGTGGTACTTATTAGCCATGGCGAACTGCCAGTCTAGGCCAGAAAAGTCATAAGTCCCCGGGGTTTTCTCAATGTCTTCCCAGTAGCTAACCAGCCTTACCTGTTTGAGTTTTAAATCACCCAACATGGCGTTTAAGGTGTCTTTGGGCTCCAAGCCGAAACTTTCGGCGTAGTCAGGTATAAAGCTGGCGCCCAAGACCAGCGGCTGGTCGTTGTGCTTTTGAATGTACCACTGGGCCACGCCGTACATAGCGCCGACCCAAAGAATTAAAAAACTAAGAATTATAAAGCCGGCCCGGCGCCATAAACCGCGGCGCCAAACATAGTTCCAGGCCTTGGCGGCCCATCGTTTCAGGCCCCACCGATTTTGTTTTTTATTCAATGATTTAACCTTATTATCAGCTTTTGCGTGATATTCTAATAGTGCTTAGATTTAACATATATGCCAAACAAAACGCTAACGCTTACTATAGTTATACCAGTCTTTAACGAGCAAAACCATATCGCCGCCTGCCTAAAAGCTATCGCCGCCCAAACGGTCAGGCCCGACGAGGTAATTGTGGTCGATAATAATTCTACCGATAACACCGTTAAAATCGCCCAGCAATTCTCTTTTGTACGGGTAATAATTGAGAAAAAACAAGGTGTTTTGTTCGCTAAAAACAAGGGTTTTAGCGCCGCTAAGGGCGACATTATCGGCCGGATTGACGCCGATAGCATTCTGCCGCCGCGCTGGGCCGAGCAAGCCAAGCAATTCATGGCCGATAGCTCATTCGCCGCTATAACTGGGCCGGTAAATTACTACGACATGCCGCTGCCCGAGACTAACTATCATCTGGATCATTGGATGCGCTCATCTATTTATAACTGGTCGCCCAAGAGCCCGTTTTTGTTCGGCTCTAACATGGCTATCCGCCGGTCTGTTTGGCGGCAGGTTAGCCAAAATCTGTGCGCCGATACTTACATGCACGAAGATTTGGACCTGGCCATACACCTGTATAAAAACGGCCATAAAATTCTTTATTCAAACCGAATGCTGGCTGGTGCTTCCGGGCGGCGTTATAACGATTCGCCTAGCCGTTTTTACCGCTATATCTCGATGTACCGCCAAACTTATTTGCGCCATGGCCTGCACAGCTTGGCGATTTACTCGGCCACCGGGGTTTACGCGATGGGATACATCATCCTGCACCCGTGGCTAAAGGTTTGGTATAAAGTCTACTCGGTGTTTTGGCCGCTGGTACCGTTAACCCGGCAGCCGCGCAAAAACCCGATGAATAATATTTGAGTATGAAAAAACCGCCAGAAGTTTCGGTGGTGATTCCAGCCTACAACGAAGGCACTTATATTGACCGCCTGCTCGAAGCCTTGTCTAAGCAGAAAAACGCCGATTTTGAAGTGATTGTGTCTGATGCCCAGTCCAAAGACAAAACAGCCGAGGTGGTCGATAGTTTCAAGGATAAACTTGATATAAAACTGGTCAGCTCGCCACCCAAAGGGCCGGCTCACGGCCGCAACATTGGCGCCCGAGCTGCCCGCGGCGAATGGTTACTTTTTTTGGACGCCGACGACGATATAGACGACACCATGTTTATCGAGACTTTGGTCAGAGAAACTAAAAAGCATGGCTGGAATACGTCTTCGGCCAAAATGAAGGTAGACAAAGCCAATTTTATGGAGCGAGCCGGAACCTGGTTCCTCTATGGTTATCAAAAACTTCTCGCTCATACCAAGCATCCAATTGCTCAGGGCTACTGTATCTTTACCAACAAAGCAATTTTTGAAAAACACGAGGGCTTTAATGAAAAAATCCACTACGGCGAGGACAATGACTATGTCTCCAGGACAGGAAAATATGGCTTCGGGTTTGTGGACGAAACATATTATTACATTGACCTGAGGCGCAACCACCAAGAAGGTACCATTGGTTTTTTCTTCAAGAACACTGCGCATGAGATTTATCGTCTGACACATCTGGACAATCTGGAGAACCAACCCTTTAAGTACGAATTTGGGAAGCACAAACAACGTGGGCATTAAACAGACTAAAACCGGCTGGCGCCGGCATAAGGCACTGATCCAATTTGCCGAATATATGGTTGGCGGCGGCGTATGGTTTTGGGGCGGCTTAGGCATATTTGCCCTGTGTTTTGATCTATTGCACTGGCACTGGTGGATATCCAAGGGCTTAGCCGACATTTTTGGCTGGAGCGCCAACTTTACTATCCAGCGTTACTGGGCGTTTTATGATTCAAAACTTAAAGGCCAGGACCGCCGGGTCTTATTCCGCTACGTCATAGTTAACGGAGTGGATTTAATATTCGATTACGCCATCGTCGCGGCCTGTATTTACAGTGGGTTAACACCGTACGTCGGCTTCTTTGCCTCGGCTGGCTTCACAACGATTTGGGATTACCTATGGTACCGCTTTTGGGTCTTTCGTGTTTCTAAATAGTCAGATAACGGCGGGAAATAGAAAGACAATTTACCGTGCTTCTCCAAGAATTGTTTATGAGCGACATACCGTTTCTTACCAGACCTCAGAACGTTATCGAGCGAAGCGTGAACGGCATCTATCTCTGGGGTAAAATAACCGTGGAGATTCCGCCGATGCACACGTAAAGCGAGGTCGCCGATTTCTGAGTAGCGAAATCTGGGGTCAAAGCCACCATACTGTGCGAACTGGTCCGACTTTACAAGCATATTGGACTCTGCTATCCAGTGCACCCGTCTGGCTTGAGGAACTGCATAGATATTAGGCAACCCCCGTACTAACGGCGCTAGTAAGCCGCGTAAAAACTTCGCAAATTTTTTATTGATGTAGCCAACTTGCCAAACCAAAAATTGCAGACTCCCCTGGAAAATACCCGTTAGAATGTGCGGTCGGGGCCCGTAGTTAAAGGGGTTTTGCGTGCCATCCGGGTTGCGCACGACGCCGCCTATATACGCTGCGTCTTTCGGCCACTCTAACTTGCGTATTATATTCGGCGTATCTTTAGAGAGGAGCAACATATCTGCATCGATAAAATGTATTATTGCTGGTTCGGTCTGGCCAATAATCCGGTTTCTGTTAGCACCTGAGCCAACGTTCTGTTTACCGGCTATAACTCTAACTTTTGATCCGTAAGATTTTGCTACTTTTATCGTCGCGTCGCTTGATGCGTCGTCAAGGACAAAGATCTCGTCGTAGTTTTGCTGAATAAGCTCGTCCAAGAGCCGAGGTAGCGTTTTAGCAGCGTTGTATGCCGGAATTGCAGCTACTACGTTGATTTTTGCCATTCCCTATCTTATACCACCCCATGGCAGACTTTGCTAGACGGGGTTGGAAGTGTAGCCGCCATATTTATTAATGGTCGGCTGGCAGACAGCCCATAAACCGGTTTTAGCGGCCTGGGCAGTTTGACCGTCGGCGGCGAATTGGGCTTTTTTGCTGAAGGGAAAGTCTAAGTAGGCAAAGCCGTGGCCGGTGGTTATCAAATCTTCGTTTAATAAGGTGTTATTTGGCAGATAAACATAACGCAATAGCCGGCCATAAACGTCGCGGTTGGTGTCCAGCGGGTCGGCCTGCAGGCGGACCTTGCCGAATTGGCTTATCCGGGTTTTGGTGTAGGCGGCGGCTTCTGGGCCGTAGCATTGTACCGGCGTGTTGGGCTTGTGTGTCTCAGGCGTATCAACCCCTATAAAACGAATAGTTTCTACGGTGCCGTTCATGTTTACGGCAATCGTGTCGCCATCTACGTAATGGTTGATGGTATAAAGCCCCGGCTGGTTCTGCTCCAGGGTTTTGCCGCCGTTCTTCAGCCAGCCGGATTGGGTGGCCACTACATAAATCAGCGCCAGTACGAAAATCAATGTACTGATTGCCTTGTGCTGCCGCCGAAATCTCGCCATAGCGCCTATTTTACCCCAGCTTTGCTATGATTTAAGCAAATGAAAACCATCATTTTTGATTTTGACGGCACAATCGCTGACAGTTTTGAGATGTTGCTGGGCATTTTTGAGGAAATTACCGGCCGGCCGCAGAAGCTGACACCTAAGGAGGTTAAAGAACTGCGCGGTAAATCGCTGGGTGGAATAATTAAATATCTAAAAATCAAACGTTGGCAGATTCCGCGTATGGTACTCAAAGCCAAGAAACTTATCGCCACCAGAATAACTACCATACAAACCTTCGGCGGCATGGCCGAAACTCTCCGCCAATTGGCCGAAGTCGGCCACCCGATGTTCATCCTAAGCACTAATAGCGCGGAAAACATCAATACATTCCTAAAGAACAATAACTTGGATGGATGGTTTGCGGGCGTCTACGGTGACATCGGACTGCGCAGTAAGTCATCGGCACTAAAAAAGATTATGAAAAAGGAAAAAATCAAAGCCGTGGACTGCGTCTACATCGGCGACGAAGTCCGCGACGTTGAGGCCGCCAAAAAAGCCGGCGTTATGTCCGTGGCCGTCGGCTGGGGTTTTAACTATTCCACCGCACTAAAGCTCGCCAACCCCACCGCCATCGCCCAAAGCCCCAAAGACCTCCTAAAAAGCCTGAGCTAGAGGAAGGTCTACTTGCGTAACTAAGTTTAAGTTATATAATTTCCCTATCGTGCTCCTGGAGTTTCAACGCTGCAGTTTGAGCCGCGAAACTTGAGAAGCCGCGCCGAATCGTTCTCGGAAAAGAGGTCAAAGAATGGAAAGTTGGGGAGTTCCATCGTGGCACCCAGTGACCGTCTGGGGCTTCATGTGCGATCTCTTGATTGCACCGTTTGCCATTCCGCTCATCGACGCCTACGGCTGGATCCAGGCCAAGCGCCGCAAGTCGGCGTAAACACATTCGACTTACCTTCGAAAGGAGGTGAAAAATATGGAAGAGTTCTCCAGACAAGACCGCGTACCAGCTGAAGCAGAACGCAAGATTCATCAGTCGTTCATCATCATGGTGCTCATGTTGCCGCTGTACTGCGCCATGGGTCTCATGTCGGGATCCGTGGTGGCCCGAGACTGCACGTTTGGCGGACTGGCGATGATTGCGCTCCTGCTCGTCTGCCACTTCGTGGAGTACAAGCGCCCCAATTCCGTCTGTGCCGAGGGGGACGCCCTTCTAGGCCTGCCGGAAACGATCGTGCTGGGAGGCATGATCGGCGCAGTAGCGACATTGCCAATCCTCGGGTTGGCATGGCTGGTACTGATGCTGTAGGCACAGCCATTCAGGGGCGTTGAGCGAGCAAACCGGCTCCGCCCCATGCGCTAAGCGCTGCTTCTCAAGTTAAAAATCGATACCTTTATTAGCCAAAAACTTCTTATCAAAATGATGACGAATTTTTGTCATGTTAGTGGCAATATCGACCATCGGCAAAAACTCTTCCGGGAAATCTCGGCCGGTTAGGCACAGGCTGGTTCTGGGCGACTTAGTCTTAATCAAGCGTTTTAAATCAGTCTTGGTGATCAACTTATGGTGCACAGCGTTATTAATCTCATCACAAATCACAATGTCGTAATCACCGGAGGTGGCGGCTTTTAGGGCTACGTCGTAGGTTTCGCGAGCGGCTTGTTTGTGCTCGGCCTCGCTGACATCCTCAGCCGATAAGTCCCCAGCG
>Ga0265316_10005207_pt1 | contig 12717 bp, 11 predicted proteins | sample 4522metaG_FD_202092 | JGI IMG/M metagenome (GOLD analysis project Ga0265316, IMG submission 202092) | Rhizosphere microbial communities from Carex aquatilis grown in University of Washington, Seatle, WA, United States - 4-5-22 metaG | ecosystem: Host-associated > Plants > Roots > Rhizosphere >... | reverse complement strand
ACGCGGTTCGTTGGGAACTTTTTTTGGCGGGCGACCAGATTCCTTTTCCAGCTCGCGCAGCTTTTTCAGCAGTGATTCCGGCGTTTCATCTTTTCGCGGCGCCAGACCGGCAACCGCATTCACGAACAGGGGCGAATTTGGCGGACAATCCACCGGCGACGTCTGCCACAGCGAGGATTTGAGAATCGGGCAGCCAGACAAAATTTGCAGCCGCCCCATCGCCTCCGAAATGATTCGGTGCGAATCGCCCAGATTCGAACCGAGGGCGACAAAAACCCTAGCAGGAGCCGACGTGAGGAGGCTCATTATTTTTGCACTTTCAATCAGAGACTCCTTACGTCGTCTCCTACAAGTTCACTTCAAACCGAGCACGTCCTGCATGTCATAAAGGCCGGGCTTTTGTTTGACCACCCAAAGCGCTGCGCGCAACGCGCCGTTGGCGAACGTCTCGCGGCTGGAAGCCTTGTGCGTCAGTTCGATTCTTTCACCATTGGCGGCAAAGATCACCGTGTGATCGCCGACCACATCGCCGCCACGGAGCGAATGAATGCCAATCTCACCCGGCGCGCGCTCGCCAATGCCCAGCCGGCCGTGCCGCGCCACCTTGTCCAGATGCTGCTTGCGCACCTCGGCCAGAATCTCCGCCAGGGCTTTGGCCGTGCCGCTCGGCGCGTCCATCTTCATGCGGTGGTGCATTTCAGTGATTTCCAGATCAAAATCGGGCCCCAAAATCTCCGCCGCTTTGCGCGTCAGCCAGAACAGCGTATTCACGCCGGTCGAAAAGTTCGCGGTCCACACCATCGGAACCTTGGTTTTGAATTTCAAAATCTCGTTTCGCTCGGCGTTCGTATGCCCCGTCGTGCCGATGACCATGGCTTTTTTGTGCCGCGCACACAGTCCCGCGATGTCCGCCGTCGCCGTGTGCGAACTGAAATCAACCACCACGTCGCCCTGCGCAACGGCGGCGGGAAGATCGTCGCCCATGTCAATTTGCGCGCCGATTTGCACTTCGCGAAAATTCTTCGCGCACGCAACAAGCGCCTGGCCCATCCGGCCTTTGGCGCCGGTAATGATGATTCTTGCCATAGTAAACTAGCAGTTGGCAGTTGGGAGCCAGGAGATAGGGGTTGAAATTTCATTGATTGCCCCAACGTCTATTTTCCATCTCCCATCTGCTGATTTCATTTCAAAAGACCGTACGCCTTCATGGTCGCGCGCAATTTCGCGCGGTTCGCCGTGCTCATCGGCACCAGCGGCAGGCGATATTCCTCGGTAATCAAACCCATCATCACCAGCGCGGCCTTGACAGGAACCGGGTTGGTTTCGATGAACAAGTCCTTGAACAGCGGGTAAAGCTTCGCGTGCAACTGCGATGCCTTCCGGATTTGACCGCGCCGGAACGCGGCCACCATTTGCGCAACCTGGCGCGGAACGACGTTGGACGCCACGCTGATGACGCCGTCGGCGCCCACCGCCATGAACGGCAGCGTGAGCGAATCGTCGCCGCTTAAAATGTCAAATTTGGGTCCAAGCGCCGCGCGCAACTGTGAGACGCGGTCGCAACTGCCGCCGGCCTCCTTGATGCCGATGATGTTTTTGCATTCGCGCGCCAGGCGCCGGACGGTTTCGACGCCAATTTCGACGCCGCAACGCCCCGGAATGCTGTAAAGCACGATGGGCAATTTGCCGGTGTGCGCAATTTCGCGGAAGTGCTGGAACAAACCTTCCTGCGTCGGTTTGTTGTAATACGGCGCGACCTGTAGCGAGCCATCCGCGCCGAGTTTCCCGGCTTCCCGCGTCAAATAAACCGCCTCGCTGGTTGAATTTCCGCCGGTGCCCGCAAGCACCTTGACCCTGCCCGCGGCAAATTTCACCGTGAGCGCAATGATTTCGAGATGTTCCTCGTAATCCACCGTCGGCGATTCACCGGTGGTGCCGACGGGCACAATACCGTCCACCCCCGCCTTGATTTGCAGTCGGACAAGGCGTTCCAGGGCGGATATGTCGAGCTGGCCGTTTTTGAACGGCGTCACGATGGCGGTGTAGGTTCCGGTGAACATAACTTAAATCCAGCACCAGCATCGGCAAATTGGACGCGTTTGGCGAGCAGGAAATTGCTACGTCACCGGAGTGATTTTGACATCCACCTCCATTTTGCGGTTGAGTGTGCCGCGGTAATTGCCGGTGACGGGCGGCACGTCGGCGTAATCACGGCCCACGCCGATTTTTACATAGGTTTCGCCCGTCTGGCAGTTGTGCGTGGGGTCCAACCCAAGCCAGCCGGCGGTGGGAACGAACACCTCCACCCACGCATGGGTGGCGCTGGCGATCTCGTTGGCCAGATAACCGCTGACGTAACGCGCGGGAATTTTCACGCTGCGACACAGGCCAATCATGAGATGCGCGTAATCCTGGCATACGCCGCGACGTTGCACGATCACATCGTGCATGTGGGTGTGAACATGGGTGGCCAGCGGTTCGTATTTCAAAAAGCCGTGGACGAAGCGCATGAGCACCAGCGCGGATTGCCACACATCCGTCTGGCCGGACGTGGCATCCACCGCCAGCCGCCAGGCTTCCACCTCATTTTCCACATAGCGGCTGCTTTGCAAAAAATCGTGACAATATTCGATGCCCCGCAAGCTGCCCAGTTTCTCGAGCAGACAAGGCTCGGCATCCTCTGCCAGCAGCGGAAGCGGATGGGTTTTCACACGAACCTGACTCTCGATGAGCAAATAGAGATGGGGTTCGGGAACTTCAAAATGGTGAACCCAATTGGAGTAAAAATCGGCATAACGATTTACCCGCGTTGCCGGCAAAACGCGCAGCAGAAAGGATTCAACCGTCTGGCCGGGGTTGGAAGGCGGTTCGAGCCGGACATCATTGAAACTGTCGCGCACCGGCGTTTCATAGGTGTATCGCGTGCGATGGCTGATTTTCCATTTCATTTTTTGCACAGAGTCAGACTTCCGCCACGTCCACGGACACCTTCACATCGTGCCGGCCGCCGCCGGTCAAATCGCGCCGCAAGGCCGCCAGATATTTCGCGAACTGCGGCGTGAGCCAGCATTTGCGCCGGAACGGCGCGAGTTCGTGATCGAGCGCAGGGTCGTAGGCGAACGGAAATTTTTCGGCCTGCGGTTCAAGGAAAAAATCGAACGGGTTCAACACGGACATCTCGGCCACCAAATCCACTTCCACGCAAAACTCGCGCGTGGGTCGGTCGAACACCAGCCGCGCGGCGTAATTCGACTGCGGATCCTGCACCCAGTTGATGAAATGCCTTTTCGGCTCAACCTGCAGCGAGTAACTCAAAATCCGCGTGCGCGAATGCGGCGCGGGCCGCAGCCGGACGACCTGCGGACCGAGATTAACCAGCCGGTCGTACTGGTAATGGGTTTTGTGGTGGAGCGCGACGTGGATGGACACAGAAATTTATGATTTACGATTTTCGATTTACGATTTGTTTCATCTGTCGTTACAAGTAATTTTCAATGGGTTCCGCGCCGAGAGTGCCGCGCAGGGTTTCCAGATAAGCCGGCAACCCGACCTGGTCCAAGGTTTTCTTCGCCCGGGACAGCCGGTCGGCAATGCCGAGGCGCGCGGCCTCGTCGGCGTGACTGGCGCGCTTCAAAAATTTGTCCAGGTAGTCCACGTGCCGGCGCCACAGCACGCGGTCAATCTTCTGTTTCGCCGCCAGCCGCGCGGCGTACCAGTCGCTGGCCAGCAACGATTCGCGCGTGAACATTTTCCGGAATTCAGGGTCGCCGGGTCCCCTGCCCTCCCATTGGTCGTGGAGCATGATGTGGAGCAGCGCCTGCAATGGCGGGCATGCCTGCGCAATGCTGCCGTCGTCGAAATACATTTTGGCCACGCGCTTTTGCGTTGTGACGATGTTGTCCAGGCCGTCCACAAAGACGTCCAGACCCTGCAATTCCGGGCGCAACATTTCGTCGGTGAAGACGGCCTGCGGATGATTAAACACGCGCCCAAAAAAATTACGGACGAACCGAGCGTTGATGCGCCAGCCCAGCCGGCCGGCCAGAACCTTTTGGCCGTTGTGCTCAAAGTCATCACACTTTTCGAGGCAACGTTCGGCCATCAACCATTTGGGGTCGCGTTCCTCCGGCGCCATGCGGCACCAGATTTCCGGCACGAGCAGACTGACGTCGTGGTCCACGCGGGTCTTCGGTCCAACATAGCCGGCGGCGGTGACATACGCGTGATGACCGGTGAGGATGAACGAAACCAGCGCGTTGTTCAGGTCAATGATGGGCGGCAGCGCGTTGAAGGGCGACTTGGTGAGGGCGCCTTCCGAGCCGGCGCCGGTCGTGGACGGTGATTTGCCGGTCATGCTGCAAATGAACTCCATGAACAGTTCCGGCAGCTCGAAGTAATGAATGGGATTGTACACGGCGAGCGGGCGGATGCCGGCTTCGGGCGGGTTGTTGCGGCAGCCCGGCAGCACGGCGGCCACGGGATTGAGCACCAGTCCGGCCGGCGGCAGACGACGGCGAAGCCGTGCGCCGATTTCCGCGAGATAACTTTCGCGCGGCGCGGTCAGATCGGGCCGGACTTGCAGGTAGCGCGGGTTTTTTGTTGGTTTGCCGTCCACCAGGCGCGGGTTGGCCGAACAGACAAAATAGCCGGCGCCGTTTGCGGCCACGCTTTTGATCAGCGACTGCATCGGTTCGGTGAACTGATTAAAACCGATGGCGTCCTCAATCAGTTCGCGCGCGGTCCTGGACGGCAGCGGTTCATAGTTGGAGAAGAAATTGTCCGGCTGGGAAAAGTCGGCCTCCGTCACCTTGTCATAGCCGCGATGGATGGCGTCATCCGGGCGCTGGAACAAGCGGGCTTCGGCGTTCAGGACGAATTTTGCCGAACTGCCCCGGTCAGCTTCCGATTCCGGCAAATCCTTGAGCACACCCGGCGGCACGACGACCGACGCAGTGATGTCGTCCTCGGCCTGGATTTTCAACGCCGGATTGAAATCCTTGCGCAGGCCGAACGTACGCCAGGAACCGTCGCTGTCGAAGCCCACGCGCAAATACGTGGTGACGAGTTTGCGGTTGTCGCACTTTAATTCGTTCGCCGGCTTGCCGTTGATGATGTCCACGCTGAAATGTTCACGCCAGTGGCCGCCCCATTCCGGCTTGTAATAGCGTTTCACGACAAACACCAGTTCGCGCAGGTATTGCGGCACCGTTTCCAGCCAGGCGTTGTATTCGGGCTTGTAGTCGTGCTCGTCCGGGATGAGCAATTTGATGACCGATCCGAGCGAACGCTCCGGGGTAAGAATGGAACGCTGGTCAATGCGCGCCGGGTCGCTGAAGCGTCCGCTGTAATCGCGTGTGATCAATCCGGCCACCTGGTCAAAATCCTCCTTGAAATCCGCGACAAACACCGGCCCGGTCAGCACCGCGTCGGTGATAGGTTTTGAAATCTCCGATTTACCGCCACCGGACACGGTGCAGGGTTTGTGGCAGAGCGTGCCCTCGGCGACCGTGCCCACCAGACGCCAGGAGCGGTTCGCGCCGGGCTTTTCCAGGCGGATTTTGTAACCGGACGGGCGCACGTAGGTTTTGCCGGCCAGCAGCTTGATGGCGTGTTCGGTCCGGCCGCCGGGCCACGAAATTTTCTGTTTGTGCAGATCAAAGTGTGCGTCCTCCGGCACATAGATGATGTCCGGATATTGTTTGTCCACGGCATAACCTTCGGACTCCAGTTCCATCGCATCGCGGTAGGTGGAGGTGACCTCGGCAAAGGAATGGCCCATGCGCTTGACGTGCGTGTCACCACTGAATTCCTCGCCGAGGTCGTAGGCGGGAAAAACGAGCGCGCCGCCGGCGTGTTCCTCCTCGCACAGGCCGTAGAGATTGGCCGCGTAGCTGATTTGTGTCTTCACCTCCTTCTTGCAGTAACCGTAGTAGTTGTCCGCGATGAGGGTGACGATGACGCCGGTTTCGTCGCGGCAGGTGAGCTTGAACGCGTCGCCCTGGTTGTAGAATTCCCATTCGTCCTTCCAGCACATGCCGTCGCGCCGCTGGCGTTCGGTAGCCTGGTCCCAGGAAGGCAGACCGGCATCCTTCTTGGTGATTTTGATCAGATGCGGCGCGAGGATGACGCAGCCGGTGTGACCGGTCCAATGTTCGGTGTCGAGGCCGGCGTCGTTCTCCGGAAGGTTCGGATCGCCGCCATTGCCAAAGATGTTTTCGACGAAATCGAGGTTGCTGACGAGATTGCCCGGCGCGAAGAAACGAGTCTCCATCGTTTTCTGCGGCGTGAAACCAGGAACTTCGGGGCAGACTGCGGGGCGGAGCAACAACGAAACGAAACACTCGGCGGGTTGCGATTGCGTGGCGGTGAACGGCAGGCGCATGATTTCACGGGGCGGATTGAAGGCGAGGCTCAGCATTTTCCCGAAAACCGCCTTGGGCACGGCGATTTTATCGTCGGGAATTGGCAGGCCGCCTTCAGCCACGTGAAAGATGCCCTGGGTCGTGCGTCGGTCGCTTTTGGGATTGTGCAGCACACCCTGTTTGACCCGGTAGGAGCTGAGAATGCTGGAGGCGAATTCATCGCGATCCACCGGCAGCGACAGCGCGCGGGCCATGCCGGGGCGGTCCAGCGTCAAGGTGCGCAGCGGCAGTTTGGTCACCGGCACATCCTGCAGGTAATCGTACAGGAAGGTCTGAATCCGCTGGTCGGCGGCACAAAGGTGGTTGGCCAGCAACCGCTCTTTTTCCCGATACTGCGCGATGAGCGAAGAAACAATGTCGCCGAATTGCGCCGCCTCGCCGGTCGCCACCGGCGGGAAGCCGAGCAATGACAATTTGACGTTGATGTAGGGAATCAGACCGGCGCACGAACTCACGCAGCCTCCGTTTCCAGATAGCGGATGCGCTTATGCACGTCCGTGTTGATGGAGTGATACGGCTGTGCCAGGTTGCCGGGGTCAAACAACGTCGAGCGCATGTGCTCGGCGTCGTCGTTGCCGATTGCGTCGGTAAAAATCGGCAGCAAATAATCAATGCCCAGCTTGGACGGCTTCATCAACTTCGCATCGTAAAGCGCCGGATGCAGCTTTCGCGCATGAATCAGGCCCCAGCGATCGCGAAAGCGGTTTGCGTCGTAACCCTCAACGTGAAAGCCCTTGTCGGAACTGTATTGGAGAACGGAAATGGCATTGTTGCGGCCTTCCAGCAACAGGTCCACCGCTTTGGCGCCAAGCAATCCGGCGTAAAACCGGTCAAACAGAATCGGCCGCCCACCGCGTTGCGTGTGACCGACTTTGCGCGTGAAAATCGCTTCCTTCGCCGATTCACCGCGGCGGTAAAGCTGAAAATAACGGTCGCCAATCATCTGGACCAGCTTGTTGCGCAACGCGTCCGCCGCGCCGCTGAGCACCACGTTACCGGAGGGATCGGTGGACTTGGTTTCCGCGCCCAGCTCGCGGCCCTGTTCATCCACGATGCCTTCACCACAGACAATGACGACGTTTTTTTGGAGGTCGTAAATGTGTTTGACGCGTTGAACGAGGTGTTCGAGGTCAAGCGGATGTTCGGGAATGAGAATGATGTCCGGCTGGCCGTAGGCCGTGCCCAGCGCAATATAGCCGGAATGCCGGCCCATGACTTCGATGATGGCGATGCGCCGGTGGCTCTCCGCCGTCGTGCGGATGCGCTCCACACCGTTGGCGGACACATAAACCGCCGTCGTGTAGCCGGGCGTGGCGTAGTTGACGATTTGATTGAGATCAAAAACCCCGGTGGCGGGAACTTGTTTGTAGCGATAGCCGCGCTTGGCCGCGGCATCATTCACCCGCACCCACTCGTCCGGTTCGCTCGGATAATTCAAGCCCAGGTCGTTATCAATGGTCTTGGGCGCCAGCACGGCGGGCAGGCGCTCGGCGATCGGTTGCAGGCCGTTAAGGGTCCCGTCGCCGCCGATGCAGATGAGTCCCTCGATGCCCATCTGCTTCAACCGCGATTCGACGATGTCGAGATCCTTTTTGTTGTCCGGGTCCACATAATCGCGGGAGGAACCAATAAGCGTGCCGCCCTTGGTAGGGTCGAGTTCGGGAATTTCCTGAAACAACGGATTGAGATGAACGTGTGGCACGCGCGGGTTGAACAGACAGTTGAACCCCTTGATGAGGCCGACAATTTCGACCTTGAGTTGATTCGCCCGGACGACTGCACCGTGAATGGTGGCGTTCAAGGCGGGCGTGTCGCCGCCGGCGGTCAGGATGCCGATGCGTTTCATGGATGGGTTCGGCGGATGCCCGGGGATTGCTGCTGCTGTTCCTCCTGCTGGACCATGTGTTCTTCGCCGGGATTTTCAAACGGCTGGAAGATATAGGCCCGGAACAGCGCACCGCCGATCTCATTCAACTTGATCTGCACCTCGTCCAGGTATTGATGCAGGCCGCGGTCAAATATTTCGTCCACGGTGCTGAACTGCAGTTCTGCCAGCAGGCGGCCGGTGAGTTTTTCGGCGTCATTGCAAAAATGGCCCTCGGCCACGCCGGAGATGCGCCGGACTGCGCGGTTCAATTCATCCACACAAAACCGCACCGAGCGGGGAAAAATGTCGTTTAACACCAGGAATTCCGCGACCAGCCGCGGATGCACGTCCGCGCTGTGAATCGTCCGGTAGGCGTCCCACGCGCTGCACGAGCGGAGCACGGCCGACCATTCCAGCGTGGTGTGTTGATTGACCTCCACCGGCGCGCCGCGTTTCGGCAGCGTCTGGGAACGGACATCGAGAATGCGCGTGGTTTTGTCGGCGCGTTCGAGGAACTGGCCGGTCAGCACAAACCACCAGCCTTCGTCGTGGGCCAGCGTGGCGTTGATGATGCCGATCAGATGCAGCGAGCCGGACTTGATTTCCTGGAAAAATTCGCCCGGGCTGCGCCGCCAGATCTCCCGCGCCTGCGGCGAGCGGACGAACAGATACAACCGGTTCAACTCCTCCCACAACTCAAGCGTGATCTGGTCGCGCACCATGCGGGCGTTCTCCCGCGCCCGGCAGACACACTGCACGATGGAGTTTGGATTTTCCGGCTGGAACACGAGGAATTCCGTGACCGCCTGGCCGCTGGTCTGCTTGTGCAATTTGAAAAAGGCCGCTTCGTCGCCCGTGGCCTGCACGATGGGCAGCCAGTACCCGGCCAGCTTTGTCTCGTCCAAATCATGCAGGTCGAGCAGCAGTTGCAGGTTCACGTCCACGATGCGGGCAATGTTCTCGGCGCGCTCGATGTAACGCGCCATCCAGTAAAGGGAATTGGCAACGCGCGAGAGCATTTATGATGGTTGATGGCTGATGGATGATGCGACCAGCGCCGGAGTCCGCTTAAATCGCCCGAACCCGCCTTCCCAAACCGTAAATCGCAAATCGTAAATCATAAATTTCTCACTCGTCCCCGTATAAAACCCAGGTGTCCTTGCTGCCGCCGCCTTGGGACGAATTCACCACCAGCGACCCTTTGCGCAACGCCACCCGCGTCAGACCGCCCGGAATGATCGAGGTGCGCTCGCCCGACAGAATGAACGGCCGCAAATCCACGTGCCGCCCCTCGAACTTGCCGTCGCAGTAGGTCGGATGCTGCGACAGATAAATCATCGGTTGCGCAATATAATTGCGCGGCTCGGCCATGACTTTTTCGCGGAACGTCTCAATTTCCCCCCTGGACGCCTTCGGCCCCATCAACATCCCGTAGCCACCCGATTCGTTCGCCGCCTTCACGACCAGTTCCGGCAGATGTTCCAGGATGTATTTGCGGTCGGCCTCCTCGCTGGCAAGATAGGTCGGCACGTTCGGCAGAATCGGTTCCTGACCGAGGTAGTATTGGATCATCTTCGGCACGAAATAATACATCACCTTGTCGTCGGCGATGCCCGTGCCAATGGAATTGGCCAGCGACACGTTGCCGGCACGATAGGCGTGGACGAGGCCGGGCACGCCCAGCAAAGAATCGCGCCGGAACACCGTCGGATCGAGAAAATCGTCGTCGATGCGCCGGTAAATGACGTGAACCGGCTGAAGCCCCTTCGTCGAGCGCATGAACACATGCGAATCGCGCACGAACAAATCGCGGCCCTCGACAATCTCAATGCCCATCTGCCGCGCCAGATACGTGTGCTCGAAATACGCGCTGTTGCAGGCGCCCGGTGTGAGCAACACCACCGTCGGCTCGGCCACGCCCGCCGGCGCGATGTGTTTGAGACACTTCAGCAACTCCTGCGGATAATCCTCCACCGGCCGCACGCCAACGCCTTCAAACATCGCCGGCAGCGCCCGCTTCATCGCCCGCCGGTTTTCCAGCACATAACTGACGCCCGAAGGACAGCGGCCGTTGTCTTCCAGCACCAGATACCGGCCGTCCTTGTCACGAATCAAATCCGTGCCGCAAACGTGGATGTAAATGCCTTTGGGCACCTCGAAATTGACGAACTCCCGCCGGAAATGGCGCGCGGACAAAACGTAAAACTCCGGGACCACGCCGTCCTTGACGATTTTCTGCTCATGATAAATGTCATGCAGGAACAGGTTCAGCGCCATGATTCGCTGGGCGAGGCCGCGTTCCAAAAAATCCCATTCCGCGGACGGAATGACGCGCGGCAACAGGTCGAACGGAAATATCTTCTCCGCGCCCTGAACGTCGCCATAGACGTTGAACGTGATGCCCTGGCGCAGGAACGCCGTGTCCACCGCCTGCCGCTTGGCGTCGAATTCCGCCGGCTTGATGCCGCCGAACAATTTGTGAAGTTTCCGATAATGCGACCGCACGCCGCATTTCGCGTCAAGCATCTCGTCAAAACCGCCGTTGATTTTATATTTTTTCAGCATAACCCGGAGTCGCTTTTTGCACGGCGTGGGCAATTCCCGCCATCCTCCGCCAACCGCCGGCCGGTTTTCATTTTGACGCAATACCGCTCTTCCACCGCTGGTATCGCGTGGATTTTCGCTGCCTTCATGGCATTCACCCGCCGCAACACCGGCCCCGAAACCCAGTCGCCAATTAACATTGTCATCCTTTAAGCAGGCTCCTTGCCGAACTACATTATTCGAGCACTTGCTCTTAAACATTCGTTTGCTTAATTTCTGCGGCCTTGAAGAAAACCGGCTCAGTCATTCCGCGCAAGACGATCTATCGTCTCTCGATTTATCTGCGCTGCCTGGCGCGGCTGCGCGAGAACGACATTGGCACGGTTTCCAGCGAAGCGCTCGCCAGGGCCGCCGGCGTCAAATCCACGCAGCTGCGCAAGGACCTCGCGTATTTCGGCACCTTCGGCACGCGCGGCCTCGGTTATGACGTGGCGGACCTGTCGGAAAAAATCGCCGACGAACTCGGCACCTCGCGCCTGCAGCCGGTCATTCTTGTTGGCGCCGGACACCTGGGACTGGCGCTGCTTTCCTATCGCGGCTTCGGCAAGGAAGGGTTTGAAATTGTGGCCGCCTTTGACGCCGACCCGCGACGCCGGCGCGGCAAAAAGATTCGCCAGCCGATTTTGGGGATGGACAAGCTCGCGGAATTTGTCCGTCAGAACGGCATCAAAATGTCCATTCTGACCGTGCCCGCCGCCGCCGCCCAGGAAGTCACCAATCTGCTCGTCAGCGCCGGCATCATGGGCATTTTGAACTTCGCACCGATTGCCCTGTCCGTGCCGGAGGAAGTCATGGTCAACAACGTCAACCTGGCCATTGAACTGGAAAACTTGAGCTACTTTATCCAGGAATGACGGAGCGCTGACTGCCTCCGTGACCTTCCCAGGTCCGCTGTTGAGGTCAAACCGGCGATGAAGATTTCTTTGACTTGCGGGTTTTCTTTGCCGGCTTCGGGATGGCGGCTGGTACCACGGGTTCCACTGTTACTGCGGGCGCCAGGTAAAGATAGCGGCCGCAACTCTCACAAAGTTGGATGTCCGTGTCATGCATCAGGGTCATGATCGTGCCGATGGGCAGACGCATGTGGCAGCCGGTGCAGACCTGATCGCGAACCATCGTAATACCCTTTTTGCCCTTCACGACCAGGCGGTCATAATGGCCAAGAATTTGTGAGGGAATTTTGGCGCGTAACTCCGCCTTGGCAGCGTCGGCATTCTTGTCCTTGATTTCGCCGAATTCGAGGGATTGAAGTTTGATCAAGTTTTGAAGTAATTCATTCATAAAACCATACGTATAGGATCATCGCAAAATGGGTGAAATTCAGCAAGCCGAATCCAGCCGGCCAATGGCGGTCAGGATGCCGTGGAGCAAAGCGTGCGGATTCGGCGGGCAGCCGGGAATGTAAACGTCCACCGGAATCACCTGGTCCACACCGCCGCGGCTGGCGTAGTTCACGCCAAAGATGCCACCGCTGCAACCGCACGCGCCCACCGCCAACACCAGCCGGGGTTCAGGCATGGCGTCGTAGGTTTTTTTCAGCGCCAGTTCCATGTTCCGTGTCACCGGGCCGGTCACCAGGAGCATGTCCGCATGCCGGGGCGACGCGACAAAATGAATGCCGAAGCGTTCGATGTCATAGATCGGGCTGTTCAGGCCGGTGATTTCGATTTCGCAGCCGTTGCAGGAGCCAGCGTCCACTTCGCGGATGTGCAGCGAACGGCCCAGCATCTTGTGAATGCGTGCTTTTAACTCACCGCCGAGCGCGACAATCGATTCCCTGCCCCCATGACCGGGCGTACCCCGGGTGAGGCCCGGTATTTTCGC
>Ga0265316_10005205_pt1 | contig 12719 bp, 9 predicted proteins | sample 4522metaG_FD_202092 | JGI IMG/M metagenome (GOLD analysis project Ga0265316, IMG submission 202092) | Rhizosphere microbial communities from Carex aquatilis grown in University of Washington, Seatle, WA, United States - 4-5-22 metaG | ecosystem: Host-associated > Plants > Roots > Rhizosphere >... | reverse complement strand
CCACCTGCGAGGGCGAGAGAACATTCTCAAGCGGCAGCTGGCTCATGTGAGCGCCTTCAACCTGAGCCTGATCATGCGCCAACTGCTGGGCGCAGGCACGCCACGGGAGCTGAAAAACAGAGCAATATGGCTTGTTTTACGGATTTTCCGGCTGCTTACCTGCCAGATTCAGCCCAACAGCGTGCTTGAACCCCGAACTCCAACGGTCCTCGACTCACCCGGCGCGTTTCGCTCCATCAGGCCTCGATGCCGGACCTCCTGGAATTCAGCTGCTTGCACCACGGGCTGTTAACGCTTTCGGGTGATTTGCGAAACCGTGCCAACGCACGTTTGTACTCCTCCTCAGTACCGGACTGCGCCCTCCCTGTGGGTGTTCCGAAACGCCCCCACATAAGCCCCACAAATATGTCGTAGTCGTCCGGAAGCTCTTGATTCAGGATATCTTGGGCGTCATCTCCCATCGCAGGGTAGGCGTGTGTTGCCCATCGAACAAGCTCAAGGCGAACCGCAAACTTTCGGCTCCAGGTGGAATTCAGTTCTTTAACGACTTCCTCCAAGCGATTGTTCTCTTCTTCGAGGTCGGAAGGCGAGGAGACAAACACTGTTATAACCTGTTCGGTTCTCATTCCAGCTCTCCCTTGGCAATCGAACACCTTCATCAGCTCGATGTTCCATGCGTTATATGCAGCGATCAAATTGACCTCATTATAGGTCTCGCACGACGGATAAAAGGGGCTTGGCCCTCTTAATAAGGAAGTGACTGGGTCGCGATTGGTCCCGTGGCAATTAACGGCTCATTCCGAAGGGATTAGCCGCGCTTTTCCTCATGATGTCGTAATTTCAACCGGGTTTTGCTGATTTTGCTTTTTCCTTTATGCAACTAGAATCAAGGGTAGCTATGGCTGAATTTACGCATTTGCATTTACATACGGAGTATTCGCTGCTCGATGGAGCCTGCGACCTGAAGAAGCTGGTGGAACGGGTGGCGAAGCTGGGGCAGAAGTCCGTGGCCATGACGGACCACGGGAATATCTACGGAGCGGTGCACTTTTTCGATGCGGCGAAGAAGGAAGGGATCAAGCCGATTCTGGGGTGCGAGCTTTATATCTCTAAAAATGAGGACCATCGCGCTCCCGGCGAGGGGGACGACAACAATCACCTGCTAGTTCTGGCGGAGAACGAAGAGGGGTACCAGAACCTGATCCGCATCACCTCGGAGGCCTCGCTGCATGGGTTCTACCGGAAGCCTCGCGTGAGCAAGCGGTACCTGGCAGAGCACGCCAAGGGGCTGATCGGGTTTTCAGGGTGCCTGAGCGGGGAGCTGTGCGAGGAGCTGCTGGCGGGTAAGTACGAGAAGGCGCGCGGGGTGGCGCAGCAGTACGAGGATATTTTCGGCAAGGGCAACTTTTATTTAGAGATTCAGGACCAGGGCCTGGCGGACGAGAAGCGGATTCATGAGGCGCTGTTCCGGCTGGAGCGGGAGCTCAAGATTCCGCTGGTAGCGACCAACGACTCGCATTACCTGTGCGGGGACGATTCGAAGGCGCACGACGTGATGCTGTGCGTGCAGACGGGCTCGAAGATTCACGACGTGGATCGATTTCGATTCGACAGCGACCAGTTTTTTGTGAAGAGCGGCGATGAGATGGAGCTGCTGTTCAAGGATTCGCCGGCGGTGTTGCAGCGGACGATGGAGATTGCCGAGCGGTGCGAGTTGAAGCTGAAGCCGGTGAAGGATCCGTTTCCGCTGTTTGCGGTGCCGGAGGGGCACACGACCAATAGTTACTTTGAGCAGGTGTGCAGGGAAGGGTACAAGAAACGACTGGAGACAACAGTGCGAGGCCTGGAGGCACGCGGAGTGCTGCGTTCGCCGGTGCATGAGTATGATGCGCGGCTGGAATATGAGATCGGGATCATCGAGAAGATGAAGTACGCGGGATACTTCCTGATTGTGTGGGATTTCATCAAGTATGCGCGGGATCATGGGATTCCGGTTGGTCCGGGGCGCGGATCGGGAGCAGGCTCGCTGGTGGCGTACTCGATGGAGATTACGAATATCGATCCGATGCAGAATGTGCTGATCTTCGAGCGGTTTCTGAATCCGAAGCGGAATGAGATGCCGGATATCGACGTGGACTTTTGCCAGAATCGCCGCGGCGAGGTGATCGACTATGTGACGCAAAAGTATGGGCGCGAGCAGGTGGCGCAGATTATCACCTTCAACAGCATGGCGGCCAAGGCGTCGATCAAGGATTGCGGGCGCGCGATGGACATGCCGTATGGGGATGTGGACCGGATTGCGAAGCTGATTCCGGCGACGGCAAAGATGACTATCGACAAGGCTCTGGACGAGGTTGCCGAGCTGCGCAAGGCGTACGAGACGGACGCTCAGATCAAGGAGCTGATTGACACGGCGAAGAAGCTGGAGGGACTGGCGCGCGGGTCGGGGGTTCATGCATCGGCGGTGGTGATTGCGCCGCGTCCGCTGATCGAGCTGGTGCCGCTGGCCAAGACCAAGAACGACGAGATTGTAACCGCGTACGACATGGACGCCATAGCGAAGATGGGCCTGGTGAAGATGGACTTCCTGGGGCTGACGACGCTGACGGTGATTGACGATTGCCTGAAGCTTATCGATGCAAACCGCGGAGAAAAGCTGGATATTGGAGCGATACCGCCGGACGACGCGGAGACTTACAAGAAGGTTTTTCACGCGGCGCTGACTTCGGGGGTCTTTCAGTTCGAGTCGAGCGGGATGCGCGATGTGTTGCGACGGTACAAGCCGGATACGGTGGAGGATTTGACGGCGCTGAATGCGCTCTACCGCCCGGGGCCGATCCAGGGCGGAATGATCGACGACTTTATCGAGCGCAAGCTGGGGCGGCGCAAGGTGGAGTATCTGCTGCCGGAGTTAGAAGAGATTCTCAAGGGCACCCTGGGAGTCATCGTCTATCAGGAGCAGGTGATGCAAATCGCCAACGCGCTGGCTAGCTACACGATGGGCGAGGCGGATGTGCTGCGGAAGTCGATGGGCAAGAAGGACAAGGATGAGATGGCCCGGCAGCGCGTCCGCTTCATGAACGGGGCCGCGGCAGCGGGACACCCGAAGGGAACGGCGGGCGATATCTTCGACCAGATGGATAAGTTCGGCGGATACGGATTCAACAAGTCGCACTCGGCGGCGTATGCGCTGCTGGCCTATCAGACGGCTTATTTGAAGACGCATTATCCGGTGGAGTTTATGGCGGCGCTGCTGACCTCGGAGACTTCAAAGCCGGAGAACGTGGTAAAGTACATCGCCGAGTGCAAGGAGATGGGCATCAGCGTTGAGCCGCCGGATGTGCAGGTATCAGGGGCGCAGTTCACGCCGCATGGAGAGGCGATCAGGTTTGGCCTGGCGGCGGTGAAGAACGTGGGCGGGAACGCGATCGAGTCGATTTTGAAGGCGCGCAAGGAGGTTGGCGGGCGGTTTGGAAGCTTCTGGGAGTTTTGTGAGAAGGTGGACCTGCGGGTGTTGAACTCGCGGGTGATCCAATCGCTGATCAAGGCCGGGGCGCTGGACTCGCTAGGGCGGCGCGGGCCGCTGATGGCCGCAGTGGACAAAGCGATGGAGCGGGCGCAGAAGGCGCAGAGGGATGCGGCGCAGGGGCAAACGGGGCTGTTCGGGCTCTTCGATGAGGTTCCCAAAGCGGGACGCGGAGGCGACGACCTGCCGCGCGTGGCCGATTGGGAGGAGGGCGAGAGGTTGGCCAATGAGAAAGAGGTGCTGGGGTTCTTTGTCTCAGGTCATCCGCTGGATAAGTACGCCGAGAAGCTGCGCAACCTGACGGGGGTGATTCCCGCTGCAGAGGCGCTGGAGCGCAAGGCGCCGGAGAGGCGCTGGGGGCAGCAGGCGGATGCGGCAGACGAGATCCAGGTGGCGGGAATGATTCTGGGGCTGCGGGTGCAGAAGAGCAAGCGGGAACAGAAACTCTACGCGCAGGCAGCGCTTGAAGACGCGACCGGCAAGATCGAGCTGATCTGCTTTGCGCGGGAGTATGAGCGGTTGCAGGGGCAGTTGAAGATTGAGGCGCCGGTGCTTGTGCGCGGAGTGCTGATGGGCGATGAGGATGCTGCGCCGAAGATTTCAGTCAGCTCGATTACAGCGCTGGAGGATGTGCAGGTGAAGCTGCCGGGAAGCGTACGGATTCGCATCAATCTCGACCTGGCTTCGGAAGAGATCTTTGCCGGGCTGAAGAGCGCCGTGGAGGCCGCGCCGGGTCCGGGCAAGGTGATGTTGAACCTGGAGAAGAAGGGCGAGTACTCGGTGATCCTGGAGCCGGAGGGGATGAGCGTGGCGGCGGACCGGGGGTGGGTGGAGCGGGTAGAGGAGCTAGTGGGCAAGGGCGCGGTGCAGGCGCTGGACTAAGGAGAACGAATGCATTACCGGCGATTGGGCCATGGCCCGCTGGAGGTTTCGGAGTTGAGTTTCGGCACCTGGCTGACGGTGGCCGGAGGGATTGGCCGCGAGCAGGCGATTCGCTGCATTCATGCTGCGGTGGACCATGGGATTACGCTCTTCGACACGGCCAACCAATACGGCGCGGGCGAGGCGGAGCGGGTGCTGGGCGAGGGGCTGCGGGCCTACCCCAGGGACCGCTATCTGGTGGCCACCAAGCTCTACTTTCCGGTTGGAGATGAGCTGGATCATGGACTATCGGCGGCGCAGATCGAGAAACAGTTGAACCGGTCACTGGAGCGGCTGGGCGTGGAGTATATCGATCTCTACCAGTGCCACCGCTATGACAAGGAAACGCCTCTGGAAGAGACACTTGGTGCGCTGGCCCGGGCCGTGAAGGCAGGCAAGGTGCGGGCTATCGGCTTCAGCGAGTGGACGGCGGAGCAGATCGATGCGGCGGCGGCGATCACCGGCGCAAGCGGGCTGACGGGGTTCAGTTCGAGCCAGCCACAATACTCGATGCTGTGGCGAAAGCCGGAGGGGAAGGTCTTTCCAGCTTGCGCGCGACATGGAATTGGCAATCTGGCGTTTTCTCCGCTGGCGCATGGAGTGTTGACCGGGAAGTATGCGCCGGGGCAGCCGCCTCCTCCGGGCAGCCGCGCGGCCAGCGAAGAGATGAATATCTTCATGGAGTCTGCCGGAAGGCATTTCCGGTCGGATTATCTGCTAGAGGCGGTGGCCCAACTGAAGCCCATCGCGGCGGAACTGGGGCTGACGATGGCGCAGATGGGGTTGGCCTGGGTGCTGCGGCGTTTGGAGGTGGCTTCGGCGATTATAGGCGCGTCGCGGCCGGAGCAGGTAGCGGACAATGTGAAGGCGGTTGGGGTGACGCTGCCGGCCGAGGTACTGGAGCAGATCGACCGGGCGATTGGCGGGGTGGTGGTGTGGAGTTAATGTTCCGGCACGACTGAATTAATACAGAGAAGTAAATGCAGGTCCTCCGACTCCGCTGCGCTCTGCTCAGAATGACAACAGTTATTTTTGGTCAGGGTGACAGCTATGATCCCAGGTCCCAAGAGCGGGACCTGGGGCATCCATGTGTTGGATTCTTCTATAGGCCGCAGAGGCGCGCGGCCCATTGGCGCACTGCTTCGGAGCTGAAAGGTTTGCCGTTCGCTTCGCTTGCAGCTAACTGCACAGCTAAGTTGCCGATGGTGGAGCTTTCCGGCTCGCCGGATTCCACCGGCAGCCCCGTTCTCTGCGCCGTCAGTTGGTTGAGCAGCTTGTTGCGGCTGGCGCCGCCGAGGATGTGAATGCGCTCCAGCTTGCGACCCAGCATCTTTTCGAGGCTGGCGAGCGCCGAGGCGTAGCGGGCGGCCAGGCTCTCGAAGATGACGCGGGCAAAGACGGGCTCGTTGCCGGCAACGTCGGGAATGGTCTCCAGCTTAAGCCGCCACAGCTCGTGGTTGATGCGCTCTGGCATGCCGGAGTCAAGCAATAGGGGTTCGGCGTCTACGTCGATGATGCCGGGGAAGGCCGTGCAGGCGGCAGCTTTTTGGACGAGGTCTTCAATGGTCCAAGGGCGGCCCTCGGCACTCCAGGCATCCATGCATTGCTTGACGAGCCACATACCGTTGACCAGGGTGTGGAAGCAAAGGTCGCCGGAGGCGGCGCCCAGGTTGGTATAGCGCGCGTCGAAGGCTTCCTGCGTTGTAACCGGCGCGGAGGTAAGAGTGCCGACGAGCGACCAGGTTCCGGAGCAGATGTAGGCGGTGGAGCTGAGGTCGGTGGGGATGCCGGCGATGGCAGAGGCTGTGTCGTGGCAGGCGGGCGCAATGATCTGCGTATTGCGGAAGGCGTCGAGCGCGGCCAGAGGCCCCTGCAGGCGGCCCAGGATGGTTCCGGCGCGGACGATGGGCGGAGCGGCGTCGAGGGGAATATCGAGCGAGCGGAACAATTCGGCGTCCCAGTCGCCGGTCTTGAGGCTTACGAGGCCGGTGTGAGTGGCGTTGGTGTACTCAGCCACGCGGCGGCCGCCCAGCCAGTAGAGGACATACTCGGGCATCATGACCCACGGGGCGTGCGGGTCGATCCGGTCTCTGGGGCCGGCAGCGGGGTCGGCAAGCAACTGATACATGGTGTTGAGGCGGAGGGGCAGCGCGCCGGTGCGCTGAAAGAGTTCCTTTGGCGGTGCAATCGCGTCCGCGGCTTCTTTGGTGGCGACGGTACGTTCGTCTCGATAACAGAAGGGCGCACAGAGCGGCTTGCCGTCGGCGGCGAGGCGAACGTAATCCACCGACCAACTGTCAACGGCGATAGAGGCTATGCCCTCGGGAGCGGCTTGCGCTGCCTTGCGAAGGCCCTCTTCGAGGCCGGCGAGGATGGCGTCGAGCGGCCAGCGCATCGAGTTGCCGCGATGGACCGGGCCGTTGGGAATACGATGGATGACTTCTATCGAGGGTTTACCGTCATCATCCCAGCGAAGCAGGGAGACGCGGCAGCTTTCAGCGCCTAAATCAATTGCAATCCTTGCAGGTTCCGGCATGACAGAATGTCGCTCCCATTTGAATTCAACGCAAAAAAACCTCTTTTAGATCGCCGTCCCGTTGGTTCTAGGTTTCAATCCCCGCGCCCAGGGTCTCAGGGGTTACTGTTTTGTGGCGGACGTAGTTGTAAGGCGGGACGGTGTATCCGCGCAGGAGGGCAATGCCGAGCTGGATGAGGCGCGGGCCGTAGGTTTCGACCTCGTGCGAGATGGAGCCGATGATAGCGCTGGTGCCGGAACGCATCTCATCGAGCACCTCGGGGATGCAGTCCTGGCCGACGATGGCGAAGTCCGCTTCCAGGCCAGCCTGGCGTGCGGCATCCAGAACGCCGAGGGCGCTGGAATCCGTAGCGGCAGCCACCAGGATGTGCTCGCCCTTGTGACGGTCGCGGAGAAAATCCGCGGTAGCCAACTGGCTGGGCTGGCGCATACCGCGGCCTTCAATCTCGATGAAACGGTCGGCGGGAATTTCCTTGAGCCGGTCGCGAATTCCATCGAAGGCGCCGGTGATGCGATTTTGAACAAAGCTGCCGGCCTCGGCGAATCCCACACCGAGCACCCAGTCGACCTTGCTCTTCCACTTGCGGAGGGCGTGCTGGGCCAACAGGGATCCGGCTTCGAAGCCTACCTCGAAGTTATCCACGCCGAAGTAGGTTGCGTTGGGGTGGGGCACATCGATGGCGACCATGGGAATATCGGCCCTTTTGAAGATGTGTGCCACGCGGGGCGCCACAGCCTCTTCGGTCTGAAACTCGATGGCCAGGTCAACCCGCTTGGCCACGAACTCCTCGGCGTTCTGGACGGCAACGCCGGGGTCGTAACGATTATCCAGCATCAGTAGCTCGACGCCGGAAGCGGCGGCGGCGGCAGTAACGCTCTGAGCCACAGCCACCGAGAAGGGCATCTCAGCACTCTGGGCCGCAAATCCGAAGCGCAGTCGCCTGGGGCGGGAGACGAGCCGGTAAAGGCCGTTCTGCGCCTGGGCTACGTAGCCGCGATGAACCAGGGTCTTGAGAATGCGGTAGACGCTAGTTTTGGAGAAGTGCGTCTTCTGGTATACGTCCTCCAGGGTCACGGGGACGTGACCCTGTTCCAGCAACTCAAGCACGTCGAGCGCCTTGGACAAAATGGGAATCAGGTACAGCCGCTTGATCTTCGCTTTCGGCAACTGCTTATCCCCCTTACTTGCGTTTCCGAATAAATGCTACGCGAGAATATCTCTTCTCAGGCGTAGCTGCTGACGCCCGAACCGTACTTTGCGCGGTCCTTGCTGATGCGCTCGATGTAACCGCCGGCCTTGAGTGCAGCCAGTGGATCGGCGGGCAGGCCCTTGGCTTCGCGCCATGCAATGGTGAGGGGGCGGACATCGGTCCAGAATGCGCCGCGATAGAGCTCCTCGGCCCCGACGATATCGCAGGACTGCTGGAAGGCAGCCAGCTTCTCGCGATCGACGAGGGCCGCCTTGACCCATAACTCCTGGGCGGTGACCACGGTCTGGACCATCTCCTCCACCTTGCCCTTGAGGTTGTGGCTCTGATCGACCATGAAGGCCAGATCCTTGCCCAGCCCTTCGCCGATGCCGGAGTGCAGCTCGAAGAAGATGCGGAAGACCTGGTAGGGGTCGATGGAGCCGAGGGTGAGATCGTCGTCGGCATAGCGGCGGTCGTTGAAGTGGAAGCCGCCCAGCAGGCCGGTGTGCAGCAGCCAGGCGACAATTTGCTCGATGTTCTGCGCCGCATAGTGGTGGCCGGTGTCGACCAGCACGCGAGCCTGCGGCCCGGCGACGCGCGCGAGATGGGAGGACATGCCCCAATCGGCGATGTCGGTGTGATAGAAGGCGGGCTCGAAGGGCTTGTATTCGATCAGCATCCGCTGCCACGGGGCCAACTTCGCGTGGGTGGCGGCCATGCACTCCTCAAGCCAGCCGATGCGCTTGCGAATGCTCTGCGAACCGGGATAGTTGGATCCGTCAGCCATCCAGATAGAGAGATCGCGGCTGTTGAGTTGCTTACCGATCTCGACTGAATCCAGCATATGGTCCATGGCCTGCTTGCGAATCTCGGCGGAGGGATTGCAGAGTGAGCCGAACTTGTACTGCTGGTCCTGGAAGAGGTTTGGATTGATGGCGCCGGCCCGGACGCCAAACTTCTTTTCGAGAGCCTTGACCTCGGGAACGTCCTTGACGCCGTTGGGCAGATCCCAGAGGACGTGCAAAGCCATGGAGGGAGTTGCGCCGGTGAGCTTGTTGACCTCAGAGGCGTCCTCGAACTTTTCCTCGATGGTGTGGGCAGCCGCTACTTGGTTGAACTTTCCGAAGCGGGTGCCGGTGTTGGCGAATCCCCAGGAGGGGATTTCAATGTGTAACGTGTCCAGAGCACGAACTGCCAGGTCAAAAAGCACGGATTCGGATTGCTTCATGGTGGTACCCCTTCATGAGCCGGATCACCGGTCTCGGTTCAATTTTCGTCGTGCACTAGGATCACATGAAGGAATCGTGGTCCGTGAACGCCTTTGATGCGTGTCATTTCAATGTCGGCCGTGGCGCTGGGCCCGGAGATGGTTGTTACCAGACCGGGAGATTGCAGGCAGCGGTCGAAGTATTCGGGCAGCGTTTCCACTACCTGGCTGGCGCGGAGAATAATCAGATGCCAGTCAGGCAACAGAGAGATAACTCTGCGGCCCTCGGTGCTGGAGTGATGGAGCACGATGGTTCCCGAGTCGGCGATGCCGCAAGTGGCGGCCGTGACTACGCCTTCGGCTTTTTCGATCTCGGCTGTGGAGAGGCCGCGATCGATCTTCCAATCGAAGCCGGGGATGAGCCACTCCGTGGGCAAACCCTGTGGAGCGACAAAGATACGCTTGCCGCTAGAGGCAAGCTGGGCGGCGATCACGGCCGACAAACCGGCCGGGGTGGATTCGACGACTTCGGCATCGTACTCGCGCAGGCGCTCGATTAGCAGGTCAATGCGGGCCTCGGTGGAGAGTTTGCCGCGGTGAACGTAGGGGCGCGGCAGAGCCGCGTAGGCGCCGGCAAGGTGAGCAGAGTCATGCGCAACCGATCGAGTAGCGGCGCAGATGCGATTGAGTACCTTCTGACGGGATTGGGCAGGAGCGCTCATTTCGTCTCCTTACTCGGCCGGGGGCCGCGCGCCGCCCACCAGCCATGGAAGGTCTGGCCGGGAAGTCCGCGCAGATCGCGGGTCTGGGTCCATTTGCCGCCCGTGCTGGGCAGCGAGTGAATCCATCCGTCCTTGCGTGTGAAGAGGCCCAGGCCGATGCGGCCGAAAAACTGCGCCGCATGGAAGCTCCATGCGCTGGCGAAGATGAAGCTGGCGATGCGCAAGCCCAGGTACATGGGATCGAAGAAGCGGCTGAAATGGCGGCGCTCCTGGTTGACGACCTGGGAGCGGAGTTCGAGCAGCACCTCTGGAATATTGATTTTGACCGGGCAGACCTCGTAGCAGGCACCGCAGAGCGAGGAGGCATAGGGCAGCGATTGCGCGTGGTGCATCTGCATCAGTTGCGGCGTGAGGATGGCTCCGATGGGGCCGGGATAGACCGACCCGTATGCGTGGCCGCCGGTCTGGCGATAGACGGGACAGGTGTTCATGCAGGCGGCGCAGCGGATGCACTTGAGGGTCTGCCGCTCCTTGGCTTTCGCGAGGATGGAAGAGCGACCATTGTCGAGCAAAACCACATGGAAGCGCTGCGGCCCGTCGCCTGGGGTGACGCCGGTCCAGAGCGAGGTGTAGGGATTCATGCGCTCGCCGGTGGCCGAGCGGGCCAGCAACTGGAGCATGACTTCGAGGTCCTGGAAGCGGGGCAGCACCTTTTCGATTCCAGCCAGGGTAATCATGGTCTGGGGCAGGGTGAGGCACATACGGCCGTTGCCCTCGGACTCGACAATCGCGACTCCACCGGTCTCGGCGACGAGGAAGTTGGCTCCGCTGATGGCCGTGGGGATGGTGAGGAACTTCTTGCGAAGATAGGTACGGGCGGCGTTGGTCAACTCTTTGGGGTCGTCGGAGAGGTCTTTGAGGCCCATGCGGCGGGCGAAGATCTCGCGCACCTGGCTGCGATTGATATGCAGAGCTGGAACGACGATATGGGAGGGTTCCAGCTCGCCCAGTTGCAGGATGATTTCCGCCAGGTCGGTCTCGTAGGCGCTGACGCCATTCGCTTCGAGGAAGGGATTCAACTGAATCTCGCCCGAGGTCATGGTCTTGATCTTGATGACCTCAGATGCGTTTTCGTGGCGCAGGATGCCGAGGATGATCTGACGGGCCTCGGCGGCGTCGGCGGCCCAGTGAACCGTGCCCCCGGCGGCGGTGCAGCGAACTTCAAAGAGCTCGAGATAGGCGCCCAGGTTTTCCAGGACGTGCATACGAGTGGCCGCGGCTGCCGAGCGCAACTCCTGCCAGTCAGTTTTTTCGGCTACCAGCTTGGCGCGCTTGGCCTGGATGACGTCGATGGCGTGGGCCACGTTCTTGCGCAGTTGCGGATTGCGCAGGACGGGAAGGACGGCCTGAGGAAATGGAGGCGCAAAGCGAGGGTCCAGCACGGGATGATCTGAGGCAACGGGTCTCATGCGGTTGCCTCCACGGGAGAGTCTTCGGTGCTGGCTAGTATCTGGGCCAGGTGAATGGTCTTCATGCCCGCATATTGCCGATGCATGGCCCCGCCCAGGTGCATCAGGCAACTGTTGTCAAGGGCGGTGCAATACTCGGCCCCGGTGGAGACGACGTCCTGGAGCTTGACGGCCAACATGGCTGAGGAGACCTCAGCATTTTTCACGGAGAAGGTGCCGCCGAAGCCACAGCATCTGTCGATGTTGGAGAGGGGAACAAGCGTCATGCCGCGAACCTTGGCCATCAGGCGCCAGGGGCGTTCGCCGAGCGCGATTCCACGCAGGCCGTGGCAACTTGCATGGTAGGTGACGCGATGGGGGAAGTATGCGCCTACATCTTCAACTTTGAGCCGGTCGATGAGAAACTCGCTCAGCTCAAAAACTCGGGGCATCAGGGCGGCATAGTCCCTGCGGAGCTCTTCGTTTCCCAATTCTTCGATGAGTCCCGGGTATTGGTCGCGCATCATGGCCACGCACGACGAGGAGGGAACGACTACGTTTTCAGCGTCGCGATAGAGGCGAACAAGGCGTTTTGCCTGTGAAAACGCTTCACCGCGGAAGCCGGTGTTGGCATGCATCTGTCCGCAACAGGTCTGTTTGGGGTGGAAGTCGAGTTCAACACCCAATTTCTCGAGCAGTCGCACCACCGCCCGGCCTGTCTCCGGGTAGAGTGTGTCGTTATAGCAAGTAATAAAAAGCGATGCGCGCATATACGATACCGGTTTCAGCAAACGGTAACTCGAAGAGGTATGGTATTCGATAGAAACACGAATTGTCTATTGCAATATAGTTTTATTTGAAAGATTTCAATACCGAACCAATCCGGTAGACGCCCCAGGCCAGGTATGGCGCCTCCCTCAACTCCACAGGAGCCGGTATGCCGGGGGGGGTGCCTTCTTTTCCCTCGACAGTCAACCTTCTTCATGGGGCCGCGTCTATCAATACCAGCTACTCTCGCTGTTTCTACCTGCGGACGCCTGGTTTTTCCATTCATTCCTTTATCCGGCTTCAAGGTTGCTTTTTCATTGGTATACGAGCCGCGCAAATTGGGACCAGGGTGGGAATCCTCCCCATTTCAGCACAACTCCTCCAGGTTGCGAGCAGTAGGG
>Ga0265316_10005201_pt1 | contig 12729 bp, 7 predicted proteins | sample 4522metaG_FD_202092 | JGI IMG/M metagenome (GOLD analysis project Ga0265316, IMG submission 202092) | Rhizosphere microbial communities from Carex aquatilis grown in University of Washington, Seatle, WA, United States - 4-5-22 metaG | ecosystem: Host-associated > Plants > Roots > Rhizosphere >... | reverse complement strand
AGAGCTTGGCCCGGGCCCAAGAAATCTTTGGAAAAGCGTTGCCTGATAGCATTGCGGTTGCTATCGTGGATGGCCATTATCGCGGCCGTACCGGCGGTGCCGGGCTTAATTTAGATGCCCAAATTCGTGAAAAGGATAAGCCGATTCAAGATCGCCGCTTTGCTCAAACCGATTATTCCGGTACTCCGGAGCAACGGGCCATGAAGCTTAGGCCGATAATGGAGTTAGCTGCTGCAGTGAGGGACAGAAAGATTGCCTTACCGGGAGCAACCGTAACCGACGCGAACAAAGAAGCTATCTACAATGCCGTCATCGCCATCGGCTACTGGGCCGGGATGGTGGGGTTGATGGGGGTGGATAAATTGGATGGTGAAGATGCCTATCAAGGGTGGCGTACTACCTACCAAGATCCGATATTCGTATTAACCGCCGGGCTGGAAAGGCAAAGGATAAACCAACTCGAGGGCGATAAATACTTATTGGAGACTGTTCACTTATCTTCCCTTCGCTCCAATGCAAAAATGTATGATATGGAAATTGCCCGCCGCGCTTTTGAGGCGATAAAAACCCCGCGTTTGAAGGCCAGAGCTGCACAGATATTAAGTGAACACGCAATAGCCAATGAGATGCCGACCGACGAAAAGTTGTTAAGCTTGATGGAACAATGCGTGAGCAGGGCGCTCGCAGAGCGTTTTGCCGCAAAAGGCAAGGATGATGCGGAAAAACTCCAGCGCCGAATTATGGTGATGCGTACGCAACGCGCCATGGCGAATATTGCTTTACGTACCTCTCAAGCGATACTGATATTCAATATTTCCGATCTTGATTATATCTGGCAAGCGCATTTAATGGATAATGAAGACGGTACCAAGGGAACAGTTTCGGATTTTGATCCGGTTACCGGGCATTTTAGGTCGACTACCTATTCGCGCAGGGTGATTATTAAAAAAAGCGATAAGCTTCAAGAACGTTTTTCCCGTGAAGCAACCATAGAGTTGCTGGATTGCGGCGCGGCTGGTAATGAAAAGGGTGAAAAGGGGTTGATGGGGGTGGATGATGAATCAAGGAGAAAAGAAGCCCAACAAATGATAGACATGGTAAGTAATAAGACTGCAAAGGCAGGTGGTTCGGATAATGGTCCACAGGGCCAGACCGGCGGCCTTGATTTTGCCGGTGTTGATAATTTTCAGATTACTACCGCCAACGGTGGGATAAAGCTATCCGGAAAAAAAGCCGTGGATTATTTAATTAACGGCAAAGTCGCCGGCGCGAAGCTGATTACCACCGCGATAAGGTTTTGATAGACATAGATAGCTGCAGAGCTATAATGTCAATCTATGATTGTCGGTATTGACGAAGCCGGGCGCGGGCCGTTAGTAGGAAACGTGGTGGCCTGCGCTCTTTTTTTACCGCAAAATCCGCCTTTTATCCCCAAAGATTCAAAAAAACTTTCGGCATTACAGCGCGAAAAGATGTTTGGCTGGCTTGCGGTTAACGCGGTTTATGGATTGGGGGAGGCATCGGCGCAGGAGATCGATGCGGTAAATATTTTAAACGCGACTTTTTTAGCTTTTGAACGGGCGATCGATGCGTTACTTATAAAAGCACCAAAGCTAAAATCTGCGTCTTTTATTGTCGACGGGAATCGTTTCAAGACGAAAAAAGATATTGATTTTCAATGCGTGATTAAGGCCGACACTACTGTTTCGGAGGTTTCCTGCGCTTCGGTGATGGCTAAGGTCACCCGCGACCGGCAGATGGTTGATTTACACGCCCAATATCCGCAATATAATTTTTTACAGCATAAAGGCTACCCTACGCAAGATCACTACTCGGCAATCAAAACCCACGGCACTTGCCCTTTTCACCGCAAGTCGTTTACGTTGTTTAAGTGATAGTGTAAAAATTCAGGTAGCGCGCAGCCTCAAGCGTTTTTGCGAGGCCGAGACAAGCGCCTTTCCTGCCAAAGGCGGGACGCGCGCGTCAGAAACGCAATGTTTCGGGTCCGGTGAGTCAAAAACATTTGAGGCGAGAGCGCGTACATCTGTTGATTTTATGTTGCCCTGCGCCGACTTTGCTTGTATAATCTCTTATTCTCATGAAAAATTATTGCCCAAAAATTAAAGGTTATTTAGACGATTTAGCCGCGAAAACGCCTTCCCCGGGCGGCGGCAGTGCTGTGGCTCTTGCCGGGTGCATGGGGATAAGCCTTATCGAGATGGCGATGCAATATTCGCTTAAAGAAAACCGCGCGGTTATCGCTGAGCTTTCCCAACTGCGAAAAAAGATCTTTCCGGCTATCGATCAAGACGCGAAACTTTTTGCCGCGGTCATGAAAGCCAGGCCGGATAAGCGTTTACTTTTTGTAAAAAAGAGCGAAGAATTGGTTATTCTGGTGGGTTTAAGCGCAATTCGTACCGCGCAATCGGCGAAGAAGTACGAACCGGAAATTAAAAGGAATATTTTAAGCGATTTTACTCTGGGCTTCGATTTGCTAAAGATTTGCCTTAAGGGCTGCCTGCTTAATTTAGAGGGTAATGCGGTGATGTTTGGTAAGGGTTCGACTTTTATCAATACTTTCAAGAAAGCCCTGATACAATGGCCGAATTGCTGAAAGCGTCGTTAGTCTACGATAGCTTAAAAAACGAAATCAAAAAATCTTCGCCCAAAGGCATTGAGATCGCGTCGGTGCGCATTGGTGACGATTATGCATCACAAGTTTATTTTTCCCAGCAGGAAAAATTGGCTGCCGAGGTGGGTATCGCTTACAAGAGTGTTCAGCTGCCCGGTCACGTTACCTTAAAGCAATTAGGCAAAGAGATCGACGCGCTTAACAAAGACGAAAAGGTAAAAGGGATCGTGATTAATAAACCTTTCCCTTCGGAGTGGCGCGAAGAAGATGTTTTTTCGTTAATCTCTACAAATAAAGATATTGAGGGGATGAACCCTTACAATCTGGGCCTTTTATTTACCGGAAGGCCGAATTTTATTTCACCGACCGTGCGCAGTATTTTAAAATTCATCGAGTTGAGCCGTATTGATTTGCGCGGCGCCGAGGTTACGTTAGTGGGGGCGTCGCTTTTGATCGGTAAGCCGCTGGCGATTATTCTTTCCAATATGTTTGCGACTGTGCGCTTGACCCATGTGGCTACCTACGAAAAGGGCTTATTGGAAAATCACGTGAAAAAAGGCGATGTAGTAGTGACCTGTGTGGGTAAACCCGGGTTGATAAAAGGCGCCTGGCTTAAAAAAGGCGCGGTGGTGATCGATGTAGGGATCGGGCACAAAGACGGAAAAATTTGCGGCGATGTCGAATTTGAAGAAGCCTGTAAAGTGGCCGGTTATATTACGCCGGTACCGGGCGGGGTCGGCAAGCTGACTACTTTGTTTCTATTTGAAAACCTGCTTAAAGCGGCAGGAAAAATATAATGAAGAATATAACACTTTTAGGCTGCGGATTAAGCGGAATGGCGTTTATCCGTAAGGCAAAAGAGTTGAATACGTCCGCGAAATTTACCATTATCGACAAAAATCAATATGCCTTTGACCGGTGGGGGTTTTTCGATGATTTTTCGACGAAAAATCGTATCGACCTTAATGCTTTTGCCAAAGCGATGGGGGCTGAATTCGTCTGCGATACGGTTGAACGGATCAATCCCAAGCGGCGCAAGATTTATTTTAAGGATAAAGAGTGCCGCGATTATGAAACTTTGGTTATAGCTGCCGGCGTTAAACCGAAAAAGATAGTAATCAAGGGCGAACACCGCGAAGGATTCTTTTATTTATCCGGGTTCGATCCGTTTGTGTTACGCGACCGGATAAAAATATTATCCGATTGCGTTGTCTATATTACAACTTTTCTGGGCGTTAAACTTGTTTTGCATTTACGCGCGCAAAAAAAAGATGTGAATATCGTGGCGGGAAACCTTGATTTTTTAGGCGATAGAAAAGAGCAGTTTTTAGGCTATTGTTCGCGTGAAAAGATCGGTGTCTATGCCGGCTCGACGATCGAAGAAGCGATCGGCGAGGCGACGGTGCGGGCGGTGAAGCTTAATCCTCTAAAAGTCTTGTCGGCGCAGGCGCTTTTTATCGATAGCGGGTTTTTACCTAATATTGATTTTTTTGAGCCGGACGAAAACGAAGCTTTTGTCCCGGAAAATAACGATATTTTTATTATCGGCGACGCGGCGGATAAAGGTGTTGAGAACGATTTTTTCTTTGTGGATAAAGCCGAAAATTTGCCTTCGAATGCGGCGGCCTTGGCGGAGAATGTTTTTACCGATAAACCGGTTGATTTTACCCCTAAAAAAGAGTATAATCCGCAGTTAATCATCGATGAATTATTTGATCGATTTAAGGTTAACGCGGGCATTGTATAATAATCAATTCGATTAAGCGGAGGTAACTTATGGGCGAGTGGATTGGTATCGGCAGGCGCGCGCGCCGTTGTTACGGTTTTGACGAGATCGCATTAGGGCCGGGAAGAATTACGATCGATCCGCGCGACAGCGACGCATCGTGGAATTTTGCCGGGAAAAAATTCGATATTCCGATCATTGCCGCGGCAATGGACGGAGTAGTGGACGTTAAGTTTGCGATCGCGATGTCGAAATTAGGCGGCATGGCCGTATTAAACTTAGACGGCGTACAGACCCGTTACGATAATCCCGCCGAGGTCCTCGATTCGATTGCCAAGGCGAGCCCGAAAGAAGCGACCAACCTGATCCAGAAACTCTACACTTCGCCGGTAAAGGAAAATCTGATCGCTGCGCGTGTGCAGGAGATCAAGCAGGGCGGCGGTTACGCGGCGGTGAGCTGTATTCCTCAAAATGCGAAGAAATTTGGGGCGATTGCCGAAGATGCCGGCGCCGATTGCTTTGTAGTCCAATCCACGGTTACTACGGTACAACACCAATCGAATCAATATAAACCTTTGGACCTCTATGCATTCTGTAAGGAGCGCAAGATCCCGGTTATTCTGGGCAATTGTGTGACCTACGATGTTACTTTAGAACTGTTCGAGACCGGCTGCGCGGGAGTTCTCGTTGGTATCGGTCCCGGCGCCGCCTGCACAACGCGCGGCGTTTTGGGTATCGGGGTGCCGCAGGTGACCGCTACGGTCGATTGCGCCCGGGCCCGCGATTTTTATTTTCAGAAGACCGGTAAATATGTTCAGATCATCACCGACGGCGGCATGCGGCGCGGCGGCGATATCTGTAAAGCCTTTGCCTGCGGTTCGGACGCGGTAATGGTCGGTTCGGCCTTTGCCCGCGCCGAAGAAGCGCCCGGCCGCGGTTTCCATTGGGGTATGGCGACGTCGCACAGCAACTTACCGCGCGGCACGCGCATTGCCGTAGGCGTTTCGGGTAACCTTAACAATATTCTTTTTGGGCCGGCCACGGTCGACGACGGATCGCAAAATTTAATGGGCGCGTTGACCACTTCGATGGGGTGTTTGGGCGCGCGTACCATCAGGGATATGCACTTTGTAGAGATCATTATTGCGCCGTCGATTCAGACCGAGGGGAAGATATTCCAGTCATCGCAGGGTATCGGAATGGGCAAATAATGATCAAAGATACGATTTTAATTTTAGATTACGGTTCGCAGTATACCCAGCTGATTGCGCGGCGGGTACGCGAGCTTAAAGTCTTCAGCGTGATCGAACCGTGCAATACCGGCCTCGAAAAGGTCAAACAGATCAATCCTAAAGCGATTATTCTTTCCGGCGGGCCGCATAGCGTTTACGAAAAGGGCGCGCCGGGAATCGACCGCCGGATTTTCGGATTGGGCATTCCCGTTCTGGGTATCTGCTATGGGATGCAGCTTATGGCTAAGGCCTTGGGCGGCCGGGTTAAAGAAGGGAAAAAACGCGAGTATGGCCGCGCGGCCATGTATATAGATAATCACCACGATCTATTTTTTTCTCTGCCCAAACAAATCCTTACTTGGATGAGCCATACCGATCAGGCGCAATTTCTTCCTAAAGGTTTTTTGACGATTGCCCATACCTCCAATACCGAATTTGCCGCGATCGCCGATCCTCAACGTAAACTTTACGGCGTGCAATTTCACCCCGAGGTGGCGCATACCGAAAACGGCTTACAGATAATCTCCAACTTTTTATTCCGGATCGCCGGGTGTTCGGCGAACTGGCAGTTGGAAGATTTTGTCGCGGCCCAGATCCGTGAGATCAGAAAACGTGTCGGCAGGAATAACGTTATTCTCGGATTAAGCGGCGGCGTCGATTCGTCGGCCGCGGCAGTCTTGCTTAACAAGGCGATCGGTAAACAATTAAAGTGTATTTTTGTAAACAACGGCCTCTTGCGTAAAGATGAAGCTCGCAAAGTTATTAATATATTTAAGGGCAGTTACAAGATCGATCTCCATTATGTCGATGCTTCGAAAGCTTTTTTAAAGCAGCTCGTTGGTGTTGTCGACCCTGAACAAAAGCGAAAAATCATCGGCCACGAATTTATCCGCGTTTTTGACGCCGAGGCTAAAAAGGTAAAAAATGCCAAGTTTTTGGTACAGGGCACGCTTTATCCCGATGTGATCGAGTCGACTTCGGCCTTTGGCGGGCCCACGGCGCGCATTAAAGCGCATCACAATGTGGGCGGTTTGCCTAAAGATATGAAACTTTCCTTGATCGAACCGTTTCGCCAGCTTTTCAAAGATGAGGTGCGCGCGATCGCGAAGATTTTGGAGCTTCCCGACGCGGTGATCAAGCGCCACCCTTTTCCCGGGCCCGGACTCGCGGTACGCATCATCGGCGATGTGACGGCAAACCGTTTGAGGGTTTTGCGCGAGGCCGATAAAATCGTCGATCGGGTGATCCGCGAAAATAATCTTTACGATGAAATATGGCAGCTTTTGTGCGTGCTTTTGCCGCTTAAGACCGTCGGCGTGATGGGGGATAAACGTACTTACGAAAATGTCCTGGCGGTGCGCGCGGTAACCTCGGTCGACGGGATGACCGCCGATTGGGCGAAGATACCGCATAAAGTTCTGGATGAAATATCCAATTCGGTGATCAATAAAGTCCGCGGCATCAACCGCGTGGTCTACGATATCAGCTCTAAACCACCTGCAACTATCGAGTGGGAGTAAGGACGCGGAATTTCGCGCCTTAAGTTTGTAATTTATGGATCACGCCGATTTTGTACATTTGCACGTTCACACCCAATACAGCCTCTTGGATGGGGCCTGCCTTTTAGAACGCCTGGTCGATAAGGCGAAAGCCTGCCGTTTGCCGGCATTAGCGATCACCGATCACGGCAACCTTTACGGCGCGATAAAATTTTACAGTCTGTGCGTAAAAAACGGGATTAAGCCGATTATCGGCTGTGAATGTTATGTGGCGGCCGGCTCGCGCTTTAATAAAGAGTATAAAAGCGGCGAAGAGAGTAACCACCATATTATTCTTTTGGCGAAAGACGAAGAAGGCTATCGTAATCTTGTACGGCTTGTGAGCATGGGCCATCTGGAAGGTTTTTATTACCGCCCGCGCATCGATAAAGAACTTTTGGCCCAACACTCCAAAGGCATTATCGCTTCCAGCGCTTGCCTTAAAGGCGAGATCGCGTCCTGCATTTTAAGCGGCAATACCGATAAAGCTTATAAGGTGGCGGATGATTATCTGCAGTTATTCGGCCGGGGTAATTTTTATATCGAGATTATGGAAAACGGTATGGAGGACCAGAATAAAGCCAATAAAGCTTTAATAAAATTAGCCAAAGAGTTGGATATCCCGCTCCTTGCTACCAACGACATTCATTATTTAGACAAAGAAGACGCTTTGGCCCATGAAACGCTTTTGTGCATTCAGACCCAGACTACGATGAACGATACCAAGCGCTTTAAATTTTCCAGCGACGCATTTTATTTTCGTTCGCCCGACGAGATGAAAGCAGCGTTTAAGGAAACGCCGCAAGCGATCGCCAATACGCTGGAGGTGATGCAAAAGTGTAATTTGACCTTTGATTTTTCCAAGATCCATTTGCCTAAATTTCCCGTTCCCGAGGGTATGGACGATACGGCGTATCTTACTAAACTTTGTTACGAAAATTTTTCCAACCGTTACCCAAATGCGTTGCCCGATGTTAAAACCCGCCTTGATTATGAATTGACGGTAATCAAAAAAACCGGGTTTGCCAGCTACTTTTTAATTGTCTGGGACCTGATCAAATATGCCCGCGATAACGGTATTCCCGTAGGGCCGGGGCGCGGCAGCGCGGCAGGCAGCGTCGTAAGTTATCTCCTGCGCATCACCGATATCGACCCGTTAAAATACAATTTGCTCTTCGAGCGGTTTTTAAACCCGGCGCGTATCTCGATGCCGGATATCGATATGGATTTTTGCTATGAAAACCGCGGCCGGGTTATCGAATACGTCGGCAAGCGTTATGGTGAAAATAATGTAGCGCAGATCGTTACTTTTGGTACGATGCAGGCGCGCGCGGTAGTGCGCGATGTGGGCCGCGCCATGGGTTTTAGTTATACCGATGTGGATAAAATCGCCAAGATGATCCCATCCGCTCCGGGGCATAGCCTGGATTTAAAAGAAGCCCTGGCACAGACTCCGGAATTAAATGCCGTTTATAGCTCCAGCGCCGATATTAAAAAACTTATTGATGTCGCCGTGCGGTTGGAAGGGCTCTCGCGCCATGCTTCGACCCATGCCGCCGGGGTTGTGATTTCGGACCAGCCGCTTTTAAACCGTATTCCTCTGGTGCGCGGCAGTGACGGTGAAATGGTTACGGCGTTCGACATGGAGTCCTTAGAAAAGACCGGAATGCTCAAGATGGATTTTTTAGGGCTAAAAACCTTAACGGTCATCGAATCGACAATAAAGATCGCCAAACGTACGCGCAATGTCGATATTGATATCGATAATATTTCTCTGGAGGACGAAAAAACTTTTAAGCTGCTGCGTGATGCGGAAACGATCGGCATCTTCCAGCTTGAAAGCAGGGGGATGCGCGAGATTTTGCGTAAAATTATTCCTACGCGTTTTGAAGATTTAATCGCGGTTTTAGCGCTTTACCGCCCCGGCCCGTTGGGCTCCGGCATGGTCGATGATTTTATCAGCCGCAAGCAAGGCACCAAAAAAGTTACTTATCTGCACCCGCTATTGGAGCCGATCTTAAAAGAGACTTACGGGATCATCCTGTATCAGGAGCAGACGATGCAGATCGTTTCGGCTCTGGCAGGTTTTGACATGGCGCAGGCAGATCTGTTACGCAAGGCGATCGGTAAAAAAATCCCGGAGATCATGGAGGAACAGCGCAATAAATTCGTCACCGGCTGCGCGAAAAATAATATTTCGGAAAAAGTGGCGACCCAGATCTTCGATTTGATCGATTTCTTTTCCGGTTACGGCTTTAATAAATCGCACTCGGCGGCTTATGCGCTGATTTCCTGGCGTACCGCTTATTTAAAGGCCAATTTCCCGGTAGAGTTTATGGCGGCGCTCTTAACCAGTGAGCGTACCAATACCGATAAGGTCGTTGAATATATCAACGAAAGCGCGCATATGGGGATCAAGGTTTTGCCGCCGGATATCAATACCAGCTATGCTAATTTTACCGTTACCGGCGATAAAGATATCCGGTTCGGTTTGTTTGCCGTGAAAAATGTGGGCGAAGTCGCCTTAGAGAGTATTATCAACGTGCGCCGCGAAAAAAAATTCGATAACTTTTTTGATTTTTGCGAACGGGTCGATTCGCGTACGGTAAACAAAAAAGTTTTAGAAAGCCTGATCAAATGCGGCGCCATGGATTCGTTCGGGTTTAAACGCGCGGCGATGAATGCGGCGCTCGACCGGGTTTTGGAAAAAAGTAATAAAAAAGAAGATTTGTCGCAGATGATGCTTTTTGATACCCGGCCGCAAAAAGACACTTCGATGCCCGATGTCGAAGAGTGGCCTACAGGCCAGATTTTGGAATTTGAAAAAAGTTTATTGGGCATCTATTTAACGGCGCACCCGCTTTACGCTTACTCTAAGGCTTTGCAATATTTAAATCGCCATAAGATCGCCACCTTTTACGACGAGGAACCAAAAGCGTCGGAAGTCATCATTTGCGGTATCATCGAAAAAGTGCGCCTGATGACGACCAGGCAAAAAGGCGACCGCATGGCGATCATTAAGGTAGAGGACGAATCGGCCAATGTCGAAGTCTTCGTTTTTCCGCGTTTATTCGCCGAGTGCTCACAGCTTTTAAAAGAAAAAACTATAGCGCTGATCTGCGGCCGCCTGGAAGTGAAAGAACGTATGCCTAAAATCCTTGCCTCCAAGATTATGCCGATCGAGAGCTTTTACGACCAGATCGAAAAAGTCGAGATCACGATCAACCAGGACAAAAATATTCTTACCGCGCTAAAGGGTGTTTTTGCGCTTAATAAAGGAAAGACGCCGGTGGTATTTAAATTATGCGGCGGAAAATTTGAAGGAGTAAAGATCAAGACATCGCAGGATTACGCTTTAAGCTTAAACGAAAAAACCCTCGCCGATATTGGCGCAATTGTGGGCGAGAAGAATATTTCCGTTAATTTTCGCAGCTTTAAGTAACCGCTTTCAAAAAAATCCTCTCCTGCCCTTGATTTTTGTATAAAGAATATGGTATATTTCAACTGTAGAATGGAGGATTTGTAAATGTTGTTATTTAACGCAATAGGTTGCTAGATGATACAAGGAGGATTTATATGCTAACTTGGCTGCTTCAATCACGCTTCGGCTGTACGTTTAAGTCAATTGTCGTTTTTATCGTCATATCGTTCGTCGGTTCCGGGATGGGGATCTATAGCTCTGCCCATGCCGAAGCGCTGCCGTACCTGCCGGTACCCGGCCAACTTATAACGACCAGCCCGCAATTTATGCCGGTGGTATTGAAAGGGATAAAGGTAAACCCGGATAATCCATTCCAGCTTTCCTTTATAATCGACGAAGGCACTACCGCTTTCACCAACGAAGAGCTGCAGCAGGAGGCTAATATCCTGGTACGCTACTTTTTGGCGGCGTTGACCATACCCGAGAAAGATATCTGGGTCAACTTATCGCCTTACGAAAAAAACCGCATCATTTCTAATGATCTGGGCGCAACCGATATGGGCCGCGACCTCTTAGCTCAGGATTATATTTTAAAACAGCTTTCGTCATCTTTGACTTACCCCGACAGCCCGCTGGGCAAAAAGTATTGGTCGGCGGTTTATGACCGCGCCTACAAAGCTTTCGGTACGACCAAGGTGCCGGTCGAGACTTACCATAAGATCTGGATCGTGCCCGATAAGACAAAAGTTATGGAATCGGGCGCAACCGCGCTTATCACCGAGAGTTCGATGAAGGTGATGCTCGATGAAGATTATACTGCATCGGCAGCGAATAAAGCTGCGGCGATCAATGATAAAGATATTTCGTCGCAGGTCGTGCGCGATGTGATCCTGCCTGAAATTAATCACGACGTCAATAACGGGCAAAATTTCGCTTATTTACGGCAAATGCATAATGCCATTGTTCTGGCCGCGTGGTTTAAGAAAAAATTAAAAGATACGATCTATAGCCGGCTTTATATTGATAAACAGAAGATCGCCGGCATCGACACCAACGATCCCAATGCCGTTAACCAGGTTTACGGCGAGTATGTCGACGCGTTTAAAACCGGCGCGTACAACTATGCGAAAAAAGACCTTGATGCCAACGCGCACCGCATTATCAACCGCCAATACTATTCGGGTGGTTATACCGCCGTCCAGGTAGGTGCGAATATGGTAGTTCAGCCGGCCCAGCCGCAGGAGATGATCGCGGCGGTTAGAGCCGTAGCGCAGAACGCCGGAGAGGTAAAAGTTTCTTTGGGCCAGGCCGCGCAAGGTGAAGCTGTAGCGCCGCAGGCGCGGACGGTTGATGCGAATCCGTTAAATACCCCGGATGCAGTAAAGGCTAATTTGAAGGCGCGTGTGGAGCGTATTACCAAGACTACGCTTTCCCCGAAAGAGGTTGATGCTTTGTACCAGGCATATACGAAGAGCGGAGAAACTACCGAAAACAAAGAGCAATATAAGGCTCGCGTCCAGCGTGAGTGGGCGCAAGCTTATCCCAATGAAGCGCCCATAACCGATAATGTCGAGCTTGAAGCAATGTGGGAAGCGCATAATATGCCCGGTGGTTTTATCCGGATGCCCGACGGCCGGTTATTAACTTTAGGCACTCCGCAAGAAAATGCCAACAAGATGCGTAAGGTGGTATATGCAACACTTGCGGCCGGACAGCTTAAGGATGAAGCAACACGTACCGCTATGATCGCGCGCGCCAAGAAGATGGCGGATATTGGTTTGATCGGTAAAGGCTTGAATATTGCAGGAATTTTAGGGATTGCTACTTTAGCGGCATTGGCTTCGACTGCTCAGGCGGATAATCGGCCGGCAACCCCTGCGGCTACCGCTCCGGCAGTAGCGGGATTTTCCGCCGGCATGGAGGTTTTTACTGATCCGGCTGGAAAAGGGTCGGCGCAGGGTTTAAAGGTTACAATGCCCCAACCGGCGATGAACCAGGCCATGGTAAGGCAATTATTGCAAGGTGGTGATGCTGCTGCTATAGCTACCGCTGAAGGGATACCTGCGAGTAATCCTGCGGCGGTTCCTGTAGTTATGGGATTGTTGATGAAAATCACGGCTATGAATTTGAACGGAGTCGATATCCATGTGGTTGTTGATGCCGGTACCTATGACCAGGGC
>Ga0265316_10005199_pt1 | contig 12733 bp, 15 predicted proteins | sample 4522metaG_FD_202092 | JGI IMG/M metagenome (GOLD analysis project Ga0265316, IMG submission 202092) | Rhizosphere microbial communities from Carex aquatilis grown in University of Washington, Seatle, WA, United States - 4-5-22 metaG | ecosystem: Host-associated > Plants > Roots > Rhizosphere >... | reverse complement strand
TTTTGTCATAGTATCATCGCTGGATGAGCTTCTTCCCCGCACTCCACGCATCGCCGGCATACTTCCCGAGCGTCCAGTAGCGGTTGTCCGGCATCGTCAGGAAGAGTGGGTCGATCTCCGGGAAATTCGGTTTCCCGTCCTTGATCACCCGGCCATCCGCGTATGCCCCGGCGATTTCGCCAATATAGAGCGTGTTGGTCGGGAACGGAATCGCCTGGACAAGCTTACATTCGAGGGTGACCGGGCATTCTCTGATCATCGGCGCCGTCTTTAGCGAACCGTAGAAAACATCGAAGACCTGTGACTTGTCGATCTTTGCACCGGAGACGAGACCACAATAATCGGTCTTCTCCAGGAGGTCTGATGAGGGGAGATTCACCGAGAACGTCTTTGTCTCCGCGATGCCCTGTGAAGTATAATGGTGATTCCCGATCCCGCAGGCAATCATCGGCGGGTTCGCGTTCGCCCGGGCGCACCATCCTGCGGTCATGAAATTTGCTTTTCCCGCGACCTGCGTGCCCACGAGGACCACTGGCATAGGGATGAAAAAGTTCTGTCCGATTTGCTTTTTTTCCATATTTTCCTCCTGTTCGAAGATCGCTGACAGAAAGCCATAAGCAAGCTGGATACATACTATTTTTCTGCAAGGGCAATCTGAACTGTTATGATAAAATATGCCTCAACTGAATATATAGGAGATACAGTTAATCTGGTAACAGACTTTCATTGGAGTAACTATGGTATACACGAAAAATGGGAAGACTTACCATTGCACAGTGGAGGCAGCGCTCGACGTGATCGGCGGCAAATGGAAACCGCTGATTCTCTGGGCGCTTGGCGACAACGTCATGCGGTTCAGCGAGCTGCAGAAAGGGCTTCCCGGAGTCAATGCCAAGATGCTGACGAAACAGCTGCGCGAACTGGAGCAGGATGGTGTGATCCGGAGGACCATATATCCCGAGGTGCCGCCCCGGGTGGAATACGCGATCACGGAATTCGGCAGGACGCTGATCCCGATCCTGCAGGCCCTCTGTACCTGGGGAGCCAACTATCTTGGGATCGACGAAACATCCTCACCCCAATGCCCGGCAAAAGCCGGAAAGAAGAAGAAATAATTTTTTGGGTCCGCCAGACCCATCACTGAGAAGATCATCCGCACTGCATCCGGCGATACCTTCTCCATCTTCACTCCCCGCATGCCGCCTCCCTTATACCACATCCCGGCTCACCTCTGAGTATGGACCCGGTCATCGTACGCATCCGGCAGGAGCTCGAGGCTCAGGGAGATCCGGAGATCCGGAAGGCCTCGCAGCGGTTCTTCAAGGAAGAGATCTCGTGCTATGGCATGAAAACGGCGACCGTTATTGCGACTGCGAAGAAGTACTGGAAGGAAGTAAAGGGGCGCCCGAAGACGGAGATCTTCAGTCTCTGCGAGGAACTCTACCGGTCGGGGTACATGGAGGAGTCGTTCATTGTCTCTGAATGGACCCATGCTCTCTCGGGACGTTACCAGAGGGAGGATTTCGCGGTTTTCCGGCGCTGGATCAATACATACATCACCAACTGGGCCTCGTGTGACGGATTCTGCAACCATACGATGGGTGACTTCATCGACCAGTACCCGGAATTCGTTGACGAACTGAAACGCTGGACGCAGTCGGAAAACCGCTGGGTGCGCCGGGCGGCAGCAGTATCCCTCATCGTGCCGACGAAGAGGGGGAGATTCCTGGATGCATCCATGGAGATAGCCAATCTCCTGTTGACAGACAGAGACGATCTTGTCCAGAAAGGATACGGATGGCTGCTCAAGGAGGCGAGCCGGAAGCATACGGACGAGATCTTTTCCTATGTTATGAAAAATAAGAAAGTCATGCCCCGGACCGCTCTCCGGTACGCGATCGAGCTGATGCCGAAAGAGCTCAAAGCCGAAGCGATGAAAAAAGACTGGTAGGTAAAAAGGTACAACACCATCCCATTTAGTGCGTTGTTGTCATCCTCATACGAGCGTTAAAAGTTTCCTGCCTTTTTTTCTTACAGGGAGACAATTCCGGTGATTTCAGGATTATTGGATACGCGCGAACCGTGATCGCACGAGGTTGATGAGATCCTCGAGTGTCGTGCACCCGTTGATCTCGCCGGCACTGACAACAAGCGCCAGGTCTTTTCCGGTCTGGATAAGAATGGCAGGAAATGAGGTGACACCGGTGCCGAATTCCGAGGAGAATTCATTCCGACTTACGAACCGGGCCGGGATACCAAGTTCCCTGATGAACCGCTTCCACTCTTTTTTCGTTCCTACAGGGCTGCTGGTCAGGAGAGACAGTTTGCAGCCATCGATCCCGCGGGAGGGTTCCCTGCCGGCAAAATCCCTGACAGTTGGCAATACCCCGCTGTCAAAGTTATTGACAAAAACAAGAACCTGCCCTTGTGGCATATAGGAACCCAGTCTCCTTTCCATGGCTTATACTTTGGGATGGTTCGGATAAGGGGGTGGATGAGATAAGGAGCCCGGTCTGTTTATCAGCTGCACCCGGTCCAGCCGCAGTTTTTGCAGATCCCTTTGTTGCAGCCTTCACCAAAATCCAGCGGCTCGCTGCAATCGGGACAGACATGTTTTTTTTCCACTTCGCGGATGTCCCAGTCCCTTAAGGTCGTAATGCTCTGGTTCTTTGCCGACAGCTCGATGCAACGTCCCACAACGTCCGCACAGGAATGGCCTTCCGATGAACGATTCTTGAGGGCGACAATGCAGTTGACTTTTGCGAACTGTTTGACGAATTTGGTATAGGGAACGCCGTTCTGGAGACCGGTGCTGATCGCACGGCCAAGAGCGCTGCTGTTGGCTTCGCAACCCCCGCTCCCGACAGTCCTGATGAAGACCTCCATCGGTTTGTCGTCAAGAAGATTGACGGTCACGTAAAGACGGCAGCATCCAGACTGGCAGAGATAGGTTCTCCCGGAGAGCTCCCGCGGCCTCTCAATCGAGAGTGCCGGGATCTTCTCCGGCACATTCCTGCCGACAATAGTCGCGGGAACGGGTGCCGGAACAGGTTTTGTCTCTTTCAGGGAGAGAACAACGTCCTCTCTGCTGCTAGTCCGGTAGATGGTGATCCCCTTAAGCTTTAAAGACCATGCCAGGAGGAGCGCTTCCGCACAATCCTCTTTGGTAGCGGATACAGGCATATTGACGGTCTTGCTGATGGAGGCGTGAACATGCTTCTGGAACGCGGCCTGCATCAGGATGTGGTCCTTCCATGAGATGTCCAGCGCAGTTTTGCAGAGTGCCCGGAATTCCTCAGGAAGCCATTGCAGGTCCTGCACTGTCCCGGTTTCGTGGACATGGGTAAGAACTTCTCCGGTCCTCTTTTCCAGCTCGTCACCCGCAAGACCCATGCCGGAAAGGGTGGTCACGAGCTGGTCGCGGAATACCGGGTTCACAATGACGAACGTTTTGCCGACAGTGTTCTTCCGGGTGTAGGCGAACGAGAAGATCGGCTCAATCCCGCTCGAACATCCGGCAAGCAAGGAGATCGTGCCGGTGGGAGCGATAGTCGTCATCGCCGCATTTCTGACCGGGTAATTTTTCCAGATACTACCCTGCCATGCCGGGAACGGACCGACCTTTTCAGCGCGCCGGTGGGATTCGTCAACTGCGGTTTCAGTGACGATCTGCATGATCCGTTCGCACCAGGCCCGGCCTCCGGGAGAATCATAAGCAAGTCCTACCATGAGCAGGGCGTCGTGAACACCCATGAGACCGAGACCGATCTTCCGGGTCTTTATCGTCGCTCCGGCGATCTGAGGAATCGGAAAGACATTCCTATCAATGACGCGGTCGAGGAAACGCGTAGCCATACGTGTGGTTTCCCGGAGCTGCTTCTCATCGAGAACCCCATTACGGACGCAGGCCGCGAGGTTGATGCTCCCAAGCACGCAGCTCTCGAAAGGGAGGAGCGGTTGTTCGCCGCAGGGATTGGTGGTGTCGATCTCGCCGAGCTGCGGTGTCGGGTTCCGACGGTTGATTTCATCGAAGAAGAGGATGCCCGGTTCGCCGTTCTTCCAGATCCCCTCGATAATCCCGGTCCAGATCCGGCCAACAGTAACATTATCCCCGGTATGGGGATGGGTGATCCAGACCGTCTCAAACTGCCTGCGTGAGACGAGGTCCATGAACCGGTCGTTCACCATGACGGAGATATTGAAATTGGAAAAATCCCCTTCCGTCGTCTTCGCGGTGATGAACGGGAGGATATCGGGGTGCCAGACATTAAGGATCCCCATGTTCGCCCCGCGCCGGCGACCGCCCTGCTTGATCACCTCTGTCGCGGCATTGAAGACCCTCATGAACGAGACCGGTCCGGAGGCGACCCCCTCGGTCGACTGGACTGGAGAGCCTTCCGGCCGGAGGTGAGAGAAGTTATACCCGGTTCCCCCGCCGGTCTTGTGGATGATCGCTCCTTGTTTCATCGCATCGAAAATACCGTCGATGGAATCCGTGACCGGCAGGGTGAAACAGGCGGAAAGCTGGCCAAGTTCCTTCCCAGCATTCATCAGCATCGGTGAGTTCGGGAGGAAGAGTAAAGATCGCATGGCTTCAAAATAGCAGGCTTCTTCCTCCGGATCGCCGGCAAGAGCCGATGAGACACGGCGGCAGATATCCTCAAATGATGTTTCCCCTTTCCGGAGGTACCGTGCGGAGAGGATGCTGTCAACAACCGGTTGTGTGCTCATGGTAATTCCTGGTTCATTCTTACTGGATCTGAGAATTCTGTTTGAGTGTGCATCTGCCCGGGATATCAGGCGTCCCAGGCGATCGGTTTTTTGTTCGCAGGGTATTCTCTTGTGCATTGTATCCCGGGATTAAAATCCGTTTCCGATCAGGCATCTTGTCCGGCAGGGGATCGTTGACGGATACCCGGGGAAGGCGCCGGAACGCCATGCTATGCCCGGGAATGAACCGGCTTTATCCCGAGCCGTCCCAGGAAACGTTCGTGAATCCGGAGATCTTCCCCGAGTTCGGGATGGAAGGAGAGGGCCACGTGTTTTCCCTGCTCTACGGCAACAATTCCCTGCTCGATTCGTGCAAGAACCTTGACGCCCGTGGCAGCGGACGTTACCACCGGCGCCCGGATGAAGATCGCATGGAACGGACCACCCTGCAGGCCATCGATCACGAGATCCATCTCGAAGGACTCTCTCTGCCTGCCGAACGCGTTCCTGTCCACCACCATATCGATGAGCCCGAGCGGATGGACCCGGGGGTCATCCACGTGAGTTGCCATCAGCACCATGCCGGCACAGGTCGCAAAGATACCCCCTTTGAAGCTGCGGATCGGCTCGTTAAGGCCGTTCTTATCGATGAGGCGGGAGATGGTCGTGGATTCGCCTCCCGGTATGGCAAGAGCATGGCACTCTGCGAGCTCGGCGGGCCTCCGTACTTCGAAAACCTCAGATGACGACCCATAGCCCATCCGTTCGAGAGCAAGGAGGAATGCGTCGATATGTTCGCTCACGTTTCCCTGAAGCGCGAGCACGCCAATCTTAGCGTCCACGGGTCTGGAGCACCTCGTCTTCCCTGAGCGTATGGACATCAAGACCCGGCATCGCGTCGCCAAGGCCCTTGCTGACTTTTGCAATCACGTCTGCATCGTCAAAGTGATTAACCGCTTCCACGATCGCTTTCGCCATCCGTTCAGGGCTCGAGGACTTGAAAATGCCGGATCCTACGAAGACACCGTCGGCTCCCAGCTGCATCATGAGTGCGGCATCCGAGGGGGTGGCGATACCACCGGCCGAGAAGTTCACGACCGGCAGCCGACCGCGCTCTGCACACTCAAAGACCAGTTCCGCGGGGGCTTCGATCTCGCGGGCATAATCTGTCATTTCCTGCTTGTCGAGGCCCCTGAGCATCCGGATCTCGCCCATGATATTGCGCATGTGGCGGACTGCCTCGACGACGTTGCCGGTACCGGCCTCCCCCTTGGTCCGGATCATCGCGGCGCCTTCGTTGATGCGCCGGAGCGCCTCGCCAAGATCCCGCGCACCACAGACGAAGGGGACCTTGAACTGCTTCTTATCGATATGGTATTGTTCGTCGGCGGGGGTGAGCACTTCACTCTCGTCAATCATATCGACGCCAAGGACTTCCAGCACCTGGGCTTCGACGAAATGGCCGATCCGGACTTTCCCCATCACCGGTATGGAGACTGCATCGATGATCTCGATGACCTTCTCGGGATCCGCCATGCGTGCCACACCACCCATTTTCCTGATATCGGATGGCACGCGCTCGAGCGACATGACTGCGACGGCCCCAGCTTCCTCGGCGATTACTGCCTGTTCGGCATTCACGACATCCATGATGACGCCCCCTTTCTGCATGGATGCAAAGCCGCGCTTAAGGAGCTCGGTGCCAAATCTCAGTTCTTCCAGCTTCATATGCCAATATTATTGATCACGGTTCCCAATAAAAACAGCGTGCAACAGGCAAAAATTGCATACATCAGAGTGACCGCCCTGCTTGCGTTCATGATATCCGCTCCACCCTCGTCAAGCGTCCGGTCACCATTACCAATAGTATAAATCCCTGGTTTTTCGAACCGGATACCTGTCCCGCCCGCCATCGTAGCCATAACAATACCCCCGTTAAATCCAGGGCGTTTATGGCCATCGCGGCGCATGACCTGCCATGCATGGGAGGAGGTCCCCTTTCCGGCAAACCACAGGAGCAGCAGCAGGACAGTAATCCGGGCCGGGATGAAATTGATGATATCATCCGTGCAGGCAGCACACCATCCCAATCTCTCACGTTCGTCCCGGTACCCCAGCATCGCATCCATGGTATTGATTGCCCTGCATGCTGCCGCACCGCTAAGGTTGAGGAGGGAGAACCAGAACAGTGGCGCGATGATGCTGTCCGTGAGGTTCTCGGTCATGGACTCATAACCTGCCGAAAGGATATGATCCCTGTCAAGTTCCGCGGTATCCCGGGACACCAACAGTCGGACTTTCTCCCTGCCGGTCTCCACACCCTGGTTCAATGCCGATGCAACCGCCAGCGTATGCTCCTCGAGCGATCGCCAGGCAAAACAGCATTTCAGCAGGAACGGGGCGATGAAAAGGTAGAGATACCACGGGGCAAAGGTGGTAACGAGGAAGAACGGAAGGCAGAACAGGAATACCGTGAAGGCCCAGAACAGGACTCCTGCCGCTCGCTGGATGCGTGGGGTATAGTATTCAGGTTTTCCCCACGCAGCTATGAAGGAGCCGAGGAGGGCGACCGGATGGTACCGGGAGTGTGGATCCCCGACCAGCCTGTCCACGATAAGGGCAACGCAGAGGTCGATGGCCGCAAGCGTTACTGCTGACGGTACCATGTGTAGAGGGCCCCGACGATGAGGATGATGAACGAGGCGATGTTCAGGAACTCGGTGCCGGTATAGAGCCAGGCACAGTAAAGGATGAGGGCGATACCCATCATGATCATAAGGAGATGGGGCCTGCCATGCGCAACCGGCTGAAGCGGATATTCCTCCCGGATCGTCGGCCTCATGGCCTGGGGGTGTATGACCCGGACCACTATCTGCGTCTTCATCACACCGTAGCCTGAGATGATTTCCAGATCGAATATTCCTTCCTGGCAATCTTTCCGAATCGGGATGGTTAGGTGGGATTCATCCACGACATACAGGTTTTCATGGAAAAAGTCGGTGAACATGCTGGCATTGGAAGAGGTGATCGTAATGTGGATCGGTGCGCCGTGGTTCAGGAACCGGATATGCAGGCTGCCACCGGATTCCGTTATAATTTTTTCCCGGGAGGGGTCGATGGAATTGATCCCGCTCCGGTTGAGATGTACTTCATAACCGGTGTCATTCCCGCCCTCGCCGGCAGCGATAAAAACCGGGAGAGGGAACGGGAACGTCATGCCGGGACCTTCGTGTTAATGCCCTGAAGAGGGCAGAAGATTGGGTATGCCCTCGTGCACGGGATAGTCCACGTTGCAGGCACCGCAACGGAGGTTCCCTTCGAGGATCTCTTTCTTGTCTTCCGTATCGACGCGGAGAGCCAGATCCCCTTTGCAGACCGGACAACAGAGAATGTCCATAAGCGAGCGTCTCATCTCAATTCTTTCCTCAAATCGATGATCTGGGTCATTTCAGGCCCGGTTGATATGAGGGTGACCGGGCTGCCGATATCTTCCTCGGCCTGCTTGACGAAGTCCTTCGCCTTTTTTGTCAGCTTTTTATAATCGGTAACGCCGAAACAGGCCTTGTCGATATTATCAATACCGGTGATCGCTGCCTGAGTGCATCCGTTGATCATGGCAGAGTACTTCGCCATATCCCCGTCCCACCCGCCGACACGCCGCTGGCGGTGGGTCACGGTCCCGAACTCCTGGATCCCCATTGCATCGGATTTTTCTACCGACATTTCGGTGCTGAAAGGACCCTCGCCAACCCGGGTCGGGTAGGCCTTGAAAACCACGATGACATCGTCGATCTTCGTCGGCCCGACACCATTATCAGCGGCAATCTGGGATGCGGAGGTGTCTTTGCTCGTCACAAAGGGGTAGGTCCCATAATAGAGGGAGATACCGAATCCCTGTGTTCCTTCAAGAAGCACAGTCTCTTTCTTTTTCAGTGCATCATCGATCGCTTTCGGAACATCGAGGAGGTATTCCTTGAGTTCGGGTACGTCCTTTGCCTGAGGAGAGATTCTCATGACCCGGTCTGAGTTCGCGGGTCCGCATCCGGATCCGGTACTCCCGATCTTCTTCGCAAGGTGGGCGCTCCCTTTGTCGCGTGCGATATGATCTTCTGTAATAATACCACAGCGCTTGTCGACAAAGACCCGGCCTTTGACGCCCAGCATCTCGACTTCCTGCTTCAGGATTCTGGGGTCGACCAGCACACCACTGCCAATGCAGAGTTTTGCATCCTTGTATACAAAACCGGAAGGAACCATGCGGACACCATATTTGTGGTCTCCAACCTGGACAGTGTGTCCGGCATTCGGACCCACACCACCGCGTGAGATGATTACGGGTTTATCCTTATAGGCAATATGGGCAACAACCTTGCCTTTTCCCTCATCCCCAAAAAATCCACCAACGATGATAGTACAGCTCATTGTCTTTCATGTAGTATTGTACGAGTTTCCCAATAAACTATTCCTTACATCGGAATGAGGACCACGTTTTTTTAAAAAAGGAACTGAACGGGGGTCGCTAAACTATGATTTACAATCCCTGCATGAACGCTTCCATTCTCTTGAGCGCCTCACTCAGTTCCTTCCTTGAAACAGCATAGGCACACCGGAGATGGCCTTCGCCCCCGACACCAAAGACACTTCCCGGAACGACAGCAACGCGCTGCTCCTTCAGGAGGCGTTCGGCAAATTCCACGTCCGTGAGGCCGGTCTTTTCTACCGAAGGGAATGCATAGAATGCACCTTCAGGAACATGACAGGGAAGACCGATGCGGTTGAGACCGGCTACGAACAGGTTGCGACGCAGGCGGTACTCGTTGACCATGCTGTTCTTCTCCTCCTCTGCGGAACGGAGTGCCTCGAGTGCCCCGACCTGCCCCATCACCGGGGCGCAGAGCATGACATACTGATGGATCTTGAGGGCTGCATCGCAGAGATCTTTCTGGGCGCAAAGATACCCGACACGCCAGCCGGTCATTGCATAAGCCTTTGAGAACCCGTTGAGCGTGATCGTCCGGTCCCACAGATCGCTGACTGTGGCCGCTGCGCAGTGGCGGGTCTCGTAGGTAAGCTCTGCATAAACCTCGTCGCTGATGAGCACGAGATCGTGATCGGTGACGATATCTGCGATCGCCTTGAGATCGCTCCCGCTCATGACCCCACCCGTCGGGTTGTTGGGGAAGTTGATGATCAGCGCCTTTGTCTTTTCGGTCAGTCGCTCGGCCATGGTGTCGGCGTTGAGCTTGAAAAGATCCTTCTCCGTGCACCTGACCGGGACCGGTATTCCCCCGGCGAGAGTCACGCAGGGAGCGTATGAGACATAACTGGGCTGGGCAACGAGTACCTCATCACCCGGGTCGACAATTGCCCGGATGGCAATATCAAGGGCCTCCGAGACCCCGGTCGTGATGATGATCTCATTATTACTGTCATAATTCAGGCTGTAATGCTGTGAGAGATACCGCGAGAGGGCATCACGCAGGGTCTGGAGCCCCCGGTTGGAGGTGTATGAGGTAACACCCTGCTCGATTGAATATATGCTCGACTCGCAGATGTTCCAGGGCGTATTGAAATCCGGTTCTCCGACACCTAGGGAGATCACATCCTCCATAGTGAGCACGAGATCGAAAAACTTCCTGATCCCGGACGGTGGGATCTCCTGCGCACGGGATGAGACAAAGGTCCGCATGATACTACCTTACGGGCTTATGGGTAGGCGCTCCGTTTCCGGCTGCTCAAAGAACGTGTTGCCGTTTTCCTTGTATGACTTCATTACAATATGGGTCGCCGTTTCGCGGATCCGGTCCATCGGTGCCACATGCTCAGAGACAAACCGGGAAACTTCCTGCATGTTCTTCCCAGTAACGATCAGCTGGAGGTCGTAGGTACCGGTGATGAGACGCAGCGTTTTCACCTGCCGGAACCGGGAGAGCCGTTCTGCGATGCGGTCGTACCCGAAGTCCCGCTCGGGACTGACCTTCAGTTCGATGATCGCAGAGACTTCGCCGTTTCCGGCCTTTTCCCAGTTGATGACGGTTGAATAGCGTTTGATGACCTGTGCGGCTTCTAGCGCACCGATGCGGCGCTCAACCTCTGCCTTGGAGAGGCTTGTCATAGTCGCGATTTCATCTGTCGATAGCCGGCTGTTCTCCTCAAGAATACGGAGGAGCTCGAGATCCTTGTCATCCATCCTGTATCACCTGAACCAGGTTTTCAACCACTTTGCTTCCATCTGGGACACGTCAAGATCCTTCAGGCCGTTCAAGCGTGAGTCCTTGAGTACGACTTCGCGGATCTTATTGGTGTTCGCATCGAACCACATCTCTTTTGTCCTCCCATAGAGTCCGCGGCTCACGACACGAGTGTTGATTACACCGAGCATGTTCAGTTCGGAAATCAGATCCGTTATTCTCCGGTGGGTGAGCACATCGAGCTCGATCGTCGGGGCGATGTCCTGATATATACGTGAGACTTCCCCGCTCGTAAAGATATTCTGTCCCAATTGTTCAAGTGTCAGCATCGAATAGAGGATCAGTTTGCTCTGGGTGGGAAGTGTTGAGATACATTCAATCATACTGTCGGTTTCGATCTTCGCCTGGGCCTGCTTGACATGTTCTTCCGTCACCTGGGTAGATTCGTCCCGGTCTGCAAGTTCCCCGGATATCCTGAAGAGGTCGAGCGCACGCCGGGCGTCACCATGCTCCTGGGCTGCAAGCGCAGAACAAAGCGGGATTACCCCCTCGGCGAGGGCGCCGGGGACAAAGGCCCCATCGGCACGTTGAGCGAGGATATCCACCAGCTGCGGGGCATTATAAGGCGGGAATACGATCTCTTCCTCTGAGAGCGAGGAGAGTACCCGCGGATCCAGAAAATCCTTGAAACTCAGGTCATTGGAAATGCCGATGATACTGACCTTGGAGTTTTTCAAGTCGGAATTTATCCGCGTAAGATTATAGAGCGTGTCATCGCCGCTTTTCTTTACCAGTTTGTCGATCTCGTCAAGTACGATGACGAGGACACCCCCGCCAGCCTCAAGCTGATTCTTCAGTTCAGCATACACTTGATCGGTGGGCCAACCTGTCATCGGGATGTGAGTTCTGGTCTTATCGCTTGACACTTCATCGACAACATCCAGGCACTTGGCGATCTGGGCAAGGACCCGATACTGGGTATCGATCACTTCACAGTTCAGATGGACAATTCTGCAGATCGTCCCCATCTTGCTGCTGGCCTTCTCAAGCTCGGAACCCACGTACCGGACACACGCAGTCTTACCGGTGCCGGTCTTGCCATAGATGAGGATATTAGAGGGGGTCTCATTTCTGAGAGAGGGGGCAAGAATCGAGGCTACTTCATCGATCTGAGGCTTCCTGTGGGGAAGAATCTGGGGGCGGTATGAGTGCCGGAGCACTTCCCGGTCCCTGAATATCCGGTTATTGGTGAGATACTTCTTGAATAATCCCGTTGCGGGGTCTTCTGGTTCAGGCATAATGACACAGTGGAGCTGAGAATTAGCGGGACGAGACTAAAAAACGATCGGTTTGTCCGATGGTTTATAAACCCCTTCATTTCGTGTGGAAATGCGGATAATTATGACCTATATTCAAAACAAAGCGGTTTTTATTTTTATTTATTTTAATTTTTTTCTTCGGACCATACATCAATTCACATTTTTTATCCCACCATCTCCTCGATATTACGTAGCGATAAAAGAAAAATAGTTACTAGCCATCTCAGGTTGGCTAAGAGAGACACCCCTTCATTTCGTGTGGAATTAAAAAAAATAGCATAACTTAGTTCATTTTTATTTTTTTTAAAATAGCCATTTTAAATTTTGTTTTTAATAGTATATATAATAATTGAAGTGAGTTTTCTCACAATATACAAATCACAAATGAAGAAATTGAGCTGGAACAAGAATCGGGACGAAGCGGGTTCCACGAGAAACAAAGGGGTCTCCGGTCCCGAAACCATGTAAACCGAGAATTCGCAATCCGGAATTCTCTTAATCCAATACAAACAA
>Ga0265316_10005198_pt1 | contig 12735 bp, 15 predicted proteins | sample 4522metaG_FD_202092 | JGI IMG/M metagenome (GOLD analysis project Ga0265316, IMG submission 202092) | Rhizosphere microbial communities from Carex aquatilis grown in University of Washington, Seatle, WA, United States - 4-5-22 metaG | ecosystem: Host-associated > Plants > Roots > Rhizosphere >... | reverse complement strand
AATGATATAATTAAACCAAAATATAAACTTTGATTATAAAAATTACTTAATTTTTAAACTATTCCCATACAATGAATTACAAATAGTATTAATTTTAACGATATAATTAAGATATTTGGCTATTGAATAAAATTACAAATTGAAATAATGGCACAATCGAATATAGAATGGACAGAAATGACTTGGAATCCAACAACAGGCTGCACGAAAGTATCCCAAGGTTGTCGTTATTGTTATGCTGAAGTAATGGCGAAAAGATTAAAAGCCATGAGTCATAATAAATATATAAATGGTTTCAAATTAACAATGCATCCTGATACACTTGGAGAGCCCTATACTTGGAATAAACCCAAAAAAGTGTTTGTTAATTCAATGAGTGATTTATTCCATCAAAATATTACCATAGAATTTCTAAAAGCTATATTTGGAGTAATGAATGATACGCCACAACATACTTATCAGATACTTACCAAACGTTCTGAAACTCTAAAATATTTAGCTTCGAATTTTAATTGGACGCCAAATATTTGGATGGGCGTTTCAGTTGAAAACCAAACGGAAATAAAACGAATTGATCATTTGCGTGAAACTCCTGCAAAAATAAAGTTCATTTCATTTGAACCTTTAATAGGACTAATTAAAGATATAGACTTGACAAATATTGATTGGGTAATCGTTGGTGGAGAATCAGGCCCAAAAGCAAGGCCTATTCAAAAAGAGTGGGTCGATTTAATTCATAAACAATGTTTAAAGTCCCATGTTCCATTTTTCTTTAAACAATGGGGAAAAAGTAAGTTTAACATTGATTTGGATGATCCTACAATTAAAAAAGAACATCCTATGCATGCAAAAGGAGGTTGTTTATTTAATGGCCGTATTTATCGTGAAATGCCTGAAATTATCTATGATTAAACATCCGCTAATATTACAAATATTGACTTTAATTATTTAACAAAACTTTCTGCACGCTTTTGTTCTACAATTCAATAACTCATTAATACGGATCATCTGTTTTTCTATTTCTTTTTCAGTACCATCTCAAAGAACTTAATCCAATTATCGTCTTCAACGTACATTTCCCCTATTTCCAAATATTCTTTGTCCCGGACTGAAATGGTATAACGTACCTTACCCTTCTCCTGATTGCCATATACCCATTGCATTGTATGTTCGTCGGGGAATAAAATATTGCCATCGATCAGCTTACCATTGTCCCTTAACGATTTTATCTGGTATTTTCCACTGTCTGCATTAAAATAGATTAAGTCAAAGTCCTGATAAATCAGTTTGGTTGAATCAATTGTGTCTTTACCCAATCCTTCAATTTGAATAATTGTTCCATTCGCCTTTTTATAAATTATTTCATCCTGGTTGAACGAAAGTTTTTGGGTATCTATTTGAAGCCAACCGGCGCCTTTCCATGTACCTGTGATAAAGGAAATTTTATCAATAGCATCTAAGGCCGTTTGTGATGGTTGGATTAGATTTTGTCCTTTAATTGAAAAAGTGAAAAGGGCTAAAGTTGTCATTAAAAAAATATGTTTCATAAACCCGATTATTAATTTGCTTTTTATTTTTTACCTGATAGCGCAAGCGTCCGCTTGTGCTACGAATTTTAGATTTAAGAGAGTGTCCTAAAAATCTGTGTAAATGAAATACCTCACTATATCCAAAGATATTAAAGAAAGTTTACATCAACATTAGTTAAATATCCCGGAATCCAATAGCCCTTTTAAGAATGTTTTTGTTTCGCCTGATGCCCTTGTTGGTATATTTTCTTTAAAGGAAGGGAGTTGAATAGTTCCCTGAAGGACACCTATTTTATAGTTAAGAAAAGGAGTTTGGGTTGTGGCAAGATCATTTCCATTTACAACCTGACGAAAAATGTAGATTCCTGCCCGCCTATTCGTGGCCAGGCTTATAGTACCTTTTGATTGTACCGGAACACTTGTATTTTTTTTCACTTCAAATGAATCAACCGTAGTAGGTATGGGAGATGAATTAATGGTGTCCATAATAATTTTTACCAACATACCATCGAATTTTGCATCCTGTGCATTGGAACTTTTATTATTTGCAGTATAATTCCCCAGAAAGGTAATAGAATAGGTGGCAGGGTTCTTGTAGGTTACAGAATCTTCATTTTTCAACTGGTCAAAACTTTTTCCACTGAGTGCGCCCGCAGGAAGGCCTAATAGATATGTAACACTATCGTAAGTAATAGTAACATTCCTTAAAGCAGCCGTTTTATCAATATCACCTGCAGTTTTATTCTTTGTACAGTTTGATAATACCAAAATAGAAAAGATGAAGACATAGAACAAAGAATTATTTTTAATTTTTTGCATAATAACCGTTTTAAATTATAAATCACCTGTCAGCTTTAACCTGGTTTGCTTATTTAGCAATTTCTGTCAGCAAAAATAATGTCACTTTACCAATAAACTATAATTTGATGTTCTCTAATTTTATCTTATGATTTCGAATTTAATTTAAAGTATTATATCTTTTTATTATAAACAAAGCGAAATGACCTAATTGTAATTGAATGCTCCATGAAAATTATTTTACAAGAGCTTATTTTATTATTTTTTATTCCGGAATTATCCGGAAACTCTCCTTGCTATCAGATAATTTTAGCATGAAATCATTAACATACTCAATATTGTATATTTTCTCTGGACCCAATTTCAACTTTATCTTATTATTGTAGGAATTTATTGAATAGTTTGAATGATTTTCATCATTGATTGAAAGAATGTTTCCATTGGCAAACCTATAAATATTCTTTTTTTCAGGACTATTCCAGGTTGAATTGTTTATAATACGTTTTATGGTTTCTTTATCCATAGTATTAAAATTTTAATTATGAATAAATTTTCACGGTACAAAATAGTGTTTATAAAATCTGAAACTGTTACATAATTTTGTAAAAAATTTACATTATTCACACATTATTCATATCGCAATGCATCAATGGGGTTAAGGGCTGCAGCCTTCCTTGCCGGGTACCAGCCGAAGAAAAGCCCGATAGCCGCAGAAAAAATGAATGACAAGAAAATAGAAGACAAAGTTATAACAATAGGCCAACCTCCGAATTTTCCTACCAATTCAGAAGCAAAAATGCCCAATATAATACCGATTAAGCCACCAATAAAACTGATAACTATTGATTCGATCATGAACTGTAACAATACGTCCCGGCCTTTTGCGCCAATGGCCATACGTATACCTATTTCGCGGGTTCGTTCCGTGACCGATACCAACATAATGTTCATAATGCCTATTCCTCCAACCAATAATGAAATGCCCGCGATACTTGCCAGTAAAATTGTCATTACTTTAGAAATTGTCCCGAATATATTACTGATGTCCGATTGGGTGCGGACAGTAAAATCATTGTCATCGGAAGGCGCAAGTTTGTGGTTTTCGCGCAATAAACTTGTAATCTCATCCACAGCATCGGATATCTGGTCTTCCGATATTCCCGAAGCCAATATGCTGTTTACATAAGGTGTCGTCGATAACATTCTCTTTTGCACCGTAGAGAATGGTGCGATGATAATATCGTCCTGGTCCTGCCCGAAAGTATTTTGCCCCATTTTGGTGAGCACTCCAATAATTTTAACCGGAATACTGTGGATTCTGATTATCTGCCCGGTAGGGTCAATATTTTCATCGCCAAATAAATTAAAAACAACTGTAACCCCAACCAAACATACTTTCGCAGCTGCTCGGTCGTCTGAGGTTGTAAAGTTGCTCCCCTTTGCGATGGTAAGCGATCGTATGATGAAGTAATCATTTTTGACCCCCAAAATTGTGGTACTCCAGTTTTGTGAACCGTAAATAGTCTGTACTTTTTTTTGGTCCACAGGTGAAATATGATTAACTAAATCGCATCGGGTAGCAATGGCCCCGACATCTTCCAGTTTAAGGGTTTGTGTTGAAGATGCACCCTGGCGCACACCACCCTGGCCGGTAGAACCGGGAAAAATCATGATGGAATTGGTCCCCAGGCTGGCTACTGATGCTTTTATATTTTGATTTGAGCCTTCTCCAATAGCCAGCATAGCTATTACCGAAGCCACACCGATGATTATGCCCAGCATGGTTAAAAATGTCCTGAGTTTGTTCCTGTTAAGCGAACGATAAGCAAGTTTTAATAAGTTAAGGATTCTCATGTTATTGAATTTTCTTCGGCAGGTTCTGCAATTTTCTTCAATTCTTCAGTTGCATTTTTTCTTTCTTTCACAGGATTGTTCGCGATGATCTTTCCATCTTTAAACAGAATATTGCTCTTGGCAAACTGGGCTATATCGGGTTCATGGGTAACCATTACAATTGTAATCCCCTTATCGTTCAGTTTTTGAAATATTTCCATAATCTCGTAACTGGTCCGTGAATCGAGGTTACCGGTAGGTTCATCGGCCATTATTATAATCGGATCGTTTACCAATGCACGGGCAATAGCCACGCGTTGCTGCTGGCCGCCGGACAACTGATTGGGCATAGACCCTAAACGGTCGGCAAGCCCGACTGATTTAAGCGCATTTATCGCTTTTTCCCCCATATCCTTTGTAGCAACTTTTTTATTGTACAACATTGGCAATTCCACGTTTTCCCTGGCCGAAGTCCTGGGCAAAAGATAAAATGACTGAAAAACAAAACCGAATTTACTGTTCCTTAATTCCGCCAATTCGTTTTTATTTCTTCCTGGCACGTCCAGACCGTCCATTGAATATGAGCCACTAGTCGGGGTATCCAGGCAACCTAATATATTCATAAATGTAGATTTGCCCGATCCGCTGGCGCCTGAGATTGCAACATATTCGCCTTTGTTGATGCTGAAAGAAACAGAGTTAAGGGCATGCACCTCAATGTCCCCAGTTTTATATGTTTTGGTAAGGTCTTTTACTGTTATTAAATTTTCCTGATCGGCCATGTTATCTTAGTGTTTAGATTACAATTAACCACCCCTGCCCCTCCTTTTTAAGGATGGGAAACTGTGGCACTGCTCTGTTATAGCCCCTTTTTAAGGGGTTGGGGTTAAGCATCATTATTTCTTCTTTGAAGGAAACTTAGGCATGAAAGGGCTTGATGATTTTTTATCTTCAGGGGCAGTAGGTGAATGATTAATACCTGTTGCCACTTCATATCCTTCCTGTATATCGCCGCTTATTTCGGTAAAGGAACCATCGTTAAGCCCTTTGGTTACCTGGACAGGGAAAATATCCCTGTCTTTAATAATCCACAGGTAACCTGAAGTGCCTTCCGGTTCTATGATCTGTTGTTTTTTTAGTTCACTGGTCTGACGTAACTTTACCAACCATGATTTTTTTACCGAATCCGGAAGAAGTTCAGCCCACTGGATATATTCAATAGGAGGTACGAAAGTAAAGGCGATGGAAGGAATTTTTAATACATTTTTTCGCTCCTCGATAAAAATATTTGAATTAGCCGTAAGCCCCGGCATCAGCTTCAAATCCGGATTCGGCACCTCAATAATCACCACATAATTTACCACATTCTGCACCATTACAGGTTGGTGCCGTATTTGCGTTACTATACCCTTAAAAACATCTTTGGGATATGCATCGACCGTGAATTCTGCCTGCTGGGCCACTTTTACCTGGCCAATATCGGCTTCGTCCACATCTGCCTGAACCTGCATCTTTTTCAGGTCGTATGCAATGGTAAAAAGTACGGGGCTATTGAAACTCGCTATGACCATATTCCCTACCTGCACATTACGGGCTATTACCATACCGCTTATTGGTGCGGTTATAGTACAATATTTAAGGTTTATCATTGCTGTATTTAATTGTGCCTGGGCCGAAACCAGGTTGCCTTTGGCATTTTGCCAGGCAGTTAAAGCCTGATCATAATCGACCTGGGCAGCAACTTTATTTTCGAATAAATTTTTTGCACGGTCGAACTCCCGCCTGGCTTCATCCATAGCTACCTGTGCCCTTTGCAAAGCTGCTGATGCATTTAATTTAGCGGCATAATAAAGAGTAGTATCCAAAATGGCAATTACCTGCCCCTTTTTTACCGTATCATTGAAATCGACTTTTATTTTTGCTATAATACCTGAAACCTGCACTCCAACATCAACCGATGTATCTGCGGCTAAGGAGCCTGTGGCGGTAACAATAACTTTTACATCTCCCTTTTCAATAGGCACACTCCGCCAGTAATAAACAGGGGCTTTATTTTTGAAATGATAAATGAGTATTATTATCAATATAAGCAGAACTACAGTCGCTGAGATAATTATGATCGTTTTCTTCTTCATTTTAATTAAAAATTAAAGGTTTTCCCAGGTAGAAATCGACCATTTTTACTTTTAATACATAATCGTATTTTGCCTGGATTAATGACATTGCTGCTTTGTTGTAGTTGTTTTTTTCAATAAGAAAGTCGGTAGCATCGATTGCACCATAAGTGTACTTTTTTTTCATATCGGTGTAAGTGCGTGTTTCCAAGTCCATTTGTTCCTCTATGGCGCTCAGTTTCTTTCCAGCTGACACCTGGTTGGTATAAACTATCTCAATATTTTTCCTCAGGTCATTTTTAGTTTGCTGTTCATTCAATTGCGCACCCAATACATTTATTTTTGCAATGGCTACACCGCTTTTCACCTGAAGATTATTGAATATTGGCACAGATAACGTGAAAGTTACAACCTGGCTGAAATTGTTTTTGAATTGATCGGAAACAGCATCGGTCCTTAAACTGGAATACCCTGTTTTAAGCGCTCCGCCTAACAATAACTTTGGCAACCATCCGCTTTCTGCCATTCTTAAACTGAATACAGAAGCATCGGTCTTTAGGGAGGCACTTTTTATCTGTGGAAGAAAACTTAAGGAAATTTTATCTATTTCTTCCGCCGAAAGCGGAATTTCAGGAAATAATTCACTAAGCTTTTGCCGTTCAATGTCGAAATCGCTCCTGACAGGCGTTTCCATGAGCTGTAACAAGGTCAGTTTATCTAATTGCAATTGATTTTCCGCATCCACCTTTAAAAGTTTATCCGCTGCTAATTGCGATTGTATTTGAAGCAGGCTTAATTCTGCCACTTTCCCGAATTCAACAAATTTTTGGGTCTCACCCACCTGGATGCTTGTTTCCTCAACCTGAGCCTGGGCTACATCAATAGCTTCATAATCCATCAGAACTTGCATATATCCCGCCAGGACATTCAACATAATATCATTTTTTATTTTTTCAACATCCAGTATTCCTGCTTCGTACAGGAGCTTGTTCTGCCTTACGGTATTGAGCAGGAAAAATCCATTGAACAGCGTAACCGAACTATTTATAGAGAGGTTGTTGTTTGTATAATCCTTGTTGGTATATTGATATGTGTAAGGATCAAAAGAATTACCATAATTTAAATTATGCACATCATTTATGTTAAGGTTGGGAAGCAACCCGGCCTTTGATTGTGTAAGGTTTATTTTGTTTATCTGGCTGCTTAACTGTTCCTGGTTGAGGGATATATTCTTATTAAAGGCAGTGTCAATACAGGCCTTTAACGTCCAGATCTGCTGGGCATTCAGTGTTAAACTTAGTAATACTGCATATAATGCTATAAACAGTTTTTTGTTTTTTTTCATTTTCCAGTTTTAAGACCTTACTTTAAACCTTTCGGGTTTTAAAAACCCGAAAGGTTTGTAAAGCACTTAATGTCTTCCATGTTCTCCGCCTCCACCCTGGTTTTCATGCGGCTGAGAAGCCCCCTGGTTTGTATGTACCTGGTTTCCGCCCTGAGCCACGTGTACCTGGTTAGCTTGTCTTGCTTGCCGCATTTGGGGTTGTACCTTTACATGCTGCCCAATATTTTTACCATAATAATTTGACTTTTGTGCTTGTCGGGTAACTTTAGGAGTTATCACCGATTTGTTATTTTTCGATAATTCTGTCATCCTTGCCCTATCGGCCGTAGTGGTGTAAAATGGTTTTTCAACATTTTCGTTAAAGCCCCTGATGTTACCAATATCAGTTCCGCGGTATGTGCTATGATAATAATACCGGGGATAATTCGACACATAAAAATGATGGTGCATCCACGGTTCATAAACATTAACATCGAGCGCAATTTCGTACCCGTTAAATAAATCATAACTACTGTACATCGATGGCAAGGTATTGGAGAACATCCATTGCCCGTCATCGAGATATACAAAATCCTGGTTGGATAAATCGTAGTAGGTTTCAATATCAGGCATATAATAATACCTCACACCCGGATAATATGGAGGCGCCCATGAAGGATTTGAATATTGTGCACCATCAGATATGTGAGATGTAGAACTGCAACCCGTTAATGCGGAGAATAATAGCACGAACACTATTGCCATGCAGGCATTTTTAAATATTTTTTTCATTTTTAATGGTTTAAGTTTCTTTGATTGATAAATCTCTTGCTTTCAGTAAAAGTGCAAAGATGGGCAAGTAAAAGCCTATAAGTATTACAGAACTTTGGGAATAAGTTACATCATTCACACATTAAATATTTTCAATTTATTCCTGAAAAATTATAAAGAAGAAATTTTAATTAACTGCTGCTTGACCGGTGTTTTGCACTATCATTAGTTTTTATATGAAATTTTTTTCTTTATTCTCTCAATATCAACTTCGTTTATGTAGTAAGGCATATTAAAAAAAATCCAATGAAACCTATATCCTCCATCTTTCATTTCATTTAATGCTTTTTCTTTTGTCCAATTCTGATAGATAATTCTGTACATTGCAATTACTACTCCGGTTCTGTCACCACCAATATTACAATGGATAACAATAGGTTTTGGTGAACTTTCAAGAATTCTCAATGCCTTGACTATTTCCTTATCTCCAAAATAATAAGGGTTTATCTTAACATTATACTGTTTTAAGGGTAACCTATATACAAGATCGCTGTCTTCATGATATGAACGTAAATTTAGGACGCTTTTAATTCCGATACTGTCAATTATTGCAAAACCTATACTGTCTGGTTGTTCACAGCGATACATACTATCATTTAATTTATACAATGCTGTAAATTTTGAACCTGTTATTTTTTTTGCCCAATCTGTTGGTCGATTATGTATAGTTTTACAGCAAATTGGTATATTACATATAAGCGAAACAATTATCAATGTAGTATTAAAATTCATTCTAATCATTTTGCTTCAGATTAGTAAGTTGTGTTCTGTTACTAATTACTATTTGAAATTTCTTTTTTTATTTTTTCTATATCTACTGTTTTTATGTAGTGGGGGATATTTATAAATATACTATGAAAATCATATCCTCCATCTTCCATTTCATTTAATGCTTCTTCTTTTGTCCAGTTCTGAAAGATAATTCTATACATTGCAATTACTACCCCGGTTCTGTCACTTCCATATAGACAATGAACTATAACAGGCTTGGGAGAATTTTCAAGAATTCTCAATGCTTTAACTATTTCTTTATCTCCAAAATTAAAAGGTATCATCTCAACACTATAAATATTCAACGGTAACCCGTCTATCAGGTCTTTATCAGTAAAGTTTGAACGTAAATTTAGAACGCTCTTAATTCCGATCCTGTGAATTAGCACAAAATCTAAACTGTCTGGTTGTTCACACCGATAAATACTGTCATTTAAAATATATAAGTTTGATAATTTTGAATTGCTTATTTTTCTTGCCCAATCTGAAGGTCGATTTGGTATTGTCTGACAGTAAATTGATACATTACATAGCAGCGAAACAATTATCAATATAGTTTTAAAATTCATTCTCATCATTTTATATCAGATCAATAGGTTATTTCTTTTGCTTGTGCACATTTTCCTGATTGCCGAAACAACTCTACCCTGCTATTTAGCAGATCCGACCAAAGCGTGGTGGATTACTGCAATTCATCCGTATTCTTTGCAAGAGTTACAGATGGGGTTATAATAAGTAAAGCTCAACAAAATTATTTCCCTGACTTCAACCATGCAATGGCATCAGAACATTTCCTCTCATCCTTTTCACTCTTTTCATTGGGTAGAACAGTTTTGTAAAAGTCAAGTATATTATACCGGAGTTGATAATTTACTTGCTCAGCAGGTTGCGAAGGAAGTTGCAATAATAGCTTCTTATAGGTTTCATCCACAAGTGAGTACTCATTAGGCGAGGTTTTTTTCCCGGTATCATAATTAATATTATCAAGATGCAGCGAATTAGTACTACATTTTTTTATCATCAAAGAATAATCTGACACTGCACGGTCAAAGCTTTTTATAAAAAGCGCTTCGGCTTTTTGTGTAGGTGGCTTAAATTTAAGAATACGCGCCAACGCAACTTTAGGAACAATCTTGATCAACACCGCAATAGTATAAGCACCGACACCGGGCTTGTGATAATTTTTTCCCCACTCTTTATGATACTGAGCACGACTGATGCCATAAGTGAATTGCCTGCGCGTGATGCCCGGTTGTGACTTTTCAATTTCTTTTTTCTTTGAGATCCACGCTGCGTTCGTAAGCATAGGCAAAAATGTTTTTACTGACCATCTGAAGGTATTGATGGCTAAAGGAAGATCAATAAAAACATCTTTCAACTTTAAACCGTACGTGAGCAGAAAGGCGCGCTCCAGCAATGACTGGGCCACTTCAAACCCGATAAAATCATGATAGCTTTTAGGGGCATATTTCCCCCTTGCCACTTGAACCACATCAAAACCAAATTCCATTCTTCGATGCGCCAAAGGATCTTCTGCATAGGAAATAGTATCACCAAACTTTTTTTGATCTTTAGGATACACCATGCTTACAGAAAGATTTACAGCCCCGGGATGACCATCCTTATCTGCGTTGTAATGAGCAAGAGCGCCAAGTGCAAAAGCAAATTCATTTAGGTCTTGAGCCCCTATTAAAAGATTCATTACAAAGTCGCCGCTACGAACATAGTGTAGCAGATCCGTGAAAAAAATATTTCCGAAAGGAAAGTAACCCATATCAGGCATGATGGCGCCACCATAAGCATATGCATGTGATTTTATTATATCCTCATACGTGGCATCGGGAAATTTTTTCTTCAAAAGAGGAATAATAGCGCTATCCCATGCGACATCTATAATTGCTTCATGACTTAACACTGCAAAACCTGACGCTTTTGAAAACCCAAGCAGAAAAATGAATGCGAGAAGTAACATGCCTCCTCGCATATAACTTTTGGATAAGAAAAATTTTCCCATATCAATTAGTTATGATGCTATCATTGGCCACGATGCTCACCGTTGTCATGATGCTCATGCCCATCATGTTCCCGAACAGGAACAAATACCATACAAGAGGTAAGGAGGGTCATCCATAATAACATAAAAATAACAATCACTTTACCTGCAATAACCTTTTTTGGAATTTCTTCATTGTTGCTATTAGAAGCTTGAAGAAGAATTTTTGACGTTTTCATTTTATTAAAATTTTAAATCGTGAAAGAATTTTCATAGTTCAAAGGGGAATTTTTTATTTCCGGGATATGTTACATAACTTTAGAAACAAGTTACATCTTTCACAGGGCAAATGAATTTAATATGTCAGGGTGAAAATTAAACATCAACTTTTTTATAAATTATTTTACCCCACTTTATCTTGTCCCAAATTCTCTCATGAAAGAAATAGCCAATTGTGGTGTAGATATTGCTTACAATCATAAATCCCAATGCTATCTTTATTTTACCTGTAAACAGATAAATTGAGGTAAAATCGAGGATTAATATAGCTACCCTGTAGCTAATGGTTTTTATAACAGACCTTCGAAGTGTTTCTTCGGCATGATGTGTGCCAGGAATAAGTTTCTCTACCATCTATTTAAACTTATCAGGCCTTAAGTCAGTTATAAATAATTAAATTAATCATGATGCTCATGGCGCTCATGGCCACCATGCCCGTGTCCTACAGGGATAAAGGCAATACATGAGGTCAAAAGGGTCATCCATAATAACATAAAAATAACAAGTAGTTTACCCGCTAAAACTTTTTTTGGAGTCTCTTCTTTATTGATATCATCAGACTGAAGAAGAATTTTTGATGTTTTCATTTTATTCAAATTTTAATTGTGAAAGAATTTTCACATTACAAAGGTGGGAAGCAATAATCAGGTATATGTTACACAACTTTTGAAATAAGTTACATCATTCACACATTGTCTGCGACATTATTGGGTAATTGATATTATTACCATAATATTTTTGTACTCAAAACATAAATGTTTTATAGTAACGGATTAACTTTTGACTTAATTCAATTACTCATTGGATTATTGTTCCTGGTATGCCGGAGTTGCCTGAAATGCAATGGTGTAAGTCCAGTAATGCTTTTAAACTGGCTGGACAATTGTGCCACATTGCTGTAATGCATTTTAACCGCAATATCGGCAAGGTTAAGATCATTATATACGAGTAATTCCTTTACACGGTCAATTTTATGTTTAATGATGTATTTTTCAATGGTAATGCCTTCTATTTCTGCAAACAGTGTGTTAAGGGAAATGAAGCTATCGTTAACATAAAGACTAATGTAATCGGAAAAGTTTGTTTTTAAATCTTCATCTGAATGATATTCCAAATCGATAATGGCACTTTTTAATTTTTCTATAAGATCATTTTTCCGGTCGTCTATCAATTCAAGGCCCGATCGTTGCAATGCAGCAGATAGCCTTGTACGTTGCAATGATGTTATTTTATTTCTGACAGTTACTTGACCTAACTCTATAA
>Ga0265316_10005196_pt1 | contig 12737 bp, 15 predicted proteins | sample 4522metaG_FD_202092 | JGI IMG/M metagenome (GOLD analysis project Ga0265316, IMG submission 202092) | Rhizosphere microbial communities from Carex aquatilis grown in University of Washington, Seatle, WA, United States - 4-5-22 metaG | ecosystem: Host-associated > Plants > Roots > Rhizosphere >... | reverse complement strand
AAGAAACGCCCTTGTTGGTGGTCAACAGCTCCGAGGTCGACCTTGTGGCGCACTCGGATGAGTTGGCCGATCTGATTCGCGAAATCAGGTCAATGGGGCGGGGAGTGCAACACTACATACCGCTTGGATCCAGATAATCCCGGCAATTGGGCCGGGACGATCGGACCGAGACGGAGTGCCCCGGGGCAACCGGGGTTCGCGATTTGTTGATTCGCGATTCATCGGGCGGCGACATGACACCGACCCGGCATGTGAGTCTCGGATCCGCCAATTTCGAAGCAGCAGACGCAGGTCGCGCCATGCGCCCCTCCGGGTTCGGTCCCAGGAGGGGTTTTATGGACCGAAAGGTCACGGTACCGGAGATTCTGAGGCGCAAGAGCGGCAGCGACCCCATCGTGGCGTTGACCGCATACGATTTCCCATTCGGCCGCATCGCCGACGCGGCCGGCGTCGACGTGATTCTCGTTGGTGACTCGCTCGGCATGGTCGTGCAAGGCATGGAGACCACCTTGCCGGTAACCATGGACGAGATGATCTACCACTGTCGCATGGTGGCGCGCGCCCGGCGCCGTGCCCTGCTGGTGTGCGACCTGCCGTTCTTGTCGTACCAGGTGTCACCGAGCGACGCCGTGGCCAGTGCCGGCCGCCTCATCAAAGAGGGCGCGGCCGAAGCCGTGAAGCTCGAAGGTGGCGTCGCAATGGCAGCCACCATTCGCGCCATTGCCAACGTCGATATCCCGGTCATGGGACACATCGGGCTGACGCCGCAGTCGGTGCACCGGATGGGTGGCCACAAAGTGCAAGGCCAGCGACGCGGCGATCGCCCGGGGCAACGCGACCGCGTCATCGAGGACGCCCTCGCCGTCGAGGACGCCGGAGCGTTTGCGGTGGTCCTGGAGGGCATGCCCCTCGATCTTGCCGCAGAGATCACCGCCCAGCTCGCCATTCCGACCATCGGCATCGGTGCCGGACCGCAGTGCGACGGCCAGATTCTAGTGCTGCACGACGTCCTCGGCCTGTGCGACCGCTTCGTGCCGAAGTTCGCAAAGCGCTATGCTGAACTGTGGACCGCGGCGAGCGACGCCATCGGTGCCTACGCCCGCGAGGTGCGCAGCGGGGTGTTCCCGGCCGACGCGCATTCGTTCCACTCGTTGGTAACAGTCACTCCCAATACGGAGGCGGAACCGCGGCTCGACCGGATCGCGATAGAGGGTTGAGGGGGCACCTGCTCTCTCGGCCGTCTTGGTGAGAGAGTTGATGAGGACTCGTCATGGAGATCATCACCACTATTTCCGACATGCAGCATTGGGCCGACGCGGCACGCGCGCACGGCCGGCGCATCGGTTTCGTGCCGACGATGGGTTTTCTGCACGCCGGACATCTCAGCTTAGTCGCCGTGGCGCGAGAGCGCGCTGCAATGGTCGTCGCCTCCATCTTCGTCAACCCACTGCAGTTCGGGGCCAACGAAGACCTCGAGCGCTATCCGCGCAACCTCGAACGCGACACGCAGCTGCTGGCAGACGGCGGTACCGACGCACTCTTTCTCCCCGATGAGCGGGCGATGTACCCGGAGGGCTTTCAGACGCACGTCGAGGTCGAGCGCGTAACCCGCGGCCTCTGCGGCACGGCGCGGCCGACGCATTTTCGCGGCGTCACGACGGTCGTAGCCAAGTTATTCAACATGGTGAAGCCGCATGTCGCCGTCTTCGGACAGAAGGACCTGCAGCAGCTGGTGACCATCAAGCGGATGGTGGGCGATCTGAGCTTCGACATCGAGATCGTCGGTGCGCCGATCGTGCGCGAGACCGACGGCGTGGCGATGAGCTCGCGCAACGCCCACCTGTCGCCTCCGGAGCGCATTGCAGCGCGCTGTCTGTCCCAGGCATTGGCGGCGGCAGACGCGCTGGTCTCGCGCGGGGAGAGCGACGGCCTGCGCGTGCTGGCCGCGGCGCGTCGCATCATCACGGATCAGCCGCTGGCGCGTCTCGATTACGCCACCCTCGTCGATCCCGAAACGCTCGAAGACGTGACGCTGGTCGAGGGCGCAACCGTGCTGGCCCTAGCCGTCCATATTGGTAGGACGCGGCTCATCGACAATGCAGTGTTGAGTCCAAGACCCAAGACTCAAGGTCCAGGATGATGAGCTTTCCACAACGCGAAACGCCGGGTCCTGGCGCGTGTACCCTGCACCTTGGACCTCGACTTTGAACTGGCAGTGAGGAGGTAACTCATGCGCACCATGCTGCGAGGCAAGATCCACCGCGCCACAGTCACCGGCGCCGACTTGCACTACGAAGGCAGTGTCACCATCGACGTCGACTTATTGGAACGGTCCGACATCATCCCGTACCAGCAGGTGGACATCTGGAACGTCACCAACGGTGAGCGGTTCACGACGTATGCGTTGGGCGGCAAGCGTGGCTCCGGCGTCGTGTGCATCAATGGCGCAGCGGCGCACAAGGCGCGCCAGGGTGATCTGGTCATCATTGCCAGTTTCAGCCAGATGACTGAAGATGAAGCCCGCACGTGGACGCCGCACTGCGTGTTTGTCGATGCTCAGAATCGCCCCGTGGATCTGCGCGCTGAGCGGCCGGGACAAGCGGACGTGGTCAACGCATGGCACTAGGCCTGCGGCCGCTGTTTCTTCTATGGATCGCTCCCGTTGGCCGCTAGGCGCTGCCACATCCGACAGGTTGCCTGTGGCTGGCCTCTCTGTCCAACAGGCCCCAAGGAGACCAGGCTTTCGGATGCCTGGTATCTGGTGAAAGGTGTGAGCTATAAAGCCCGCACGAACCCTGAGGATACTCGAAGGAAACGCTGATGGCCGCTGACAACATCAATCCGGAGAACGGTGAGATCAACCTCCTCGACGCGAAGTTCGCCGCCTGCCCGCAGCCGGTGTATGCCGAGCTGCTCGAACATTATCGGATCGCGACAACAGCGGTGCTCGGGGCACCAATCTTGTCGCGTTACGAGGACGTCATCTGGGCCTTGCGCCACCCCGAGATTTTCTCGTCGGCGATGGATGTGCACCTGGCGTTGGGCAGCGAGCGTCCGATGATCCCGTTGCAGGTGGACCCGCCGACGCAGACCCGCTACCGCAAGATTCTCGACCAGCGCTTCTCGCACAAGCGTTCGCTGGAGTTGGAGCCGGCCGTCCGTCGCCACGCCAACCAGCTCATCGATGCGATCATTGATCGCGGCGAGTGTGAATTCGGCGCCGCGTTTGCGATCCCGCTGCCCTGCCTGACCTTCCTGTCGCTGATGGGCCTCCCGCACGCCGACCTCGATCTGTTCACTGAGCTCAAGGACGGAATCATTCGTCCTCCGGTTCCGGGATCGGACCTGGTCGGTGCCTTCGAACACCGCGCCGCGACCGGCAAACGGATTCATGCCTATTTCGAGACGGTCATCGACGAACGGCTGGCGGCGCCGCAAGACGATATCATTTCGTACTTGACTACCGCGGTGATCGACGGCGATCAGCTGACGCGCAACGAGGTTCTGGATATTTGCTTTCTGTTTCTTCTTGCCGGGCTCGACACGGTGACGGCGACCCTCGGTTGCATCGTGGCATATCTTGCCACCAATCCACCGCAGCGGCGCCGCTTCGGACAGGAGCCGGAGTTGGTGCCGCAAGCCATCGAGGAGCTTTTGCGCTGGGAGACCCCGGTGACGACGGTGACGCGCGTGGTGAAGCAAGACGTCATGATCGGCAGCGTCGAGATCAAGGCGGGCACAATGGTCAATCTGCTCCTCGGCGCTGCCGACGTCGACAAGGCCGAGTTTCCCGACGCGGACCGTGTCGACTTCGAGCGGCAGCAAAACCGTCACGTGGCTTTCGGGGGCGGGCCGCACCGCTGTTTGGGCTCGCACCTCGCGCGGATGGAGCTGCGGGCAGCGCTCGAAGAATGGCACCGACGCATTCCGGAATATACGCTGAAGCCCGGCGAGACGCCGCGCTTCAGTCCGTCGATTCGGGAAGTCCGCTATCTGCCTTTGGTGTGGTAGAGGAGCACCACGTCGTGATGAAGGTTCGCGTCGATCCGGCCAAGTGCCAAGGGCACGGGCGCTGCTTCGCCTTGGCGCCCGAGATCTTTCAAGGCGACGATCGCAGTCATTGCCTCATTCCCAACGAGAATGTGCCGCGCCACCTCGAAGCCAAGGCGCGGCTGGGCAAGGTTAATTGCCCGGAGGGCGCCATCCGCGTCGAAGTGACGTGAGCGGCGATTCCTCTGCTCCCCGATTGGCGTAGGGTTGCGCGGATGCTCGGTACCCACAGCCGGCATGGCGCTTTTGGTATGCAACGCCTCCAGCGGGGGGCTAGCAGCCTGTCGGGCGTGGCAGCATGCAGCGACCAGTCCTGCCGTGAGGCTCCCCGAAGGAGGCAGCGGGCCATGGAAGCAACGCCGGCCGCAGGCCCCAGGGTAAGTTGATGTCGAAGCCAGAGCGCCTCGCGGCGCAGCGTGACATCACCGTCAACCGGCGCGCGCGGCACGACTACTTCATCGAGGAAAGTCTCGAGGCGGGGGTCGTGCTCACGGGCAGCGAGGTGAAATCGCTACGCGCCGGCAAGGCCCAGCTCAAGGATAGCTACGCGCAGCTCAAGCAGGGCGAGCTCTGGTTGGTGAACGCGCATATCAGCGAGTACGCGCCATCGGCACAGTTCGGCCACGAGCCGGTGCGGTCGCGTAAGCTGCTGCTGCATCGGCGCGAGATCGATCGGCTGGTAGGCAAGGTCAAGGAGCAGGGTCTGACGCTCATCCCGTTGCGCCTGTACTTCAAGCACGGCCACGCCAAAGTTGAGCTCGGTGTCGCGCGCGGCAAGAAGCTGTACGACAAACGCGAGTCGATCAAGGAGCGCGAGGTCCGGCGGGAGATGGACCGGGCAAGGAAAGCGTGAGTCGTGTTCGTGGATCGTGCGCGTTGGGGAAGAGATTTCGGATGTACTGAGGACCTGGGTTCAACGACGTTGCGCTCCGACCACTGTGCCGCTACGTTGAAGTCATCGCGAATGTTGTGAGGCGTGCGCAGCAATGGAATGTGGAGCTCATCTCGACGAGCACGAACACGAGCACGATTCACGATACGGGGGCGAACTGGATTCGACGGGGGTTGGGAAGTCGCGGTTGCGTGCACGGGATCCTGGGTACCGTAAAACCCCAGGGCTGCTTAAACGCAGACGAACCTCTAGCACTGGCTGCCTAAGGGCAACCACGTCTCACCGGCTCGAGCCCGTAGGGTTGGCTGAGGCGACGCAAATCGGGATAAGCGGCGGCGAGCGCTCGGGCGCCACTGACGAAAACCAACGAGCTAGCTGCCGGAAATCCTGTCCGTGGGAGTTCCGGCAGCGAGAACAAAACACGCGGCTACGCACGTAGAGGCCTCGATGTACCGCTTCCGGACGGGGGTTCGATTCCCCCCGCCTCCACTCCTCCTTTCGTTAGATTTCCAGCACTTACGAGCCTCTCAGGCTCGTCGGTGCCCATCGAGTGCCCACCGGTGCCCAAAACCGAGCCCGGATTGCGGTACAGACCGGCGATGCGGCGACCGTCCTGCCGCTGCAGGTTGCTCATGAATTTCCGATAATGCTCGAAGATCATCCGCTCTGAAGTACCACATACCTGCGCCACCCATCCCGGGTCTTCTCCGGCCGACAACGCCAAGCTGATGAACGTGTCGCGGATGTTGTACTGCCCTCGCGCCCGCAGCTCAAGCGTGCGCAGCGTCGGCAGCCACAGCTTCTTGTGCAGTCGCTCCTGCGACAGCGGGCTGCCCGCCTCGTCGGTGAACACGAAGTCACGTTTGCCGGTTTGCAACGAGCGGCGCTTCAGTCGGCGGAACGTCGCGAAGATCGCCGGGTCGTAGCTGCAATCAACCTCGCGCTCGCCGGTCTTCGGCGGCGCCTCGACGCCACCCCAGCGGGCGATGCGACCACGCTTGATGTGGACCGTCTGCCGCTGGAAGTCGAGCCAGTCGAAGCGGATGGCGAGGATCTCCGACGGACGCCAGCCGAGTCGGAACCAGACATCGTAGAGATCGCGGTACCACTCCGGGACGGCATCGATGAACTGCTTCACCTCATGCACCGTCAGCGGATCGGAGTTCGACCGCATCGGTGCCCGCCGACGATGCCTGGTCAGTTGCGGGACCGGATTTGTCGCCAACAAGCCGTCTTCGACGGCGTCAGCCAGTGCCTTGTGCAACACGCCAAGGATGTTGCCCGCGGTCTTGCCCGACAGCTCGTCATCCTGCATCGCCTTGCGGAAGTCCTTGCACTTGGTCGGCGTGAGCTCGTCGAGGCGCAAGGTGCCGAAGGCGGGCTTCAGATGGCAACGGATGACCGACTCCTCGTGGACCCACGTGGACGGGTGCAGGTCGGCGGCCTGGGCGACAGTGCCGTCAGGCAGGAAGGGCGAGCGGCGCTTCTGCCAGGCGTCGAGGTAGTCGCCGATTAGCCTCTGCTTGGCATGCTGCGCCTCGGTCTCCTTCGGGTAGAACTCCGTGAGGCGGGCACCGTTGGGGAAGTGGGTGCGATAGTCAAAGGTGCCGAGCGCAATCTGACCCTGGATCACTTTGAGGAACGCATCGGCGCGCCGGCGGTTCTCCTTGGTGTCCGCCATGCCGGTGAACTCGCGGCAGCGGCGTCCGCGCCAGCGGAAATCAAGGAAGAGCTTGCCCGATTTACTTCGAACCCCCATTAGCCCGCTTCCTCGCCGCCGGCCTGCGCTTGCCTTCCCGCCGGGGCGAATAACCCCGCCAAGGCTCGGGCAAAGGAATTGCTGGCGGAGCGCCGACCAACGAAATGCCGGTTCAGGGAAGCGATGGCCTTGTGCTCCAGATCCAGGACGGTGTGCCCGTCCATTCCTAATCCCTCGACTCTCTGATCACCATGAAAGCTTCCGCGGTGAGTCGTAGCGCACGAACCTGTCTGATCATTCGGAGCAGCTCTGGGGACGTTCTTGGACCTCTTGGGCGGTTCGAACCGTTGACCATCGTGCCACCTAACTTGTGGGTCCGTTCTTGTGGTTCCTTACCAACGGCAGCGTCGCCTCGTCGTGCGCCGGCGCACTTTGGCGTTCCACCCAGGCCCGCATAGCTGGCCATGAAAAGATCACACGCCCGCGCCGTTTGAAGTAGTGTTCGCCTTCGACGAGTTCTCCGCTGTGCATCAGATTTCGAATCGTCTGCTCCGCGTACGGGATGCGGCCGGCGAGCTGGCGCACAGAGAGATAGCACGGTTCGGAGTCCGCCGGCGAGTCGTTCAATCCAACGGACGCGCCCGGCGTGGCGCCGGCGAGTGCGGACACGAGATCACCGAGCGCTTCCACCTCGGCGAGCCTTGCGGCTTGCAACTTTCGGAGTGCTTCGGCGAATCGTGGGGCTGTGCTCACGGGAGACCTCTTGCGACTAAAGTAAGCCACAGGAGAAGTGAGTGTCGAGAGGCGCGGCGTGTTGGACCGACATTTCCAGTAAACACAGGGCGGCGGTGTCTGGCTGTTCATCGTCGTTGGATGTTGACGTTGTTGCTCTTCTCAGCGAGTAGTGGCACCGACTTGGAATGGGGGGGTGCCGCGTGGGGCTTAAGCTTCATCTTGAGTCTCGAATTCGCGGGAGGCGCCTGGAGTTTTCGAGATGACTGTCGCTGGTCACATGTCGCTTCAAATGGGGTATCCGGAATGGAACCGGCGCCTGCTTCGCCACTACTTCGGAGCGGAGCCACATGGGCCTGATTGGCATCGCCCGGTAACCCATCTGCACGTGACAGTGGAAGATTTGCATCAGACGGCGGGCGATCCGGCAATTTCACCATCCGACGTACGGGCGAGCTTCTTGGCAATGTTTGCCAGCGAACATCGCGGGCGGAAGTTCTCTACCGTTGCAAGGGACAGCGGAGATTGGAGACCCCAAGCGTTGCACGATGAGCCGCCGTTCTTTGTGCACCTCGTGGTGTCGTGTCTGGTAGCAACAGACTTCGAGAGCGAAGATGCATACAGCACCAGGCTCAACGAGGTGTGTGCAAACGCGATGCAGAACTCGACCGAGGCGCTTCCCGCGCTTTGGGAGCAACTCCGCGACTGGCTTGAGAACGCTCGCCGCCAGGGTGCGCATTACCGAGCCCTCATAGGACAGCAAGAGCAATCCCGCGCCCATCCCGATCGAGAATTGCCCGTGGTGTGGGACCAAGTTCGCGCCCGATTCGTTTCGGCTGGTGCCGAACGACAACACACCGGTGAACCTGCAGGTGCACTGTGTCAATCACCACTGCGACTTTACCGGTGACCGCCAGCTGCCAATCATCGGGGTCGATGAACCGATCTACCAACGACTGCCCGCCTTCCTCATCGCCACGGTTGATAAGTTTGCGGCGCTTCCGTGGACCGGCCAGACCGGCACGTTGTTCGGACGCGTCGAGCGGTTCGACAAGAACGGCTTCTATGGCCCATGCGATCCGCAACGTGGCCAAGCTCTCGGTGGCCATCTCCCCCCTCCAGATCTCATCATCCAAGATGAGTTGCATCTTATCTCGGGGCCACTCGGTACCATCGCCGGCATCTACGAGACCGCGATCGACGATTTGGCAACGCGACAGATCGGCGAGAAGGCGGTGCGGCCGAAAGTGGTTGCCAGCACCGCGACGGTGCGACGCGCGGATTCGCAGATCCATGCACTCTTCGAGCGCAGCCAAGTGGCGATATTCCCGCCGCCGGGGCCGGATCGGCGTGATTCCTTCTTCGCCCACACCGAGCCTGCGAGTGAGATGCCGGCACGGTTGTACGTGGGTGTCGCGGCACAGGGCCGCAGCTTGAAGGTCATCTTGCTACGCGCCGCGCTGGCCTTATTCAGCGGAGCACAAACGGCTTACGAGCGCGAGGGAGGAAAACGCAACAAGCAGAATCCAGCGGACCCCTATATGACCCTGCTGGGGTACTTCAATAGCCTGCGCGAACTGGGCGGCAGCCGGCGCATCGTCGAGGACGAGGTTCGGAGCCGGTTGGAGCAGTACGGCCGGCGCCGGCGGCGCGAACCGGTCGACACGCTCTTCTCGAATCGTTCGATCAGCTACGAGGTGCTGGAACTGACGTCGCGTGTTCCCACCAATGAGGTGGCGGCCGCCAAGCGTCGCTTGGCCTTGCCGTTCTGCGAAGACGAACGCGTCGACGTCGCGCTGGCGACGAACATGATCTCCGTGGGGCTGGACATCATTCGTCTCGGATTGATGGTGGTGCTTGGGCAGCCCAAGACCAGCGCGGAATACATCCAGACGACAAGCCGCGTGGGCCGTGATCCGGCGCGCCCAGGCCTGATCGTCACGTTGCTCAACGTTCACAAGCCACGGGATCGCTCTCACTATGAGCGATTCGAGACCTATCATGCGAGTTTCTACCGAGCGGTGGAACCGACGAGCGTTACCCCGTTCTCCCCGCGTGCGCTTGACCGGGCACTGGTGGCGGCCCTCGTCGCCCTGTGCCGGCAGGGAGACGCGCGGATGACCCCGGCGCTTGGTGCAGGAGAAATCCTTTCCCTGCGCTCAGCAATGGAGTCGTTTGCTCAACGCTTCGCGGACAGGGCAGCGAATCATGACAACCGCTTGAGTCCTGCGGATGCGCAGCGGCTACGCGACAACGTGTTGGCTCGCTGCCGGCGACTGCTCGATGACTGGCAGAACATCGCTGATCAGTTCCGTCAAACGAACACCAAGCTGCAATATCAGCGCTGGGAGGCCGGTGGCGCGCAACGGCTGCTCTACGACATCCTCGACCCCGAGTTGGCCGGCCTACCCGCGGTTCGGCGACGATTCCGTGCGAATCGATCGATGCGGGACGTCGAGCCGAGCGTCGACCTTTCCGTCAAGAACCTCAACGACTGGCCAACCAAGCCATGAGCAACGACCAGCTGCGCTCCAGTCAGGTAGTGACGACCTTCGGCCCCGGTGCGATGGTAGACTTGCCGGATGCGTCGGTAATCGTCGCCGGCCTCGATCACTGGAAGTACAACCTCAACCAGATCCCAATGGTTGAAGAACCGCGCCTCGTCGAAAAACTGCGCCGGATTGTTGCTGTGCCGACCCTGACCCTCCGAGCCCCGCCGCCGGCCTCCGATGACTACACAAGCATCCAGCCGAACATTGTGGGATGGCGGTTTCCGGAATGGTTCATCGTGCAGAGAACGGACACGACTGCGCGGGGCTTCCGGCGGCGCCGCCTGGTGAATCTGAACAGTCTCGACGGGGGCAAGTTCCGCGACGACGACAGGAAGAAATACCCGGTCGTTCCCGTTCGCTTCGTCCGGGCGTGCCGTAAAGCGCATGTGGGAGACATCGACTGAAAGGCATTCGTGCATGGGGAGCAGAAGGCATGTCCTCGTGACCTATGGATGGAGGAGCGCGGGACATCAGGGGATCTCGACGAAATCTGGGTGACGTGCGAGTGCGGTGCGGAGCGTGTAATGAGTCAAGCAGCTCGTCTCGAGCTCAAAGCCCTCGGTTCGTGCAACGGATCGCGTCCCTGGCTTGGTCCAGGAACGAAGGAGTCGTGTGGGGAACCGAATCGACTGCTTATCCGGAGCGCGAGCAACGCATACTTCCCACAGCTCATGTCCGTCATCTCGATTCCCGACACGCGCACTCCCGTAGACGACCTCGTGCGCGGACTCTGGGATGATTTTCTTTCCGACGTCGAAACGCCGGACGACCTGACACGTGTGCGTAAGAAGCCAACGGTCGCGACGAAGCTACAGGGTCTCGACGACAGCGTCGTCATGGATTCGATCCAACGCGTACGCCGCGGAGGATTTGGCCAGGATCGGCCTGTGAAGGAGGTGGAGTTCGAGGCTCTGTCGGAGGCGAAGCCGGAGCTTGGTTCAGACGTGCCGGAAGGGGACTTTTATGCGCGCGTGCTACCGCCGTCGGAGTGGAGCGCGCCATGGACCGGTGCGATCGAACGTGTCGTTCTGGTGCATCGCCTGAGAGAGGTGGTTGCGCAAGTTGGCTTCACGCGCTTCGAAGCAGCCGGACCGGATATTCAGGGGGACCTTGCCCTCGACGTCAAACGGGCACCGTTGGCGATCGACACGTCCTGGCTGCCGGCGGTGGAGAATCGCGGCGAGGGTGTGTTCGTCCAGTTGCGCAGGGAGGTAATCGAGGACTGGCTACGTCGGCCAGCGGTGCAACACCGTGGGCGGCGATTGCAGGCCGGGTTTGAGTTGTGGAAGGCTGAGCACGAGGGAAGCTCGCGCGAGTTTCCGGGCTTGCCGTACTACCTACTCCACTCGCTCGCCCATCTGCTACTCACCGCCATTTCCCTGGAGTGTGGGTATCCAGCATCATCGCTTCGCGAGCGGATCTACGCGGCACCTGGCCGGTACGGCATCCTGGTGTATACGGGCTCATCCGATGCGGAGGGGACGTTAGGCGGTTTGGTGCTTGCCGGGCGGGAGATCCGGCGCCACCTGGCACGGGCGCTGGAGATGGGCGCGCTCTGCTCGAATGACCCCGTGTGTGCGTTCCATGTCCCCGAGCAGCACGACCATCAGCCGCTGCTGGGCAGTGCCTGCCACGGTTGCTTGCTGATCTCCGAAACCTCATGCGAGCAGCGCAACGACTTCCTCGATCGGGCGCTGGTGGTGCCCACCGTCGAAGTGCTCGGCTGCGAGAGCTTCGACCGGATCGGGGTATGACACAGGCGCTGCACGCGCTCTCGACGCCAGCACTGCGCGCGCTTGCTGCATCGCTTCGGTCGGGGCCGCTGTCGCTTGGTGTTTCGCGCCATGCGGTGACTCAAATTGCTGGAGCTATCGCTGGGGAGATAGAGACGTGTTTACAGTCGTTCCTCAACGCCGGAATGTCCCCTGTGCAAATTGCGCTGGTGGCGGATGCGGTCGCCGACAGCCGCGACACAGCTGTGGATCCTTGGAGAATCATCGAGCTGGTCATCTCCGGTCCCGACGTACCCGGCGTGCCGACAAGCGACACCGCGGCCACGATGCGGACGCTGATCAACGAGGCGACGCAGGAGATTCTGCTCGTCGGCTACGCCGTCCACAATGCGGAGAGTCTGTTCGAGCCGCTCGCCTCGAAAATGGCAACCAATCGGTCTCTTCGCGTGGTGTTATGTCTCGATATACCAAGGAAGCTAACGGACACCTCGCTCGATTCGGAGATCGTGCGGCGCTTCGCCCAGGAGTTCCGGCAAAAGCATTGGCCTTGGCCGGATCTGCCTCAACTTTTCTACGACCCTCGGTCCCTGTCCGAGAGCCCCGAGCGGCGCTCAAGTCTGCATGCCAAGTGTGTGGTGGTGAACCGACAAGCCGCCCTGGTCACCTCTGCTAATTTCACCGAAGCGGCTCGCCACCGAAACATTGAGGTCGGTTTGTTGATCCGGCACGCCCCGCTCGTCGATCGCATCGCACTCTACTTCGAAGGGCTCATAGCTGCCGGCCAGCTAGCAAAGTGTCATCTGGCGTGACCCGCACGGCGCTGCGCCACGCCGGCGGCAGCGTACGCGGGATGGGAGGTATCAGGCCCTGGTGACGGGCTGCATGACGTGTCGTCCCGCCCGGACAGAGGTTGCAGAGCGGATCTCAGGCAATTTCATCGGTAGCTGTCTCTTTAGCCCGAAAACCTCAATTGAAGGTCAACCGGCGATCAAGGCGGCGATCGCCGGATAGGGGTGAGGCGGCCGCGTGCGTCTGCGGGGCCTCCAGTGCCGCGGAGGGCCAAGTTGTTGACGGAGCGC
>Ga0265316_10005195_pt1 | contig 12738 bp, 6 predicted proteins | sample 4522metaG_FD_202092 | JGI IMG/M metagenome (GOLD analysis project Ga0265316, IMG submission 202092) | Rhizosphere microbial communities from Carex aquatilis grown in University of Washington, Seatle, WA, United States - 4-5-22 metaG | ecosystem: Host-associated > Plants > Roots > Rhizosphere >... | reverse complement strand
CGGCGAGTTGATGAAGGCGTAACGCCCGTCGCCGTTGCCCGAAAGTTCCGCGAGCATGGTGTCGTCGTAATCCTCCCAGCCGATGCCGAAACAATCGAGCGCAATGCCCTGCTTGCGGAACGATTCGACCTTTTGTTTCAACGCGCCGGGATTCACGTTGCCGAGATTGGCCGCGCCGTCGGTAAGCAGGACGACGCGGTTCGCTCCATTGGCGAGGTAATGCCGAAGGGCAGTCTGGTAGGCGAGATTCATCGCTTCTTCGAGATTGGTGCCGCCTTCCGGCGTGATGCCGCTGACGCGATCCAGCGTTTCGCCCGCCTTGTCGCCGGCCACGCCGTCCGCCCACAGCCGCGCCGTGCGCGCGAACGTCACCACGCTCACCGTGTCCTGCGGATGCAATTGCGACGCCAGCACGCGCAACGCCTCGCGGATGATGGCCACGCGGTCGGCGCGCTCCATCGAGCCGGAATTGTCCAGCAGCAAAACCAGGTTCAGCGGGCGGTTCGCCGCGCGGCCCGCCGCAGCCGTCTTGATGGAGAACCGCAGCAGGTCGCGGTTCTGCGCGAACGGATACCGCGCGCGTTCCGACGCGAACGCGACCGGCTGGCCCGCCGCCGCCTCCGGGTCGCGATAATCAAACGCGTTGATGAATTCCTCGCTGCGGATGGACGCTGCGTCCGGCATCTTGCCCTTTTGCAAACTCGCCTCCGCCAGCTTGTAGGACACGTCGCTCACATTCATCGAGAACGTGGAAAACGCATTGGTGCTCGTCAGGATTTCCGGCTGCGGAATCGGCGGAGGCTCCGGCGCTTTTTGGAGCGGAACGTCGCGGGTTTTTGCCGCATCCTTGCTTACAATTTCCAGCGTCCGCCCGTTGCGAATCGCGACGTAGCCATTCCGGTCCAACTGGGAATTTAGCTGCGTCAACACCTCATCCTGGGTTAGGTGATTGCCGGAGAGTGTCACGTTGCCACCAACTGCTGCGCCTTGCACGATGATCAATCCTGCCTTGTCGCTCAAATCATTCAGAACAGAATCTAGCGGCGCATTTTGGAAATTGAGGGTGAGGTCGTTTTTGGATGAGGCCGCAGATTCCCGAGAAATGTTATTCGTCGTCAAAAGATAGCGCATACCGCTCACATCATCTTTGGTGAGGCCGGCGGAAAAATTGCCGCCGCTGTCTGAAACGAGATTTGTGGCATAGACATTGCCCGGCGGCGCGGCGGCTGGCGCTGCCATCGAACTCGCGCTGCTTTGAACGCGATTCTGGAGCGCGCTGTTCTGCGCGGTGCCGCTGCGTGGTGTGCTGCTCGCAAACATATTTTGCAGCACTTGCGCAGTCTGACTCGGATCGCCATTTTTCGTTTGAAATACATAAACAGCCTGGTCGCGATTTTCTTGTTTTGCGATGTCGAGTTTTTCATCGGTTTCTGCAAGCGAGTTGAGATTCAACCCGTCTGCATGGACGCTTGTCCTGCCGCTGGTGGTGGCGGTTAGAGGCAACGCCACCGTGCCGCCGCTGACTGTCAGCGTGCCGTAGTTGATCACGGTTCCGCCTGAATAAGTATTTACGCCGTTCATCGCCACCGCGCCGCCGCCGGATTTTGTCAGTTGCCTATATTCTTCCCCAATATTTTTCGGCCCATTTCCAGCCGTGAAGCTGTCGTCAAAAAATCCTCCAGCGAGTCTTTGATCAGTTGCGCTGGATGGAGCGGGAGTCGTAATCGTAGCCGGACCATTGACGGCGCGCTGACCATTGGCGAATAAATTGCCCGTCACCGGCATATCCCCCAAGAACGGCGTTTTTTCTTTTTCAGCGGCAACTTCGCCGGCCTGGCTTCGATAAAATCTTTGCTGGATGCCAGCCTGATTTTGCTCGGCGGCAATGCTGTCGTCAGTGTCGAAACTATCGCTCGCAAGTCTGGAGCCGGTTGCGGCTGCTGTATTTCCCGGAAATTGTCCCATCGGATTGGCGGCTGATGCCGGAATCGGCAAACCAGTTTGAGGATCAACCCTCAAGGCGGGGCCGGGTGTTGGCCCGGTTATTTGAGAATAGCTGTTTTGATTTCCGTAACCGTTCGCTTGATAATCCGTCCGCGAACGATCCGCGCCGGAATCGTTCAACCCAGCCGATATGTCGCCCGAATTGGCATATTGGATTGGCATCTGCTCGGGCGTTCCAAATAGATCCACTCTGTTTCTAAGAACTTCGCGAGCTTGGTCGGCAGGATTTCCATTGCCGCTAATGCTGCCAGCGATGTTCGCCTGCGGCCCATTGGCAACGGCGTAATCGGAACCGGCAATCGCACCACCGCCACCATTGCCCCCGCCGCCGAAACCACCGCCACCGCCACCGCCGCCACCACCGAAACCGCCACCGCCGCCACCACCGAAACCGCCGCCGCCAAAACCACCACCACCGCTCGCACCGCCAACGCCCGCGCCACGTCCGCCGCCGCCACCGCGACCACCGCGACCACCGCGAGCAGCGCCGCCACGTCCGCCGCCCGCACCGCTCACGCCAGCCAATCTGTCGAGGTTGACAACTCCTGCAATTCCTGTAATTGGCGGAAGAGGCGGAGTGTCTGCTGTCGCGACTTGGTTTTGAATGTTTCCGTTATTCTCGACAACCGTGGGGCCGGATGAATCGGGAGCTTGGACCGACAGGTTCCAGTTGCCTTCAACCACTCCGCCCGGCGAAAGTGCGACGCTTGGTTCCGCCGCAGGTTGTGGCGCTGCCGGTGCCGGTGATTCTGTGATTTGCGGCGTGTCATGGCCGGAGAATGTTGAACGTGAGAGCGCTAAGGCAACATTCCCGTCATCGAAAGCATATTCCGGCGGCGTCTCCGTTTTGGGCAGGACAATCTCCGTCGTCGTCCCTCCTGCTAAATTAAGTCCCAGCCGATTTTGGGCGACAACTGGCGGTGAAACTGGCGGAGGAGGCGATGCGACGACTGGTAACGGTTGAGTCGCCTGCATTTGAGTCCGCCGGGTGATTACCGGCCCGCCTCCGGGCAAGGCGTGTGATGTCGTGTTGAGAGCGATAGCTCCCCGTTCGGCAGAATCAGCCGGAGTGTTCAAGTCGAAACCAAACCGTGCTTGATTATTCTCCGCAAGTTGTTTTTGGCGTTCATCCTCGCTCAAAACCGTCAGTTTTCCATCTGACGAATATTGGACCACCTCGCCTCCCGCTCCGCCGGAAGGCAGCTTCTTCGCCAAAGAGCCTAACTGTTTTGCGTGCTCGGCATCAACGTCCGCCGTGACCGGCTCGGACACTCTGCCGACGTCATATTTTTCACCCGCGATGGATTGGGGAAAGTCCTTGCTCAAATAAGGCTTCAAATCATCCATCGTGGCGACGGTATCGCCGGATTTATGGTTATCCTCGGCCCACACGTTCTTTGCCATGTCGAGCTGCTTCAGATTGTTGATGATGGAAACTGATTGCGCCTTGCTCTTGGCCCTGCTCAAAGCCGGCAACATCATCGCCCCCAGCACAGCGATGATCGCGACGGCCACCAGCACCGGAATGAGCGACGGCATTTCAATCCGCTTGAGCCAGAACAATTCCTTCACCTTCGGGCGCGGCGTCTTGAAATGCGCGAGCAGTTTTTCCCGCCGCTCGCCGGAAAGTTTCAGCGCGGCGCTTTGGATGGAATCCGATTCCGCCGGCTTGACGGAGACTTCGCGCACAATGCCGATGGTGCGCTTAAGCTGTTCGTATAATTTCGCCAGCCCGGCGTCGTGTTCGATGGCCCAGCGCAGGAGCCTGGCCTCTTCTTCCGGCAGTTCGCCGAGCAGCAGCGCGGTCAGCTTCGCCTCGATTTCTTCGCGTGATGGTTTGTCCGGGTTCATGACGTGGCGCAGATTTGCAATCTGCTGTATCGCCGAATGGCATTCGGCAGGGCTTCCGGTGTTTCAAAACGGTCTGGAATTTCGTCCGCGCCGCAGATTGAAAATCTGCGATACGGCAGATTAGAAATCTGCGCTACGGGGCTTTGGCGTCCGCTGCCGGCAAGACCGGTCAACATCGAACATTCAACATTCAACTCCCAACATTCAATGAAACGCGCGCGCGCCGAAACCTTGGACGTTGGGCGTTGAATGTTGAATGTTGAATGTTTTTCCATTTGGTTCATGGCACCACTCCCGTTTTCGCCAGCTCGGCGGCGATGGTTTTCAACGCGCGATGGAGGATGAAGCCGATGTTGCCCGGCGTCAGCCCCGTCCGCGCGGCGATGTCCTTGTAGGAAAGTTCGTCGTTGAATTTCAGCCGGATCACTTCGCGGCTGCGGTCGTCGAGCGTCGCCAGGCTCAACCGCACCAGGCCGATGCCTTCGAGCCGGATGATTTGTTCGTCGGGCAGCAGCGAGGGATCGGCGGTGTCGGCGGCGGAGGAAGCATTTTCATTTTCGGAAGATTCATTGAGCGAGACGGTTTTGCCGGAGGCGCGGCGGTGGTTGAGCGCGAGGTTGTGGACGGTGCGGTAAAGCCACTGGCGCGGCTTTTCGACCGATTCAAACTGGGCGTGTAGTTTCATGAACGCTTCCTGAACGACGTCCTCCGCCAGCGCGAACTCGCCAGTGTAGCGCAGTGCGTAACCCAAAAGCGGTGACTCCAGAGCCGCGAACAGCTCCTCGATCGTTTCCCACCCGGGCTTCGCGCTGGTTTCTTCTGGTCGCATCACGGCCATTCTTGGCGAGGCTCCATATTCAATCTCGGACAACCCATCCGTCAAATACCAAAGGACATCTTATTCAGGGGTTATGACACGCGAGTTGGCGGTTTATTAGCGGAAATCGGAAAATATTTTGCGTCCGGTTTTGCCCGGTAATAAACAGGCCCGGTTGACCGTGGCAATTTCCGCAAAGCAATTCCCAATTTGGGGTGAGAATTGACGGTTATCCCGCTTATTGTGTTGATGAATACACAGACATGAGCCAGTCGAACAACCAGCGTGGAGGCACGGAGCAACGGGTGGGCTTCGTCATTTTGCTTTGCCTCGCGGGCATTGCGGCGGCTGTCTATCACCGGCAATTTTCCTTCAATCCCGCCGTGCTCGCCGCCGCCACGGTCGCGCCCGAAGCGGCCAAAACCGCTGCCGCGCCGGCGTCCGGCGAAGCGGCGCCAACGCTGCCGCCGGAACTCGCGGTGATGAGCGCGCCGGAAAATTTCGGGCCGGACGACGTCTACAACAAAATTGACGGCAAGGCGGATTTGTATCTCACCGCCGGGTTCGTCCACATGACCTGCCAGAGGTTTGCGCTCAAGGCGACCAACGACGACTGGATGGAATGGTTCGTGTATGACATGGGCGCGCTGCCGCAGGCGTTCTCGGTGTTCAGCCTCCAGCGGCGCGCGGAGGGGCAGACCATCGGCCTGACACCGTTTGCTTATCAAACCGATAACGCGATCTACTTTGTCAGCGGGCGTTATTATGTCGAGGTGGTCACGGCCATGCCGGTGCCGGCGATGATGACCGGGATGATGGCGATGGCGCGGGCGTTCGTCGCGGCGCATCCGCCCGGTCCGTCGGTGATTCCGGAGATGAAATGGTTTCCGCCGGAAAACCGGGAGGCGAACAACGACGGCCTGCAAATGGCGGATGCCTTCGGCTTTGACGGGTTCACAAATGTTTTCACGGCAAAATACCAAGTGCCGAGCGGCGCGACCAACGTCGAGGTTCTCGCCTATTTGAAAATTACCAAAACCGCCGCCGACGCCACGGCGTTGCGCGATGCCTACCGTTCCTTCCTGCTGTCGAACGGCGGCAAGGAGATGGAAGCCGGCGGCGTGGCGGCGCTGGGCAAGCCGATCAATTTCATGGACAGCATCGAAGTCGTTTTTGCGGAGAGCAACATCGTGGCGGGCGTTCACGCCGCGCCGGACGCCGCCTCGGCCGCAAAGGTCTCGCAGCAATTGGCCGACAGCCTGCGGAAAGGAACACCATGATTTTCCGGGCGTTTCCGGTGGGATATGTGAATTTGTCAGTCATCGCAGAGCGATGTCATGAATGTAGCCGTGGGCTTCAGCCCACGGATCACGCCGGTCAGGGAACGCGTCGCGTCGCGACGCTTGATGCAAATTTGGCAGGCGGATCGGCACGACTTTTCAACCGTCGCTCTGCGACGCGACCGCGTGAATTGGCAAGCCGTGGACTGGAAGTCCACGGCTACCCTCAACCGATCGCTCTGCGACCAAGGATGTTCCTTGTCCCAATCTTCCATTCCATCGATGTGTCGAAGAAAGGAACACCATGAGCCAGTCCGATCAACTCGCCCGGCGCGATTTTCTTGTGCGCTCCGCCAAGGCGGGCGCGGCCATCGTGGCGGCGGGCGGCGTGGGCTTGTGGCTGCACGACCGCAAAGGGCCGTCAGGCAACGTCGTCAGCGAACTGGCAACGTTGCCGGATTTTTCCCTGCCGTCTTCCGCCGCGCCGAAGATGAGCATCATCACCGGCGCGGATCGCGTGAAGACAATCAACCGCGCGCTCGCGGCGCTCGGCGGCATCGAACGGTTCATCAAATCCGGCGACCGCGTGGTTCTGAAAGTCAACGCCGCCTTTGCCTCGCCGGCCGCGCTGTCGGCCACGTCGAATCCTGAACTGGTCGCCGAAGTGGCGCGACTTTGCCTGCGCGCCGGCGCCGCGTCCGTGATTGTAACGGATAATCCGATCAACGACCCGCAAAGCTGCTTCGCGCTCACCGGCATCGCCAAGGCGGCGGAAGCTGCGGGCGCAACAATCGCATTGCCGATGGCGTCTGCCTTCAAGCCGACAACGCTGGCCGGCGCCACGTTGATCAAGGATTGGCCGTTGCTTATCGAGCCATTCAAAGGCGTGACCAAACTCATTGGCCTCGCGCCGGTCAAGGATCACAATCGCGCCGGCGCGTCCATGACGATGAAAAATTGGTATGGACTGCTCGGCGGCCGGCGGAACGTTTTTCATCAGGACATCCACACAATCATTTTTGAACTGGCGCGGCTGGTTCGTCCCACGCTGGTCATTCTCGACGGCACCACGACAATGATGACGAACGGGCCGACCGGCGGTTCGCTTGCCGATCTCAAGGCCACGAACACGATGATCGCCAGCACGGACGCCGTGGCGGCGGATGCGTTTGGCGCGACGCTGCTCGGCAAGACCGCCGCGAACCTGTCGTTCATCGGCAAGTGCGCCGCCGCCGGACTTGGCACCGCTGATTTTGAATCGCTAAATCCAGTGAGGGATCATGTGGATTAAACCTACAACTGCGAAACGAAAGGAGCGCCGCCGATGAAAATCGTCACCGTCCGGCGCATCGCGCAGATTTTTTTCTTCGCGCTGTTCGTGTGGCTTTGCGTCGTCACGACCGTTGGCGACCGCTGGTGGCAATTGCGCGGCTGGCCGGTCAACTTATTTCTGCAACTCGATCCGCTGGTGGCGCTCGGCACGTTGCTGACCACGAAGACAATTTACGCCGGACTGCTTTGGGCACTGGCCACGGTGGTGCTGACGATTTTGCTGGGCCGGTTTTTCTGCGGTTGGGTGTGTCCGTTCGGCGCGTTGCATCAATTCATCGGCTGGCTCGGACGCCGCCGCAAAAAGCATGCCGAGCGCGTGGCCATGAACCAATATCGCAACGGACAGGTGATCAAATACTACATCCTGATCGCCATGCTGGCGGCGGCCGGCGGTGGCCTGCTGGCGGAAATTCTGCGGTGGCCGCGCGAAAAACCGGCGGCGGGACTGGTCGTGCTGGCGGCGAGCCTGATTGTGGCGCTGTGGTTTGCCACGCGGAAAATGTTGAGCGGCTGGAAGCAAACCGCCGAATGGTTCGCGGGTTTGATTTTCATCGGCACGGCGCTGGGATTTCTTGTCCGGCCGGAGGCGATTGTCGCGTCGTCGTTGCAGACGGGATTGCTCGATCCGATTCCGCTCATTCATCGCTCGATGAATCTGGTGATTCTGACGGCCTTCGATGGACTCGCCACGGCGTCCCGATTTTACCTCGCGGCGTGGTCCATCGCCGCCGTTTTTTTCGCCGCGTTGCTTTTGAATTTGTGGATCCCGCGATTTTATTGCCGCTTCATCTGTCCGCTCGGCGCGCTGTTCGGCGCGCTGGCGCGCTGGACGCCGTGGCGCATCGGCAAGCGCCAGGGCGAATGCCTCGGCTGCGAATTGTGCGAGAACAACTGCGAAGGCGCGTGCGATCCCTTCGGCAAAATTCATTCACATGAATGTCTGTTGTGCATGAATTGCCTGCGCGCCTGCCGACAGGCGCAGATAACTTATGGCCCGAATCGTTCGGCGGCGGGCGAGGTGCCGTCGCCGGGAATCACGCGACGCGGATTTTTGACGGCGGCGGTTTCCGGACTGGCGGCGGTGCCAGCCGTGCGGCTGGCCGGGTTGGCAAGCCAAAACTGGAATCCCGGCGTGGTTCGACCGCCCGGCGCATTGGCGGAGGAAGATTTTTTGCAACGCTGCATCAAATGCGGCCAGTGCATGAGAGTTTGCCCGACAAATGTGATTCAACCCGCCACGCTTGAGGCCGGGCTGGAAGGTTTGTGGACGCCGCTGCTGAATTTCCGCGTCGGCACCAGCGGCTGCCAGCTCAATTGCATCGCGTGCGGCAACGTTTGTCCCACGTCCGCCATCCGCCCGTTGTCGCTGGACGAAAAACTTGGGCGCGACAAATTTGCGGAGCGCGGGCCGGTCCGGTTGGGCACGGCGTTTGTGGATCAGGGACGCTGCCTGCCGTGGGCGATGAACAAGCCGTGCATCGTCTGCCAGGAAAATTGTCCGGTCAGCCCCAAGGCGATTTATATCCGCGAAGAATTTCAAGTGGTCCGCGACGGCGCGCGGACCATCACCGCCGCCACGGCGGACGGCCTGACGCTCGATGGCGAGGCGTTGCAGGCCAATGCGCTGGGCACGGGCGATTATTTTGCGCGGCTGGAAAAGGCCGCCGGCGAACGCCATTTGATCACGGAAAATTCCGGCCAGGATGTGAAGCTCTCCGGGCAATGGACTGCGCCGCCGTCAGCCGGCGACAAGATTATCATCGAGGTGCGCCTGCAAAAGCCCTGTGTTGATCCCGCGCTGTGCATCGGTTGCGGCATCTGTGAACACGAATGTCCCGTCAGCGGTTTGCGGGCCATCCGCGTCAGCGCGGAAAATGAATCGCGAAACAAACGGCACTCGCTCATGGCGAGAACCTGAACCAAATGCGGACAATCCTATGAACGATAATCATGTTTCCCGTCGGGACTTTGTCAAAACGCTCGGCGCTGTTGGCGTCGGCTCAATGGTCGGCGCCGGCCAGACCTTCGCCCAATCAAATGCGTCCGCAGTCACAACCGCAGCCAGTCCAACCACGGCGGCGACAAAAGTTCCCACCCGTCCGTTTGGCCGGACGGGCGCGCGGGTTCCCATGCTCGCTCTCGGCGGCATGTTTGACATCAAGTCCAATCAACTGGTTTTGAAACAGGCCCACGACTGGGGCGTGACTTACTGGGACACGGCCGCCGGTTACGGCTCGGAGGCGGGCATGGGAATGTTTCTGGAGAAATATCCGGAGGCCCGACGCGATCTGTTTCTGGTGACCAAATATGACGATGGCCCCGGCGGAATGACGGCGGGATTGAACAAATCGCTGGAAGGGCTGAAGACCGATTACATTGACCTGTATTTCCTGCACAGCCTCGACAGCACCAAGTCGTTGACCGATGAACTGAAGGTCTGGGTGGAGAAAGCGAAGGCGGACAAGAAAATCCGCTTCTTCGGCTTCAGCACCCACGCCAACATGGAAAACTGCCTGCAAGAAGCCGCGAAGCTGGGGTGGATTGACGGCATCATGCTGACTTACAACTGCCGCCTGATGCAAACCGACGCCATGAAGTCGGCGATGGACGCCGCCACCAAGGCCGGCATCGGCCTGACCGCGATGAAATCCCAGAGCGGAGGCCCGCTGGGAACCACAGAGGCGGACTTGAAGCTGGGCGGCCATTTCATCCAGCGCGGATTCACCCAACAACAGGCGAAGCTCAAGGCCGTCTGGGAAAATCCGCAGATCGCCACCATTTGCTCGCAAATGCCGAATCTCACCATTCTCCAGTCGAACATCGCGGCGGCGCTGGACAAAACCAGCCTCACGGCGGCGGACCACGCGGCGTTGCGGGAATACGCCGCCGCCACGCGCCCGGGTTATTGCGCCGGCTGCACCCGCTTGTGCGAAGCCGCGCTGGATCATCAAGCGCCGGTGGGCAAGGTGATGCGCGCACTGATGTATCACCGCAGCTACGGCGACCGGGAACTGGCGCGGACGGTTTTCGGCCAATTGCCGGAAACCGCGCGGCGCGGCCTGGCCAACTTTGACTACGCAGCGGCCGAGCGGGCGTGTCCGCACGCTTTGCCCATCGCGCAATTGATGCGGGAAGCCAGTGAATTGTTCGCGTAACGATGATCTTGTGTTAAATTTGAAACCGCCAGCTCTCATTCACCGTCATAAACTAAACCAGACACCAATAAAAAAACTATGAAAGAAAATCACGTTTCCCGCCGGGACTTTGTCAAAACCCTCGGCGTCGTGGGCGTCGGCTCAATGGTCGGCACCGGCAGTGCCCTCGCGCAATCAAATGCACCCGCAGCCGCAACCCCGGCCAGCCCGGCCGCGCCGGTCAAAGTCCCCACCCGGATTTACGGCAAGACGGGCGTGCCGGTGTCCATGCTCGCCCTCGGCGGCATCTTCGACATCATGTCCAATCAACTCGTCCTGCAACAGGCGCTGAATTGGGGCGTGACGTATTGGGACACGGCGGCTGGCTACAACGGCGGCCGGAGCGAGGGCGGCATTGGAATGTTTCTGGAGAAAAATCCGCAGGCCAGAAAGGACCTTTTCCTGGTGACGAAGCATGACGGCGGCGAAATGTCCGCGGCGCTGGATCAATCGCTGGCAAAGCTCAAGACCGATTACGTTGACATGTATTTCCTGCATGGATCCACCGGCGGCTTCAGCGCCGAAACGAAGGCCTGGGCGGAAAAAATGAAGGCCGCGAAGAAAATCCGCTTTTTCGGCTTCAGCACGCATTCCAACATGGAGCAAAATCTTCAAGATGCCGCGAAAGCGGGCTGGATTGACGGCATCATGCTGAAATACGATTACCGCCTCATGCAGACCGACGCCATGAAGGCGGCAATGGACGCCGCCACCAAGGCCGGCATCGGCCTGACCGCGATGAAGACCCAGAACAAAACCCCGATCGGGACGGACACCGAGGCGGACTTGAAGCTGGGCGGCCATTTCATCAAGAGCGGCTTCTCCCAGCAGCAGGCTCAACTGAAAGCCCTGTGGGAAAACCCGCAACTTGCCACCATTTGCTCGCAAATGGGGAGCGTGACCGTTCTCCACTCGAACATCGCGGCGGCGCTGGACAAAACCACTCTCACGGCGGCGGACCATGCCGCGCTGCGTGAATACGCGGCGGCGACGCGCTCGCGCCATTGCGCCGGCTGCACGGAGTTTTGCGAAACCGCGCTCAACCATCAGGTGCCGGTGGGCGACGTGATGCGGGCGCTGATGTATCACCGCAGTTACGGCGACCAGGAACTGGCGCGGAAGGTGTTCGGTCAATTGCCGGAAACCGCCCGGCGCGGACTGGCCGATTTCGATTATGCGGCGGCGGAACAGTCGTGTCCGCACGGCCTACCCATCGGGCAATTGATGCGGGAAGCGGGCGAGTTGTTCGCGTAATTTCGGAAGTTGTTACAACGGGGCCGGAAGCAATTTCGGCCCCGTTATTATTTACAACTTCGGTTGCCGCGAAGCGTCCTGAAATGCGTCGGATTATGCATTCACTTTTTCTTCCTGCGCCAGCAGCGCCTCGAATTCGCGCAGGCTCGGCTTGATTTCGCGCGCCTTGCCGCAATGGCCCTGCACGGCGTCGAGTGTCTTCAATCCGTTGCCGGTGACGCAGATGACGGCACTCGAATCGCGCGGGATTTTCCCGGACGCGATGAGTTTTTTCGCCACGCCCACGGTCACGCCGCCGGCGGTCTCGGCAAAAATGCCTTCCGTCTCGGCCAGCAGCTTGATCGCGTCGCGGATTTCGTCGTCGGTCACATCGTCGGCCGCGCCGCCGGTGTCGCGCATCACTTTGAGCGCGTAAAAACCGTCCGCTGGCGTGCCGATGGCGAGGGATTTCGCAATCGTGTCAGGCTTGACCGGCTTGAAGAAATCGAGTCCGGCCTTTTGCGCGACGGAAATCGGCGAACAGCCGGTGGCCTGCGCGCCGTGAATCACCGGCTGCGCGGCGGCGATGAGACCGACTTTCGCCAGTTCCTGGTAGCCCTTGTAAATTTTCGTGAGCAGCGAGCCGGACGCCATCGGGATGATGGTGTGCTGCGGCAGACGCCAGCCGAGTTGCTCGGCGATCTCATACGCCATGCTCTTGGAGCCTTCGGCGTAATACGGCCTCATATTCACGTTCACGAACGCCCATCCAAACTTTCCGGCGATTTCGGCGCACAGGCGGTTCACCTCGTCGTAATGGCCCTTGATGCCGATGACATTCGCGCCGTAAATGAGCGAGTTCACAATTTTTCCCTGCTCCAAATCCGATGGAATGAAAACGAATGCCTTGAGTCCGGCGCTCGCGGCCTGGGCGGCAACGGAGTTCGCCAAATTGCCGGTCGAAGCGCACGCGACGGTGTCAAAGCCGAGTTCCTTCGAGCGGCTCAACGCCACGCTGACCACGCGG